>Ga0247838_1000294_pt1 | contig 78999 bp, 75 predicted proteins | sample LaCruzMarch2015__5_FD_189097 | JGI IMG/M metagenome (GOLD analysis project Ga0247838, IMG submission 189097) | Freshwater microbial communities from meromictic Lake La Cruz, Castile-La Mancha, Spain - LaCruzMarch2015_15m | ecosystem: Environmental > Aquatic > Freshwater > Lake | place: Spain...
TCCGTCAGGGCTATCGGGAACTGGCCTACGACATCCAAGGAATGCTGAGGCTGGGAGGCGTGCACACGGCCACGAGCGCGGCATGATCACACTTTTAGGCAGCCCTGGGGGGGGAGCAGAAGAAGGTTGGGCCGATACCGTCCATACCGTCCACACCGGCCAGAGAGCAACTGCCTCTTGGAGCAAGTCAGCCCTTCAGGCAGCCGGTTGGGTAAACCGAACTCAGTGGACCGCGCCCAAGCGGGCTCCCATCGACTCAGGCAGTCCCAAATGCCTTATAGTTGTCCCATCGAGGGACCGCAACGCTTGACAGACCGTCAGGCCGAACCCGGATCCCACCCTCGATCTTTGCTCAAGGCTTGCACCAGGCGCCGACGTTGGTAGCTGGGGGAATGGCCGGGACTCAGTGCTGCATCCGTCGCGGAAGGCACATGAGGTGTGGTTTTTGGAAAACCCCAACCGATGCATGAGGAATGCATGGGTCCCGTTCACTTAACCTCACTAACTGACTGGTGCAATGAATCACAAAGCTTCTGAGGGTGTTCCCCTCACACCCCCTTATCGGGGCTGGGTACCGACTTCTCAATGCAAAGAACTGACAGGACTCTCCCGGTCGACCCTGATGCGGCATAAGGCGTCAGGCTTGTTCCGGGCTGGTAAGGAGTGGCGGCGCAAGAACCCCTCTTGCGAGCAGAGCGATTTGCAATGGAACGTCGACGCCGTTGAAAGAAGGCTCCAAGCTGCCTCCGTCGAAGCTGAAAGGAAGAAGCGCCAAGGCTAGACAACGAAGGCGCCCTGCGTCTTCCGCTGTTGCTATCGCCGCTGACCCATCGCCCGTGCTCTCTGTCGTTGTTCCTGCCTGGTGATCCACCGGTGGTAAATCCGCCGATGGACATCTTCTGAATGGCCCATCGACTCAGCCGCCTGCGTCGTTGTCCATTGGGACACGTACTCAGGGTCGGTATGCACGCGCCGAGCCCAGCAGTGCCGGAGGTCGTAGGGCGTCAGTCCTGCCTCTGTGCTGACCCGAGAGCTGCGCAGTCGGCTGCACTGCTTGGAGATGGCTTCGCCGATCTGGCGGTTGGCCCGATCCAGGTTGATCGCTGGCAGGCGCACCTCCCGCAGATTCCAGCGCGTCACCCAGCGATCATGCACGGCAAGGCAGCAGCGATAGCCCGTCTTGGTGTTGTCGCCCACCTCGACCAGGTGATCCTCGTCTGGCCACCTGTCCAGACGAAAGGCCTCATGGGGGCGCAAGCCATAGGTGGCAATCACCCCGAAGACCCACTGCCAAGCTGGCTTTGACGCCAACGAGTCGATCCACTGTTCGATTTCGGCGTCACTGGGGAGCACCCGCTCAATGACGCTTGAACTGCCGTAGATGCTGCGTTGACGCGCTTTGAGCACCTCATCCCGGTTCAGATCATCCAGTCCGGCCCCGATCAACTTGATGGCGGTGTCACACCGGCAGGTGTAGTCCCGTCGTGCCGGATCCTGTTCCTTGATCCAGTCCAGCACGGCCGCACCACTGGGCTCACCGGTGCGACGAGCCAAGGCATTGAGGTGGCCGCTGTAGGCGGAAACGCTGCGCAGACCCTGCTTCTCCAGCAGCCGGCGGGTCTCATCGGCCAGCATTTTCCAACCACTGAATCGACTGCCGCTGCCAAGGCTCTGTTTCCGTTCCGGCAGATCACCATTGACCTTGAGCTGACCCGCCAGCTCATAGGCCCGTTTCAGTGCGTCCGGCTCTTGCAGTCGAATGCCACTGCTTCTCACCTGCGATCCGTCCGTGAACGGACCACGCAGAGAGATGAATGGGCTCTGGTTTGTGACCCTGATTCGGAACGGATTCTGCTCACTTCGGAGAATCTTGTTCCAATTTTCGTGATCCCGGCGATAGTCCAAGCCCATCAAAGCCCTGGCAGGCTTCGGTTCCTACAGGCTCAGCCTAGCAAGCCCAATACAAACTTCCTACAAAACACCCTACAAAAATCGACCCTCCCATGCCCCAACCGGAGCCATCCTGAGACAGCGTGAGACAACTCTTGGTTGCCTGCTTGGGCCAAACCGCTTGCCCCGCAGGGAAACTGGCCACATGTGCTGCAAGTTGAGAAAGCCGGTGATCGGATTTGAACCGACGACCTACTGATTACGAATCAGTTGCTCTACCCCTGAGCTACACCGGCAACCCTTGGAAACTAGCATCGAGGCCTGTTGAGCTTTCGCTGATGCCTCCCGATCCGCCTAGGACCCTCGATCCCGAGCTGAGGGCCAGGTTGCTGGAGGAAGCCCGCACACCCTGGCGCGGCCTGCGTCGGGCAGCTTGGTTCGCGTTCACCGCCTCCGCCCTGATCGGACTGGCCACCATGACCATGCGGCTGGCGGCTGGCGGGGAGCTGGCTTCAGGAGATCTGCTCATCCAGGGCGGGGCCCTGTTGCTCTTCTCTCTGCTGCTCTGGCGTGACCGCTGAGCAGATGTCCTCTTCCCCTGGCTGGTCTTCCGGCCCTGAAGCAAGCAGCAGCGGGTCGGGGAGCAGCAGCGGCAGCCCCAGCGAGAGCCGTTCAGCCACCTGCTCATCCGAGCCCGAGCAGCGGCCTGCCCCTTCAGCAGCGGCCTCCAGGGCCCCTGCGGGGCGGCTCAGCAGCCAGAGCGCCTGCCAAAGCTGATTCCATTGCCAGAGGCAGATCGCCAGGACAGGAACACAGAGCAGCAGCCCCAGCAGCCTTGCGCTGCCTCCAATCGGCGAGAAGGCGGCAGCCAGTCCGGCGCGATCGTCCATCAGCCAGATCAACGGCAGCAGCAGCAGGGCGCCTGCCGCTGCCAGCAACTTCACGGCCAGCGGCTCTTGCAATCCGCTCAGGCGGCGTTGCAGATCCCGGCGGCCGCGCATCGGAATCTGCACCAGCAGCAGCGACCACACATCGGGGGGTTGGCGCCAGAACAGCACCGCAGGCAGCATGGCACCAAGGGCCCAGCAGAACAGCCGCTCCAGGCCCGGAGCAGGGCCTGGGTCGCCTCCCGCCAACAGCACAAAGGCCAGCAGCAGTTCGCCAGGCAGGGCCGCAAGCCCCAGCAGCTGCACCCAGAGCAGAGGCTCGCTGCGTGGATTCACATCAGGTGGTGCTGAGGGTGCGGCGCTGGGTGACCAGCTTGTAGGCCTCGACGCGGTCCCTGTCCTGCCAGTTGGCGAAGCGATCGCAGCCGATGCCGCATTCGAAGCCCGTGGCCACCTCCTTGACATCGTCCTTGTTGCGGCGCAGGGAGTCGAGGTCGCCCTCGAACACCACCTGCTTGGCGCGGTGAACCCGCACCTTGCAGTTGCGTTGTAGCTTGCCGCTGGTGACGTAGCAGCCGGCCACCGCCGTCTTGCCGATGCTGAACACGGCCCGCACCTCGGCTTCGCCGAGGGTTTCCTCCACCATCTCCGGCTCCAGCAAGCCCTCCATGGCCAGCTGGATGTCCTCGAGAAGCTTGTAGATCACGTCGTAATCGCGCACGTCAACGCCGGTGGCATCGGCGGCTTTCTTCGCCCCCGAGGCCATCGAGGTGTTGAAGCCCACGATCACAGCGCCGGAGGCGGCGGCCAGATCCACGTCGGTCTCGGTGATCTCCCCAGGTGCCGAGAGCAGCACCCGAACCTGCACCTCACCCTGGGGCAGCTGCTCGAGCGAACCGAGGATCGCCTCGACACTGCCCTGCACATCGGCCTTGAGGATCAAGTTGAGCTCCTTGAGCTCACCCTCACTGGCCTGTCCTGACATCGAGGCCAGGGACACCCGGCGGGAGGCCATCTGCTGGGCCAGGCGGGTGGAGCGGGCATCGTTGGCCCGCTCGCCCACCACCGCCCGGGCGGCTTTTTCGTCGGCATAGACCTCGAACTCATCGCCGGCGGTGGGCACCTCACTGAAGCCAAGGGCCTCAACGGCCGAGGAGGGACCGGCCAGCTTGACCCGCTTGCCGGTGTCGTCGACCATGGCCCGCACCTTGCCGAGCACCGGGCCGGCGGCCAGCACGTCGCCGGCGCGAAGGGTGCCGTTCTGGATCAGCAGAGTGGCCACCGGACCCTTCGCCTTGTCGAGGTGGGCCTCGATCACGGTGCCCTTGGCCATCCGGGCCGGATTGGCCTGGAGGTCTTCGACCTCCGAGACCAGCAGGATCATTTCCAGAAGCTTGTCGATGTTCTCCCGTTTGATCGCACTCACCGGCACCATCACCGTGTCGCCACCCCAGTCCTCAGCAACGAGCTGCTGATTGGAGAGTTCCTGCTTGACCCGGTCGGGTTGGGCGCCCTCCTTGTCGATCTTGTTGATCGCCACCACGATCGGCACCTGGGCGGCGCGGGCGTGGCTGATCGCCTCAAGGGTCTGGGGGCGCACGCCATCATCGGCGGCCACCACCAGCACGGCCACGTCAGTGACCTTGGTGCCCCGGGCCCGCATGGCGGTGAAGGCCTCGTGGCCTGGGGTGTCGAGGAAGGTGATCCGCCGCTGCTCGCCGCCGTGGGGGATGTCCACCTGATAGGCGCCGATGTGCTGGGTGATGCCGCCGGCTTCCCCCGCCGCCACCCGGGTCTTGCGGATGGCATCGAGCAGGCTGGTCTTGCCGTGGTCAACGTGGCCCATCACCGTGACCACCGGGGGGCGACGAATCAGGTGGGCGAGATCGCTTTCCTCAATCATCTCGACCGTCTTCTTGGCGGCCTCCTGCACGTCGTCTTCGAGCACGGGAACGCCGAACTCCTCGGAAACCGTCTCGATCGCCGAGAGGTCGAGGGTCTGGGTGACGGTGGCAATGATCCCCTTGAAGAACAGAGATTTGATGATTTCCGAACTCTCGACCGCCAGGCGGTCGGCCAGCTCCTGCACCGTGAGGTTGCCCTCCGGCACGATCAGCATCTCCGGCCGGGTGGCCTTGGCCTCGCGGGCAGCCCGCAATTCCATGGCACGGCGGCGCTGGCGCTGGCGGGTGGTTTCCTTCTTGCGCTTGCGCATCGCCACCACAGGCTTGGCGCCAGGGGTCGCCTGGCGTGCCCGTGGTTTGGCCGGACGGGCCAGGCTGGCCTGAAGGATCAGGGCCTCCTGCTCACCTGCATAGCCGCCGGTTTCGGCCGTCAGCGCATCGTCGTTGTCGCCGATGATATGGACCTTCTGGCGTTGCTTCTGGGGGGATTTGCTGCGCAGGGCCTCAAGCTTGGCTGTGTCGTCCCATTCCGGCCGCCGCGCCCGGGTGGCCGGCTGCGGCGTGCGGAAACCGGGGCGCTTGGGGGCGGAAGGGGGCGTGGCCGTGGGCCGCGGGCCGTCGGGGCTGGTGCCGATTCCGGCTTCGGGGCGCCGGGGCGGAGCGGCCGGGGAGCGGCTTGAAGGGTTCTGGAGCTGCATCAGCTCGCCAGGGGCCACGGGCTTGCGCATCCCCTGGGGCATGCCGCCGACCCGCACCGGTGCTCCTGCCCCGGCACGGATCGGAGCGGCGGGCCCGGCAGCATCGCGGCGGATCGGCTTGCCGACCAACTCGAGCGGACTGCGGGTCTGGAGCTGACGAACCGGCGTGACAGGGCGCTGGGGAGCGCTGCTGGGCCGCTGACTCAAGGTGGGTCGCCCCGAAGGCGGCGCTGGACGGCTGCTGGTTCCGCTGGGCTGGCCGGGTTGAGGCCGTCCCACCAACTGGGGCTGCCCTTCGCCCGTGCCGCTTGACACCGTCCGGATGGGGGAGCCGGGCCTCTGGGGCGGTGCCGGGCGCGGCGGAGGCACGCTGCCCCGGGGCACGGGCCGGGGGCTGGTGGCTGGCCGGGGACTGGGCGTGACAGGCGTCTCCGGTTTGCGGGCAGGCGCCGGTGGCGGAGTTTTGATCACCGGTTGCTGAATCGGGGCAGGCCGGGCCGGAGCAGGGAGCGGCGGCTTCACGGGCGCGGGGCTGGGTGCAGCGATCGGCCTGGGCGGGGTGACAGCGCGTGCTGGCTGTGGGAGCGGCTTGGCCGGTGCTGGTACCGGTGCCGCTGCCGCCTGAGGTGGCTTGGTCGGCGCGGGCGCGGGTGGCTTGGCCGGTGCCGCTGCCGCTGGCTTGACCACCAACACAGGCGGAGCTGGCTGCGGCTTGGCGACCACCGGCGCAGCCGATGGTGCTGGCGGTGCCACTGCCACGGCTTTCTTCACCGAAAGAATCGACTTGGCAGGATCGGGCGTCATCGAGGAGGCCGGACGGGGAGGGGTCACAGGCTTGACTGCCCCGCTGCCATTGGGGCGAATCAGGTTGCGGATGCGGCTGGCCTCGTCGTCGCTGATCGAGCTGCTGTGGCTCTTGGCGGCAATCGACAGCTTCTCGGCGGCATCAAGCACGTCCTTGTTCTCGAGTCCAAGGTCCCGGGACAGCTCATAAATTCTGACTTTGCCGCTGCTGGTCATTCAGGTCTCCAATCGGTCGGGGCAACGGGTGCCGCCGAGCCCCACGCACGGTGCGGCCACTGTTCATCTTGCCTCAGAGGCTGCGATGGGTTCCCCGGCCAGCCGTTGGTCGAGGGCGGCATAGATCGTCGTGACGACCTGACAGCGCAAGGCCCGTTGCAGGCGCTTGTGCCGTCTGGCGTCATCCAGGCAGATTCTGGTCGGACACAGGTAAGCCGAGCGACCCATGCCCCGGTCCAGGACGACGTCGTGACCCGGCTGGCGAATCACCCGCCAGAGCAGGCGGCGGTCCAGAAGCTGACGGCAGCTGACACAACGCCGCAGGGTGGGGGCCAGGGTCACCGGTCCACCGCATTGCCGGTCGGGGCAGAACCATCACCCTCCTGCTCCTCCAGGGGTTCCTGCTCCTCCAGGTCGTCTTCCGGCAGGGGATAGAGCTCACGCAGCCGGGCATCTTCTTCGGCCCGGATCGCCTGCTCAGCTTCAAGGCGCGCCTCGGCCTCAGCCTGTTCACGCTCGTCTTCCTCACGCAACCCGATCAGCTCAGCCGCTTTGGCATCTTCAGCCACCTGGTCGTACTCGAGGGCGTTCTTGATGTCGATCTTCCAGCCGGTCAGGCGTGCGGCAAGCCGCACGTTCTGGCCCTCGCGACCGATCGCCAGGCTGAGCTGATCGGGCGGCACCAGCACGTGGGCGTGGTGCCCCTCGCGGTCGACCAGCCGGACCATCTCCACCCTGGCCGGGCTGAGCGAGTTGGCGATGTATTGGCCCGGATCCGGTGACCAGCGGATCACGTCGATCTTTTCACCCCGCAACTCATTCACCACCTGCTGGATGCGGGAGCCACGGGCGCCAATGCAGGCCCCGACCGGATCCACCTCCCGCTCAACGCTGTCCACCGCCACCTTGGTGCGCGGTCCCACGGAACGGGAGGGAGGGTTGGCTTCCCGCGCCACCGCCACGATCCGCACCGAACCCTCCTGGATTTCGGGAACTTCGTTCTCAAAGAGATAGACCACCAAGCCGGCATTGGCCCGCGAGACAAACAGCTGGGGGCCGCGACGCGCCACCTCGGACACCTCCTTGAGGAACACCTTGAAGGTGGCATTGGCACGGTAGTTGTCGTTGGGGAGCTGGTCGCGGCGCGGCAGCTCCGCCTCGACTTCCGGCCGGCCAAGACCGGAACTGACCGCCATGATGATGGACTGCCGCTCAAAACGAATGACCCGGGAAGTGAGCACCGGATCCTCGAGATCAGCGAACTCTTCCTGAATCATGCGTCGCTGCTGATCCCGAAGTTTCTGGGCCAGCACCTGCTTGGTGGTGGAGGCAGCCATGCGGCCGAAATCATCCTTTTCTGGGGTGACATCGAGCACCACCGTGTCGCCGATCTGGGCGTCTTCGGCCACTTGCTGTACTTCAGCGAGGGCGATCTGGTGATCGTCGCTTTCCACCTCTTCGACGATGATCTTGCTGGCCAGAACCCGATAGCCCTCCTCTTCGAGGTCGAGGCCGACATCGAAATTGCTGAAGTAATCCTCTTCGAACGGATCCTCGCTGATGCCCAGGTAGAGGGTGCGGCGGTAGCGCTCGTATCCCTTGAGCAGCGCTTCCCGCAGGGCCGCCTCCACCACCTGGGTGGGCAGCTTCTTTTCATCGCTGATGTCCTCGATCAGGTTCTGCAATCCAGGGAGAAGAACGAGGGCCATGGGTTCAATGGAAAGGTGAGGGGAAGTGAGCGAAACGGAAGCGAGCTGGAAGGGGCTGAGGCGAGGCAGGGAGTCGAAAACTCCCGGGCCTTCAGTCCTGGGGAGTGATCAGACGCACGTTCAGCACAGCGGTGCGGGGGATGCGGCTGGTGCGCCCGTGCAGGTTCAGGCAGACGAACTGCTCGTCCCGCTCCAGCAGTAGGCCTTCCCGGGCGGTGGCTGCGCCTGCCCCGTCCTGGGAGTGCACTTCCACGGGAAACCCCCGGAAGCTGCGGAAGTCCCGGTCATCGAGGAGTTCCTCGCCAATGCCGGGGCTGCTGATCTCCAGAACATAGGGATCGCTCAACAGCGCGCTGCTGTCGAGGGCATCGCTGATCACCCCACTGAAACTGGCGCATTCGTCAAGGTTGACGTCGCCTCCGTCGGAGCGGCGCACCTGGATCAGCAGACTGAGGGGAACCCGGTTGCTCTGAATCTGGACGTCCACCACCGAAAGCTGGGCGTCCACAGCTTGCTGGTGGGCCAGTTGCCGAAGTTCAGCGATCAGGGGGTGGGTCAACGCGCGGGAGTGGGAGCGGTTCGGGGAGCCCGTCCGGCTCCTGCAGAGAACTGCCCCTGATCCGGCCTGAAGCAGGAAGGACTCGGGTGATGCCCGCCGGGCACGATGACAGCCTAGGCGATGCCCTGTCAGCGGCCGACCCTGCAGACAGGGCTCGATTCAACTCAGCCCGCAGGCGGGGCGTCCTGGGGATCTCCACCGGGGGCAGCGCCGAACGGGCCCAGGCTTGGTGGCTCTCCGTAGAAGTCATCAGCCGCCACCTCGCCGCGCAGAGAGGCCTCCTGATTGATGCAACGCTGGGGCTCCTTGACGAACTGGCAGACCCGCGCCCAAAGCTTGGCGCGGCTGCCCGGGGCCCCCTGGCTGAACACCACCTGGTCGTTGCCGCCGACCATCCCGCGGATTTCCACCCGACAGAGATCGCACCGTTTGAGGGTTCCAGGTGGGATCGAGGCCATGGCGGTGGCGGCGTTGTGCGGGCAACCTAGGGTCTCAACGAGGCAGTCCATCCCGACTGTTGCGAGCCCTTCAACTGCCTGCAGATGGCGGTCCCGCCCCCTGGCCTGGCCCAGAGCCTCCAGGTTCTTCAGCTGAGTGATCCCCACCTGCTGGCGGACCGGCAAGCCCACTACAGAGGGGTCAATCCCTTTGAGCAGCTCCGGCACGGGCTGGCGGCTGCCCTGGCCCAGCTGGACAGACCGCCCGACCTCCTTCTGATCAGCGGGGATCTCTGCCAGGACGAGAGCCTGGCCGGCTATGGCCATCTGCTTGATCTGCTCGCCCCGACGGGACTTCCCCTGGCCCTGCTGCCCGGCAATCACGACAACCCGGCGCTGATCCGGCAAGCCCTCGGCATGGCCGCCTCCCTGGCACCGGCCACGCTCTGGTTGGGCCCCTGGCGGTTGATCCTGATCAGCAGCCATCGACCCGGCAGTCCAGCCGGCGCGCTGGAGGAGGGCCAGCTGGACTGGCTGCAGGGGCAGCTGGCGGCATCGAGCGCCCCCACCTGGCTGGCCATCCATCACCCTCCCGTGGCGATCGGCAGCCCCAGCCTCGATGCGATCGCGCTTGAGCATCCTGAGCCTCTGCTGGAGTTGCTGGCGGCCAGCCCGTCGGTCCAGGGGGTGCTGTTCGGCCATGTTCACCAGCACTGGCAGGGCGAACTGCCCGGTCGGCCGCAGGTGCCGCTGTTCGCCTGCCCCTCCACCCTCTGCGCCTTCCCGTCGTCGCAGCCCTGCCCCTTGGGCCGGCCGCAGGACCCAGGGGGTCGATGGCTGGACTTGCGGCCGGATCACAGCTGGTCGCAGCGCCTGCTGCGCTGGTCGGCATTCTCCTCAGGGGAAGGCAGCTGAGCGTTGAACAGCCGCCTGGATTCCCCCTAGCCTTGTCGCCTCGAATCAACGTGCCGTGCCCCTGAACCATCCGTTACGTTCCCGCCGGCTGGATCGGGCGCGGCAGACCCTGGTGGCGGTGCTGGCAGCCCTGCTGCTGCTGGGCGGAGCGGCCTTCCCCGCGGCGGCGGCCGAACCCCAGCCCCCGGCCGGTTCCTCTCTCCTTCCGCAGGTGCCGACCCACAGCTTCGTGGCCCAGGCGGCCCGCCGGGTGGGGGCATCGGTGGTTCGGATCGACACCGAGCGCAGCGTTTCCCGCGAAGCCTTCGATCCGGCTCTGCTCGATCCCCTGCTGCGTGATCTCTTCGGCGATCCGGCCGGCAGCAGCCGGGAACGGGGGCAGGGTTCCGGAGTGGTCATCGATGCCTCCGGCCTGGTTCTCACCAACGCCCACGTCGTCGATCGGGCCGACCTGGTCGAGGTGACCCTCGCCGACGGGCGCCAGGTGGACGGCAGTGTGGTGGGCGCTGATCCCGTCACCGATCTGGCGGTGGTTCGCATTCCCAGACTCAGCAGTCTGGAGGCAGCCCCCCTCGGCGATTCGGAGGCCCTGGAAGTGGGCGACTGGGCGATCGCCCTGGGCAGTCCCTACGGGCTGGAGCGCACCGTCACCCTCGGCATCGTCAGCAGCCTTCACCGCAACATCAACAGCCTGGGGTTCTCCGACAAGCGCCTCGATCTGATCCAGACCGACGCGGCGATCAACCCGGGCAATTCGGGAGGCCCACTGATCAATGCCGCTGGCGATGTGATCGGCATCAACACCCTGGTGCGATCGGGACCCGGCGCCGGACTGGGTTTTGCCATCCCGATCAACCTGGCCAAGGGCGTGGCCGACCAGCTGCGCCTGGGTGGTGAGGTGGTGCATCCCTATCTCGGCCTGCAGCTGGTGCCGCTGACGGCCCGCCGCGCCCGCGACAACAACCGGGACCCGGATGCGGTTCTCCAGTTGCCGGAACGGGATGGCGCCCTGGTGCAGAGGGTGCTGCCGAACAGCCCGGCCGAGCAGGCCGGCCTGCGCCGAGGTGATCTGGTGGTGGCCGCAGACGATCAACCCGTGCGGGATCCCGCCAGCCTGCTGCAGCAGGTGGAAGCGTCGCAGGTGGGAGAAGTGCTGCCTCTCAAGGTGGTGCGCGGAGCCAGGGAACTGCAGCTCAGCATCAAGCCGGCGGCCTTGCCCCACCCAGCCTGAATCCAGGCGGGATCGGCCTGGAAAGGGGTCGGCTGTTGCTACGGTCACGGCGTTTTGCCGACCTCCCCATGTCTGATGTGCAGGGCCGCATGAAGCAGGCGGTGGCGGCCGCCGCCGTTGAGCAGATCTGCGATGGCATGGTGGTGGGCCTGGGCTCCGGCTCCACCGCCGCTCTGATGATCGAGGCGCTCGGCGCCAAGCTCCGTTCCGGCGAACTGTCCGACATCACCGGGGTGCCCACCTCGTTTCAGGGCGAGGTGCTGGCGGCTGAACTCGGCATCCCGCTGCAGAGCCTCAATGCCATCTACAGGATCGATCTGGCGATCGACGGTGCCGACGAGGTGGATCCCTTTTTTCAGCTGATCAAGGGGGGTGGAGCCTGCCATGTGCAGGAGAAGTTGGTGGCGCGCCGCGCCGAGCGATTCGTGGTGGTGGTGGACAGCTCCAAGCTGGTGGAGCGGCTCAATCTCGACTTCCTGCTCCCTGTGGAAGTACTGCCGGGCGCCTGGCGTCAGGTGAAGGCGGAACTGGAGGCCATGGCCGCCGAAGTGCAGTTGCGCATGGCCGTTCGCAAGGCCGGACCGGTGGTGACCGACCAGGGAAACCTGGTGCTTGATCTGCGCTTTGCCGGTGGGATCGGCGATCCCGTCAGCCTGGAGCAGCAGATCAACAACCTGCCGGGTGTTCTGGAAAACGGGCTGTTCGTCAACCTCACCGACCAGGTGCTGGTGGGTGAGATCGTCGATGGTGAGCCCCGGGTGCGGGATCTGCCGAAGCGCTGAGCCGGAGACGCACAGATTCGGCGTGGCTGTGCAGGCCTTCGCTCTCGGCCAGGGTGAGTACGGCGGGCCCCATGGCCTCCAGGGCCCGGCGGTTGAACTTGATCAGGCTGGTGTTCCGCAGAAAGGTCTCGACGCCAAGAGCCGAGCCGAAACGGGCAGTGCCTGAGGTGGGCAGGGTGTGGTTGGGGCCGGCCAGGTAATCGCCGACAGCCTCCGGGCTCCAGCCGCCCAGGAAGATGGCCCCGGCATGCTGGACCCGCTCCGCCAGGGGCTCCGGTCGCTCCACCAACAACTCCAGGTGCTCAGGGGCGAAACGATCGCTCAACCGGGCCGCCTCTTCCAGATTCGGGCAGACCACGATCAGACCCCAGTCCTGCAGGGCGGCACGGCACACGGCGGCGCGGGGGTGCGCTTCCAGCTGGGCCTCAAGGGCAAGGGGCACGGCCAGGGCCAGGGCTGCACTGGTGGTCAGCAGGATGGCCGCCGCCAACGGGTCATGTTCGGCCTGGGCCAGCAGGTCTGCGGCCACCTGGGCAGGATCGGCGGAATGGTCGGCGATCACCAGCACTTCACTGGGGCCAGCCAGGGAATCGATCCCGACCCTGCCGTAGACAGCCTTCTTGGCCAGGGTCACGTAGAGATTGCCAGGACCGGAGATCACATCCACAGCAGGGATCGAAGCCGTTCCATAGGCCAGGGCGCCGATGGCCTGGGCCCCTCCCACCCGGTAGATCTCATCCACCCCCGCCAGCTGGGCTGCCGCCAGCACGGTCGGATTGGGCAGTCCGCCAGCCCCGGGTGGGGTCACCATCACCAGCCGCTCAACGCCGGCCACCTTGGCCGGGATGGCATTCATCAGGACGGTGCTGGGGTAGGCGGCCCTTCCGCCGGGGATGTACAACCCGGCGCGCTTCACGGGCCTCCAGCGGCGGCCCAGCCGTTCGCCATGCACCCCGACCACCTGAATGTCCTGGGGTTTCTGGCGTTGATGGAAATCGAGAATGCGGCGATGGGCCAGCTTCAGGGCTTCCTGGAGCGGTTCGGGGCACTCCTGCCAGGCCCTGGCGAGATCATCCCGGGGGATCCGCAACGGATCGGGACGGACCCCATCAAATTGCTCGGTGAGCTCAAACAGGGCCCCATCGCCCTCCCGTTTGACGCGGGCCAGAATCGCCTCAACCTGCTGGCAGGCGAGCTGGGTCTGGCCTTCACCGGTGCGGGCGGCAATCGCCTCAAGGCGCAATCCCGCCGCGTCGAGATCGTGCAAAACCGGCACTGTCGGCAGAGGGGTCGTGGCCAAGGCATTCGGCGGTGCAATCCACTTCTCAAGCTAGGGCGTGACCTGGATCACCTGGAAGGTGAGGCGGTACGATGCAAAGTCGCCTATTCAGTGCCAAAACAGCCTGTGGCCAATAACAAGTCATCGAAGAAACGCATCGACGTTGCCGAGCGCAACTGGCTGCTCAACCGCTCCTACAAATCAGCCGTGCGAACGCTGATGAAGCGTTGTCTCACCGCCGTCTCCGACTACACCCAGAAGCCAGGTGACGACACCAAAACGGCCGTTCATTCCAGCCTGAATGCGGCCTTCAGCAAGATCGACAAGGCCGTCAAGCGCGGTGTCCTGCACCGGAACACCGGAGCCAACCAGAAGTCGCGCCTCAGCGCGGTGGTCAAGCAGGCGATCGAGCCCGCCTCCACAGGCGCCTGATCGGCCCCATCAGCAGTTCGGCCCCCACGGACAAGGAGATGGCAGCCCCCAGCAGCCCAGCACAGGCCGCAGTTGCGGAGGCCACTTCGATGCCGGCCTTGATTGACAGCCACTGTCACGTCGTTTTTCGCAACTTCGACGCCGATCTGGACCAGGTGGCGCTCCGCTGGCGCCAGGCCGGGGTGGTTTCCCTGCTCCATTCCTGTGTGGAGCCGGGCGAGATCCCGGCGATTCGCGCCTTGGCCGATCGCTTTCCCGAGCTGCGGTACTCCGTCGGCGTCCACCCGCTGGACCCCCAGCACTGGCACGCCGACACCACCACCGTGCTCCGCGAGGCCGCCCGGCAGGACCCACGGGTCGTCGCTATCGGTGAGTTGGGCCTTGATCTGTTCAAGGCAGACAACCTGGAGCAACAACGGGCCATGCTTCTGCCCCAGCTGGCGCTGGCGGTGGAGCTTGATCTACCCGTGATCATTCATTGCCGGGATGCCGCCGAGCCCATGCTCGAGGTGTTGCGGCTGCTTCAGGATCAGGGCCGCTGCCCCCGCGGGGTGATGCACTGCTGGGGAGGAACTCCCGATCAGATGGCGGCGTTTCTGGAGCTCGGTCTCCTGATCAGTTTCAGCGGCACCGTCACCTTCGCCAACGCCGCCGATACCCACGCCTGTGCCCGATTGGTGGCCGCCGATCGCTATCTGGTTGAAACCGACTGCCCGTTCCTTGCCCCCGTTCCGAAGCGCGGCAAGCGCAACGAACCGGCCTTCGTGCTGGCGGTGGCCGAGCGGCTGGCCAGCCTGCGGGGGGAAACCCTCAGCCAGGTTGCTGCCGCCAGCACCGCAAACGCGGTACGCCTTTTTGGCCTTCCCAACCAGTTTGGCCACCAATGTGTATGATGTTTTATTGGTTTGGCAGCGTGAGCGCTCCCTCATCGACGTCAGCAGCCTTGAACCGAGCTCCTTAAGTGCGTGATCTCCACGGCCCCGCCGTGCCCTTCACCAGAACCAGGGTAACTGTGATTCTGGCTGTCCTGCCTGGCATGCCATGACCACTGCCCCTCGCGTTCGCTGCCGCCACTCCTGCCACCTTCGTTGGCCACTTGTGCTCAGGGCAACTCCGATCACCGCCATTCAGGCTCCGGCCATGCCCATGACGACCCATCATCCATCTTTGGTGACTTCGTCTTCAGGCCCCCTCTCAACCTCCCCTTCCGTTCTGCAGGTCCACGCATGAGCAGCGCGATCCAGGTCGCCAAGACCGTCACCTACCTGCCCGATCTCGTGGAGGTGCAGCGGGCGAGTTTCAAATGGTTCCTGGAGAAGGGTCTGATCGAGGAGCTCGACAGTTTTTCTCCGATCACCGACTACACCGGCAAGCTTGAACTCCACTTCATCGGCAATGAATACCGATTGAAGCGTCCCCGCCACGATGTGGAGGAGGCGAAGCGGCGTGATGCCACCTTCGCTTCACAGATGTATGTAACCTGCCGTCTGGTCAACAAGGAAACCGGCGAAATCAAGGAGCAGGAGGTGTTCATCGGCGAGCTCCCACTGATGACGGAGCGAGGAACCTTCATCATCAATGGCGCCGAGCGGGTGATTGTCAACCAGATCGTGCGCAGCCCAGGTGTTTATTTCAAAGACGAGCAAGACAAAAACGGTCGTAAGACGTTCAACGCCAGCCTCATCCCCAACCGCGGAGCCTGGCTGAAATTCGAAACCGATAAGAACGATCTGTTGCATGTGCGCGTCGACAAGACCCGCAAGATCAATGCCCACGTGTTGATGCGGGCTATTGGTCTCTCCGACAACGACGTTCTCGACAAGCTGCGTCACCCCGAGTACTACCGCAAGTCGATTGAAGCCGCCAACGACGAGGGAATCGCCTCGGAAGACCAGGCCCTTCTGGAGCTCTACAAAAAGCTTCGCCCGGGTGAGCCTCCTTCGGTCAGCGGTGGCCAGCAGCTGTTGCACAGCCGCTTCTTCGACCCGAAGCGCTACGACCTGGGCCGGGTTGGTCGCTACAAGATCAACAAGAAGCTGCGCCTGACCATCCCCGATGCCACCCGCACCCTCACCGCTGAGGACGTGCTCTCCACGATTGATTACCTGATCAATCTGGAACTTGATGTCGGTGGGGCCTCCCTTGACGACATCGACCACCTCGGCAACCGACGGGTCCGCTCGGTGGGCGAATTGCTGCAGAACCAGGTGCGTGTCGGCCTGAACCGGCTTGAGCGGATCATCAAGGAACGGATGACCGTCGGCGAAACCGAATCGCTCACCCCGGCCCAGCTGGTGAATCCCAAGCCCCTGGTGGCGGCGATCAAGGAGTTCTTTGGCTCCAGCCAGCTGAGCCAGTTCATGGATCAGACCAACCCCCTGGCCGAGCTCACCCACAAGCGCCGGATCAGCGCACTCGGCCCCGGCGGTCTCACCAGGGAGAGGGCAGGCTTCGCGGTGCGCGACATCCATCCGTCCCACTACGGCCGGATCTGCCCGATCGAAACGCCGGAGGGCCCCAACGCCGGCCTGATCGGTTCCCTGGCCACCCACGCCCGCGTCAACGAATACGGCTTCATCGAAACCCCCTTCTGGCGCGTCGAGAACGGCATCGTCTTCAAGAAGGACGATCCGATCTACCTCTCCGCCGATCTGGAAGACGAATGCCGGGTCGCCCCTGGTGATGTGGCCACCGATGCCGACGGTCGCATCAAGGCGGAACTGGTGCCGGTGCGCTACAGACAGGATTTCGAGAAGGTCCCACCGGAGCAGGTGGACTACGTCCAACTCTCGCCGGTGCAGGTGATCTCGGTGGCCACCTCCCTGATCCCGTTCCTTGAGCACGACGATGCCAACCGGGCCCTGATGGGCTCCAACATGCAGCGCCAGGCGGTCCCGCTTCTGCGCCCCGAGCGTCCGCTCGTCGGCACCGGCCTGGAAACCCAGGTCGCCCGCGACTCCGGCATGGTGCCAATCACCCGGGTGAACGGCATTGTCACCTTTGTGGACGCCACGGCAATCGTGATCCGTGACGACCAGGGCACCGACCACATCCATCACCTCCAGAAGTACCAACGCTCCAACCAGGACACCTGCCTCAACCAGCGTCCGATTGTCCGCCAAGGTGAAGAGGTGATCGCCGGTCAGGTGCTTGCCAATGGTTCGGCTTGCGAGGGCGGTGAAATCGCTCTGGGCCAGAACGTTCTGATCGCCTACATGCCCTGGGAGGGTTACAACTACGAAGACGCGATCCTGGTGAGCGAGCGGCTTGTACAGGACGACCTCTACACATCGGTGCACATCGAGAAGTATGAGATCGAAGCCCGCCAGACCAAGCTTGGCCCTGAAGAGATCACCCGGGAGATTCCCAATGTTGCTGAGGAAAGCCTTGGCAACCTCGATGAGATGGGCATCATCAGAATCGGCGCTTATGTCGAATCTGGTGACATCCTCGTCGGCAAGGTGACCCCCAAAGGCGAATCAGATCAGCCACCTGAGGAAAAGCTACTGCGAGCCATCTTCGGGGAGAAAGCCCGTGATGTCCGCGACAACTCGCTGCGGGTGCCGAACACCGAGCGCGGCCGTGTCGTGGACGTCCGCATCTATACCCGCGAACAGGGTGATGAACTGCCACCCGGCGCCAACATGGTGGTTCGCGTCTATGTGGCGCAGCGCCGCAAGATTCAGGTGGGCGACAAGATGGCCGGCCGCCACGGCAACAAAGGCATCATCAGCCGCATTCTTCCCCGCGAAGACATGCCCTACCTGCCCGATGGCAGTCCGATCGACATCGTGCTCAACCCCCTGGGTGTGCCCTCCCGGATGAACGTCGGGCAGGTGTTCGAGTGCCTGATGGGTTGGGCCTCCTCCCACCTTGATTGCCGCGTCAAGGTGGTGCCGTTCGACGAGATGCACGGCAACGAAACCTCCAAGAACACGGTTCAGAAGTATCTGGAGGAAGCAGCTGCTCTGCCTGGCAAGGAATGGGTCTACAACCCCGACAACCCCGGCAAGATTCAGCTTGTTGATGGACGCACCGGTGAACCGTTCGACCAGCCCGTCACCGTTGGCTATGCCCACATCCTCAAGCTCGTCCACCTGGTGGACGACAAGATCCACGCCCGCTCCACCGGCCCCTACTCACTGGTCACCCAGCAGCCCCTCGGCGGCAAGGCCCAGCAGGGCGGCCAGCGCCTCGGCGAGATGGAGGTCTGGGCCCTGGAGGCCTATGGCGCCGCTTACACCCTGCAGGAACTGCTCACCGTCAAGTCCGATGACATGCAGGGCCGCAATGAGGCACTCAATGCCATCGTCAAAGGCAAGCCGATCCCTCGCCCCGGCACGCCCGAGTCGTTCAAAGTGCTGATGCGAGAGCTTCAATCGCTTGGTCTCGACATCGCCGTTTACACCGATGAGGGCATCGAAGTGGACCTGATGCAAGACGTCAACCCCCGTCGCAGCACCCCCAACCGGCCCACCTATGAGTCGCTGGGCGTTGCCGACTACGACGACGATTGAACTTCCAGCCTGATCCCCCTCGTTTCACTCGACGTCCGCGCGCCCTCCGTTCATGACCAACAGCAACTCCCGCATCGAAAACCACTTCGACTACGTCAAGATCACGCTCGCTTCCCCCGAGCGGATCCGGGAGTGGGGTCAACGCACGCTTCCGAACGGTCAGGTGGTCGGCGAAGTCACCAAGCCTGAAACGATCAACTACCGCACGCTCAAGCCCGAGATGGACGGGCTGTTCTGCGAGAAGATCTTCGGCCCCTCCAAAGACTGGGAATGCCATTGCGGCAAGTACAAGCGGGTTCGGCACCGGGGCATCGTCTGTGAGCGCTGCGGAGTTGAGGTCACCGAAAGCCGGGTGCGCCGCCACCGCATGGGCTTCATCAAGCTGGCTGCGCCTGTTTCACACGTCTGGTATCTGAAAGGGATCCCCAGCTATGTGGCGATCCTGCTCGACATGCCCCTGCGGGATGTCGAGCAGATCGTTTATTTCAACTGCTATGTGGTGCTGGAGAAAGGCGACCACAAGGATCTCACTGACAAGCAGTTGCTCACCGAGGATGAGTGGCTCGAGATCGAAGACCAGATCTACGCCGAAGATTCAGAGATCGAGAATGAGCCGATTGTCGGCATCGGCGCCGAGGCGCTGAAGCAATTGCTTGAGGATCTCAACCTCACCGAGATTGCTGAGCAACTGCGCGAAGACATCGCTGGCAGCAAGGGACAGAAGCGGGCCAAGCTGATCAAGCGCTTGCGGGTGATTGACAACTTCATCGCCACCGATGCGCGTCCGGAATGGATGGTTCTCGATGCGATCCCGGTGATCCCGCCCGATCTGCGACCGATGGTGCAGCTCGATGGTGGCCGCTTCGCCACCAGTGATCTCAACGATCTCTACCGCCGGGTGATCAACCGCAACAACCGACTGGCACGCCTGCAGGAGATTCTGGCCCCCGAGATCATCGTCCGCAACGAGAAGCGGATGCTGCAGGAGGCCGTCGATGCCCTGATCGATAATGGCCGCCGCGGACGCACCGTGGTGGGAGCCAACAACCGGCCGCTCAAGTCGCTCAGCGACATTATTGAGGGCAAGCAGGGCCGCTTCCGCCAGAACCTGTTGGGAAAACGGGTCGACTACTCCGGTCGCTCGGTGATCGTGGTCGGGCCCAAGCTCAAGATGCACCAGTGCGGCCTGCCCAAGGAGATGGCGATCGAGCTGTTCCAGCCGTTCGTGATCCACCGGCTGATTCGCCAGAACATTGTCAACAACATCAAGGCGGCCAAGAAGCTGATTCAGCGTGCCGACGACGAGGTGATGCAGGTGCTGCAGGAGGTGATCGAAGGGCATCCGATCCTGCTCAACCGGGCCCCTACGCTGCACCGCCTCGGCATCCAGGCGTTCGAGCCCAAGCTGGTCGACGGCCGCGCCATCCAGCTTCACCCGCTGGTCTGCCCCGCCTTCAACGCCGACTTCGACGGTGACCAGATGGCCGTGCACGTGCCCCTGGCGATCGAAGCCCAGACAGAAGCGAGGATGCTGATGCTGGCCAGCAACAACATCCTCTCGCCCGCCACTGGCGAGCCGATCATCACCCCCTCCCAGGACATGGTGCTGGGCATTTATTACCTCACGGCCGTTGATCGGAAGGAAACCAAGCCTGAGTTCGGAGACCGCAGCCGCACCTTCGCCGGACTGCCTGATGTGCTCAATGCCTTCGACGAGCGCCACCTGGCCATCCATGAATGGGTCTGGGTGCGATTCAGCGGCGAAACCGATGACGATGACGAAGGCGACGCTCCCATCAAGAAGGAAACACTCAGCGATGGCACCCACATCGAGCAGTGGAAGTACCGGCGTGACCGCCTTGATGAAGACGGTGGTCTGATCAGCCGCTACATCCTCACCACGGTCGGTCGGGTCGTGATGAACACCACGATCATCGCGTCGGTTGGCTCCGCCTGAGTTTCAGCCCAGCAGGCACGCTCCACTCCTTCGATTTCAGCTCTTTCCATCCGCGCGACGTCATGACCACCACCCCCGCCAAATCCTCTGCTGATCTCGGCCGTATCGCTCCGCTGAGCAAGGAGGCCCCCCGCTTCCGCAATCGGGAGATCGACAAGAAATCCCTGCGCAACCTGGTGGCCTGGGCCTACAAGCACCACGGCACGGCGGCCACAGCGGCGATGGCGGACGACCTCAAGGATCTCGGTTTCCACTACGCCACCCAGGCTGCGGTGTCGATTTCGGTGGACGATCTGCGCATTCCCGGCGACAAAGCGGCCCTGCTGGAGCAAGCCGAAGAGCAGATCACGGCCACCGAAGAGCGCTACCGCCTCGGCGAGATCACCGAGGTTGAACGCCATACCAAGGTGATCGACACCTGGACTGAAACCAACGAGCGGCTCGTGGCGGCAGTGCGGCGGAACTTCAACGAAAACGACCCACTCAACTCGGTCTGGATGATGGCCAACTCCGGTGCCCGGGGAAACATGTCCCAGGTGCGGCAGCTGGTGGGGATGCGTGGCCTGATGGCCAACCCCCAGGGCGAGATCATCGACCTGCCGATCCGCACCAATTTCCGTGAGGGGTTGACAGTCACCGAATATGTGATTTCCTCCTATGGCGCCCGCAAAGGCCTGGTGGATACGGCCCTGCGCACCGCCGACTCCGGCTATCTCACCCGCCGCCTGGTGGATGTGGCCCAGGATGTGATCGTGCGGGAAGACGACTGCGGCACCACCAGGGGGATTCCGATCAATGCCGACGAGAAGGGTCGGTTCTACGCCAAGTTGGTCGGTCGGCTGGCCGCCGAGCCAGTGCTGGTGGGCAGTGCAAAGGACCAGGAGGTGCTGGTCGAGCGTGACGGCGAGATCGACATCGAGCTGTCCGCAAGAATTGAAGCGGCTGGAGTCAAAACCGTTGTGGTGCGTTCACCACTCACCTGCGAGGCGGCCCGCTCGGTCTGCCGCAAGTGCTATGGCTGGGCCCTGGCCCACAACCAGCTGGTGGACGTCGGTGAAGCGGTTGGCATCATCGCCGCCCAGTCAATCGGTGAACCTGGCACCCAGCTCACGATGCGAACCTTCCACACCGGTGGCGTCTCCACGGCGGAGAGCGGCGTGGTGCGTTCCCATAAGACGGTTGAAGGGGTCGTTGAATTCGATGCGAAGGCCCGCCTGCGACCCTTCCGCACCCCCCACGGCGTTGAAGCGCAGATTGCCGAAACCGATTTCACCCTTCAGGTGAAGTTCGCCGGCAAGCTCAAGGCCCAGAAACTCGACATCACAGCCGGCTCGATCCTGTTCGTCGCCGATGGTGAGCCGGTCCCCGCCGACAGCGTGCTTGCCCAGATCTCCTCAGGCTCCTCCGTCAAGAAAAGCGTTGAGAAGGCCACCAAGGACGTGATCTGCGACCTGGCCGGCCAGGTGCGCTACGAAGAGGTGATTCAGCCCCGGGAGGTCACCGACCGCCAGGGCAACATCACCCTCAAGGCCCAACGGCTTGGCCGCCTCTGGGTGTTCGCCGGTGACGTCTACAACCTGCCTCCCAACGCCATTCCGGTGGTGAAGGCCAACTCCGCCGTGACCAACGGTGACGTTCTGGCCGAAAGCCGTCTGGTCAGCGAGCACGGCGGTGCTGTGCGCCTGCGGGAATCGGCAGGCGACTCCCGCGAGGTGCAGATCGTCACGGCGAGCCTCACCCTCAAGGACTGCAAGTTGGTGGGCGAATCGACCCATTCCGGCGAGATCTGGCACCTGGAAGGCAAGGACAGCATCCGCTATCTGCTCAAGACCATGCCCGGAAGCAAAATCGGCAACGGCGAGGTGATCGCTGAACTGGCCGACAATCGTTTCCGCACCCAGACCGGGGGCATGATCAAGTACGCCCCGGGGCTGTCGATCAAAAAGGCCCGCTCAGCCAAGAACGGCTTTGAAGTGTCGAAAGGTGGAACGTTGCTGTGGATTCCCCAGGAAACCCACGAAATCAACAAGGACATCTCCCTGTTGATGATCGAAGACGGCCAATGGATCGAAGCGGGAACAGAAGTTGTCAAGGATATCTTCTCCCAGACCGCCGGCATCGTCACCGTCACCCAGAAGAACGACATCCTGCGCGAGATCATCGTTCGCTCCGGAACACTCCACCTGGTTCCCGACAGCACGGTGCTCGCCCGCTACAGCGATGAGGGCAAGATCCACAATCCAGGCGACGAACTTGCCCCTGGGCTGACCACGGAGAAGATGGTTTATGCCGAGGCGGTGGACACCCCTGAGGGAGGTGCCCTGTTGCTCCGTCCTGTTGAGGAGTACGCGATTCCTGATGAGGCACACCTACCTGATCTCGGCAGTGTCAAGCAGAGCGGTGGCCCATCCCTCGGGCTCAAGGCCGTTCAACGGCTCACCTACAAAGACGGTGAGTTGATCAAATCTGTCGAAGGCATCGAGCTGCTGCGCACCCAGCTTATTTTGGATACCTTCGACACCACGCCTCAGATGACTGTTGACGTGGAGGCCGTGCCCGACAAGCGCGCCAAAACGATCGAACGGCTGCAGCTGGTCATTCTCGAAACCCTGCTGGTCCGCCGCGACACGCTCTCTGACGCCAGCCACGGCTCCACCCACACCGAGCTTCAGGTGGAGGATGGTGCCTCGGTCAAGAGCGGAGACGTGGTCGCCACAACCCAGATCCTCGGCAAGGAGAACGGCTTCGTGCAGTTCCCCGACCCGCAGGATGGCGAGCCGGTTCGCCGCATGATCGTGGAGCGGGCCAATGACACCCGCACGATCGAGATCGGAGACCGTCAGCCCACCGCCGTGCTGGGACAACGCCTTGTCGACGGGGAGCTGCTCTGCGAAGGCATTGAAGCACCCTGCTGCGGCCAGGTGGAAGCGATCGAGAACGGCACGATCACGATCCGGCTGGGGCGCCCCTACATGGTCTCTCCCGATTCCGTTCTGCACGTGCGAGACGGTGAACTGGTGCAGCGCGGCGATGCCCTTGCCCTGCTGGTGTTTGAGCGCCAGAAAACCGGCGACATCGTCCAGGGTCTGCCCAGGATCGAAGAGCTGCTGGAGGCACGGCGCCCACGGGAGTCCGCCGTTCTCTGCAGGAAGCCTGGCACTGTTCAGATCAAGCTCGGCGAAGATGATGATTCCGTCACCGTTTCAGTGATCGAGCACGACGATGTGAGCACCGAGTATCCGATCCTGCTGGGCCGCAACGTCATGGTGAACGATGGGCAGGAGGTCACAGCCGGCGAGATGCTCACCGATGGCCCGATCAACCCCCATGAATTGCTCGAATGCCATTTCGATGACCTGCTCAGCCGCAAGCCATCGATGGAAGCAGCCCAGGAAGCCATCTCCAATTTGCAGTTCCGCATGGTCCAGGAGGTGCAGAACGTCTACAAGTCCCAGGGGGTCACGATCGATGACAAGCACATCGAGGTGATTGTTCGCCAGATGACCAGCAAGGTGCGCATCGAGGATGCCGGGGATACAACCCTGCTCCCCGGTGAGCTGATCGAGCTGCGTCAGGTGGAGCAGGTGAACCAGGCCATGGCGATCACCGGGGGAGCGCCAGCTGAGTTCACGCCGGTGCTGCTCGGCATCACCAAAGCCTCACTCAACACCGACAGCTTCATCTCCGCCGCCAGCTTCCAGGAAACCACCCGGGTGCTCACCGAGGCCGCGATTGAAGGCAAGAGCGACTGGCTGAGGGGTCTCAAGGAGAACGTGATCATCGGCCGTCTGATCCCGGCAGGAACAGGCTTCAGTGGTTTCGAAGAGGAACTGCGCTCCGAGGCCGGCCCCCACCCCGACATCCTCGATGAAGAGGTCGGCGGCTACCGGCGCATGGCCAACCTGCGTCCTGACTACACCGTTGAGATGCCGGCGGCCCCCGCTATCACTGCCACGGCGGTGCTCGATGACCCATCCGAAGCCCAGCTTGATGCCGTGCGCAGCATGCGCGGCATTGAGGCGTCGAAGAGCTCCTTCGCCGCTTTTGCCCGCCCCGTGTCTGATGAAGGGCTCGAGGAGGAGCTGATCCCCGATCCCGCCGCCCTCGAAGGGTTGCAGGAAGAGGGCCTGCTCAGTGACGACTGATGGTGTCCACTGAACCTCGGCCGCCACTGGAGCCGAAGCTGGTGCCCCAACGGCGGCTCCCCCGCTTCGGCTTCCACGCCCACACGGAGCGGTTGAACGGACGGCTCGCCATGCTCGGATTCGTAGCCTTGGTGCTGGTCGAGAAGTTCCTCGGCCACGGCCTCCTGGTGTGGCCCTGAGTCGCGCCCCCCTGCTCGGCCAGGGGCTGGGTGCTCTGGAGACCCTGGCGGTGGAGCAGGGCCAGCCCCGCTACCGGGGCCGGCAACTCCACGATGGGATCTATGCCAAAGGGGCCCGCAGCGTTGCTGAGATCAAGGGGCTGCCCAGGCTCTGGAGCGAGAGTCTGAGCCAGACCTTTCTGGCTGATGGCGGCGAAGTCATCGGCCGCTCCACCCAGCTGAAATGCAACGTTGCCCGAGATGGCACCACCAAGCTCCTCCTGGCCACCGCCGATGGCCTCAGCCTCGAGACGGTGGGGATCCCGAGCCGGGACCGTCTGACGGTCTGTGTGTCCAGCCAGGTGGGCTGCCCGATGGGCTGTCGGTTCTGCGCCACGGGCAAGGGGGGGCTGCAGCGTTCGCTGGAGGTTCACGAGATCATCGACCAGGTGCTGACCATTCGCGAGGTGATGGGGCAACGCCCCAGCCATGTGGTGTTCATGGGGATGGGGGAGCCCCTGCTCAACACCGAGGCCGTGCTGGATGCGATCGGCTGTCTCTGCACCGACCTGGGCATGGCCCAGCGGCAGATCACCGTGAGCACGGTGGGGGTGGCCAGCCAGCTGCCGAACCTGGCCAGGCTCGCCATCGAGCGCCTGGGACGGGCCCAGTTCACCCTGGCGGTGAGTCTGCATGCACCGGACCAACAGCTCAGGGAAACCCTCATTCCGACCGCCCACGCCTATCCGATCGCCGAGCTTCTCGAAGATTGCCGGTCCTATGTGGCTGTCACCGGCCGCCGGATCAGCTTCGAGTACATCCTGCTGGGCGGCCTGAATGACCATCCACGCCAGGCAGCAGCGCTGGCTCAGCTGCTGCGCGGCTTCCAGAGCCATGTGAATCTGATCGCCTACAACCCGATTGACGAAGAGGATTTTGAGCGCCCCAGTCCCGAGCGTGTCGCCGCCTTCAAGGCGGCCCTGGAGCAGCGCCACGTGGCAGTCAGCGTGCGCGCCAGCCGTGGACTGGATGAAAATGCCGCCTGCGGTCAACTGCGCCGACGCATCGGCACCGAATAGGCCTGTTCGTTCCGGCCGAGCCCTCCAGCGGGGCTGTCCAGCGGCTCAGGCGGGATCCCGAACAGGATCAAAGGCGCCGATCACGCCCCTGCCGTTCCAGGGAGTGAGCCACAGCATCAGCAGGAAAGCCGGCAGCGCCGCCGCTACCGTGAACAGGAAAAAGCTCGGCCAGCCAACCCTTTCGGCCACCACGCCCGCCGGTGCCGCGAGCACCGATCGGCTCAGGGCATAGACCCCGGAGAAGAGGGCGTACTGGGTGGCGGAGAAGCGGGGGTTGCAGAGGCTCATCAGCAACGCCACGAACACCGCTCCCACCATCCCACCGGCCAGGTTCTCCAGGCTCACGGCCACCAGCAACCCCGCCACCCCGCCCCCGAAGCGGGCCAGTGCCCAGTAGCTGAGGTTGCCCACCGCACCGGCAACGGCGAACAGCCACAGCGAACGGTTCATCCCCAGGCGCGCAAACAGCACGCCCCCCAACACCGTGCCGGCAATGGTGGCGGCGATGCCCCAGCCGGCCTGCACCGTTCCGATCAGCTCCGGGGCGAACCCCTCCTGAATCAGGAAAGGCACGGCCATCAGCCCCAGCAGGCCATCGGGCCAGCGGTAGAGCAGCACCAGCAGCAGGATCAGCAGGGCCCGGCCGGCGCCGGTACGCCGCAGGAACTCCTTCGCCGGTCCCACCACAGCCTGGCGCAGGCTGGTGACGGGATGGACGATCGGAGCCAGCCGCGGTGCCGCCAGGGTGAAGGGCACCACGGCCAGCATCAGGGCCGCCGCAGCCAGAAAGGCCAGCGGCCAGCCGTAGCGACCGGCCACCACGAAGCCCCCGGCCCCGATCGCCAGCATCGCCCCCCGATAGCCCAGGGAGGCGGCGGCAGCACCGCCGCCGCGCTCAGCCGCCGGCAGCAGGTCGGTGCGGTAAGCATCCACGGCAATATCCTGGGTGGCACTGACCACCGCCAGCAGCACGGCCATCAACCCGATCAGGGTCAGGCTGGCCGGGTCTGTGGTGGGCCGCAGCAGAGCCATGGCCCCGATCACCCCCACCAGGATGAGCTGCAGCACCAGCAACCAACCCCGGCGCCGATCGGGCCAGGCGAGGGGCCAGCGGTCCAGAAGCGGGGCCCACAGCATTTTGAGCGTGTAAGGCAGCTCCGCCAGCCCGAGCAGGCCGATCAGGCCCAATGGCACGGCGCTGGCGGTCAGCCAGCCCTGCAGCAGCTTGCTGCCCACCATGTAGGGCGTGCCGCTGGCCACTCCCTGGGCCGCGACAGCCACCAGTCGACGCCGGACAAGGTGATCGAAGCGCGCCGGGGCTGCCGGATCGGGGAGGCTTTCGGGCGGCACGGAATGGACGCATGTGGCCGAACCCTATGCCTTCAGAATGGCGTTCAAACCCGTTGGCGGTCCGTGTCCTTTTTTCGCTCCACTCTTCTGCCGGCCGCGATTGTGTTGTTGTTCGGGTTCGCTCTGTTCGTGGTGAGTGCCCGTCTCTGGCTTCCTGGCGACATGCTGGCTCCAGCACCGCTCAGTTGATGTGGGGCAAGGAGAAGCCCATGGCGGAATCCATCCCACCGTTTTCCTCCAGCCCAGCTGAGCTGGGCTTTGATCCGGAGCTGCTGGCCGGCGAGCTGGCCGAGGAGCTGGCTGGCGATCCCCTCGAGGCCCTCGACTCGATCGAGCTCACCGACGCCGACATCGCCATCGAATGCGACCTGGGCTTGGAGTTGCTGCGCGCTGGTCGCCAGGACGACCGCCTGCAGGGACTGCGCATCTTCTGTGAGCACCGCGATCCCCGCGCCATTCCGCTGCTGCTGCCCCTGCTGGAGGCCAGCTGCCCGATCGTGCGGATGAGCGCTGTGTACGCGCTCGGCCGCAACCCCGACCAGCGGGCCGTCGAGCCGCTGCTGGCCCTGTTGCAGAACGACAGCAATGGCTACGTGCGCAAGGCGGTGGCCTGGAGCCTGGGGAACTACCCCGAAGCCCCTGTGCTCAATCCACTGATTCGCGCCCTTCAGGTGGATGTGGCGGCGGTACGGCTCTGGGCGGCCGGGTCCTTGGCCGACGCGGGCGGAACCGGCGTGGCCAAGGCCGACCAGGCGGCGGGCCAGTTGCTGATCAGTCTGCGGATCGACAGCGAGCCCGTGGTGCGCAGCAACAGTGCCTGGTCCCTCGGGCGGCTCTACGACCACCTGGTGGAACCGCGCCAGAAGGATCTGGTTGAAGCTCTGGTGCTGGTGATGCTCCACGACACCGACACAACGGTTCGGGACGAAGCCCGGGTGGCCCTGGAGCAACTGGAAAGCTCCGCCGTGCTGGAGAGAATTCAGACCCTGGTGGAGGAGGGGCTGCTCAGCTGAGCCTGGCGCGGTGCCTGGGCTCTCAGCCATCAGGAAAGCCCGCTAAAGTCAATGTCCACGACTCGACTCGTGATGTCTCAGCACACCATCCGTTTTCGCATCCGGCCTGACGGCCGCGTTGAAGAGGTGGTTGAAGGGGTGCTTGGGGCGGGCTGCGAACAGCTCACCGAACGGATTGAAGCCTCGCTTGGCACCGTCCAGCAGCGCCGCAGCACCTCGGAGGCCTTCCAGTCCGAATCCAGGGTCGTGGTCCCAGCGTTGCCACTCCAGCAGCAAAGCTCCTGATTCCGCCCCCATCGCCCTGGTCCGATGTCCCATTTCAGCATCGTCAAAACGGAACTTCGGGACCGCAGCGCCCTGCTCGACGCCCTTCGCGACCTCGGCCACGAGCCTGAGCAGGGTGAGCGTCCGGTTCGTGGGTACCGGGGCCAGACGGTTCTCGCCGAGCTGGCTCTTCCCCAGGCCAATGGCGGGGATATCGGCTTTCGCTGGAACCAGGGCAGCGGCAGTTACGAGCTCGTCACCGATCTGGATCTCTGGAAGCAGCCCGTGCCAGTCGAGCGCTTCCTTGCCCAGCTCACCCAGCGCTACGCGCTGAAGACCATCCTTGCGGCCTCCAGTGAGGAGGGGTTCCAGGTCAGCTCCCAGACCCAGCACACCGACGGCAGCATCGAACTGGTGGTGACCCGCTGGGACAGCTGAGCTGCCGATGGATCCCTCCCTCGCCTTCTCCGTCTCTGTCAGGCCGAGGCCACGGCCCACCGGAACGGAGCCCCTGCTAGGTGGCAGCCTGCGTGAGAAGGCGGTCTGGGTGGACGAAGCCGTCTGCATCGGCTGCCGCTATTGCGCCCACGTGGCAGCCAACACGTTTTTGGTAGAACCGCTCTGGGGCCGCTCCCGCGCCATCCGCCAGGACGGCGACAGCACCGAAACAATCCAGGAAGCCATCGACACCTGTCCCGTCGACTGCATCCACTGGGTGGCCTACGAGGATGTGGGTGGCTTGCAGGAGCGGCTCCAAAACCAGGAACTGCAGCCCCTCGGCATGCCTTCTCCCTCCCGCCTGAAGCGAACCCTGCCCAGACCTTGAGGGTGCCGACGCGGCGGTTCGGGCGCACGGGACTGGCCATGCCGCTCCTCTCGCTTGGCGGAATGCGTTACCAGCAGAGCTGGAGCGATCTCCCCCCGGACGCGATCACCGCCGAGAGCCAGGCCAACCTGCAGGCCACCCTTGAGCGCGCCACCGCCTCAGGCCTGAATCACATCGAAACGGCCCGGTACTACGGCAGCTCCGAGCGTCAGCTGGGCTGGCTGCTGCCTGGACTGGACAACCCGGAGCGCATCCTCCAGAGCAAGGTTCCACCCCAGGCCGATCCGGCCGTGTTCGAAGCCGAACTGGAGCGCAGCTTCGAGCGGCTGGCGGTGAGGCGACTCGATCTGCTGGCCATCCACGGCCTCAACCTGCCGGAGCACCTGGAGCAGACACTCCGACCAGGCGGCTGTCTGGCGGTGGTCCGCCGCTGGCAGGAGCAGGGTCGCATCGGTCATGTCGGTTTCTCCACCCATGCCCCGCTGCCGCTGATCCTCGAGGCGATCGAATCGGATGCCTTCGATTACATCAATCTCCACTGGTATTACATCCAACAGCAGAACCGGGCAGCGATCGAGGCCGCCTGCGCCCATGACATGGGCGTGTTTGTGATCAGCCCCACCGACAAGGGAGGTCATCTGCACAGTCCCTCCAACCGTTTGAGCGCGCTCTGCGCACCTCTGCACCCGATCGTGGTCAACGATCTGTTCTGCCTGACGGCACCCGGGATCCACACGATCAGCGTCGGGGCCGCCAACCCAACCGACCTGGATCTGCACCTGGAGGCCGTCGCCCTGCTGCCCCAGGCCGCTGTGCTCCTGCCACCGATTCTCGATCGACTCGAGAAAGCCAGGCGGGAGGCCCTGGGTGAAGCCTGGCTGAGCAGCTGGCAGGAGGGGTTGCCCCCATGGCACCAGACACCGGGTGGCATCAACCTCCCGGTGCTGCTGTGGCTGCACAACCTGCTGGAAGCCTGGGACCTGCAGAGCTATGGCCAGGCCCGCTACGGCTTGCTGGGCCAGGGCGACCACTGGTTCCCGGGCGCCAATGCCGATGCCCTCGATGTCACGGTCAGCGAAACCGAGCTGCGCTCCGTTCTGGGCGGCAGTCCCTGGGCGGTTGAGATCCCCGGGCTGCTGCGGGGCCTGCGTCTGCGGCTGGGGGGCGATGCGGCGCAACGGCTGATGGCCACGCCATGAGCCAGCCGCGGCCTGGCCCGCTCAACTGCTGCCCAGGGGAAGCTTGGCGGGCACTCCCACCGGCCGTGGGTAGGTGGGGGGGCAGGGCCCCAGCGGCTTGAGCAGCACGGCGTGGCGGACGCCCCGGCCGGCTAGTAGCTCACGCCGCTCCACCCGCTCGACGGCGGCATGGAGCGGCAGCAGGGCCCGCTCCAGGGTCCGCTGGTCATCGGGCTCCCACTGACCGCGGTAAAGCAGAGCCCGGCCGGAGGACCGCAACAAGGGAACCAGATATTCCGCCACGACAGGCGCCGCCGCTACCGCCCTTGCCAGGGCCCAGTCAAAGCGGCCGCGGCAGGACGGATCCTGGCCCGTTGTCTCGACCCGTTCGCAGCGGATTGTGACGCGCTGTTCAAGGCCGAGGCCGCCGGCCATCGCGCGCACCGCCTCGGCCTTGCGTCCGACCGAATCCACCAGGGTGACCCGCGACCCGGGCAGGGCGATCGCCAGGGCCAGGCCGGGAAAGCCACCGCCGGTGCCGACATCGATCAAGGACAGCGTGGCCGGGGGGGCCTGGAGCAGGTCTCGCCAGGGCCAGAGGCTGTCGTACAGCTGGGCGATCCAGAAGTCATCGCCCTCAACCAGGCGGGTGAGATTGAGGCGGCCGTTCCAATCGCGCAACCGCTCCTGCAGGTCACGGAACTGGGCCAGTTGCTGGGGGGCCGGTATCCAGCCCAGGCTGCGCCAGAGCCCATCGCCCTGTCCCTCGGACAGATCCGATTCGATCGAGGTGTTCGGCTCAGCGGCCATCCAGGCTGTCACTCACAACAGAGTTCTCTAGGATCTCGCAGTGTTGTTCCCGGGTGGTGGCAGGCAGAGACACCGCAATGACCCCCCCGAATCACTACCAGTTGCTGCGTCTGAGCCCGTTAGCCACAGCTCAGGATCTGCGCCAGGCCTTTCGATCGCTCAGCAAGCTGTACCACCCGGACACCACCGACCTGCCGGTGGCGGAAGCCGAGGAGCAGTTCCGGCACCTGCAGGTGGCCTACCTCACCCTCAGCGATCCGGAGCGCCGCCGCGCCTACGACAGCCAGCTTCAACCAGTCCAGCTCCAGCCAGAGCAGCCCAAGCCCGTGCTGGGCCGGCGGGTTGAACGCACCCTGTCCGTGCGCCGGGCCCTTTCAGGCGGTGAGTGGTTTGCCCTGGTGCTGCTGGCTGCGGCGCTGGTGCTCAGTCTGGTCCTTGGGGTCAGCCTCGCCTGGTGGAGGGGGATGGAGATGGTCAGCCCCCCGATCGGCTGGCTGGAGGCCACAGCCGTGCAGACTGCCTTTCCTTCAGAAGATGAACCCGGGGATGACAGCCCTGCCCTCCTTGCAGACCCCGCTTTACAACCATCCGCTGCCGGCCCTTAAGCAGTGGCTGAGCGAGCTCGGCGCCAGCCGGGACAAGGCCGATCCCTGTCGCTGGGACCTGCACCACACGGCCTGGAGCGCCTTGATCGAGCTGGAGATCGAGGAACTCAAGGTGAGCTGGCACCAGGAGGGTCGCAGCACAGTGCGGCTGTTCTCCTACGGGCTCTCGAGGGCTGATGTGGAAGCCGCCATACTGGCGGGCCCCTGAATCCAGAAGCTGGCCGGGCCGTCAGAGCTGCTCCAGCCCACCCAGAATCACCGCATAGCAGCGATCCAGCTGAGCCTCACTCAGGCAGAGCGGCGGCAGCAGGTACACCACCTGGCCGAGGGGCCTGATGAACACGCCCTGGCTGAGGGCATGGCGCTGCAGGCTGCGCCCAGCTCTGTTGAGGTAGCCAGGCGTCTCCACCACAAGATCAAAGGCGGCGATCGTGCCGATCAGCCGCGGTCGGCAGACATTGGGGTGGCGGGCCAACTGGGCAAGACGGGGCCGATGGCGGGCTTCGAAGCCCTCGTAGCGATCAGGACGGGCGCTGAGCAGGGCCAGGCTGGCGTTGGCGGCGGCACAGCCGAGAGGGTTCGCCGTGAAGCTGTGGCCGTGATACAGGGTGTGGTCGGGGTTGTCACTGATGAACCCCCGGTAGAGCGCCTCGCTGGCCAGGGTCACCCCCATCGGCAGGAAGCCGCCGGTGAGCCCCTTGGAGAGGGCGACAAGATCCGGTTGAAGGCCGGCTGCCTGGCAGGCGAAGAGGCTGCCGGTGCGGCCAAAGCCCGTCATCACTTCATCGGCGATCAGCAGCGCCCCGGCCTGGCGCACCAGCCGCTCCACCTGGCGCAGAAAGGCTGGCCGCACCATCGCCATACCACTGGCTCCCTGCACCAGTGGCTCCAGGATCACCGCCGCCGTCGGCACGGCCAGCAATTCCTCCAGCCTGGCCAGGGCCACGGCTTCCTTGGCCTCCACCGTCCCGTCGCCCCACCAGGTGGAGGGCCAGGGGGCCCGGGCCACCGGGCAGAGCAAGGGCTCAAACGGGGCGGAGAAGAGGCCGCGCTCACCCAAGGCCATCGCCCCGAAGGTGTCACCGTGGTAAGCGCCCTCGAAGGCAATCAGCTGGCGCCGGGGGCTCTGCTGATTCCGCCACCATTGCCAGGCGATCTTGAGGGCCACCTCCACGGCGGTGGAGCCGTCGTCGGAGAAGAACAGCCGCTCCAGGCCGCTGGCAGCACTGAGGCTCACGGCCAACTGCTCGGCCTGGGGATGGCGGAAGTTGGCGAAGATCACCTGCTCCAGTTCCAGGGCCTGGGCGGCGATCGCCGCGGCGATACTGGCCTCGCAGTGGCCATGGAGGGTGACCCACCAACTGCTGATCGCATCGATCAGCAGGCGGCCATCAGCCAGTTCCAGCACGGCACCGCGGCCACGCAGCACCGGCAGGGGCGGCTCGCTGCAGGCCACCTGGGTGGTGGGATGCCAGAGGTTGGGGTGCCAGGACAAGGGAGAGACGAGGGGAGCTGGAGGGGCCACTCAACGGCAGCGCTTCTCGAGCCTGGCGGCCTCGGCGGCCAGGGGGCCGCAGTTCACCCAGCTCACCAGAGTCAACTCAAGGTCGGTGAACACCACCAGGATGCCGCCACAGATCAGGGCCACAACAGCACTGACCGCGAGATTGGAGCGCGTCATCGAACCAGGCTACGGGCCAGGCCCTCGGCCAGCTTGGTGTCCTGCCACAGGCCGGCCAGGGCCTCGGCCGTGAGCGCCGGGAGCGGCGGCAGGCAGGCGAGCACTGGAGCAGCCGCCAGGTCCTCCAGGGTGGCAGGGTTGTCGGGGTGAGGCGGTCCGTTCAGGACAAGGCCAAGCAGGGGGATCCGACGCTGGCGCAGCGCCTCCACCGAAAGCAACGTGTGGTTCAAAGTGCCCAGGCCACTGCGGGCCACCAGCAACACCGGCAGGCCCCAGCGCTGGATCTGCTCGATCTGGAGCAGGTCACGCCGCAGCGGCACCAGCAAACCGCCGGCCGTTTCCACCACCAGGGGCCCAGCCCCGGCCGGCAGGGCGAGCCGATCAGGATCGATCGGCCGATCTTCCCGCTCACCGGCCCAATGGGGAGACACGGGATGGGTGTAGCGGTAAGCCTCGGGCAGGATGCGCGGTCCGGCCTGCTCAGCCCCCAGGCCCAGCAACCGCCTCACGGTGGCACTGTCACCGCCATCCTCCAGACCGCACTGCACCGGTTTCCAGTACCGCGCCCCCAGGCCCTGTACCACGAGCGCGCTGACAACGGTCTTGCCCACATCGGTGTCGGTTCCGCAAACCACCAATTGCTGGATCATCGAGAGCGGCGCTGAATCATGGCGGCGGCTTCTGGCCGACCACCAGCAGCATCTCCCAGGACAGCCGCTTGCCGCCACCCTGCCGATCGGGCAACCTGGCCCAGTGGGCCTCCAGCCGCCGCCATTCAGCCGGCCGCAGCCCGGGGATCGGGCTGGCACCAGCCCCCAGGCCACTGATGCGGCGCAGGAAGGTGAGGCCGGTTGCGGCGTGGCGGCTGAAGCGGAGCCGCTGCAGGCGGTGGAGGCGGAGATGGCCCTCAGCCACAGCCGCGAGTTCACCGGCCTCGGGCAGGGGCAGGGCGGTGCAGGCCACGCCGGCATCACTGGCGGCCTGGCGCCACTCGGGAAAACTGCCGGCGGTGGGCAGGGCCAGGGCCAGCCAGCCGGCGGGGCGGAGCATGCGGCACCAGTGCTCCAGCTGGTCTGTGGGGCGATCCAGCCAATGCAAGGCAAAACTTGAGGCCAGCAGCGCCGCCTGCTCCAGCTGGGGTGGCAGGCCCTGGTTCAGATCCCAGGTCAGGGTCGGGGCTGGGGGGGCCGAAACAGCGCCAAGGGGGCCCAGCCCATGGTCCAGCAGGGCCGGGCAGGCATCCAGCCGTAGCAGTTGCAGGCCTGGCCGCTGCAGGGAAATGGCACGGCTGAGCAGACCTGTTCCCGCCCCCAGGTCTGCGCAGGGTCCCTCCTCCAGCGGCAAGGCGCGGCAGTGGTGAGCCAGGCGCCAGGCCACGCCTCGCTGCAGCGCTGCTCCCCGCTCGTAACGGGCGGCATGGCGCTCGAAGCTGGCCCGCACCTGTTGCTGCAGGGCAGCGGCTTGCATCACCCGGCCTCCAACCAGTCGAACACCGGCTCCACCAGGTTGGCGCTCAGCAGGCTGTGGCCCGCTGCGGCGATCAGCCAATGCTCGGCGGCCGGGAGAGACAGCCGCAACTGCTGACGGGCGATCGCCGCCACAACCCCATCCGCTGCGGCCTCGACGATCAGCTGCTTCGCCCCGGTGGGGAACCCAGAGGGCAGGCCGGTGGTTCGCCCCAGCAGCAGCAGGTCCTGGCGCAGGCGTTCCACCGAGGCTGCTGCCAGCGGACCCTCGCCAGGGCCCGCTGGCAGCAGCGCCTCTGAATCCGGTGCGGCTGCCACAGCCAGAAAGTCCTGAAGCATCCCGCCGACGTCACCGGCAGCGATCCTGGATTGCATCGCCCGCAAAGCGGCTCGCCAGGGGCGCCCAGCCTCGCCCTCCGGAACGAAGCGGCCGAAGCTGGCCAGCAGCACCACCGCATCGGCCCGCTCCAGCACGGCCTCCGGCAGCAGATGCAGGCCGAGCGAGTGCACCAGCACGGCGCGGCGAGCGGGACCCGGAAACCAGGCTGGTTGCTGCGGTGGCAGGGACCCATAGCCCCGCTCGCCGCTCTGCCAGCACCAGCCACGCCGCAGGGCGGCGGCCCGCCAGGGCTGCCAGGCCCGGCAGTCTCCGCCCCAGCCGTGCATGGCGATCAGTTGCCAGCCGAACGGAGCGGCATTGCTCATGGCGCGATCCTGTTCATGGTGCCGCCCTGCCGGTGGCTTGGAAGCACTGGGGGTCTCCCAGGGCGACCAGCAGGCGCCCCAGGCTGCCCGGCGGCAGGCTGCGGCGCAGCACCAGCCGCAGGCAGGCCCGGCCGACGGGCACGGTGGGCGGGCGGATGGCCACGCTCAGCAGGCCGCTGCGCTCCAGTTGTTGCTGCAGGGCCAGGGCGCCGGCCTCGTCGCCGACCACCAGGGGCAGGATCGGACCGGCCCCAGCCGGCCTCCTCCAGCCGGCCTGCTCCAACCGATCGCGCCAGCGCAGCGCCCGCGTCTGCAGGGCCGCGGCCATGGCCGGCTCTTCCTCCAGCAGCTCCAGGGCCGCCAGGGCGGCGGCGGCCAGGGGAGGGGCCAGGGCCGTGGAATAGCGAAAGGCACCGGAGCTCTGCAGCAACCACTCCCCAACGACCCGATCGCCGGCCAGGAAGGCGCCGCCGCTGCCGAAGGCCTTGCCGAAGGTGCCACTGATCAGGCTGATCCCCTCCAGTCCGTGGGCCAGGCCGCGGCCGCCCGGCCCGAGCACCCCGAGGGCATGGGCCTCGTCGACGACCAGCAGGGCGCCGTGGGCCCTGCACACGGCGGCAATGGCGGGAAGATCGGGACTCGTGCCCTCCATGCTAAAGAGGCTTTCGGTGAGCACCAGGAGGCGCCGGCCGGGATCCTGCTGGCGCAGGTATTGCAACCGCCGCTGCAGGTCGGAACAGTCGCTGTGGCGAAAGCGTTGCAGGGCAGCGCCGCTGGCACGCACACCGGCCAGCAGGGAGTGGTGGATCAGCCGATCGGCCAGCACAACGCCGTGGCGATCCACCAGGGCGAGAACCGCCGCCAGGTTGGCCTGGAAGCCGCTGGGGAAAAGCAGCACCCGCTCGCGGCCCAGCCAGGCTGCCAGGTCTTCCTCAAGGGCGGCATGCACGGGCCGGCTACCCGTGACCAGACGCGAAGCGCCTGCCCCCACCCCGACGGCATCGATGGCGGCATGGGCCGCCGCCCGCAACCGGGGATGGACACTGAGGCCAAGGTAATCGTTGCTGGCCAGATCCAGCAAGCAGGAAGGCCCGGCTGGATCGTCGGTCCGCAGCAGGCCGGAGCCGCAGGGACTGAAACTGCGCAGCTCCCGCCGCCGCACGGCTGGAAGGCTGGCAAGGGCCTGGCTCAGGGGGGCGAGGGGATCCTGTTCCACACAGTCGGCCGCCAGGGCTCGGTGGCCAACACATCCCATTCTGCCCAACCGGCGCGCAGCCCATAGGATTCCACCATGCTCATAGCCGGCCCTGACGCTGATCCCACTGCGGTTGCGGGCAAGGCCGGTGCAGCGCCCACCGACCGCACTCCTGGTGATCGGATGGCTGATACGGCCGTACTGGCCTTGGATCAGTTGTTCCCCTTTCCCCTCGACCCGTTTCAGATCGAGGCGATCGACGCCCTCAACCAGGGCCATTCGGTGGTAGTCAGCGCCCCCACCGGCTCCGGTAAAACGCTGGTGGGCGAGTACGCCATCCATCGCGCCCTGGCCCATGGCCAGAAAGTGTTCTACACAACACCGCTCAAAGCGCTCTCCAACCAGAAACTGCGCGATTTCCGTCAGCAGTTCGGCGCCGAGAACGTCGGTCTGATGACCGGAGACCTGAGCGTCAACCGCGACGCACCGATCGTGGTGATGACCACCGAGATCTTCCGCAACATGCTCTATGCGGAGGTGGACCGGGGCGACGACCCGCTCGCCGACGTGGAAGCGGTGGTGCTCGATGAGTGTCACTACATGAACGACTCCCAGCGCGGCACGGTCTGGGAGGAGTCGATCATCCACTGCCCACCGCCCGTCCAGCTGGTGGCGCTCTCGGCCACGGTGGCCAACGCCGGCCAGCTCACCGACTGGATCGAGCGGGTGCATGGCCCCACCACCCTGGTGCTGAGCGACCACCGCCCGGTGCCGCTCGCCTTCAGCTTCTGCAGCGCCAAGGGTCTCCACCCCCTGCTCAACGAAGAGGGCACAGGGCTCCATCCCAACTGCAAGGTCTGGCGGGCGCCGAAGGGCGACCGCCGCAAGGGCAAAAGTCCGAAGCCACCCCAACCGGAGGCGGCACCGCTGCCCTTCGTGGTGGCCCAGCTGGCCGAGCGGGACATGCTGCCTGCCATCTACTTCATCTTCAGCCGCCGGGCCTGTGACAAGGCGGTGCGCGACCTGGGCCGCATCTGCCTGGTGAATGAACAGGAGCAGACGGTGATCCGCTCCCGCCTGGATGCCTTCGTGGCAGCCACACCGGAGGCCGTCCGGGACGGGGGCCACGCTGACGCCTTGCTGCGGGGAATCGCCGCCCACCACGCCGGCGTGCTGCCGGCCTGGAAGGAACTGATCGAGGAGTTGTTCCAGCAGGGTCTGGTGAAGGTGGTGTTTGCCACCGAAACCCTGGCGGCGGGCATCAACATGCCGGCCCGCACCACGGTGATCTCGGCCCTCTCCAAGCGCACCGAGCGGGGCCACCGGCCCCTGATGGGAAGCGAGTTCCTGCAGATGGCCGGCCGGGCCGGCCGGCGCGGCCTCGACGTTCAGGGCTATGTGGTGACGGTGCAGAGCCGCTTCGAGGGGGTGCGGGAGGCCGGCCAACTGGCCACCAGCCCCGCCGATCCTCTGGTGAGCCAGTTCACGCCCAGCTACGGCATGGTGCTCAACCTGCTGCAGCGCTACGAGCTGGCCAAGGCCAAGCAACTGGTGGAGCGCAGCTTCGGCCGCTACCTGGCCACCCTCGATCTGCTCGACGACGAAGCCCGCATCGCCGAGTTGCGCTGCCAGCTGGACACCCTCACCGGGCCAGCAGCCGATGTGCCCTGGGACGATTTCGAGGTCTACGAGAAGCAGCGGGAGCGGCTGAGGGAAGAGCGGCGGCTGCTGCGGATCCTCCAGCAACAGGCTGAGGAGACCCTGGCCCACGAGCTCACCCTGGCCCTGCAATTCGCCAGTGAAGGAAGCCTGGTGAGCCTCAAGGCGCCCCAGCTCAAGGGACGGGTGACCCCGGCGGTGATCGTGGCGAAGCGGCCTGGTTCCGGCCAGTTCCCCCTGCTGCTCTGCCTCACCGATGAGAACGTCTGGATTCTGGTGCCCTGCCATGGCGTGGTGAGCCTGCATGCCGAGCTCAGCTGCCTGCAGGTGGCCCAGCTCCCGGTGCCCGAGCTGCGCCTCCCCGGTGAGCTGCGCCACGGCGACCAACTCAGCGGCGGCCTCGCCCTGGCGGTGAGCTCAATGGCCAGTCGCCATGACATGGTCACGCCCCAGTACGACCTGGCCGGCGAAGTGCGAGGCCAGGCCGAACTCGTCCAACAGCTGGAAGAGGAGCTGGAGCTGCATCCGGCCCACCGCTGGGGTGATCGCCGCCAGCTCAAGAAGCAACGGCGACGCATGGAGGAACTGGATCTGGAGATCGAGGAGCGCCAGCGCCTGCTGCATCACCGTTCGAACCGGCACTGGGACACCTTCCTGTCCTTGATTGAAATCCTCCGCTTCTTCGGCTCCCTCGACGGCCCGGACGGCCTGGAGCCCACCGAGGTGGGACGCACCGTGGCCGCCCTGCGGGGTGACAACGAGCTCTGGCTGGGGCTGGCGCTGATGAGTGGTCACCTCGATGATCTCAATCCGGCCGAACTGGCGGCGGTGTTCGAGGCGATCAGCACCGAAGTGAACCGACCGGACCTCTGGAGCGGCTTCCCGCCGCCCGCCAAGGCGGAGGAGGCGCTCCACGACCTCGGTGGCCTGCGGCGGGAGCTGTTGCGGCAGCAGGAGAGCGCCGGGGTGGTGGTGCCGGCCTGGTGGGAGCCGGAGCTGATGGGGCTGGTCCATGCCTGGGCCAAGGGAACCGGCTGGAGCGATCTGATTGCCAACACCTCGCTGGATGAGGGCGATGTGGTGCGGATCCTCCGCCGCACCGTGGATCTGCTCGCCCAGGTGCCCTATGCCGAGGCGATCAGTGAACAGCTCAGATCCACTGCCCGCCAGGCGCTCAAGGCGATCAACCGTTTTCCTGTGTGCGAGCTTCAGGATGTGCTGGCCACAGCCAGTCCTGCCGCCAGCCCAGTGGCCAGGCCTGCCGTTGGCCAGCCGAGCAACGGGTTGGCTCTCTAGGCCACACCCATTCCCGGCTCATGGCAGTTCCCGGCTCATGGCAGTTCCCGGCTCAAGGCAGGTCCCGGCTCAAACTGGTGGCACCGGCGGCAGGGGGAGATCCGATGGCCCGAAGCGATCACCGACCGAAACGCCGAGTTGTTGGATCAACCCCTGGTGCTTCGAGGCACTCTTCCCTTCCAGCTGGGCTTCGCTGATCAGCAGCGGGCAGCCGCCCGTGGCGACAACGAGCCCAAAGCCAGGCACGATCTCCAGCACGGTGCCAGGGTCACCAGGAACGGCAGTGCAGCGGTCGCTCCAGGCCTGCGCCAGGCTCGCCGCCGGCACAGTGAGCTGGTCGCTCAACCTGGCCACCAACGGTTCGGTGGCCAGCAGCTTCAGCCGCTGGCCGCGCCAAAAGCTGTAGGCCCCGGGGTAGAGCCCCATCACCGTGCGGTGCAGCTCCAGCGCTGAGGCGGTCCAGGCAAGCTGAAAATCCTGCTTGGTCAGCAGGCGGGCGTAGCGGTGATCCGACTCGGGCTGCGGTCTCACCCCCAACCGCTGCAGCCGCTGCTGCTCCGGTCCAGGGCCAGCCCGCTCGATCAGGGGCATGGCTTCCACCAGCAGGTCGGCGGTGAGCTGGCTGAGACGACCAGCCAATTGCTGGGCGTTCTCCAGCAAGCCGATCGTCAGCCGCCGTTCCAGCAGGACTGGCCCGGTGTCGAGTCCTGCCTCCATCGCCATGATCCCCACGCCCGTCTCCGGATCGCCTTCGATCAGGCTCCACTGGATCGGGGCCGCTCCGCGCCAGCGGGGCAGAAGCGAGCCATGGCCGTTCCAGCAGCCGAGGGGGGGTTGAGCCAGCACCTCCGGTGGCAAGATCTGGCCAAAGGCCACCACCACCGACACGTCGGCCACCCGCGCGGCCAGAGAGGCCTGCAGATCCGGCTCCCGGCGAATGCGTTGGGGCGTGACCACCGGCAGACCCAGCGCCGTCGCCCGGGCCTTCACCGGCGAGGGCACCAGGGCACCGCCCCGGCCCCGGCGGCGGTCCGGCTGACTGACCACCCCCACCAGCTCATGGCCAGCAGCCACCAGGGCCTCCAGGCTGGGAACGGCGTAGTCGGGGGTCCCCCAGAAGAGGATCTTCATCGGCAACGGTGGCCAGCTGGCTCAGGCGTCGCCGGTGATCGACAGACCCTCCACCCAGACATGGGGGCAGAGCCCAGCCGGGGTGATTTTGGCGGGGCCCTCAAAGCCGAGCACGCTGGTCAGGACGGAGCGGATGTCGCCGGCGACGGTGGCGGCCTCGATCGAGCGGGTTTCACCGACCCTGATCAGCCAGCCATCGAAGGGCAGGGAGAATGAGCCCTGGCTGGGTTTGACGCCGGCGTGCAAAGCCGAAAGGGAATCGATCCACACCACCCCATCGGCCTTGAGCCGATCCAGGCCGGTGGCACCGCTGCTGGAGCTGCCTGGGCCGATCTCCAGCCAGTTCGCCCCCACCGACACCTTGGCCCCCAGCCCGGCGTGGCCGGTGGGAGCGACACCAAACACTCGGGCCGTGGCTTCCGAATGCATAAAATGGCGGAGCACCCCACCATCCACCAGGGCAAGCCGCTGGACCGGGGTGCCTTCGCCATCAAAGAGGGCGGCGCCGACGTTGCCGGGATGGAGACCGTTGTCGTGGATTGAGAGAAAAGGCACAGCCAGCTGTTCACCGAGCGACTCGCGGCTGCTCAGGCTCACCCCATCGAGCACCGAACGGGCATTGAACACACTGCTGAAGGCTCCGATCAGATCGAGGAAGGCCTCGGGGCTGAACACACAGGTGTAGTAGCCGGTGTCGATCGGGGCGTAGTCGAGATGGGAAATGGTCCGCTCGGCGGCCTCGTCGATGCAGCCGGCCAGATCGAGCTGGCTGGCGCCGTAGGCCAGACGCACTGCGCCGCTGCTGCGGGGCTTGCGGCCGGCCTGCTCAGCCCTGGCATAGAGGTAGAGACTGGCGGTGCTGAGCCGCTGCTGCCGGCAGGCCCCTGCGCTGTTGAGGTAGATCCGGTCGCTGGCCCGTTGGGCCAGCCCGTTGTAAGGAACCGTGCTGATTGCCTCGTGACGGCTGAGCAGTTCACTCTCAGCCTGCTTGAGCGTGGCGAGCAGGCTGAGGATCCCGACCGGCTCCTGCAGCGGCTGGTCGAGGGTCTGCAGGGGTGCGGTGGCCAGCGGCGAAAAGGCAGGGGTGTCGTCGGCATTCCCGTAGGCGCTGGCGGCATGGGCGCCATCAAGGGCGCGGGCCAGGCCAGCCGGGGACAGATCTGAGGTGCTGGTGATTCCGACCAGGCCAGCGGCGTTCCAGACCCGCACGGTGATCGAGCTGCGCTGGGCCCCCTTGAGCTGCTTGGCCTCGCCCCGATCAACCTGTACGGAGGTATCGGTGCTGCAGGCTGCACCCAGATCCCATCGCTCGATTCCCAGGCCTGCGGCGAGCTCCTTGAGCTGACTGGCGAGGCTGCCGGCGTCAAGCACCGGGGCCACCGTTGGGACGCTGGTCATCGCCCCCCCACGGTGATTGAGTCCACCTTGATGTGGGGCTGGCCCACCGTCACGAAGATGCTGCCACTCACCGAGCCGCAGAAGCCGGCCGCCAGTTCGAGATCATCGGCGCACATCGAAATGCGCGGCAAGACCTCCTTCGCCTCGCCGATCAGGGTGGCGCCCTTCACCGGTCGGCCGAGCTGGCCGTTCTCGATCAGGTAACCCTCCTCCACTGCGAAGTTGAACTGGCCGGTGGGGCCGACGCTGCCCCCCCCCATCGACTTGCAGTAGAGGCCCCGCTCCACCGAGCCGATCAGATCGGCGGGGCTGTGGGGGCCGGCAGCGATGAAGGTGTTGCGCATCCGACTGGCGGCTGCGAAGGCATGGCTCTGGCGTCGACCGCTGCCGGTTCGGGCGTGGCCGGTACGCAGTTCCCCGGCCCGGTCGGAGAGAAAACGCTTGAGCACCCCGTTCTCGATCAACACCGTGCGTTTGGGTTCCATGCCCTCATCGTCCATCGAGAGGCTGCCGAAGGCTTCGTTGCTGAGGCCCTCGTCGACGGCGGTGACAGCCGGATGGGCGATCGGGCTGCCGACCTGGTCGGCAAAGGGGGTGGTGCCCCGCTCCACCTGGGTGGTTTCGAGCAGATGGCCGCAGGCTTCGTGGAAGATCACCCCGCCAAAGCGGTTGGCCAGCACCACCGGATAGCTGCCCGCCTCGACATAGTCGGCATGCAGCATCGCCTTGGCACTGGCACAAAGATCGGTGGCCGAGGCTTCCGCATCCCAGCGGAGCAAATCATCTGGCCGGTCCGTGCTGCCGTAGCGACGGCCCTGGCTGGCCCGGTGCTCGCCATCGGCGGCCAGGGCATTGAGCCCGACCGACTGGTGCAGGCGGATGTCCCGCGCGAAGGTGCCGTCGCTGGCGGCCACCATCACCTCCTGCCAGTCGCGGGCATAGCTGCCGCGGCGGGCCTGCAGGTGCTGGCCGTGGCGATCCAGCAGGGCAGTGCCTTCGAGCAGCCGGGAGGTGGCATCCCCCAGGCTGGGACAGGCAGCCAGCCAGCCATTCTTGGTGGCGCCAAAATCGCGCAGCTCGCAGAGCCCATCGAAAGCGCCGCGGGCGGCACTGCTCGGCTCCAGTCCGAGCATGCCAAGGGCCTGCTCGAGGGCGGCGATCAGGCCGCGGTCGCTGAGGTCGTTGGTGGATACGAAACCATCCTGCTCACCCCGGAAGACGCGAATGCCGGCCCCCTTGCCAAAGGCCGGGCTCACATTGGTGATCCGGTCCTGCTCGGCCAGCAGACCGATGTGGTCCGTGCTCTCCAGGAACACTTCAACGAGGGTGGCCCCAGCGGCGCGGCCAGCGGCCATGACGGCCTCAAGCCGCGATCGCCAGCTGAGGTCGAACGGCTCAAGCTGGACAAGGGAAAGCGGCAGGGAAGCGATCAAAGCGGGCGACGTAACTATGGAAGTGAATCTGGAAAGGAGGGGGCTCAGCGCACGGCGGGCTGGAACTCCTCGCTGCGGATCGGCGCCATCAGGAACAGCTTCGCCATCTCAAGGCCATTGCCCAGCCAGAAAGGGAGCTTGCGGAAGGCTTTGATCACCGTGATCGAATCGGATTGATCTGCAGCGGAGAGGGCGCTGTTGTTGGTGACGATTCGCTCCAGGCGTTTGTAGAACTTGGGATGGTCCACATTCAGCACAACAGGAAAAACCCTGGCTGAAGTTTCATTCGTCTTGGCGATCACCACCTTGTCGTATTCGCGGGCATCAAGGCCGAGGGCCTCGTAGAACTCCTTACGAGCCACATCGCGCACATACATGGTGGCGAAAACAGCCAGCAGGAAGAAACGGCACCAAAGCCGAGCCTGCAGGCCCCGCACCGTATCCGGCTGGGCCTTCATCAAGGCATCGAAGAAATCACCGTGGCGATTCTCATCTTGACACCAGTTCTCAAAGAAATTAAAGATCGGAAAGATCTTGCTCTCCGGATGCTGCTGGAGGTGGCGGTAGATAGCGATATAACGCCAGTAACCAATCTTTTCAGACAGATAGGTGGCGTAGAAGATAAACTTGGGCTTGAAGAAGGTGTAAGCCTTGTTGGCGGTGAGGAAGCCGAGGTCGAGCTGAAGCCCAAAATCGCCCATCGACTTGTTGAGGAAGCCGGCATGGCGGGCCTCATCACGCGCCATGTGGGCGAAGCATTCGGCCAGCAGTGGGTTCTTGTCCTTGATGCGACGGCTCAGTTCCTTGTAGAGCAGGAAACCGGAGAACTCAGAGGTGCAGCTCTGCTCCAGGAACTCGACGAACACCTTGCGGGTGGAGGGATCGAGTTTGTCGGCGGCGCCGACAAACTCCTCATTGCGAACGAAGTGGTGACGGTTGTAATCCTTCCGGAACTCTTCGCAGATCGCCTCCAGCTCCTCCTCGTTGGGCCGCAGATCCATCGCCGCCATGGCGTCGAAATCCGTGGTGTAGAAGCGAGGGGTGAGGATCGTGTCCTTGACCGGTTCCTTGAAAACCCCGGAGCCCTCCGGAGCTGTGGTTGCGCCGGGGTCGCGCAGCGAGCCAGGGGCACTGGGGGCGGCGATCGGAGGCACCATGGGCGCGTCTCGGCAAGACAATGACTGCATCGTAGGAGGCTGCAGCTCTGGATCGTCTGGATGTGAAGCGCGCGGCTGGCCGGGCCGAGGCGACCCCCCGCTGGGAAGCGCTCAGTTCGGACCCAGCCACTTCTGAGCGTTGAGCCGGGAAACCACCCGAGACACCAGCAGGGCCAGTGTGGTCTTGCGCTCATCAATCAGGAAGGATTCCAACAGGCTGGGTTCACATCCCGATTCCGCCACGCTGAACGTCTTGGCAGCGTTGATCTCGGCTGCGGTGAAACAGAGCCAGAAGCGGCGGCCACTGGGGAAAGCGCCGATCACCTGCCAACAGGAGGTGGAGACCACGGGCATCGGCGCCTCCACCAAGCGCAGGTCAGGCAAAGGGCCGCCGCAGGCCTGAATCTGCTTGGTCAGGGCCGGTAGAAACAGCTCGGGGATGAATTCGGCGAATGGTTTGTCTTCCGGCGCCGGGGGTTTGACCTTGACCGCGGGGGCGGACTTGGCCTCTGAGGAAGGCTTGGCCGCAGCGACGGGCTTGGGGGCTGAACTGGCGGAATCACTCACGGGCGCAAGTCTCAACGTTGATGCCTGCCGGAACTGTACGGGCCCTCACCAGTCCTCGCCGAGCGGATCGTCCCAGGCCTCGTTCGCTGGAGCGGCCAGGCCTGAAGCGACAGGGGTGGTCGGGCTTGTGGCCGTTGTCGCCGGCCGCCGGATGACACGGAACGGCACCGAGAGGGTCGGAAGGGGATCCTGGGGAGCCCGCTCCGGTGCTGAGAAGCCGGAAGGAGGGGCGACGGCCCGCTCCGGGCGGGGGGGAGGCGCCGCCTGCTGCGCTCGCTCGCTTCGACGCGGCCGCAGCGGCCTCGCAGCCTGTTGCAGGGCCAGGGCCGCAAAGCCGGCACTGAAGGCCGCGCCACCCCCAGCGGCCATGGCGATCCAGGCCCCGAGCGGCAGGGGGGGCAAGCGCCAGATCAGCAGCCGCATCCCATAGGACGGGCTCGGATTGAGAGCCGCGATCAGCATCACCAGCAGCAGCGGTGCCAGCAGGGGCAGGAGCAGGAGGCGTTGCAGCACGGATCGGGGGGGACGAAACGAAGCGGAATGGTCGGCGCTTCAGGGGGCGGCGGAGAGGCCGACGGGCCCCTGCCATCGCTCCAGGGGACCGAGCTCGTAGCCCAGACAATCGAACACCCGGATCACCAGAAAATCCACCATGTCCTGCAGGGTGGTGGGGCGGTGGTACCAGGCGGGAATCGGCGGGGCAATCCTGGCGCCGGCCTCAGCGAGGGCGGTGAGGTTGCGCAGGTGGACCAGGTTCCAGGGCATCTCCCGCGGCGCGATCACCAGGGGCCGGCCTTCCTTGAGATGAACATCCGCCACCCGCTCGACCAGATCAAGGGCGACGCCGCTGGCAATGCGGCCAACGGTGCCCATGCTGGCCGGCAGGATCACCATGCCACGGGTAGGGAAGCTTCCACTGGCGATGGCGGCGGCCTGGTCGTTCCAGCGGTGACAGCGCAGGACGCCACCGTCGCCGCCGATCCGTTCCCGCCAGAACAAGGCCTGATTCTCCGGTTCGACGGGAACCCTCACCCCCTGCTCCGCCAACCAGACGGCGATGGCGCCGCGACTGACAATCATCTCGACGGACTCGCCTCGCTCCAGCAGCAACTGCAGGGCCCGTTCCGCCAGGGGCATGGCCGAGGCGCCCGAAACGGCCAGGACCAGCGGTGGCATGGCTCAGTTCTCCCCGTCGCCGGGATCCTCCTGATCAGGCTGATGATGCTCTGAGGATCCCTCCTGATCGGCGGGAAGCAGGATGGCGAGGTCGATCTGGTGGCGCAGCACATCCACCTTCTGAATCTCCACCTCCACCTGGTCACCCAGCAGGTAGACGCGGCGGTTCTTGCGCCCCACCAGGCGGTTCTGACGCGAGCGGTATTCATACCAGTCATCTTTGAGGGAGCTCACGTGCACCAGTCCCTCGACCCGGGAGGGGGGGATCTCCACGAAGAAGCCATAGCTCTGCACACCACTGATCACCCCGGTGAGTGTTTGGCCCACCAGTGGCTCCGCAGAGCGGGCCTGGGCCATGGCGACCAGGTCGGCCTGGAGTTCCAGCACGAAGCGGGAGGCGTTGTTGAGCCGTTGAATCAGGGCGCTGCTGCGGGATGCCTCCAGCTCGGCGAGCTGGCTGGGGGGAAGCAGTGGCCAGTCGATCGAGCCGTGGCAGAGATCCGAGGCAAGGTCCACCCGGACCTTGTGACGCACGCTGGGCCGATCCTTCCCCTCCGTGAGCAACACCACAAGCAGGTGCTGATTCCAGAGATCGGCGTAGTGCAGTGCAGGGAAGCACCAGGAGGCGAAAGCCACCTCGGCCGCCGCCAGGTTGTTGGCCTCGGGCTGATCACTGAGCTGGATCGGCGGTAGCACATCGCTGAGCTGACGCTGCAGCACCCGGCTGCGATCGGTGGCGGCAAAGGCCACGGCCAGTTCAGCAGCGGCAGGAGCGTTGCCGTCGTCGGCCAGTTCGAGGGGGATCTCCAGGGCCAGGGCGGCCTTGGCAACTTCGTTCACCTCAGCAGGATCGGCGGTGGGATTCACGGAGAACAGACCGGGCAGCTGCAGCGCTGCCACGTGCTCACCAAAGGCGCGACCGGCCGGCAGCACCAGCTCCCGCAGCAGACCGACCGGATTGTGGAGCGGCAACTGAACCAGCCAGCCACGGCGACAGTCATCCGGTTCTGGCGTGGCCAGATCTCCCAGGCAATCGAGGGCGGGGAGGGGGAGATCCAGATCGATTGAGCCGTTGGCCAGACGCCAGCTGCGCAGTTGGCTGGCCAACTCGAGGAGCTGCTCGAGCATCGGCAGCTGATCCTTGAGTGGCTTCAGCGCCGCCGGGACAGTGCGTGCCTTGGGCTTGCGGTCAGCGAGGGCCTGCAGCGCCGCCGCATCGACGCTGGCATCGGGTTGGATCGTGGTGAGGGCGAAGCGGTAGTGGGCAACCTGGCCGTCGGCGCCGATCTCCAGAACGACGGAGACGGCATCCGCCGGCAACCCCTTTTCGAAGCCGCCAGCCTTGCTGAGGGGATCCGTAAGCAGCGGCTGCCAGCGGCGACCGAGGCAAAGGGCTTCCGCTTTTTCCCGCAGCCAGAGATTGAGGCTACCGCCCGGGCTCAGCCGCTCGGCCACGGCCGGGGCATGAACCCAGAGCCTCGGGCCGGCCTCGCCCGCTTCGATCGACACCGCCGGCAGGATCGGTGCAGCATCGCCACTCCAGCCTCCCAGCAGCAGGGTGGGGAGAGCGGTGAGATCGGTGCGGCCCTTGGCAGGGGGTGTTCGCAGCGTGGTTCGGGGGGCCGGGTCAGGATTGCGCAGTCCGTGCTTGGTGAGCAGAAGATCGAGGTCGGCCTCTTCGCCGCCATTGATCGGCAAACGGCGGGTCACGTGGCCGCAGGCGGGGAACTGGGCAACCGGGTAACGGTCCAACCGCACCTCCACCACCGATTCCCTGGCTGGATCGAGATAGGCCCCGTCTTCCGGTGGCAATTCCACCGTGGTGAGCAGGCGGTCATCGAGGGGAACAGCCAGAAACCGTTCCTCCTGTTGCTCCACCTGGGCCAGCAGCTGGCAGGTGGCCCGCTCCAGAATGCACTGAACGCCGCCTTCAGGGGAGCGTCGCCGACCCCCCTCCCGGGTGATGCGCACCAGCACCCGATCACCATTCCAGGCGTGGTTGAGCTGGTGGTCGCGGATGTAGATGTCTTCGCCACCATCCTCTCGAAGGGCGAAACAGAAGCCCTTGCTGGAGCAGCGCAGCCTGGCCTCGATCAGCCCCTCATCCTGGCGACGCCGGACCCCTGCCTCACCCTGCTCCAGCAGTCCAATGCGGCTGAGTCCCTCCAGGGCGATCTGCAGCAGGTGCTTGTCGGGTTTCAGGGTCAGGCCGAGGCCCTTTTCCAGCTTGGCCAGGGGCAGGGCCTCGGCGGTGGGGAGCTGGTCGAGCAGGTCGGCGACCGTGAACTTCATCGGAACTGGATACAAGGGGGGTTGGGGGGCGCTGCTGACGCCTCAGCAGGGGGCAGATCAGCGGCAGGAAAACCCGGGAGCTTCCCCATGCGGGGGGGTCCGGACGCGTTGCGGTGCCCACGCCCAACGCTGCCATCCAACCACTTTACGAATCTTCCCTCGCGGCTCGAACGATCAGCCGGGTGCCGATCAGCAGGAAGCCCAGCGCGGCGGCAAGCTGGAGAGCATCGGCGGGGATCAGGCTGGAGAGCGAGCCCCCCGCATAGGCCCCCAGCAAGCTGGCCAGCACCAGGGCTGCCGAGCTGCCCAGAAAAACCGCCACCGGCTTGGTGGACGTGCCGCTGATCGTCACGATCGTGAGCTGGGTCTTGTCTCCCAGTTCGGCCAGAAACACGGTGAAGAAGGTGGAGGCAAGCAGTGGAAGTTGCATCGGCCGAGGCGATTCGGAACAGTGGAGAGTCGGGCTCAGGGGGTGAGCAGGCCAACGCTGGCCTGGGCGCCGAGCCAGAGGCCCAGTCCGACCATCAAGACGCCGGAGACCCGCTCCAGTCGCTGGGGCGGCAACACGGCCGCCAGCCAGCGGCCCAGCAGCACCCCCACCAGGCTCGAGCAGATCAGGGCGAGGGCCGCCCCGGCGAACACCAGCAGCGGACGGCCTGATTCGGCTGCTAGCAGTAGCGCCGCAAGCTGAGTCTTGTCCCCCAGTTCGGCCAGAAACACCGTGGTGAAGGTGGTCAGGATGATCGCCAGGATGGTGGGATCCGCAGCCGTGGCGGGGGCCTGAATCGGTTCGGGCGTTTCGCCCTTGGGCGCGCTGTCGTCACTCATGGCTGCCGGGTGGCCAGCTCGAACCGCCGCAACACCTTGCTGCGGCCCCCGAACTCCTGCCTGATCTGCTGGGTGCAACAGGCGATCGCAAACGCATCGGCCTGCTCGCTTGGAACGTCGAACAGCTGCGCCAGGCTGCTGACCCGGCAGAACTCAGGGCGTACGCCATAGATCCGGCAGCGTCGCCCGCCGGTGTCAAAGTGAATGCACCAGCCATCGCTGCCCACCATCGCCAGGTAGCTGCTGCGCTGGTCGGCATCGAGGGCAGCCAGGGCCTCGCTGCGATGCTCCGGATCCAACCGGCAGCAGGCTCCACAGCCGCCGATGCAACGCCAGTGAGTTCCGCAGCCCATCAACGCCACCCGTGATGCTGTGACAAGGGGTCACAGTGGCATGGGCCGTGCCCGGTGAGTCGGGACCGCTTCCCGTAACCTTGTCTCCAGACCGCTTTGTTCGTGAGCCTGCCGTCCATGGGTATCGACATCCATCTGATCGCCAACTTCATGGCCCTGGCCTTGATCACCCTGGCCGGCCCGGCTGTGGTGTTCATTCTCTTCTACCGGCGCGGCGCCCTCTGAAGCTCAGGAGACCAGGCCAAGGGCCAGGGCCGCTTCCTCGAACAGGCCTTTCAGGTATGGATGCTGCTGGTTAGCAGAACCATGGCCCTCTCCGATTGAGCTGACTTCCTGGCCAGCTTCATTGCGGATCTTCACAGCTTCTCCCACCAGGCGACACCAGTAGGTGCGCTCCTTCCGCCGCAGCACCACCTCACCGGATCCGCTGGCTCGCAGGCCAACCACTTCAAGCTGGAGCCGCTCCACCCCTTGCCAGTGGTTGCTGCGCAACCGGTAGGCCACATCCACCAGCCCAGGAACCCTTCCCTCTCCCTGCCAGCGCCAGGCAATGGCCCGCTGACAGCTGTCGTTCTGCTGCAGGTTGAGTTGAAGGTGCCCACCGCGTAACAGCCGCTGCTCCAGCACCTGGCAGCGGGCCGTCCAGAACACCGGCGCCGCGAAACCGGCTCCCATCGGCTCGAGCCGCTGCAGGCTCGCCCAGAACTCCCGGTTGATGCGATCGAGGCTGAGCATCGCCTCCGGCTCCACGGGGATGCCGCTGCCCTGGCCGGAGAGCCAACCGGTTGCCAGGATGTTGAGGCTCTCGTGGAGCAAGGCCACGTTCTCAGCCCGCACCGTGAATCCACCGGCGGCCGGATGACCGCCGTGGCGTTCCAGCAATGGGTGGCAATGGCGCAGGGCCGCATCAACGGCGAAACCGCGGGGCGCCCGCACCGAGGAGCGCAGGCGGCCGTTGCCCTCACTGGCCAGCAGGGCCACCGGCAGGCCATAGCGCTCCACCAGCCGGGCGGCCACCACCCCGATCACCCCATGGTGCCAATGGCCCTGGGCCAGCAGCAGGAAGGGAGGCCGTTGCGGACCATCCGCCTCCACCAGGGCCACCGCCTCTGCTTCGATCGCATCGCAGAGCTCACGACGTTGACGGTTGAGCGCTTCACACTCCTGGGCCAGCTCCATTGCCCGGTCCCCGTCTTCGGTGGTGAGCAGTTCGACCACCAGCTGGGGATCGCCGAGGCGCCCCACCGCATTGATCCGGGGGGCCAGCTGAAAGGCCACGGCCGTGGCATCGAGGGGCGTGTCTCCAACGCCGGCCAGCCGTTGGAGGGCCTGCAGGCCGGGCAGGCGGGAGCCGTGCAGCCGCGGCAAGCCATCCTGCAGCCAGCGCCGGTTCACCCCCAGCAGCGGAGCCATGTCGGCGATGGTGCCGATGCAGAACAGGTCAAGGGCCATGGCCGTGGCATCGTCGCGCCCGAGACTGGCCGCCAGGGCCACCGCCAGCACGTAGGCCAGCCCAACCCCGGCCAGACCGCGAAACGGCGAATCGGCGGGGGTTCGAGCCGGGTGCAGCAGGGCCAGGTAGGGCGGCTCCTCCGGCGGCAGGGTGTGGTGGTCGGTGAGGATCACCTCCACCTGCAGCTCCCGGGCACAGGCAAGGGCCTCTGTGGCCGCGATGCCGTTGTCAACGGTGACCAACAGGGCGATTCCTGCATCGGCCAGCCGCTTGACCATGGCCGGATTGAGGCCATAGCCATCGTCCTGTCGGCTGGGAATCGCAGCGACCGGCCTGGCCCCCAGCCGGTGAAGCACCCCCATCAGCAGGGCTGTGCTGGTCATGCCGTCGGCGTCGTAATCACCGCAGATGGCCACTGCTTCCCCTGCGGCGCAGGCCTGCCGCAGCCGATTCACCGCCTTGCTGAGATCGCTGAAATGGGTTTCAGGGTCGGGTGCAACGGCAGGAACCAGGACGCCCTCGATGGACTCGGCACTGGTGTAACCACGCCGTCGCAGCACGGCCAGCAGTTCCGGTGGCAAGTCCAGGGTGCTGAGGCCAAGGGCGTCGGCGCCCTTGGCCTCAGCGGTGGCCAGCGGGGCGGGCAACAGCCAGCGCTGCTCAGGCAGGCGGGTCTGCAACAGGTTCTCGGCGTGATCGGTGCATTCTGGGCTGTTTCTGTTCATCAAACCCCCGTACGCTGCTGGCAGACATGGAATCAGGGTCTCCTGCTCTGCCAACCCCACTTCCGCCGTTCCCGCTGATGAGCCGCCAGCCCTTCCAGGCCACCCGGTTCCAATTGCTGCTGGAACAGCTCAATCGCTTCGGCCTGGACTGGCTGCGGGGCAACTGGCGGCAACGGAGCCTGGCCTGGCTGGCGCTGTTGCTCGGCCTTTATGCCGGCAACAACCTCACCACCTATGTGTTGTTCAGAATCGGGGTGCGCCCGCTCGTGGTGCTCGGAATGGTGGTGCTGATCGAGCTGCTGATCCGCCTGCGCAGCCATTGGGTGAGGGAGGCTCCCTCCCTGGCCTGGGTGCTCTGTGACAACGCCCGGATCGGCCTGGTGTATGCGGTGGTGCTGGAGGGCTTCAAGCTCGGCTCCTGATCGGAGACCAACATCTCAGCGATTCAACGGCTCAGCTGGCGTCGTCTTCGGCGGCATCATCGATGGGATAGACGAAGCCCTGGGCCCGGCCGCTCAACACAGCCTTGCCAAGGGAAAGGGCCTTTCTGGCCGCAACAGTGGCCTGAGCCTTCCAATGGGCATGGCGCTGATTGCGCTTCCCCTTCGAGGTTTTCTTCTTGGGAGCGGCCATTCCCTTTCCTGATCCAAACAATGATCATCCGCTTTGGGGTGGCCTTTCGTCAAATCGTTAAAGTGGGATGAAGTGCCAGTCCTGTGAGCAGCACATCTGCCATGTATCCGCTCTGGCCGTCTGGCTGGCCCTCTGGTCAAGCCCCTGCTCTGGCGATTTCCACCGATCTCTCCAGCACAGCCGCCCCCGGTGAATCCAGCAGCACGGCGCCGCTGACCACCCGAAACGAGGCCAGCACAGCTCCAGCCCCCCAGGCCCCCCGTCCCAGCCTGCTGGGGGGGCTGGGCCTCAACAACGCACCCCCTCCCTCCTACAGCGAGCTCCTCCAGCTGATCCGCACCGGCAAGGTCAAGGAGCTCGATCTCTCACCACGCCAGCGGGAAGTGTCGGTTTCCTTCACCGATGGAACCCGGGCCGACGTTGCCGTCTTCGCCAATGATTCGCTGCTGCTGAGCACGGCTCAGCAAGCCAACGTGCCCCTCAGCGTCCGTGACGAGCGCGCCCAGGATGCCTCCGCCGGGCTGCTGGTCAACGTTCTGCTGGTGGTTCTCCTGGTCGGCGGGCTCACCCTGCTGATCAAGCGCTCCTCCCAGGTGGCGAACAAGGCCCTGGGCTTCGGCCGCAGCCAGCCGCGCCTGCAGGCCGAAGGCACGATGACGGTGCGTTTCGAGGACGTGGCAGGCATCAATGAGGCCAAGGAGGAACTCCAGGAGGTGGTCACCTTCCTGAGGCAACCGGAGCGGTTCACCTCGATCGGCGCCAAGATCCCCAAAGGGGTGCTGCTGGTCGGTCCGCCCGGCACCGGCAAAACCCTTCTCGCCAAGGCGATTGCCGGCGAAGCCGGCGTGCCGTTTTTCTCGATGGCCGCCTCCGAGTTCGTCGAGATGTTCGTTGGGGTGGGAGCGAGCCGGGTGCGAGACCTGTTCAAACGCGCCAAGGAGAAAGCCCCCTGCATCATTTTCATTGATGAGGTCGACGCGGTCGGTCGCCAGCGTGGGGCCGGCATCGGTGGTGGCAACGATGAGCGGGAGCAGACCCTCAACCAGCTGCTCACGGAAATGGATGGCTTCGAGGAGAACTCCGGGGTGATTCTGCTGGCCGCCACGAACAGAGCCGATGTGCTGGATGTCGCCCTGACCAGGCCGGGTCGCTTCGATCGCCAGATCACCGTGGACCTGCCAGATCGCCGCGGCCGCGAGGCGATCCTGGCCGTCCATGCCCGCAGTCGTCCCCTCTCCCCGGATGTGTCACTGGCGGCCTGGGCGGCGCGCACGCCCGGCTTTTCAGGCGCGGATCTGGCCAACCTGCTCAACGAGGGGGCCATTCTCACCGCCCGGCGCCAGTTGAGCTGCATCGATGATTTCGCCCTCAACGACGCCCTGGAACGGATCACCATGGGCCTGGCCGTGGCCCCACTCCAAGACAGCGCCAAGAAGCGGTTGATCGGGTATCACGAAGTGGGCCACGCCCTGCTCACCACCCTGCTCCCCCATGGCGATCAGCTCGACAAGGTCACCCTTCTGCCCCGCTCCGGCGGCGTTGGTGGGTTTGCGCGGACCACGCCCGATGAGGACATCCTCGATTCCGGTCTGATCAGCAGGGCTTACCTGCGCGACAGGCTGGTGGTGGTGATGGGGGGAAGGGCGGCGGAGCTGGTGGTGTTCGGCCCCAGCGAAATCACCCAGGGGGCATCCGGGGATCTGCAGATGGCCACCCAGATCTGCCGTGAAATGGTCACCCGCTATGGGTTCTCCGGCCTCGGTCCCGTGGCACTCGAAGGCGATGCCGCCGAGGTTTTCCTGGGCAGAGATCTGATTCACACCCGACCGAGTTACGCCGAAACCACCGGCCGCAGGATCGATTCCCAGGTCCATGACCTGGCCCAGCAGGCCCTCGATCAGGCCCTCGATCTGCTGCGGCCGCGGCGGGAGCTGCTGGATCTGCTCGTCGAGCGCCTGATCGAGCAGGAAACCCTCGGTGGCGATGCCTTCCGCCGAATCGTTGAAGACTACGAAGCGGCCCAGCTGCTCAGCCAGGCCGGCGGCACCCCGCCTGCGGGCTCAAGCCCCCTGCAGGCCGCTGCTGAAGCGGATGTCAAGGCTGCGCAGATAGGTGTGTAGTCCGGCATCCTGAATCGGCAGCAGCAGGGCCGGGTGGCCACTCTCATTGACGTGGGAATGCCAGTGGCCCGGGGGAGTCACGAAGGCGGCGCCGGGTTCCCACTCCATCCGCAGGGGGTTGAGGATCGTGCCGTCTGGATGGAGATCGGGGCCCGAGAGGGTGGCGCAGCCTGGCTGACACTCGATCACCAGGTCGAGGGCCACCGACTGGTGACGGTGCGGTGGCTGAATCGCTCCGGCGGGCAGCAATCCGTACATGGCCCAGAGGGTGTGGGTCACGGTGCGGCTCAAGGGCAGATCGCTGTTGGCCAGCAGCAGGCTGAGCCGGTTGCTGCGGGCACTGCTGGGATCGGCCGCCAAGGCCTCCAGCTCCTGGCGCAGCCAGGCCGCCGGGTAGTGGGTGGACTCAAAACGAGGCGTGTCGGCACTGACCCCGAGGAAACTCAGCAGCGGTCCGTCGTGGACCCAGTAGAGAACGCTCTCCGTTGTGGCCTCAAGGCGGGGGGTGGCCCCAGCCGGCAGCACGAACAGGTCGCCGGTGCTCCAGTTCTGGCTGTACTCCCCGCTGCAGCCGCTGGCCTCCCGAAGGCATCGCCCTTCGCCTCGCAGCACGAAGAAAAGTGAGCTGGTGGCGTTGGCACCGACCGGCAGGCCTTCCCCCTGGAGGATCCGCACGAAGTTGGCCGAAAGGGCAGGGCTGGTGGCCGGCCCCAGGCAACCGAGCCCGGCGCTGAGATCGAGGGGCAGGATGGCCGTGGGCCCCTTGCCATGCAGATCGGGGCCCCAGCGCCCCTCGGGGATCGGCTCGGTGAGGCCATGGCGGATCGGGTTGGCCGCCTGGCGGTAGTCGAACAGCTGGGCCTTGCCATGGGCGGCCTGGCTGGCCGGTGGGCTGGGGATGGTCGGGGTGGGACGGGTTGCCTGGGTCATCGGTCCAGCCGAATCAGTACAGAAGCCTATGGACATCCGAGCAGGGATGGCCTGATCAGGGACTCAGCCTCCGGCCACGGCAGGAACGATGCTCACCTCATCACCATCGCTCAGGGCGGTGGCCTGATGATCGAGGAAGCGGATGTCCTCGCTGTTCACGTAGACGTTCAAGAAGCGGCGGAGCTTGCCGTTCTCATCAGTGAGGCGGACAAGAATGCCGGGGAAATGGCCTTCGAGGGCTTGGAGCATGGCGTCGACCGTGCTTGCTTCCAGCTCCACGCTGGCTTGATCCGCGGTGAACTTCTGGAGCGGGGTAGGAATCAGAACCTGAATGGACATCGGCTGATGGAAGATGAACGACAGTCGCCCGAATTGGTGGCCAGGGCGGGGCGGAGCGGGGAAGGGGATTCAGACTCCCATGGTCTCCCAGCTGGCCCGCTGCAGGGACTGGGCCCGTACCCAGGCTGCGTTGAAGCTGGCCAGCTGAGGTTCGATGGTGTGGGGTTGGCCAACCACGCCACTGATCGCCTCCAGTGTTTTGAGGCCGTTGCCGGTGATGTAGGCCAAGGTGGTTTCCTCGGGATCGATCGTGCCCTGTTCGGCCAGCTTCTTGAGCACGGCAATCGTGGTGCCTCCCGCCGTTTCGGTGAACACCCCTTCCGTTTCGGCCAGCAGCTGGATGCCCGCCACGATCTCGTCATCCGTGACCGCGGCGATCGTGCCGCCGCTGCGACGGGCGAGGTCAAGGGCATAGGGGCCATCGGCCGGATTGCCGATCGCAATCGATTTGGCGATCGTGTTGGGCTTCACCGGCGTGATGAAATCACGCCCCGCCGCGAAGGCCTGGGCGATCGGCGAGCAGCCTTCAGCCTGGGCACCGCTGAAGCGCACGGGCTTCTCGTCCACCAGCCCCACCTTGATGAACTCATCGAAGCCCTTGCGGATCTTGGTGAACAGGGAGCCCGAGGCCAGCGGAGCCACGACGTGGTCGGGTAGCTGCCAGCCGAGCTGCTCGATCACCTCGTAACCGAGGGTTTTGGACCCCTCCGAGTAGTAAGGGCGCAGGTTGATGTTCACGAAGCCCCAGCCGTAGGTGTTGGCCACCTCGGAGCAGAGCCGGTTCACCTGGTCGTAGTTGCCCTTCACCGCCATCAGGGTGGGGTTGTAGATCAGGGTGCCGAGCACCTTGCCCAGCTCCAGGTCGCTGGGAATGAACACGCAGCAGTCGAGGCCGGCATGGGCGGCGATGGCGGCGGTGGAATTGGCCAGATTGCCGGTGGAGGCGCAGCTCACTGTGGTGAATCCCAGTTCCCGGGCCCTGGTGAGGGCCACACTCACCACCCGGTCCTTGAAGGACAAGGTGGGCATGTTGACACCGTCGTTCTTGATATAGAGATGCTTGAGCCCCAGACGGCGGGCCAGCCGGTTGGCTCGCACCAGGGGGGTGAAGCCGGTGCCGACGTCGATCGGGTCCCCCTCGATCGGCAGGAATTCGCGGTATCTCCAGATCGAACTGGGGCCTGCCTCAATCGAGGCCCTGCTCACCCGGGATCGGATTGCGTCGTAGTCGTAGACGACCTCCAGAGGGCCGAAACAGACATCTGAGCAAACGTGGAGGGCGCTGGCTTCGTAGGGGTGGCCGCATTCCTTGCAGCGCAATCCTGTGAACGTGGCGCGGGAAAGGGTGACAGTCACGATCCCACAGCGAAGGAACTGAAAGCTAGCAGCGCCCACTGAGCCCAGCGAATAATGCCGATCTCCAGAGTCGGGATTGATTGCTGAGGGAACTTCGTTGCCACTCCTCTGCTTGATCGCTGGCTGCTGCCTAATCTCAGGGCGTGGTCATGCCTTCCCGGTTCCCGCGGCCGTTGCTTCTGGTCTGCATCCTGCTGATCCCCGCGGCTGTCTTCGGGGGGGTTGCAGTTGCTCGCCTGGGGATCGAGTGGGAATGGTTCGCCCAGTTCGGGTTCGAGTCGGTGCTTCAGCGCCGCTGGCTGATTCAACTGATCGCCTTTCTGCTGGTGGTGGGGCTGGGGATTCCGCTCCAGCTCAAGCAACTGCAGCGCTGCTGGGCCCTTCGCCAACGGGCCGGCGCCAAGATCCTGCCGCCCGAGCCCACCCTGCGGCTCGATTCTGGCTCCCTCATAGCTGTGCTGGCCCTGTTACTGATCCTGCTGGTCGGCGGTCTGGCTTACCTGGCGGTGCAGGCCAGGGGATTGATCGAAGCCCCGTTCAGCGGCGATGTGATCAGCGGCTTTCCTGTGTTTGCCGATCTGCCGCCGTTGTTGCTGATCGCCGTCGGGGCTGCCCTGCTGTTGCCTCTGCTCGTCTGGCCCCACACCAGCCTGCAACTGCTGATGGGAGCGGCCCTGGCGGGCTCGGCCACGGCCCTGGCGCGGGGCTGGAGCCTCTGGGTGCCTGCCCTGCTGGCGGTGCCCTTCGGCGAAGGCGACCCCCTGACTGGCTTCGATCTGAGCTTCACGGTGCTGCAGCTGCCAGCCCTGAGGCTGCTGCTCAGCGTTCTGTTCGCCCAGGCGAGCGTCGGCCTGGCCGGCTGCCTCTGGCTCACCTTCACCGAGGGCAGCACCCTCACTGACCTGCGCTTCGCCGGGCTCAGCCGGGAGCAGGAGGCGGTGCTCAAGCCCCAGATCGCCGTGCTGGCGCTGGTGGCTGCGTTGAGCGCGGCACTGAGTCCCTTCGACCTGATGGTGCAGGGCAGTGGGGTGGCCTCCGGGGCGGGGTTCGTCGATCTCCACGTGCGCCTGCCCCTGCGGCTGCTGCTGTCCCTGTTGCTGCTGCTCACGGCGGCCGGACTGGTGGTGCCTCTCCGCCGTCACTGGTTGCGCCAGCTCCTGCTGCTCCCCCTGGTGGGGACGGCGCTGCTGCTGCCGGTCGCTGAATTTCTGGTGGCACCCTTAGTCCAGCGCCTCTGGGTGGAACCCCGGGAGCTGGTGGTGGAGGCCGCCTATCTGGAGCGAAGCATCCGCGCCACCCGCAGCGCCTTCGGCCTCAGGGATGTCAGGGAGCGCATCTTGAAGCCGAGCCAGCTGCTGACGCCCGCCGATCTCAGGGCCGCACCCGGCACCCTGGCCAACATTCGTCTCTGGGACAGCCGGCCCCTGCTGGCCGCCAACCGCCAGCTCCAGCAACTGCGGCTCTACTACAGCTTTCCCTCGGCTGCAGTGGATCGCTACGTGCTCGGCGATCCAGCCCGGATCACGGCGTCCCAGCAGGTGCTGATCGCCGCCCGGGAGATCGACGCCAGCGCCCTGCCGACGGGATCGCGCACCTGGTTGAACCGGCATCTGGTCTTCACCCATGGCTACGGCTTCACGGTGACCCCGGTGAACACCTTCGGCGCCGACGGCCTGCCCTCTTTCTTCGTGAAGGATCTGGGCCGGCACCTCCGGGTGCAGGGAAATCCCGCCCTGGGCATCAGCGACGCCAGTGCCCGGGAGGCGTTCCCCGTGGGCCGTCCGCGCCTCTATTACGGATCGGCTCCCGCTCCCTACGCGATTGCCCCCACCAAGGTGGAGGAGTTCGACTATCCCGACGGGGAAGTGAACTTCTGGAACCACTTCGAAGGGGAGCTGGGGATCGGCCTGGGCAATGCCTGGCAACGCTTCAAGGCCGCCACTTACCTGGGGGAGCCCCGGGTGATGTTCAGCGGATCACTCACCCCTCGATCCCTGCTGCTGCTGAGGCGGCAGGTGAAGGAGCGGCTCAGGGCCCTGGCCCCCTTCCTGTCCTTCGAAAGCGAGCCCTACCTGGTCAGCGTCGATGTCAACAACAGCCCTGGCCACCGCCCCGGGCAGCACCAGTACTGGATGCTCGATGGCTTCACCACCAGCCGCAGCTACCCCTACAGCGAAGCCAACCCCAGCGGAATCCGTTACTTCCGCAACCCTGTGAAGGCCGTGGTCGATGCCCACGACGGCAGGCTCTGGCTGTATGTCAGTGATCCATCCGATCCGATTCGGCGCACCTGGCAACGGGCCTTCCCCGAGCTGTTCAGGCCTCTAGCGGCGATGCCCAGGCCATTGCTCAAGCACATCCGGGTGCCGATCAGCCAGTTCAAGATCCAATCGGAGCGTCTGCTGCGTTATCACGTCACCGATGTGCGCACCTTCTACAACGGCGAGGATGAATGGTCGGTGCCCACGGAGATCTACGACTCCAAATCCGTGCCGGTGCAGCCTTATCACGCCACCTTGCAACTGCCAGGGGAAGCTTCGCCTGAATTCGTGCTGCTGCTCCCCTTCTCGCCGGTGCGACGCTCGAACCTGGTGGGCTGGCTGGCCGCCCGCAATGACCCCCCGAACTACGGCGAGTTGCTGCTGGTGCGCTTCCCCCAGCAACGCCTCCTGCTGGGCCCGGAGCAGATCACCTCGCTGATCGGCCAGGACCCGCAGATCAGTCTTCAGTTCGGCCTCTGGGGCCGGGCCGGGGGCTCCCAGCTGGTCCGCGGCAACCTGCTGGTGCTGCCGGTGGGCGGTGGGTTGCTCTACGTGGAGCCGATCTATCTGCGCTCCAAGGACACCAACCTGCCCACCCTGGTGCGGGTGGTGGTGACCGATGGGCAACGGTTCGTGATGGAGCGCGACCTGGCCACCGCCCTTCAGAAGCTGGTGTCGACGACGGAGCCGGGCTCGCCATCACCGATCGCCACTGTTGCGCCCCCAGCTTTCAAACCCCTGCCTTGAGGCGACCATAAAAATGGGGGGGCCTGCGCGCCCCCCCTGCTCAGCCCGTCGGGCCTGTACAGACCCGCTCAGACTGCCACGGCCGTCTTGGGATCCAGGCTGCCCTTGGCATAGAGATCAGCGTAGAAGTTGATGTTCTGTTGCTTGATCGTGCTGGCCTGGCCAGCGCACCAGAATTGCTGATAACGATCGAGGCACACCTGCTTCATGTAAGCCCGGGCCGGCTTGTTGAAGTGGCGGGGGTCGAAATTAGCGGGATCCTTGAACGCGGCCTCCCGAACGGCGGCGGTAAAGGCCAGACGGTTGTCGGTGTCGATGTTGATCTTGCGAACCCCGTTCCGAATGCCGTTCTGGATCTCCTCAACCGGCACGCCGTAGGTTTCGGGGATCGAACCGCCGTACTTGTTGATCATGTCGAGCCATTCCTGGGGCACGGAGCTGGAGCCGTGCATCACCAGGTGGGTGTTGGGGATGGCCTTGTGGATCTCGGCAATCCGGGAGATGGCCAGCACTTCACCGGTGGGCTTGCGGGTGAATTTGTAGGCGCCGTGGCTGGTGCCGATGGCGATCGCCAGGGCATCCACCTTCGTTTTGGCGACGAAATCAGCAGCCTCAGCGGGGTCGGTGAGCAGCTGGTCGCGGGAGAGGGCGCCATCAAAACCGTGGCCGTCCTCGGCTTCACCCTTGCCGGTTTCCAGGGAGCCCAGGCAACCCAGTTCGCCTTCAACGCTCACACCGATGGCGTGGGCCACATCCACCACTTCCTTGGTGACAGCGACGTTGTAGTCGTAGCTGGCTGGGGTCTTGGCGTCGGCTTCCAGCGAGCCGTCCATCATCACGGAGGTGAAGCCATTGGCGGCAGCACCGAAGCAGGTGGCCGGGCTGTTGCCGTGGTCTTGGTGCATCACCACCGGGATGCCGGGATAGGTTTCCACGGCCGCCAGGATCAGGTGGCGCAGAAAGTTCTCGCCGGCGTACTGGCGGGCGCCGCGGGAGGCCTGCAGGATGACGGGGCTGTCGGTTTCGTAGGCAGCCTCCATGATCGATTGCACCTGCTCCAGGTTGTTGACATTGAAGGCGGGGATGCCATAGCCGTTCTCAGCGGCGTGGTCGAGCAGCAGCCGAAGCGGAACGAGGGCCATGGTGAAAACCTCTGGTGGAAGTGGTGGATGGAACGTCGGTGGAACCGGCTGGGCCGGACTGTGGACGATCAGGGAACCAACGGTGTTGGAGCAATGACCCAACCGGGTTGAAGGGAGTCTAGGTGATGTTCTGGCGCTGGCCTGATTCAGCCGCGGCCACGGCCAGATCGCAGCAGCGCTGGCTCCGGTAGCCCTCACTCAGACCTGGCACCATCGGCCGGCCCTCACGCACGCTGGCACTCCAGGCGGCGTGAATCCTGGCCACAGGGGCGATCCGCCCATCCGCCCAGGTGCGGGAGAAAGCGAAGCGGGGATCAACCGGAACAGGCTGCAGGGAGGCTGTTCCTCGCGAGCGCCACAGCTGGAAGCCGTGCACATAGTCGGCCTGGTTGTCGCTGCCCAGCACCAGGGCGCCGTCGCTGCCATGCAGCTCCAGCCAGCAACCCCGGCCTGGTCGCGTCACCGAGGCCAGGGTGAGCTGGGCGGGGACCCGCCCAGACGGACCAGCCTCCAGGTCGATGGACACCATGGCGATGTCGTCGGCATCCACCCTGGCCAGCCGACCGCTGCCGTCAGCCAGGGGCCTGGCTGGGATGGCGGTGGACAGGGAGGCTGCCACGGAGGTGGAAGGTCCGATCAGCCAGTGCAGCATGTCGAAGGCGTGGCTGCCCAGGGCTCCCAGCACCCCACCCCCCTCCTGGCGCTGGGAGTACCAGCTCCAGGGGCGGTTGGCATCTGCACGGCTGCCCATCAGCCAATCCAGCTTCACCAGCCAGGGCTCACCGATCGCCCCGTCAGCGAGCAGGGCCTCAAGCTGAAGGAACAACGGCACGGCCCGGTACTCGAAATCGACGGCCACGCTCAAGCCAGCCGAGAGGGCCAGCCGTTGCAGGTCGAGGATCTGCTCGGCGGACAGGCAGACCGGCTTTTCAAGCAGCAGGTGCTTTCCCGCTTCGAGGGCGGCGCGGGCAAGGCCGAAGCGCGGCGCCGGAGGGGTGGCAATCACCACCGCCTCGATGCTCGGCTCGGCCAGCAGGGCCTGAAAATCACTGAATCCCGGCAGACCTGACGAACGGCAGGCGGCCTCGAGCCGGGCCGGACGGGGATGCCAGAGCGCCACCGGCTCGGTGTGCGGGCAAGCCCGCAGGGCAGGCAGATGAACGGATGCGCCGAATCCGAGTCCGGCCACCGCGACCCTCAGGGGGGGATCAGTTGCAGCTGCCATGCTCATCCGGCAGCCAGCAGGGGAAGGCCGGCCGCACAGGCCTCGTCGAGAACGGCGCTGATCAGGACATCGCCAGCGGCAGGCTGCCAGTTCGCCTTGAACCGGGGCAATCCATTGACGGAGGTGTCGCGGAAGCGTTGCTGACGGCAATCCACTTCCATCACATAAAGCTCACCGGCCCGGCTCTCTTCCGCTGGCTTGAAGCGGCTCAGAACCGACAGGTAACCATCGCGGCTGCGCCGCAGGCTGCCCTCATCCCACCACTGCCGTCCCTCGGCGCTGGCGGGAACCTCCTTCCAGCTGACGGGGGCAGCCAGGGCCGGAGCCGCTCCAACCAGAAGGGTGACCGCCAGCCAACCGGCCAGGAGGCGGCCCAGGACATGGCCCAGGGGTGTCGATCGCAGCCACGGCAGGTTGCGCATGGTCAGGCCGCCACCACACAACCGCAGCCATGCAGCCGGAGCAGGCTGGCCAGGATGGCTTTCTGGCGGGTACGCGGCACGATCAGATCAATGAAGCCGTGCTCCTGCAGGTACTCCGCTGTCTGGAATCCGTCGGGCAGCTTCTCCCGCAAGGTCTGCTCGATCACACGGCGGCCCGCGAAGCCGATCAGCGCCTGGGGCTCCGCCAGGATCAGGTCGCCCAGCATGGCGAAACTGGCCGTCACCCCCCCCGTGGTGGGGTGGGTGAGCAGGGGGATGTAGAGGAGTTCCGCCTGGCGATGGTGCTGCAGGGCCCCGGAGATCTTGGCCATCTGCATCAGGCTGAGCATGCCCTCCTGCATGCGGGCACCGCCGGAGGCACAGACAATCACCACCGGAACACGGCGCTCTGTCGCCGCCTCGATCAGGCGGGTGAGCTTCTCGCCCACGACGGATCCCATCGAGCCGCCCATGAAGCGGAAATCCATCACCCCCAGGGCCAGGGGAATCCCGTCCAAACGCCCGAAACCGGTCACAACGGCATCCCGCAGTCCGGTGCTGCTCTGGGTGTCGAGGATGCGATCGGCGTAGCTGCGGCGATCCTTGAAGGCCAGCGGATCGGTGGGGGCGAGGTCGTGGTCGATCGGCTCGAAACTGCCCTCATCGGCGATCAACCGCAGCCGCGCGCCGCTGTCGATCCGGTGGTGGTAGCCGCAACCGCTGCAGACACTGGCATTGGCGATCAGATCCTTGCGGTAGACCACCAGGGAGCATTCCGGGCATTTGCTCCAGAGGCCATCGCCGTCTTCGACGTCCTGGGTGGCACGCACCACCGGTGTGGTCTTGCGGCGATCGGCGAACCAGTCGAACAGCGACATGGGATGGTCAGCGGGATCAAAGCGATCAATCCATTAAAGGCCGACGCCGCTGAGCAGGGCCGCCTGCAGCTGCAGCCACCAGGCATCACCGGCCAGCCAGACGGCGAGGCCGCCGCAAGCCAGGAACGGACCGAACGGAAAGGGCTGCTGGGGTTTGAGCCTTCCGCACAAACGGGCTGCCCCGCCGACCAGGGCTCCCGCCAAAACAGCCAACGCCACCGCCAGCCCCATGCCGACCAGCCCCAGCCAGGCCCCCAGCAGGGCGGTGAGCTTGGCATCGCCGAGGCCAAGGGCCGGTTGGCCGATCAGCCATTCGCCGAGGGCGCTCAGGGCCTCAAACGCCAGCAGGCCGATGGCGGCTGCGAGCAGGTGATCGAACAGCAGGGCGCGGGCGTGCTCGGCCGACTGACTCAGCCCCAGCACGGCGGTGCTGCCCAGACCGAGCAGCAGGCCCCAGCGGCAGAGGGGTTCGGGCAGCCAGAGGTGGTCGCAGTCGATCAGCGCCAGAGGGATCAACCAGCTCACCAGCAGCCAGCCGGCCGGCAGCAGCAGCCAGACAGGTGGTGCCCCCATGCCGGCGGGCCTGGCCAGCAGCACCGCCACCCAGAGTCCGGCGGTGAGCAGTTCAACCAGGGGGTAGCGCAGGGCGATCGGGGCCCGGCAATGGCCGCAGCGGCCAAGCCGTCCCAACCAGCCCAGCACCGGCAGGTTCTCATACCAGGCCAGACTGCTGCCACAGCGAGGGCAATGGCTGGCTGGAAAGAACAGGGATTCCAGGCGGGGCAGCCTCCAGGCCACCACGTTGAGAAAACTGCCGACGGAGGCCCCTAAAAAGGCGACCAGCAGGGCCAGTGCGGGATCGCTCATGGGCCACGGAAACCGCGAGGCCTGCCGCCGCGGCTGCGAATCAGCTCCAAAGGGATGAACTGTTCATCGGGCAGGAGCACCGGCGTTTCGAAGACAACCCGCCCCTGGGGGGTTTGGCCCTGCAGAACGATCCCGGTCGGTACGCCACCGCCTGGACACTGCTCGAAGTAATGGAAATAGATCTGCCGAGCTCTGCTGAGCACATCGCCACTGTTGATCTGATCCCAGCGGAGGGGACTGACGCCCTGGCCACCGGCTCCGCGGATCACGAAGGAGGGGGCGGAGCAGGGGGGGTTGGGATCAGGGGGAGTGGTGAAGGAGATCGGCCTCACCAAAGGGAAATCGGTGGCGACAGCCTAATCGGTCAGGCAGCTTTTTCCTTTTCCTCGATCATTCGGTGGATGATCGGGGTGAGGATGATCTCCATGGCGAATCCCATTTTGCCGCCATTCACCACGATGCTGGTGGGGCTGGACATGAAGGAGTCGTGGATCATCCGCAGCAGATAGGAGAAATCGATCCCCCACTTCTCCCTTGCCCCCTTGCGGAAGTGGATGATCACGAAGCTTTCGTCCGGCGAGGGAATGTTCCGGCAGATGAAGGGGTTGGACGTGTCGACCGTGGGAACCCGCTGGAAGTTGATATCCGTGCGGCTGAACTGGGGGCAGATGTGGTTGATGTAGTCGGGCATGCGACGCAGGATCGTATCGACGATCGCTTCGGCCGAGTAGCCCCGCTCAGCGTTATCCCGGCTGATCTTCTGAATCCACTCCAGATTGGCGATCGGCACCACACCGATCAGCAGGTCCACCAGGGCTGCCACGTCGTAGCCCTCGCCGACCACACCACCATGCAGACCTTCATAGAAGAGCAGATCGGTGCCGGCAGCCATCGGCTCCCAGGGGGTGAACTGACCGGGTTCGAGGCTGGTGCCGAGGCGGCTGTTGTGCTGGGCTGCCTCCTCCGGGCTGTGCAGGTAGTAGCGCTTCTCGCCTTCGCCGCTTTCTGCGTAGGAGCGAAACACCTCCTGCAGCTTCTCGAAGACGTTGGCTTCCGGCCCGAAGTGGGAAAAATTGATCCCGGCTGCCTGGGCCTTGGCCATCTCCTGTTTCATCGGCCCACGCTCGAAGCGGTGGAAGCTGTCCCCTTCGACCACCACCGGCACGATTCCTTCGCGCTCGAAGATGTGCTCGAAGGCGCGTTTGACGGTGCTGGTCCCGGCGCCGGAAGACCCGGTGACAGCCACAATCGGGTGACGCTTGGACATCGGCGACAGGGAAGAAGGCGACTATGAGTTTCGCAGGTCGCCGGTCAGAGGGACTCGAGGACCAGTTGGCCCATCTCCCGGCAGCCCACGACTGGGTCACCGGGGCCGGCCAGATCAGCAGTGCGGTGGCCAGCCGCCAGCACCCTGGCCACGGCGGCCTCCAAGGCCTCGGCGGCGCCATGCTGCTTCAGGCCCACCCGCAGCAGCATGGCGCCCGAGAGCACCATCGCCAGGGGATTGGCGATGTCCTGGCCGGCGATGTCCGGGGCTGAACCATGCACAGGCTCGAACACCCCTGGTCCGCCGGAGCCGAGCGACGCCGAAGGGAGCAGGCCGATGCTGCCGGTGAGCATGGCGGCCTCGTCGCTGAGGATGTCACCGAACAGGTTGCTGGTCAGCAGCACGTCGAATTGCTTCGGGGCCCGCACCAGCTGCATCGCGGCATTGTCGACGTAGAGATGGCTGAGGGCAACGGCGGGGTACTCGCTGCTGATCGCCTCCACCCGGTCGCGCCAGAGCTGGCTCACATCGAGCACGTTGGCCTTGTCGACGCTGCAGAGTCGCCGGCCCCGCTCGCTGGCCAGCTGGAAGGCCACCCGGGCGATCCGGTCGATTTCAAAATCGCTGTAGGCCATGGTGTTGAAGGCCCGCACATGGCCATCGGCCTCCACCCGGCCCTTCGGGGTGCCGAAGTAGATGCCGCCGGTGAGCTCCCGCACCACCATCAGATCCACCCCCTCGATCACCTCGGCCTTGAGGGTGCTGGCGCCGATCAGGGCGGGAATGATCTTGACCGGGCGCAGATTGGCAAACAGCTCCAGGCCGGAACGCAGGGCAAGCAGGCCGCTTTCGGGGCGCTGTGCCCGCGGCAGGCCGTCGTAGCGGGGGCCGCCGATGGCGGCCAGCAGCACGGCATCGCTCTGGCGGCAGGCCGCGAGGGTGCTGGCTGGCAGGGGTTCAGCGCAGGCATCGATCGCAGCGCCGCCGATCGGTTGTTCGTCGTAGATCAGGCTGAAGCCGTGGTTGCTGCTCACCGCATCGAGCAGCCCACGGGCCACCGCCGTGATCTCCGGACCGATGCCATCGCCGGGCAGGAGGGTGATCCGGTAGCTGGTCATGCAGGCGGAGCGGCAGGCGGGAGCAAGCAGCGAGGCTACCGGCCGGCCCGGAGCGCCCGGACGCTGCGGGAGAGCTCCGGCAGCTTGTTGAAGACGGCAGAGCAACGCAGCCACAGCCGGTTCGGAATCGCCGGATAGCCGCTCACCACCTCACCGGCGGCGATTTCACCGTGGATGCCGGATTTCGATGAGGCGATTGCCCGGTCGCCGATCACGGCGCGGTTGGCCACGCCCACCTGGCCCGCCAGGATCACGCCGTTGCCCAGCACGGCACCGCCGGCGATGCCCACCTGGGCCGCCAGGGCACAGCCCCGCCCCGTGACCACGCCATGGCCCACGTGGACCAGGTTGTCGATCTTGGTGCCGGCACCGATCCGGGTTTCGCCCACCGTGGGGCGATCGATCGTGGAGCCACAGCCCACCTCCACGCCATCCTCCAGCACCACCCGGCCCGTCTGGGGCATCTTCACCCAGCCGTTGGCGGTGGGAACGAAGCCAAAGCCCTCGGCACCGATCACCGCGTTCGACTGCACCACGCAACCTGCCCCGAGTTGGCTGCCGGGATGGAGAACCGCATTGGCGTGGATCTCGCAGCCTTCGCCCAGCTGAACGTTGTCGTAGAGCACCACGCCGGGATGGAGGGTGCAGCCGCGAGCCACCTGGCAACCGTCGCCGATCACCCCATGGGCTCCCACGTGCACCTCGGCAGCCACGGCGGCACCGGGATCCACCACGGCGCTGGGGTGGATCCCGGCCGGCCGCGGCGTGGGGGGATGGAGGGCGGCAAGGGCCTCGGCGAAGCCGAGGCGCGGATTGGCGAGGGCCACCCAGGCCATACCCCGCTCGGTGGCCAGCTGCTGCAGCTCTGCGTCGAGGGGGAGCAGCAGGGCGGCGGCGGCACTGGCGGAGAGGGCAGCGGCCAGGGCGTTGCCGGATTCCAGGAAGGCGAGTTGGCCGCTGCCGGCACGATCGAGCGCTTCGGCTCCGTGGAGCTCCGGATCAGCCGCCAGGTGGCGGGGGCTGCTTTCGGCGACCTCGCTGATCCGGGCGAGCAGGCTGCTGAAGCGCATTGCCCAGGGGGCGGACGGGCCCGGATCGTAGGCCCCGCAGCGGCGGTTGGTTGGGGCTCAGGGGGCTGGATCGAGCAGCTCCTTGAGCGGCACGAACCGATAGCCACGCCGGCGCAGCTCAGGAACGATGCTGCGGAGGATCTCAAGGGTGCGGCCGCTCAGGGCCGGCGTGTCGTGAAGCACCAGGATCCCGCCGGGGTGCACGTTGATCCTGATGAACAGGCGCACGAACCAGAGCGGCGGCCGCAGGGTGTCCCAGGGGAAAATTGATCCCAGCACCAGGCGGTAGGGGCGAGCGGCAAGCCAGCCGAGCATGGCCGGATGGAACCAGCCGCCTCCGGGCCGGAACCAGCGCCAGGTGATCGGCACGGGAGCGGCGGCCCGCTCGTCGCGCCAGAGATGGTTGCCGAGCTCGTGACCCTGCTGCAGGGCCCGGCGGGGAAAGCGCTGGTCGCACTGCAGATGGGAGCCGATCAGGAAGAAGGTGGCCGGCACCTCCAGCTGCCGCAGCAGAGCCAGCAGCGCCTCGGAGCCGGGCCCGCTGGGGCCGTCGTCGATGCTGAGGGCCAGCTGCTTCTGCCCGCCCGGGCCGGAGAAGACCACGCCTGGATTGAGGGGGGCGAGCACCCGACGGATCAGCAACGAGGGCAGCAACACCACGAAGACCAGCAGAACCAGGATCGGGGCCAGGACGGAGAAGAGCAGGGTCATCGGCAAGGCCAAGCGCAGGAACGCTGACAGCGGCGGCAATCCATGGGGGTCCAGCTGCGATGGCGCACGCCGGGCCAGCACGGCTGATGGAAGCCAGCCACGCCCTGGCCGAGGCGTTCAGGCAGGCAGGCAGGTGAGCACCAGCTGATCGCGGTGCACCACCGCATCGCCCACCGGCCCCAGCTGGCGCCGCACCTCCTCGCTGCTGAGGCCCATGATGCGGCGCAACTCCTCGCTGCTCAGGGTGCTGAGGCCCCGCCCCAGTTCGCGGCCATCGCTGGCCAGCAGCCGCACCGCATCGCGTCGGGAGAAGTGGCCCTCCACCTGCCTGATGCCCACCGCCAGCAGGGAGGCTCCCTGCTGCAGCAGGGCCCGCTCGGCGCCCGCATCCACCCGCAAACTTCCCTTCACCAGCAGGGCATGGGCAAGCCAGCTCTTGCGGTCGGCCAGGGGGGTGCTGCTGGGCTGAAACACCGTGCCCACTGTCTCGCCGGCGAACAGGGCGTCGACCACCTGGGGATCACGGCCATCGGCCAGGCGCACCCGGATGCCGCTGGAGGTGGCGATGCGGGCCGCCGCCAACTTGGTGGTCATGCCGCCGGTGCCCCACTGCCCGCCCCCCTCAGCCACGTGGCTGAGGCGCTCCAGCTCGGCGAGATCCCGCACTTCCTTGATCGGCTCGGCGCTGGCATCGCTGCGGGGATCACCGGAATAAAGGGAATCCACATCGGTGAGCAGCACCAGCTCGTCGGCGCCGATCGCCACCGCCACCAGGGCCGAGAGGGTGTCGTTGTCCCCGAAGCGCAGCTCATCGGTGGCCAGGGTGTCGTTTTCGTTGACGATCGGCACCACCCCCCAGCTGAGCAACTGCTCCAGGGTGCGACAGGCGTTCTGGTAGCGGCGCCGCGAGGCCAGATCACCGCGGGTGAGCAGCACCTGGGCCACCGTCACGGCGTGGCGGGAGAAGGAAGCTTCGTAGAAGCCCATCAGCTGGCCCTGGCCGATGGCGGCGGCCGCCTGCAGGGCCACCACTTCAACGGGTCGCTGGGCGCGCTTCAAGGCATGGCAGCCGAGCCCCACCGCACCGCTGGTGACCAGGGTGATCGCCTCACCGCGCTGACGCTGGCGGCTGAGGCTTTCGGCCAGCCCATCAATCACCTGGGCGGTGTCGCGGCTCGCCGTACCCCGCAGCAGGCTGGTGCCCACCTTGATCACCCGCCGCAAGCTCATCGGCCCAGGCTGGCCCCCATCCAGCGGGCCAGGTTGAGCTCAGCGCGCTGAAGCCGGTCGCGATGGCAGGTCTGGCCCTGGGGATCCACCGGTTTGACCAGCACGGTGAACAGGCCCAGCCGATTGCCGGCCAGCACATCGGTGAACAGCCTGTCACCCACCATCGCCACCTGGTGGGGGGGAAGCCCCAGTTCAGCGAGCACCTTGCGCAGGGCACTGCGGCGTGGCTTGCCAGCCGAGGTGGTGAAGGGCAGATCGAGCTGATTGGCGACGGCGCCGATGCGGCGCCGGGAGGGATTGTTGCTGAACAGGTGCAGACGGAGATGTTGCTGGGCTTCGCGCAGCCATTGCTCCATGGCGGTGGGCAACTCAGACCGGTGGCTGGGCAGCAAGGTGCGGTCGACATCGAGGATCAACGCCTTGATCTGTCCGTGGTACAGCCGTTCCAAGGGCAGCTGGGCCAGGCTGGTGTCCAGCATCCAGCTGGGTTGGAGCAGTCGCTGGAGCCTCACCCAGCCAGCTCCCGATCATCGAGCTCGGCCTCGATCAGAGGCTGGACCCGATCGAATTCGTCGCCTTCCACCACGATGGCCTCACCGTTCTGCATCCGGGCGACCACGAAGAATGGGTCCAAGGGGATGTAAAGCCCGTACTCGCCATTGTCGACCATAAAACTGACCAGAAGTTCATAGGTGTCAGTCTCGTCATCCGCTTCCTCGTCGTCATCGAGCTCATCGGGGTCAGGCTCCTCCAGTTCACCGCTCACGGTGAGCGTGACGGCGGAGCGCACCAGCAGCAGATCGTGCTCCTGAAGCACCACATCGGCCACCGAAAGAATCGGTTCACTGGTGTGGATCGTCTCGATCAACTCCGGTTCCTCATCGTCCCCGTGCATGCGGAAGAGGCAGACCGGGGTGTCAACGGGGGTGAGCAGGGCGTAGTCCATGCCATCCAGAGGGATGAGCTGCTCCAGATAACAGAGCAGTTGGCGACCCTGGTCGTCCCGGACCACCACCGTCGGTATGTCACCGGATCCGGCGTTCAAGGGTCCTTCGGCACTCATGGGCACATGGCAATCCCCCTCAGAATGTCGCAGCGTCGGCCGCCTAGCCGTCGGGCTGGGTCGAAAGTGTGACCGGACCCGGCTCCGGTCCTTCGTCCAACCACTGCTGCAGCAGCAGGGCGGCAGCCGCTGAATCGAGGCGGCCACTGCGGTCGCCATGCAGGCCGTGGCGCTCGCCCGCTTCCCAGCTGCTGCCATATTCGTTCACCCAGGCCAGGGGCAGATCCACAGCCCTGGCCAGGCTTTCGCCGTAGCGGCGGCAATGGAGGGCCTGGGCTGTGGGGCGCTGCCGGGAGTCGAGGGGAAGCCCGACTACTAGGGCAGTGACCCGACGCTGCAGGATCAGGGGGGCCAGCTGGAGCAGATCGTCGCTGAGGCTGCGGCGCAGCAGGGCGGGCAGGTGGATCACAGAAAGGCCTAGGGGGTCACAGCCGGCCAGGCCGATCCGCCGCCGGCCCACATCGAGGGCGAGCACGGAGCGGGGCCGGGGCGCCGGGCGCAGGCTCAAACGGGCGTCATCGGGACGGGCCAAGCACGGCAGGGCCGTGGCGCAGGCCAGCATTCGGCAACAACGGTGTTGGCACAGGGCGCCGCCGGGGCTTGAAGGTTTCGAGCATGGTGTCGAGCCGCCAACGGGACGTTTCCGGCCCGGCCAGGGCCTCCTGGCGGCGCCAGACACTGCGGCCCATCAACAGCTCCTCACCCTCAGGCACCGCTCCGATTCCCTGCAACCAGAGGCTGCGTTCGCTGTCGGCGGTGTCGCTGCGCAGCCAGACCACGGCCGCTTTGCCAGCCGCTTCAACCAGGAGCCGCTCCAGGGCAGGGCCGAGCAGGCTGGACCAGGCAGGATGAAGGGTGAGTTCCAGCTCCCTCTGGCCCTGCCCGTGACAGCGCAGCCCTCGCACGCCCGCCACCGCCTGTTGGCGGGTCGGGTCAACCCAGAGCAGGCCAGGGCCCTGGGTCTGGTCAAGCAGATCCTCACTGCGGCGATCGAGCAGCTGGCGCAGCTGGGCCGGACAGGCGGCCTGTTCAAGGTGCCAGAGCAGCGCTGCGGTGCGCCGATTCAAGGAACAGAGCTGCAATTCGCCGCCTACCTCCCTGCCGGGGAGCGGGCGCCCGCCAGGCTCCCAGCGCCAGACGGTCTGGTTGCGGAGCGGTTGGAACCCCTGTTCGCGCAGCAGGGCGAGCCGGTCGCAGCGGCTGGTGGCGGCGGAGGCAATCCAGCTGGTGGCCCCAAGGCGGCGGTGCAGGGCCTCCTTGACAAGGGCCGTCTCGACCTGCCGGACGGTGGGGCTGCCGGGCTGGACCAGGGCCTGCCGACAGGTTCGCAATTGATCCATCCCCCAGCAGGTGCCACTGCGGTTCAGGCGGCGCACGATCGCAAGGCCGACGATCGTCTGCGGCCTGCGGAAGGCCACCAGGATCTCCGGGGCGAGCGGTGGCCGGCTGATCCATCCATTCAGCAGGCGCTCCGGCTGCTGAAGCAGCAGGGCTCGCTGCAGCAGGGGCTGAAGATCAACGAAGGCCTCAGACTGGAGCAGGGGCAGACTCCAGCCCTGCAGGGGTTCGATCGTCAGATCGCCCGGGTCCGAGAGCACATCAACTCCCGGGGGACCAATGGGAGAAGGGTGATGCACTGGATACGGCCACTGCCTGAACTGTATCGGCTGCTCAGGCTGGTCTGACAACCACCAGGGGCGTGCGTTCGTTGGCATTGCCGGCCGGGTTGGGCCGCAGGGCTCGCTGCAGCAGGGCTTCATCGCAGCCCGGGCTCGAGGCCAGCACCTTGACCCGGCCCAGGTCGTTGACGTCGACCACCGCGACTGGAACACCAAGGGTTGCCGCCAGCTCACGGCAGACACGATCGGGCTGATCGGGGCCTAACACGATCGTCTGGTCGTAGGGGGGGGTGGTGCCGGTGATGTCATCGATCAGCCGGGCCTGCTCGCCGGCCAGTCGGTAGAAGCCACCCCGGCTGCCCACCAGCTTCATCAGGCTGCCGGCCAGCCAGGCGCACAACACCCGGGCCGGGCCGACATCGTCGATCAGAGTCTGGAGGCCGCAGGCGGTGGCCAGGCTGCTGGTGGGGTGGAAAACCCGGCACAGCAGCCGGGCCAGGCCGGAGGGCTCGACCATGGCGGGGTGGTTGTAGCGGCCCTGGATCACCGCCAGGGGGGTTTCGCCGATCGTGAGGATGTCACCGGGCTGAAGGATGGCCCCGGCATAGCAACGCAGCACCTCGGCCGGATCGTCGAGCACGCCGAGCAGGTGCGTCGGCACCGGCAGGACGCGGCAGCCCTCGCCGCTGCGCCAGGGGGCCGTGGCCGGATCAAGCGGCTCAGGCTTGCGCAACGGGATCAGCACCCCGTCGCGGCGCTGCAGCCGGCCGAACGGTCCGTAATGGACCCAGAGAATCTCCAGCCAGAGGGTGTCGAGGCGATCGGCGAGCTGGGGGAGCGGCTGGGTGGAGCTGGAGAGGGCAGGATCGGCCTGGATCCGCAGCCGCAGCAGGGCCCGGGTGGTTTTGTGGCCCTTGACGATGTAGGCCGCCCAGTAGCCATCGGGACGGGCCGGCTCATCGGGGTGCTCCGCGACCACGCTGCAGCGGACCCGCACCCCGTCCAGATCGCCGCGCCCCAGCAGGGTGGGCAGGAGACTGAGCTCCGGCACCATCACCTCCATGCGGGCATGGGGGTTGTGGATGGCGATGGCGAGCTCCACCTCCACGGTCTCTGCGGTGTGGGTCACCGTCCACTCGCCCGCTGCAAGCCGCAGGGGCGAAGCGGGGCGAAGCCGATGGCGCAGCTCCAGCCAGAGGAGGGTGAGGCCGAACAGCAGGGCGGCGATCAGCAGCCAGCAGAGCAGGGGAAGCAGGAAGGGCAAAGCGGGAGCGATGCAGCCGGAATCAGCGGGAGCGTAAGCGGTGACAGGAGCTCGGACCTAGGTTCTGGCCTGAGCTCACCAGTGGGATGGGATGAAGAAGACCTTCGTTCTCGATACGAACGTGCTGCTGCACGACCCTGGCGCCCTGAACCGATTCGAGGACAACAACGTCGTGATCCCGATCGAGGTGGTCGAGGAGATCGACCGTTTCAAACGCGATGCCACCGAGAAAGGGCGGAATGCCCGCCTGGTGTCGCGCCTGCTGGACGGGTTGCGGGAGAAGGGAAACCTGGCCGAGGGGGTGGAAATCGAAGCCATCCACCAAGGGCTGCTGAAGGTGGTGTTCTGCCGCAGCCAGACCCTCAGCCAGCTGCCGCCGGAACTCCAGGCCGGCAATGGGGACAACAACATCCTGGCGGTGGCCCTGGAGCAACGCCTCCACGGGGTGATGGGCAGCGACCCCCCCGTGATCCTGGTGACCAAGGACACCAACCTGCGCATCAAGGCGGATGCGGTGGGCCTGATCGCCCAGGACTACAACACCGGCAAGGTGGCGATCGCCGACCTCTATCCCGGCCTCACTGAGTGGTGGGTGACGGCCGCCCAGATCGAGCAGTTGCACCGGGAAGGCGGCCTGTTGCAGACGGTTCTCCTGCCCCGACCCGACGACCAGCCAGCCCTGCAGGCCAACGAAGGGGTGACTCTGGTGGATGGGGCCAACCCCGGCCACACCCTGCTGGCGCGTTACAACGCCGCCGGGCAGACCCTCAGGCCGTTGCAGAAGGGAGGAAAGATCAAGCTCGGACGGGTCCTGGCCCGTAACCGGGAGCAGACCTTCGCCCTCGATCTGCTGCTGGACCCCACCATCCAGCTCGTGACGCTGGTGGGCAAGGCCGGCACCGGCAAGACGCTGCTGGCCCTCGCTGCCGGCCTGAACCAGGTGGCAGACGAGCACCTCTACGACCGCCTGCTGGTGACCCGACCGGTGATCCCGCTCGGCAAGGAGATCGGCTTTCTGCCCGGTGACCTGCAGGACAAGATGGGCCCCTGGATGCAGCCGATCATCGACAACCTCGACTTTCTGCTGGGCAGCGAGGAAGCCCTCCACAGCGCTCCGCGTCCTGGCCGGCCGGCCCGCAACAACTGGGCTGACCTCAAGGGCATGGGCCTGCTGGAAGTGGAGGCGATCAGCTACATCCGGGGCCGCTCGATCCCCCGCCAGTTCATGGTGGTGGACGAGGCGCAGAACCTCACCCCCCACGAGGTGAAGACGATCGTGACCCGCGTCGGCGAAGGCACCAAGATCGTGTTCACCGGCGATCCCTATCAGATCGACAATCCCTATGTGGATGCCGACAGCAACGGGCTCACCTGGCTGGTGGAGCGCTTCAAGGGCCAGGAGCTGGCCGGGCACGTCACCCTGCGCAAGGGCGAGCGCTCGGCCCTGGCGGAGCTGGCGGCGAACCTGCTCTGAGCACAGTGGCTTGCCAATCGCCTGAAGACGGGGAGCATGGGGAGCGGATGCCCCCCGATCCTGTGGCCAGCCCGGACGTGTTTCCCTTGCGCACGCCGTCAAGCCGGCGGGATCAACTAGCGCGGCTGCTCGGCGCTGGCCTGGGCTTCACAGCGGCCTTCCTGCTCACCGGCCGCCTCGCAACGGTTCCCTCCACCCTGCTGAGCTCGATCACCATCGCCGGCGGCGCCACCCTGGCCGGACGGGTTGCCAGTCCCCTGCGGTGGTGGGCCCTGCTGGGGGCGGCGGTCGGTTGTCTGCTCGGCAACGCCACGGTGCTGGCCAGGGCGCTGCAGGACACTGAGCCCCAGGCCAACCTTTCCGTTCGGGCCCTTGCCGTGGGTCTTCTCGCGATCGCCGGTGGGCTGGCGGGCCATGCCTTCAGCACGACGCGGTCTTTGGCGGATCGCCAGCCAAAGGATCTGCTGCGCTCGGCCAGCGCCCTCACCACCGGCCTCTTCGCGGTGCTCGTGACGGTCGCCTTCATCCATGGCGGGCTTGATGCAGCCCGCACCTTCTCCAGCCGACTGAGCACCTCGCTCACCATCCTGGTGGCTTCCCTCAGCGTGCCGGGCTGGCTCATTCACCTGATCACCCATCCACGCCACCGCCAAGCCCATGATTGAATCCGCTGAGCAATGGCTGCTGGGGCTGGCCGGTGGGCTGCGCTTCGTCCTGGAGGCCCTCTCGATCGCCACCGTGCTGCTGGGCCTCCTGGCCTCCGCTTCCCTGCTGCTCACCGACGCGAAGGGCCGGCGACGCCAGCGGCGCTCCCTGGCCGGAGCACGGATCACCTTCGGCAGCTGGTTGTCGATGGCCCTGGAATTCCAGCTCGGCGCCGACATCGTCGCCACCACCACCACCCCATCCGGCCCCAACCTGATTCAGCTGGCAGTAGTAGCCGTGATCCGCACCTTCCTCAACGTCTTCCTGGCGCGGGAGCTGGAGGCCGAGATCCGGCTGGAGCGGGAGTCGGCCGGCCGGGCCGGTTCGGGAGAATCGCCGGCATGAACATGACCAACGAGCTGGCCAAGCAACGCAACCGCGACGCGGCGGAGCGCACCTTGATGGCCTGGATCCGCACCTGCCTCTCGCTGATCAGTTTCGGCTTCGGCCTTGACAAGATCGTCGCGGCGATCAAAAGCCAGGACGGTGTGGCGGGCCATGCGGGCCTGGGGGTGCGGCTGGTGTCGATGGCCTTCGTGGTGACCGGCATGGCGGCGATGGCGGCGGCCACGCTCCAGCACCGGAAGGATCTGCGCCGCCTCAACAGCGATGCGTTTGTGTATCGCGAGCAGCGCTCGATTGCCACCGCCACGGCCGTGAGCCTCACCCTGATCGGCGCCGTTGCCTTGGCGATGCTGGCCTACGGCGGTCTGTCGCTCTGAACCCCTTATCTCCTCCCCCCCGATCGCCATGGCCCAGCTCGCTGCCGCACTCCCGGGCCTCACCCTGTTCACGATCATGTTCGCCCTCGGCCTGGGTTTGCAGCTCGATGCGATCGCGCAGTTGCGCCACCGGCCCGCCCTGGTGATCCGGGTGCTGATCGGCTCCTGTGTGCTGGTGCCCCTGGTGGCGCTGGTGCTGATGAAGTTGCCCCTGAGCTTCGCCCTCTCGAAATCGGCCCGCTTCGGCATCGCCCTGATGGCGGCCTGCCCGAGCGCCCCCCTCACCCTGCGCAAGGCCGGCAAGACGGGTGGCGATCGCCAGTTGGCGGCCGTGCTCCAGTCCTGCGCGGCTGTGGCCGCGATCGTTTCGATCCCCCTGCTCGCTGATCTGTTCCAGGCTTCGTTCGGCGTCGACGGCTGGGACATCCGCCCCCGGGAAGTGGCCCTGCAGGTGGGCCAGGCCCAGGTGCTGCCGCTGCTGGCCGGCCTGCTGCTGCGGCGCTGGAAGCCCGAATGGGTGGCGCGGCTGCAGGGGCCTCTCGACAAGCTCGCCAATGGCCTGCTTCTGCTGCTGATCGTGCTCGTGCTGATCAAGGCGGGCCCTTTGCTGGTGCCGTTCGTGGCCTCCAACTGGCTGGCCCTGGGCTTCATGGCGGTGATGGTGGCCGCGGCCCTGGCCATCGGCTACCTCATGGCTGGCCCAGAGCCGCGCGAGCGCACCACCGTGGCCCTGGTCACGTCGATGCGCAACCCTGGCCTGGCGCTGCTGTTCGCCACCACCTACGGCACCGGGATGCCCGGCCTGAAGCTGGCCGTGCTGGCCTACCTGCTGGTCACCGTGCTGCTCTCGATTCCCTTCCTGCGCTGGCAGAAAGGCCTGCAGGGGGTGGCTTCTTGAGCAGGCTGTCCTTGTGACTGATCCGAATGCACAGGAGAGCACCTCCATCAATCGAATCGCTCCATTCGAGCTCAGCTTTTCTCCGGTGGTAGAGGATGCCCCCTATCGCTGGCTTCGCAGCCTCGGTCTGAATCCGCGGCAGGGCCAGGGGCTGGTGCAGCGGGCGATCGGGGTGGCCCTGTTCACCTGGCTGCCGATCGTGATCTGGGCCTGGTTCCACAACCGGTTGCTCGGAATCTCAGTGCCAGAACCCCTGCTGGTGCACTACGGCATCACCGTCACCTGCCTGGTGGCGATTCCCCTGCTGATCCTGGGGGAGGGGGTGGCTCGCCGGGTGGTGGAGCGCACGGTGTTCCAGTTCGCCTGCAGTGGACTGGTGGTGGAGGGCCAGCTGGATCGGTTCCGTTCGATCCTGAAGAGCACGGCTCGCCTGCGGGACCATTCCCTGCCCTGGGTGCTGGTGCTCGGGGTGGTGGCGGCCATCACTCTGACCTCCCCCACCAGTCTCGATGGCCTCAACTGGGCCGCGGAGGGCGGGGGGCGGCTCGGCTTCGGCGGGGCCTGGTTCCTCTATGTGGCTCGGCCGATCTACATCGCCCTGCTGCTGGGCTGGGGCTGGCGCCTGCTGCTGGTGGGCCTGCTCTGCTTGCGCATCGCCCGCCTGGATCTCTCCCTGGTGCCCACCCATCCCGACCGAGTCTGCGGGCTGGGATTTCTGGAGGTGCTGCCCGAAGCATTCTCGCTCTGGGCCCTGGCGATGTCGGCAGTGGTCATGGCG
>Ga0247838_1000306_pt1 | contig 78074 bp, 51 predicted proteins | sample LaCruzMarch2015__5_FD_189097 | JGI IMG/M metagenome (GOLD analysis project Ga0247838, IMG submission 189097) | Freshwater microbial communities from meromictic Lake La Cruz, Castile-La Mancha, Spain - LaCruzMarch2015_15m | ecosystem: Environmental > Aquatic > Freshwater > Lake | place: Spain...
GTGCCTCGGCGGACGCCTGCCCCTGAATGAAATCCTGCAGATTGTCGGCGAGGTCGAAAATGAACCAAATGCCTATGAAACCAGCAAAGCAGTAAAAAAATGGAACGGAAAATTTCCGCAAAACATAACGATCAAGGGTAGTCATCTTGCAAAGGGCGAAGCCTATCTTCGCAGCGGGGCGGCGTCAACGGTCGGGCAGGGCGACTTCTTCCCTCCGCAAAGGTGCCCGGCATGGTGATCAGGCTTGGCTCTCCACCTCATGGATGACCGCATCCAAGAGGCTGCGCTTCAGATGCAGCATGGATTGAGCCGTCAACGCCCGCAGCAGGGCGAGAACTTCCGGCTTCGTCCGCTGCCGCCTGCGGATGGCACGCATGAGGATGTCGATGGTTCCGTGGGTGGCGATCCCAAGATTTCCCGCCGCCAGACGCGCCGCCGTATCATCCGTCAGCAGCAGGCCTGGGCGATTTTCCAGCGCCACACGCAAGGCCTCCCACTCTCCCGTATGCAGACTCAGCACTTGGGCCAACGCTTCCAGCGCGGGTGGTTCCGGGACTGTCGGCGAAACACGCCGTAGCCTCACGGAAGGATGGGTGAGAGCACTGGGCCGATGCTGCCGCACTTCCCGCCATACCGCCTCCGGCACCAGCACTTCAGAAAAGTCCGAGAGCAGGTCCATACAGCCCAACTCATCCAAGTGGATCAGCGGCCCTGCATCACAAACCACCAGTGGCATTTTTTGGTCAGTCGTTGCCACGCAGACCCCATTGCACATCACTCATGACCATGGCCTCCGACACACGCGCGGAGTGAGACTCCAGGAAACGCCGCAAGGCATCCGCCAGCAGTTCATTGAAATCGGAGGCCCACCCTTCTTGAACAAATGCGAGCGCACGCGCTGTCAACTCAGGCGGGAGCTCAGCTTGAATGGTGGTTTTTGTCATAAGGTTATCATAGCACGAAGGCTGGGAAGCGGAAGCCCCAGTTGCCGCAGATGTCCGATGTGGAAGTGGCTAAACTTGCCGAGCAGAGCCCCCTCGGCCTCGGCATAGCACGGGTTGAACTCCCTCACACCCTTGCCGCGCGGTTACCGCAAGGCAAAGTCGGTGTAGCGTCGAGCAGGTCCTCGAAGACATCACCGCGCGAACTGAGCAGGAGGCATCCCAGAGACAGGCATGTTTACCGCATGGCAATCGGCTCGCTTTTGAAAATAAACTTAAATTTATTTTTTAAATTCACTCATTTCGTAGAGGAAAGCGAACTTGTCCCTTCCGCCCCGACAAAGACCACTTCGCACCCGGACTTCGAGGCGAGCTCCTGAACTTTTTCACGGAGCAGGTCCTCGGCGCGCTTGACGAGTCCGCTCTCCAACAACTCCCGTTTGGCCAGTCGCTCGAGGGAGCGGGAGACCCTCGTTTGCAACCGGTCGGGTATGGCATCCCATGCCAGATCCGCAGGCTGGATCGAGATGGGCGAGGCGATCACGAGGCGCAGGATTTTTATTTGTGGTAGGATCACATCGGCCACCGCACCACCTGGCCGGACATTGATTTGTATGGGCTCACGAAAGAAAAATCCGCCTTCGGCGCTAAAACCAGCACTGGCTGAAAAGTCCCCACCGCCGGGCTTCTGACCTTCGAATGTGTCGCTCACGCAGACCTCCCCATTTGAGAGAACCAGACTTTCCAGTTCACTCTTTTGGGAAAAGAGCACGCCCGCATTGGCCAGAATCCGGGGGGAAACACCGAGGGATTCCTGGAATGTCTCATGCAAGCGGTTCGCCGTGCGCACGGCGGCATCCATCGGCTTGATGAAAAACTCCCACGAGAACCATGCGGAAAGCGTGGTGATGAGGAGGGCTCCGCCGAAGGCGAGCCAGAAGAGTCGGGATCCCATTAGAATTCGCGGCTTAGGAGATAGTCGGCGAGCCCACGCAGGAAGGTGGCTCGTTCACCGAGAGGTTTCAGGGCTTGCAGGGCCAGTTTCGTATGGCGGGCGGCTTCCTTGCGGGATTTTTCCAGGCCGAATACCGCCGGGTAGGTGGCCTTGCCGGCCGCGACATCCTTGCCGGCACTTTTACCGAGCTGTTCGCTCGTTTGCGTAATGTCCAAAATGTCATCCACAATCTGGAAGGCCAACCCCAGGTGCTTGCCGAATTTTCCCAAGGAGCGGCACTCGGCGTCGGTGGCATTGGCCGTCATGGCTCCAAGACGGAGGCTCACGGAAATCATGGCCGCCGTCTTGCCGAGATGGATGAATTCCAAACCCGCCGGGCTGACCTTTTGCTTCTCCGCCTCGACATCCGCCACTTGGCCCCCGATGAGATGGAAACTCCCGGCGGCACTGGAAAGCGCCCGTAGAAAATCCGACATGTTGTGGCGCGCGGTCGCTTTCGTGCGGGCCAAAATCTCAAACGCCACCGTCAGCAAGGCATCCCCCGTGAGCACAGCCAGACCTTCTCCGAAGACCTTGTGGGTGGTGGGGCGCCCACGGCGCAGGTCGTCGTCATCCATGCACGGCAGGTCATCGTGGACCAGGGAGTAGGTGTGGATGCACTCAATCGCACAGGCGGAAGGCATGGCTGCGGCAATCGTGCCACCACAGGCTTCCGCCGCAGCAAGGCACAGCACGGGACGCAGCCGCTTGCCACCCGCGAAGACGCTGTAACGCATCGCGGCGTGCAGCGTTTTCGGCTTCGTCTTTTCATCCGGCAACCAACGGTCCAATGCCTTGTCCACTTTTTTGTGAAGGGATGCGAGGCGGGATTTCACGTTCATTGGTCGATAGTTCAAATCAAATGTGCAGCGACTCATAGTCACGCCTGCCCGCTGCGACAATATCCAACTCAAAATTCCTAAAACTTAAGACTCCCCTCGCCCGCCTTTGATATGCAGTATGCCGCTTCTCATGCCGCAGCTTAAAATTGCCGTTCTCGGTTCTGGAAAAGGTTCCAACTTCCGCGCGATCCTCTCAGCGATCATGGCGGGACATCTAAGAGTCAGCCCCGTGCTCGCAGCATCCGATGTGGCCGACGCCGGCATTCTGACGCTGGCTGACAATCTCGGAATCCCGACGACCGTGATCAACGAGCCAAAATTCCAAACCCGCCTTTCCGAGAATGTCGAGTCCAAGCTGGTCGAGGATCTCCAAGCATCGGGCGCCGAGCTGATCGTCCTCGCAGGCTACATGCGCCTCGTCAAAGCTCCACTTCTCGAAGCTTTCCCTCGCCGCATTATCAATATCCATCCTTCGCTTCTGCCCTCCTTTCCCGGCTTGGAAGCCTGGAGGCAGGCGCTCACGGCTGGCGTCAAGATCACCGGCTGCACGGTCCATTTCGTCGACTCGGGCATGGACACGGGCGAGATCATTGCCCAATCCGAAGTATCGATCCTCCCCGGAGACACGCCGGAAACCCTCCATGCGCGAATCCAAGAGGCGGAACACGAACTTTACCCTGAAGTCCTCGCCCGCTTTGCCCGTCGGGTTTTTCCATGAGCCGTTTCCGCCTCTACGACCTCAATCCCGAACAGCAGAGCGCAGCCACCCACGAGAACGGGCCACTGCTGATCCTCGCGGGCGCAGGGACTGGAAAAACCCGCACCATCGTGGCCCGCATCACCTGGCTCGTCTCGACCGGCACTCCCGCCTCCAAAATCCTGGCCGTCACCTTCACCAACAAGGCGGCCCGCGAAATGAAGGAGCGCATCCGCGGAATGCTCAGCGAGGAGCAGGCGGATGAAATCACCGCATCCACATTCCATGCCCTCTGCGTGCGAATCCTCCGCGCGGATGCCGACAAAATCGGCTACAAAAACAATTTCACCATCTTTGACGAGGGCGACCAGCTCGGCCTCATCAAAAAAGTCATCAACCGCGTGACCGCGAAAGACGAAAAACTCGACCCCGGCCTCGCCAAGAACCTCATCAGCAAAGCGAAAAACAACGGGTGGGCGGCTCCGCAGGATGACGAAACCGTGATCGGCGCGGTGTATGCGCGCTACAACCGCGAACTGCATGCCCTAAACGCGATGGACTTCGACGACCTGCTCGTCCAGGCCGTGCGCCTTCTGAATGAAAACCCCGAGGTCCGCGACAAGTGGCGCGCCCGCTACACCCAGATGATGGTCGATGAGTTCCAGGATACGAACCGCCTGCAGCTCGATCTGGTGAGCCTGCTCGCGGCCGGCGACCCTCCCAATGTGTGCGTGGTGGGCGACGACGACCAGAGCATCTACGGGTGGCGCGGGGCGGAGGTCTCGAACATCCTTGAATTTGAAAAGCACTTTCCCAATCCGAAGATCATCCGCCTGGAGCAAAACTACCGCAGCACGAATCCCATTCTCACCACGGCAAACCGCCTCATCAAAAACAACCCGCGCCGCCGCGTGAAGAACCTCTGGAGTTCCGTCCCCGGCGGAGACCCGGTGCATGTGGTGGCGGTGTCTGATGACAAAACAGAGGCCGAATTTGTGGTGGGCGAGGCGGGGGCGATCCGCAACGCAAGCGGCATTCCCTGGGAACACTTCGCGGTGATCTACCGCATGAACGCCCAGTCGCGCCTTCTGGAGGAGAACCTCCGCCGCATGAAGATTCCCTACCGCCTCGTCGGTGGAAAAAGCTTTTTCGACCGCCGCGAAATCAAGGATATCCTCGCCACCATTACCTGCCTCATCAACCCGCAGGATGACATTTCCCTCCTTCGCATCATCAACACGCCGCCGCGCGGCATCGGTGCGACATCGGTGGAGATCGCCCTCGATCACAGCGCCAAGGCCCATCGCAGTCTTTTTGAAACCCTCACCGACCCCGCCTTCGAGCCGGAGATCACGCGCAAAACCGCCGCAGCGATCCGCACATTCGCCGAAGACCTCGCCGCCGCACGCATCCACCTCCTGACGCCCGGAGCGGATGCATTTGCCATCGTGAACGGCTACCTCTCGGAGACCGGCTATTTCGAAGATCTCAAAAACTCCTGCAAGACTCCCGAGGAGGCGCTCAACCGCGAATCGGGCGCCAAGGAGGTCCTCAACGCCCTGGCCAACCACCAAACCAAAAAGCGCGGCAGCGTGCAGGATTTCCTCGACGAACTTTCCCTCAACCGCGAGCGCGAGGAGGACAAGAAGGACGACGCCACCGGTCTTACACTCATCACGCTCCATGCCTCCAAGGGCCTCGAGTTTCCCCATGTTTTCCTGATTGGAGCTGAGGATGGACTCCTCCCCCACGAGCGCTCGAAATCCGAGGGCACTGTGGACGAGGAAAGGCGGCTTTTTTATGTTGGAATCACTCGCGCGATGAAATCCCTCACCATCACCCATTGCCGGAACCGCACGAAATTCGGCTCCGCCATGAGCTGCCGGCCCAGCCCGTTTCTGAAAGAAATCGAAGGCGACACCGTGCTCTCGGAATCCCACGAGGAGATCATGTCCCGCCCGGTGGCCGAGGAGGATCTGGCCGCGTCATTCGCCAGCCTCCGGGCGATGCTGGCGCAGGATTGAAAAAGTTAAGCGGACAAATAGTTGCCATGCTGGAGAGAGTTGTTTAAGTGTTAAGATGTAATGCACGACACACTCGATATCGGCGACGCTGAACTCATCCAGCGCATAGGCACAGGCGATACCGAAGCATTTGCTATTTTCCATCGAAGGCACATCGGAATTGTTTATTCCACGGCGTATCGAGTTTTAAACAATGAGACAGACGCACAGGATGTGACCCAAGAGGTCATGTTCATGCTCTGGGAAAAATCTCCGATGTATGATGTCTCGCGCGGGAAACCGGTGACATGGGCGGTGACTATGACCCGCAATAAGGCGATCGACAAACTCCGCTCACTTCAGAGGCGGAATCGCTTGCAAGATCAAGTCCGCCTCGAAAATCCAGAGTCCATGGATACGCGCACCCCAGCCCAAAGCCTTCGCTCGAACGAAAAAAACCAACTCGTGCGGAGTGCTGTGATGAAGCTCAACCCCGAGCAGCGCGAAGTCATCGAGATGCTCTACTTCAGCGGACTCTCCCAGCAGGAAATCTCCGACCGCCTGCGCAAGCCTCTCTCGACAGTGAAAGCCCGCATTCACCGCGGCATGGTTCGACTTCGCAAGATCGTCGGATGCGAAATCTGACAGATTCAATGACCATTCTCGGCATTGATATCGGCGGAACCGGCATCAAGGGAGCGCCGGTAAATGTTGAAACGGGCGAACTCGTCGCGGAGCGCATTCGTATTCCCACCCCGCAACCCTCCCTGCCGAAGGCGGTGGCCGAGGTGGCAGGGAAAATTGCGGCGCACTTCGATTACCAAGGCCCGGCCGGCGTGACATTTCCGGCTGTCGTTAAAAACGGCATCATCCACACCGCCAGCAATGTTGACGCATCATGGATCCAAGTCGATGCAGCCAAATTTTTTCAGAAGCATCTCGGCGGCCCTGTTACCGTCGTCAACGACGCGGACGCCGCAGGAATGGCCGAGATGCATTTCGGCGCTGGGCATGACAAAAAAGGTGTCGTCATCATGCTCACATTTGGCACGGGCATCGGGTCGGCCATTTTTCACGATGGCGTGCTCCTGCCAAATGCGGAATTGGGCCATATCCAACTCCGAGGCAAGGATGCTGAAAAACGCTGCTCCGAGCGCATTCGCGAACAAAAAGAAATGAGCTATAAAAAGTGGGCGAAAATCGTGAGCGAATACCTCGCGATTCTGGAAAAGCTCCTCTCGCCCGAGCTCCTCATCATTGGTGGCGGCGTAAGTAAAAAAGCCGATAAATTCTTGCCCTACCTGACATCTCGAACGGATATGCCCATCGTGTCTGCAAAAATGCAGAATAGTGCAGGCATCATCGGCGCCGCTCGAAGCCATTTTATGCGGGTGCAGTAACAATCAAGATGCTTGGGGAGAGCCTCTGGGAAGCGATGTCTGGCATCTTTTTTTGATGGAGTCTGGCACAACCTGCAACTCCTTGTTTTCTGAGCCTCCAAGAATGCGCGGAGCCGAGGCGGCGGACAAAAAACGCATCGACGCGGAGCGGGCATTCCGCCATGAGTGGGGCAATGTCGAGCGTAGCATCCATCGAAAAGGAAAGTGGGGACGAGGCGGAGGACGCTCCAATCGCCAAGGCGGGTGGCATGAGAACTTACTACCGCGTTGCAGAGGATGCCGGCACTGTCGTGCGCTGCGAGCCACAGGACGCCCAGATCATTGTCTTCAACAGTCCGACGATCGAGGACGAGACCGACCTGCTGGAATTCTACAACATCGATTATCATACGCTGCACTCGTCGCTAGATCCTGATGAACTCTCGCGTTTGGAATTTGAAACGGACCACGCGGCGATCATCTTCAAACGCCCAATGAGCTTCTCGGCTGACGACAATTTTTTGCTGAAGCTCACTTCCACCGGCGTATTCGTTTACGAGGACCGTATCGTGGTGGTCATGCCCGACGACGCCCCCCTTTTCGAGGGCCGCGCCCCGCTCCGGATTTTCTCGGTGCAGGATGTGATTTTGCGACTGCTTTATCAAAGCATCAGCCATTTTGAGGGCCACCTGAAGGCCATCAATATGCTCTCGGACTCTCTTGAGCGGCGGATCATCAGCTCGATGGAAACGCGCTATCTTCTGAACATGTTCGCTCTGGAAAAAAGCCTCGTTTACATCCTGAACGCGATTCACTCAAACGCCGCCCTTTTCGATAAGATGAAAGCTTCCAACCGTCTTGGGCTGGATCACGATCAGACACGCATCCTCGAGGACATCATCATTGAGAACCAGCAGTGCCTTCGCCGCTCGGAAATTTACTCGGAGGTTATCGCCGGTCTCATGGACGCCCGCGCATCCATCGTGAGCCACAATTTAAACATTCTCATCAAACAGTTTACGATTTGGACGATCGCCATCATGCTGGCAAATCTGGTGATTGGTATTTTTTCGATGAATGTGAGGCTGCCCATGCCCATGGAAGAATCCTTGTGGCCGTTTTTTGCAATCAATCTCTTGGCGATTGCATCCGGCGTTGCCATTTTCTGGGTTTCAAAGATTCGCAAGTGGTGATATCGAAAGCCCTCTGCGCCGCGCTGGCATTAATCCTCTTCACCACCACACTGCTGGAGGCGCAGCAAAAATTGCGCGCCGGGGTCGCCGGTCAATCTCCTTTCGTGAACATGGAAAGCGCTCCCAGTGGAGCGGCGATAGATATCTGGGAGAAAATCGCGGCGGAAAATGGATGGCTCTTCGATTAAATCCGTTTCGACACCGTGGAAAAAGGCCTCGCCGCAGTTGCAGACGGATCGGTGGATATCCTTGTGGGAGATGCTCCTATCACTCAGGAAAATCTCGCGCGCGTGGAGTTTTCCCAGCCTTTCTTCCACTCCGGACTTCAGATTCTGATCTCCGACACCCAAAAAACACTGGGATCCCGCTTGCTCAGTGATATCAAAGACCTCGTCAGGCTGGAGGTCTTCTGGATCCTCCTGGCTGGCGTATTGATACTATCCAGCGCTGTATATTTCTTTGAAAGAAAGCATAATCCAGACTTTCCAAAAGGTCGGAAGGAAGGCGTCGCAGAGGCTCTTTACTATGTCATGGCGATGGCCCTCAGCGGAAAATCGGTCTATAAAAGCTTCCCGGGTGTTTTGGGGAGAATGGTGCTCCTGCTGTGGATTTTGATGGGAGTCATCACGGTTGCTTATGTGACATCCAGCATCACCAGTGCCATGACGGTGGAAAAACTCTCGAACTCCATTGAGAGCCTGCGCGACCTTCAGAACAAAACAGTTTCAGTAATATCAGATTCCCCCGCAGAGGAATATGTCAAGAATCAAGGCATCGACGAGATTCCAGCGAAAGATATCCAGGAGGCCGTGAACACGCTGCTTTCGAAAAAAGCTGATGCGGTCGTGGGCGACGCTCCCGTGCTGCAAGCCTTTGATTATAATAACCCAAGGCTCCCCTTGCGCGTGGTGGGCCGTATTTTCCAAGTGGAAAATTACGGCTTTGCCATGCCTATCGGCAGCCCGCTGAGAATGCCGCTGAACCGTCAACTGGTGATGATGCAGGAGTCCCAGCAAACCCACGCGATCCTCGCCGGTTATTTCGGCGAGGCCAACGTGCAGTAAGAGCCGTTTCCGCTCGGCCCGGTTAGAGGATGCCCAGCTTCATTTTTCCCGCCTCACTGATCATGGATTGATTCCATGCGGGATCCCAGACGAGTTCGACGTCGGCTTCATCGATCCCCTCGAGGGCAAGGATTTTGCTGCGGGCATCGGCTGCGATCGTCGGCCCCATGCCGCAACCAGGAGCCGTGAGAGTCATTTTCACAAGAACGGAAGTGGTTCCATTTTCTTGGGTCTTGACTTCGCAATCGTAGATGAGACCGAGATCCACGACATTCACCGGAATCTCAGGATCGAACACCAATTTGAGTTGGTTCCAGACTGCCTCTTGTTTGCTGCCTTCCACTTTGACTTTTTCAATGCCCTGTGCGGGATCGAGCCCGAGGGCGTCGGCATCCTTGAGGTCGATGCGTGCCAGACCGCCGGGGGTCGCCACGGTGAATGTGCCGCCAAGAGACTGGGTGATGACCACCGACATGCCAGCAGGCAGAACGATGGGATGACCGCTTGGAATTTGCACCGCGTCGCAGTCGCGGCTGAGTGTGATTTCGCCTTGTGTGTCCATTGCGAAAGACTCCTATTGCGAGGAGCACCCCGTGTCGAGGGGATTTTCCTCTTGATCAGGATCTGAACACCGAGCATGGTAATGAGAGGTCCTCCGTTTGGCGCTTCGTCCAGCGGACCATCTTGCAAGCTCGGGTGGCGAAATTGGCAGACGCGCCAGACTTAGGATCTGGTTCCGCAAGGAATGTGGGTTCGAGTCCCACCCCGAGCACTACCCGCCCTCTTCCTTTGGCGAGTTCGATGGACTCAGCCTACTCGGGCAGGTCAAGAAATTATTTGAAACAAATGAAACTTTTTTCTTCGCTGATCGGTGACTTTTTTCTTGAGTAAAACAGAAGGGATTTTTAGCATAAATTCACGGGCGGAGATAACAACTGCCAGCGTGTGTATAACTTGTGAATAACTCAACTCTGCCAGCCCAAAGCCTTGATCGCATCCTCTCTTGCGCTCAAACACAAGCTTTGGCGGCTTGCATGAGGGCGAGAAATACCTTTACCAGCACTCCTTTTGTAAATAGCTTTCTGCGAGGATTTATCAACATTAAAAATCGCCCCCAAATCACTCGGAAACCGCATTTCAGATCCCGCAGGAAACAGCAGGCAGGGCTTTTGACCTGCCTGTCCACACTTTTCAGTCCAACTTTCACCAAGCCCGCCTGGGGCGAATAAATACCGATGATGACCTTAGACTCCACCCTCTGGACACGAGTTTCGAAACGCATACGGGAAAGAGTCAGCGCGGATGGATTTGAGCGCTGGTTTTCCGGCATTCAGATCGTCTCCATGGACAACCATATCGTGACGCTCTCCGTGCCCAATCCGATCCACCAGTTTTTTATTGAGAGCAACTACCTCCCGATTGTCAAAGAGGCCTTGATGGAAGAAACTCCGGGTATGACTTCCGTCCAACTCCAGAGCGCCGGGGAGGCCGAAATCCCAACTCGCACGGCACCCACTGCCTCCAAGCCAGTCAAGGAAAAAGCCGCTGCCGTGCAGCTCCAAGGTCTGAATCCTCGCAACCGCTTCGATTCATTTGTTGTTGGAACGAATAACGAGTTTGCCCACTCAGCGGCGCTTGCTGTGGCCAATTCTCCCGCCATCACTTACAACCCTCTGTTTATTTATGGTGTGAGCGGGCTGGGAAAAACCCACCTCCTGCACGCCATTGGCCATCAGGTGCTTGAAAAGGGCAAAACATCCAAGATCGTCTACCTGTCGAGCGAGCAGTTCACCAATGAGTTCATCGATGCCATCCAGCACGGGACGCTCGTGAAATTCCGCAGGAAATACCGTCAGGCCGATGTGCTTCTCATCGATGACATCCAATTTTTTGCGGGCAAGGAACGCTCTCAGGAAGAGTTTTTTCACACCTTCAACGCGCTGCACGACGCCCACAAACAAATCGTTCTTTCAAGCGACCGCCCGGCCAGCGAGATCGAAAAGCTTGAGCAACGCCTTGTTTCGCGATTCGAGTGGGGCATGACGGCAGAAACCCAGCCGCCCGATACCGAGACACGAATCGCCATTCTCCGCAGCAAGGCTGCGAGCCTGAAGCTTGTCCTCGAACCATGGATCATGGAATTTCTGGCTGACAAGATTCGCAATAATGTCCGCCGCCTCGAGGGAGCCCTGATGCGTGTGGCGTCATACAAATCCCTGAGCGATCGGGAAATCACACGCGATGCGATCGAAAATCTCCTGCGAGATATTTTTCAAGAACAGGCCAAGAAAGCTGTCACCATCGACCAAATCCAGCGCTGCGTGGCAGAGCATTTTGATGTGCGCATTGCGGATATGAGCAGCAAGCGGCGCCCCGCAAACATCGCGTTGGCCCGCCAGTTTGCCATGTATCTCAGCCGCCAGCACACGAGCATGCCTCTCACGGACATCGGCGATGCCTTTGGCGGCAGGGATCACGGCACCGTCATCCATGCCTGCAAACTCATCAAACAACGCATGGTCGATGATGAGAAAACTCGCCAAATTGTGAGTCTCTTGGATAGCAAACTGCAGCGCTAATTGGCCATGGTGGAACCTGACCTCCTGTAGCCCTCGTCCCGCAGCAGACCATGGACATTGTTTATTTTGATCTCGAAACCCAGCGCTCGGCAAATGATGTCGGCGGTTGGGGAAAAAAGCATGAAATGGGAATGTCTCTGGGTGTGACCTACAGCATAAAGGACCACTGCTACGAGATATTCAGTGAGGACCGCGCCGAGCAACTCGTGCGCAGACTCCAGCGCGCAGACCTTGTAGTGGGCTTCAACCATGTGCGCTTCGATTACGATGTCCTCATGGCCTACACGATTCTCGATCTGCGAGAAAATCTGGTCTCTCTCGATCTCTTGCAGGAAGTCGAGCGCATCGTCGGCCACAGGCTCAAGCTCGAGGATATCGCGCAGGCCACACTGGGTGTTGGCAAGACGGCCGATGGACTCGATGCGATCCGCTGGTGGCGCGAAGGCAAGATTCTCGAGATTGCGAAATACTGCTGCTTCGACGTCAAGGTGACCCGTCTGGTCCATGAGTATGGAGCCACCAACAAGAAGATTTTTTTTAATGATCGCTTCGGCCGCAAGCAGAGCTTCGCTGTGGATTGGACTCTATGATCCAAGCCCTCAAAACACCGCGCAACACTTGGCATCTGCATTGGCTCGACTTGGAGGAGCCAGTCCCAAGCGGGGCGGATTGGTATCTACCCACTCTGGTTGTCATCTGCGACCGCACAGGCGCACCGATAGCTCCCCCCGAGCTCATGGAGGAACTCGATCAAGCCCGCATCGAAAATCTTCTTTATCGCATCCTTGATAAGACCCCTCCCCCGGACCAGCTCCTCATCCCGCAGAACGAGGATTGGGACGAGGAGGACTGGCGCGCCTTTTCGGCGGAGTCGAAAATAAACATCCGCTTCACAACGGCGGGGAAAGCCATCTCGGAGGAACTCCAAGCCGTCACCAGTCTGCTTGTGCTACGCAACGGCCGCCCTGAGCAGGCAACTCCCTCGCCGGTGGAAGTGGCTGCAGGGCTCGTTCGCACGGCGCTCAGGTTGCGCTCGCTCTCAAAAAAACAAGCTCTGCTGAGCCTAGCTCTCGAGAAGAATCCAGATTGCTCGCCCGCTCGGATCGAGATCGCTGACATTGAGTTCAGCACGGGGAACTGGAAAGCCTGTGGGGAAGCCTACGATGAGGTGATCCGCCGCGAGGCGGATCTCCGCGAGAAGCCAGGAACGATCTGGTGGAAGGACCGTGCAACGCGCCCCTACTTGCGCGCGATCTACGGGCGCTCCATGACAAACTGGCATCTCGGCCACTTTGCCGAAGCCAGCGCCGACCTCGAGGATCTCCTCGTATGCAACCCATCGGACAACCAAGGCGCTCGTTTTTTCATTCCCATGCTACACCTCCTTGCCGAAGCTCCGGACAAGGCGACCAAGTTCTTCGCTCGCTATGAGAGCGAGTATCCATCCGACTTCAAGGAACCGTCGTTTATTTTCGGTTGGGCGCTGAGTTGCTCACTCGAGGGCCATGAGACCGAAGCCCGAGAAAAATACATCGAGGCCATGCTGCGCAACATCCACATCGCTCCGATGCTCCTTGAAACTCCCGAACCGCCAAAAAACCTGTGGTTTCCCAACGACCGTGCAGAGCCGACCTACGCCGTCGACTTTATCCAGAGCTACGCCGTCCTTTGGGATCGGGAACCGGGTGCCCTCCGCCTGCTGCGCGAGGTCTGGCAGGAAATCCAGCCGCGCATCCAAAAAATCATTCGTCAGCGTGAGATGATGCTCGACTTGCAGGACCAGCGCTACGATCCGGATTTCAAGACCAAGTGGCAGAAGCTCACTGCCGAAGAAGAACTACTCACCACACCGTGAGCGCGGCGGGAGCCTTCCTGCAAGCCCTCCAAAGCGAACTGGGCGGCACGATACGATTCGACCGCTTCATGCAGGAGGCGCTCTACAACCCCTCCTTCGGCTACTACACGGCCCGCATCAACACCGTGGGCCGTCGCGGGGACTTCTCCACCATGGCCACGCTCGACCAGTCGCTGGCTGCAGGGATCGCCGGATGGATTCAAAAACAATGCCCACGCGATGTGATAGAGATCGGCGGGGGGAACGGTCAACTTGCCAGGGACATCCTTACTTCACTTGGCTGGTGGAAACGCCGCAGCATCCGCTACCACCTCGTGGAGGTCTCGGGTCCCCTTCGCGAGGCCCAGAAAAAACTTCTGCGCAGTTTCCGAGTGAGATGGCACGAGTCGCTCCCCGCGGCTCTGGAGGCCTCTCGCGGGAGTGCCACTCTTTTTTCCAATGAGCTTGTGGATGCCTTCCCCTGCCGAGTTTTGGAACGCGTAGAAGCCGACTGGCAGGAACTCCACCTGCGCATCGAAGACCGGGAATTCCGCCAAATTCTGCAACCCTGCACGCTTCCGGATTCCACGGTTTTTCAACATCCATTCCGTGTTGGGCAGCGCGTAGAGGTTCATGAATCCTACAACCTATGGCTTCAAGCCTGGGCACCGCTCTGGAAATCAGGCTCGATGCTTACGATCGACTACGGCGACACCATGCCGGCACTTTATCACAGGCGCCCCCAGGGAAGCCTGCGTGGATATGCGGCGCACCAACTCCTGAGCGGCGCGGAAATCTATCAAGCGCCGGGCCGCTGCGACATCACAGCCGATGTGAATTTCTCCGACCTCGAGGCTTGGGGAAACAATCCTGGGTGGACCTTAATCTCGCGCTCAAATCTTGCAGACTTTCTCGCGCCAAGACTCCCTTTACGATTCCAAGCTGCTGCGGCGGCCTTCCAGACTCTTGAACAATCCTCCTGAGGCAACTGAGTTCTAAAAAAATCTGCGCCGCCTGCCTCTTTTGGATTGCCTCATGAAACGAGCCTGTTAAGAAAACTGGCTCTTGAAAGAGGGCGACGACTGGCCAATGACATGGTCATGCTGGCAAGCCTTCAAGATTCGCTATCCGACTTGTTCGAAAAACCATGCCATTTTCCACCATTTTAGCATCCTCACTCACTCTCAACGCCCCAGCGATTTTTCCGACCACCGAAGGGGCACCTTTCATCGATTGGCTTTCCAATTCTGTTTTTGTGAGCGCGTTTGTTGCCATCTTCATTATTTGGTTTGCCCGCAAGGCCACCAAAAACATGACCATCGTTCCTGGCCCAACGCAGAACTTCTTCGAGGCCTTGGTGCAGGGCCTATACGACATGATTGAGGGGATCGTCGGAAAACACATGGTGGCCCGCGTATTTTCTCTTCTCGCCACGCTATTCATTTTTATCATCGTGTCGAACTGGTTCGGCCTCCTGCCTGGTGTGGGCTCGATCGGTTGGGGTGAGCTTGGCGGAGCACTTCGAAATGTCCCGGATATGACTGCCCCTCTCCTCCGCCCGACTACGGCTGACTTGAACATGACACTGGCCATGGCCACGATTTTTATGGGCTTTTGGTTGTATTGGTCGCTAACCGAAGTCGGGGTCGGGAATTTTCTGAACCATATTTTCGGAGTCAAAGGCGGTCTGAAAGGTTTCATCGCGGTTGCCTTGATACCCGTCTTTCTTTTTGTGGGTTTGATCGAAGTGGTGTCGATGGCCTTCCGCCCAGTGTCTCTTTCGCTGCGACTCTTCGGTAATGTCTTTGCGGGAGAAAATCTCTTGAGCACCATGATCACGCTGGGAGAAAAGCTCAACCTTCCTTCTTGGGTGAGCTACATCCTGTCGGTCACAATCCCACTCCCGTTCTATTTTTTGGAAATTCTGGTGGGTCTGCTTCAGGCCACCGTTTTCATGCTTCTTTGCGCAGTTTACATCCAGCTCTCCACATCCCACGAGGAGGGAGCGGAGCATTAACACTTTTTTTGTCGAGACCGTGGCAAGACCGCGGGCGGCAGAAAGAAAACCAAACAGAAAAAATACTAAAATGATACCTACACTCATCGCAGAAGCCGCTGCAACAGCAGGCGGGATTTCAGGAAGCTTCACACTCGCCGTCGCCGGCGCAGGAGCAGCAATCGGAATCGGTATGATCGGTGCCAAAGCCGTGGAAGCCATCGGACGCAATCCCGGATCATTCGGCAACGTGCTTACCCTGAGCATCATCGGAATGGCTCTCTCTGAAGCTATTGCGATTTACGCTCTGATCCTCGCTTTCGGAGGACGCTAAGGAATCCGCTGGGATCGGCGCATCACGCCGCCGGTCCCAGTCTCTCCCAATTTGATTTAAACTAAAAACCATTCTTTTACATGGATACCGTCACTCAGCTCTTTGCCCAATTTGGTGTCACTTGGTCTAAATTCGGAGCCCAAGTCATTCTCTTTCTTCTTGTTTATCTGATTCTAAAGAAATTCGCTTTTGCTCCAATCATTGCCACATTTGAAGCCCGTCGTCGCACGATTGAAGAGGGCCAGACCAATGCGGAGAAGATCAAAAGACAATTGGCGGAATCCGAACTCCGCTGCCAAGAAATCCTGAGAAAAGCCAACGCTGATGCCCAGCGCATCATCGAGGAGGCTCGCAACTCCAGCGAATCCATCACTCAAAAGCAACTCCAGCAGGCCATTAAAGATGCGGAGAATATTATCATCAAGGCCAGCGAGAGTGCCGCACTCGACCGAGCCCGCATGATCGCAGAAGTAAAGACAGAAATGCTTCACCTTGTTATAGATACAACATCAAAAGTCGTCGGAAAAGTTCTCACTCCCGCCGATCAGGAACGCCTTGCCAGCGAGACATCGAACCAACTCGCGGCCTGATACAATGACATGAAACTCAGCCGGATAGCACGCCGCCAATCCAAGCAACTTTTCGACCTTTCGATGGTCGATGGTCGATTAGACAATGATCGCTTACGCACCGTCGCGGATGAAATTGAGCAAAAAAAACCGCGCCACTACGTTCAGATGCTCAAATTTATCACCCGCTTGACAAAATTGGAGGTCGCTCGTCACCATGCTATTGTCGATAGCGCGGATGAGCTATCCGAGACTCAACGCAAGGAAATTTCCTCCAACCTGATCAAAAAATTTGGCTCTATCACCACCGAGTTCCGCCACTCCCCGGCGCTTATCGGCGGTCTTCGCATCAAACTCGGCAGCAATGTCTGGGACGGAAGCATCCAGTCCCGCCTCGAAACACTTAAACAATCCTGATCCAACACTCACATGAGCAACATCGTCCTCGAACTCGAAGAAAAAATCCGCGCAGTCAAGAATAACACCGCCAGCCAGACCAATGTCGGCACAGTCCGCGAAATCGGTGATGGCATCGCCCGCGTCGAAGGTCTCAGCGCGGTCAAACTCAATGAAATGCTTGAGTTTCAAAATGGAATCACCGGCATCGCGCTGAACCTCGAGGAAACCGAAGTCGGCGTCATCGTGCTCGGTGATTACACGAAGGTCAGCGAAGGCGACGAGGTCAAGACCACCGGCAAACTCCTCTCCGTCCCCGTCGGAAAGGGTCTGCTTGGTCGTGTGGTGGACGCACTTGGCCGTCCCATCGATGGCAAAGGCCCGATCCCGCACGACACTTCCTACCCGGTTGAAAAAATTGCTCCCGGCATCATCAAGCGCCGTTCGGTGAGCCAACCCGTTCAAACAGGCATCATGAGCGTTGACGCGATGATTCCCGTTGGCCGCGGCCAGCGCGAACTCATCATCGGCGACCGCGCCACTGGCAAGACGACTATTGCGATTGATACGATCATCAACCAAGCCAAAATCAACCGCGCCGCCGAGGAAAGTGGCGACCCAAATTTCCGTCCTCTCTATTCCATTTATGTTGGAATCGGACAGAAAAATGCGAATATCGCCCGGGTTGTCAACATCTTGGAAAAGAATGATGCGCTGAAATACACAATTATCGTTGCTGCTACGGCCTCCGACCCAGCCGCCGACCTTTACATCGCCCCGTTTTCCGGTGCCGCGATGGGCGAATGGTTCATGGACAACGGCATGGATGCGCTCATTGTATTTGACGATCTCACGAAGCACGCGAACGCCTACCGCCAGATCTCTCTCCTCCTCAAGCGCCCTTCTGGTCGCGAAGCCTATCCTGGTGATGTGTTCTACCTCCACAGCCGCCTTCTCGAGCGCTCCGCACGCCTCTCGGAAGAAGCTGGAAATGGATCACTTACCGCACTTCCGATCATCGAGACCCAAGCCGGTGACGTATCTGCCTATATCCCAACAAATGTGATCTCGATCACAGACGGTCAGATTTATCTGGAGACAGATCTTTTCTACCAAGGTATCCGCCCAGCTATTTCAGTTGGTCTTTCCGTCTCCCGCGTGGGTTCGGCCGCGCAGATCAAGGCGATGAAACAAGTCGCTGGAAAAATCAAAGGCGACCTTGCTCAATATCGCGAACTCGCGGCCTTTGCGCAGTTTGGTTCCGATCTCGATGCGAAGACCAAGACCACACTGGAACGCGGGGCACGCATCGTGGAGTTATTCAAACAGTCCCAATACAATCCAATCTCCGTAGAGATGCAGGCCATTGTCCTTTGGGTGATGCAAAAAGGTCTCTTTGACTCCGTCGCCGTCGATAAGGTGAAAGCCACCCAGAACAAGTTTGTTGAGTTCATCGAAACACGCAAAGCGTCACTGTTCGAAAAGCTCGGAAAAAAACGCATGTTCGACGAAGAAATTGAAAAGGAACTCGCGGCAGCCTTGGAGGATTTCAAATCCTTGAACACACTCTGATCCATGGCAAACCTCCGCGACATACGCCGACGCATCAAGTCGGTTAAAAACACTGCGCAGATCACCAAGGCCATGCAAATGGTCGCGGCCTCCAAGATGCGCAAGGCACAGCAGGCCGCGCTATCTGGTCGTGACTACGCGCACCTTCTCAATCGTGTGATTGTTTCCCTGAAGGATACTGTGGAAGAGTCCTTACATCCCCTTCTTCAGGCTCGAGATGTCAAGAATCGTTTGGTTATTTTAATGTCTACGGATAAGGGCCTCTGCGGGGCACTCAATACCAATATCCTCCGCGAGGCACTTGCCCTTGATGAATCAAAAACGCAATTTGTAAGCATCGGCCGCAAAGGGACTCAATTTCTGGCACGCACCAGACGCAAAGTGTTAGCCGACTTTCCCTTGCATGAGCGACCAGACTTTACTCAATGCAAACAAGTGTCCAAATTTTGCATCGAAAAATTTCTTGACGGCACTGTGGACCAAGTTTCCATTCTCTATCCCCGTTTTGCAAATACATTGTCCCAAATCCCTACAAACCTGCAAATCCTACCGATCATCGGCCTCGAGGAGGCAGGAATCCAAAGCAACTACGAAGTCACTCCGCCACCGGAAGGTGGGTTCGCCTTCGAACCAGATCCGGCAACCGTGCTCAATGCGATCTTGCCGACCTATTTGTATTACATCGTTTACCAAACACAACTGAGCACGCGAGCCTCGGAGCAAAGCGCCCGCATGGTCGCCATGAAGAGCGCCACCGATAACGCCAAGAGCCTCGTTAAGGACCTCACTCTCGAATACAACAAGGCCCGCCAAGCCAGTATCACGAATGAGATTCTCGAAATCGCGACAGCCCAGTTGGCCGTCGGGTAAATTTCCCACCAAAGGAAGGCTGCCCACCCCACATGGGAGAGGGCAGCTTTTTTTGTTTTCACCGCGCTCGGTTTGCCTCCTGTTTGACCCAATCGGGAGGACATTGAAATCCCAAACCGCCCTCTCGCAAGGTTTGTGAGAACGCTCCAACCATCCGAGTGGATCGCCCAGCGCACCGCACACGAGCGGCGCGTGGAGCCTTGGATCGCCCCGCGATTGCTGCGCGCATCGCAGGGGCTGAAGCATCCGGTGGATGATTTTCTTTTCGAGTATTATCCTCACCGTCCCTCGCTCTTGAAACGCTGGCATCCGGGGCTTGGTGTCGTTCTGCTCGGCGACGAGGCGGAGTGTTATCTTGGTGTGCCGGCCTACCGGGCGGAGAGAAATGGCGTCACCGCCGTGCCCCTGCCAGACAAGCGCAAATCGTTTTTGGAGTGGCTGTGCGCGTTTCTGGGAAGCACCATCGACCGCGCGCCGTTTTTTGGATGTCACGGACTTCACGAGTGGGCGATGGTCTACAAGTCCGAGGAAATACGATACGCATCGCAACCGCTTCGCCTCTCGCTGGTCGAGATCACTGCGGTTGTGGATTCGCTTTCTGTGAGGTGCTCGCACTACGATGCCTTTCGATTTTTTACCCCAGAGGCGCGTCCGCTGAACCGCCTGCAACCGAGGCGCGAAACCTCGCCGCAGCTCGAGCAACCAGGCTGTCTGCATGCGAACATGGATCTCTACAAATGGGCCTTCAAACTCGCACCTTGGTGTCCATCCGACCTTATTGCCGATACCTTTGAACTCGCCCGCGACATCCGCGAACTCGACATGCGAGCGAGTCCCTACGACCTGTCCACTTTCGGCTATACAGCCGTTCCCATCGAAACGCCGGAAGGCCGTGCAGAGTATGAAAAATCGCAAAGAGCCTTCGCCGAAAGAGCACGCCCGCTGCGCCGGAGGCTCATGAATCTCTGCCAGAACCTACTCGCCGGGAATAACTAAAAGACCTGCTTGATGGTGGCATCCCCCACCCGTTCGCCCACATGGCGGCCGATCAAGCAGGAACCCAAGGGCGACTCGGCCGTTAAAACGACGATTGTCTTTTTGTCCCAGACGACCTCCGTTCCACCCCCCGCTGTGGCAATAAGGAAAAATTCCGTCTCCTTGACAAATTCGAGTTCCACAAGAGCGCTGAGATCGATCGCCTCACCACGGGCGAACTCACGGACGGGCATTTGCTCAATCGCCTCGGCTGCGGCCGCCGCCTCCAGCGCCTGCCGCGCCAAGCCATCCGCCAGGTAATTCTCTTCTGTCGAGCGTGTATCATATTTCCCCTCGGACTTGCTCTCGGCATCATTGCCCTGCTCGCGCGTGCGCTTGGCCGCAGATTGCCGGCGCTCGAAATCCGCCCTCAAGTGCTCCAAAACAACTTCAATGATTTTCGATTTTTTCATGGGAGATGCGTGCGCGATCATTGATGGGCTCGTCCATTTGAACAAGCCGGACATTCGAATCGCATACGGCGGGGAGGATTAGAGACTCTTCAAGAGCGCAGGCAGTCGCTCGGCGAGAGTCTGGAGAAGTTCGGAGCCGGGAGCATCCGGGCGGAGGTCGAGGTCTGGCAGCAAACCTGATGCGGCGAGCGCGGAACCTTCAGCAAAAAGTGTTTCCCGAATGCTGGAAGAGATGACAGCGGGATGAGAGGGCTTGGCATCCTGTGCCGGTATACTGGTGAGCACGCTACGGACAAGGGTGAAGATCGAAACCCACGAAGTCCAACGCGGCAGAGGTTTTCCGGATGTCAGGAAGGCCCAGTCGCCTGACTGGACTTGATAGCGGGCCTGAATTCTTCTGGCGGGTGTTGCTGTGTGCTGAGTAGACGGCTCCTGACTGAGCAAGTGACCGGAAAGGAGCATTTCCTGGAGAACCGCTTGTAGAGTGCGCGGGGCGTATCCAGTGGCACGGGCGATTTCCGCGGCCTTGGTAGCAGTCTGGCTACCGACAAGATAAAGCAGGATTTCCACACGGGCACTGACACCAATGAGTGCCCGCAAAGCAGCCATGAGATTTGGGGCAAGCAGGGGATGAGGGGCCCGGCTCATGCCGCGGGGATCAAAAACGCTTCGCTGGAGACCTCTTGCCCGGAAAATTTTATCTGGAGTGGAAACTTGCGGACTTTCGTTGTCCGGGAACAGCGGCTCCAACGCCGACTTGGCCGCCATATCAGCTCCACGCTTGGCGATGGCCTTCCAGCGCGGCTGGGGGCCTTTTTTCACCAACCACTCGGCGATGGCTGTGAGAACGCGCTCATCACCGAGAGCGTGGCAGCGCTGGAGGTTTGCAAGGCGCTGCAGATTGATGAATGAGCCGTGGCATACCAGCCAGTCGAAGGCCTCATCAAATAAGCGGGGATCGTGCCGCCCCAGCGAGGTGGTCGCGAGCACAAGAGCCTCCAGATCGATGAGACGGCCTTGATTTGCGGGGCGAGCGTGACCGGAAACCCCGAGGCTGCACCACTGCCGCCAAAGCAAGTCGAGCACGGCTTCCTGACAGCCGTTTCTAAAGTCGGTCAGAGAGATGTTCATAGCCGAGAGATGTGAGCATGTTCCGGACAATTTGCGGAAAAACTTCGCCTGCGTCTTGGGTCAGCACCCAGCGAGAGGCGAGGAGAAGTTCGTCTTCCGAGGGGTGGAGTGCCTTTAAATCGCTGACATGGCGACCCGGTCCCTGATCAATCGCCGCAAACAACTTGAGATGGATGAGATCGAACCGATCGGGATAAAAGATAGTGAGATAAGGACCGTAGTCGCAACGGGTGAGGCGTGAAAGAAAACCCACGGGCAAGCCAGCCTGAATCTGATTGGCCGGTCCTGTATTGAGCCAATGCGGATCGAGTTGGTGCTCGCGGGCGACTTTGCCAGCCGCCCGCAATAATGCTGGGGACAACGGCCTCGGGTCCACAAGCCCCCGTCCCGGATCCACCCCGGCCAAGATGTCCATGTCTCTGGTCGTGCGGGAGACGATGCCCAGCGCTATCAGGGCGCTGCCTCCAATCACGACCAACCTTTCAGGATCCGCTTGATCGGCTTCGAGAAAAGCTGCAAGGGCAAGCAGGGCATAGTGAAGTGTTTCGAGTTCGATACGATTCATTCAAAAAAAACCGCTGATTATTGGCGTTATTTAAGTTAATAAATAGCGTATAATTATTAAAAGCAACTAAAAAAATCAGGAAACTTATGCCTATGGTGAGCACGGAAATGAAACAAGCCGGACATTCGAATCGCATACGGCGGGGCGGATGGGTAGAAGGGGGCTGATGTCTTGGCTCGAAATTCTGTCCCTCTTTGCCGCCGCTTGTGCGGCGGGGGGTGTCAACGCCGTAGCTGGCGGGGGGACGCTCATTACTTTTCCAGTTCTCATCCTTTTTGGTGTATCTCCGGTGGTGGCGAATGCGACGAGCACGCTCGCGCTTGTGACGGGAATGGTGGGCAGCCTGTATGGCTACCGTCGGCATCTGGCGGATGTGAAGCCGTGGTTCACGACATTCATCCCCGTCAGCATTGCCGGCGGGTGGGTGGGGAGCGTTTTGCTCACGCGCGGGAGCGAGCAAATATTCGCGGACCTTGTTCCGTATCTGATTCTTTTCGCAACCGTTCTTTTCATGCTGCAGGGCGTTGTGCAGATGCGATTGGTCAAAAATATGCCCGCCGGAGAGTTCGCAAAAATAAGCAAGGTGCAACTCCTCACCGCCTTATTTTTTCAATTTCTGGTGTCAGTTTATGGCGGGTATTTCGGTGCTGGGATCGGGATCCTCATGCTGGCGACGCTTGGTTTTATGGGCTTCCAAGACATTCACCAAATGAACACGCTCAAGAGTGTGCTGGGGTCGCTCATCAACCTGGTGGCCGCCGCGTGGTTCACGGCCAGCGGTTTGATCGACTGGCCGCGCATGGGCCTGATGACTGCAGGAGCCGTCGTGGGATACTACGCCGCCTCCACCTACTCGCAGCGCCTCCCCCAAAAAGCCGTTAAACATCTTATCTCCACCATCGGGTTGATCATCACTGCGGTGATGTTTTGGAAGCTGCGCTGAGGAGGGATGTATTTGCGAGAGCGTTGAAGATCAGGCCTCGCGAAGCTTTGGATCCCACGCCGCGTAGGGAAACTTGCTGAGGCAGGAATTATAGTAGCGAGCCTCATGGGAGACCTCGCGGCCGACCCACCCGGGGATTGCGACCGGTTGATCTTCATGCTCCAGCTCGATCTCGGCGACTTGGAGGCCTTCGTTTTCACCGTGAAAAATATCGACCTCCCATTTCATGCCGTCATGGCGGACGATAGAGCGGGTTTTGTCGATGAGGGGTTTTTCACAGAGGGCGAGCATCATTTCGGCGTGTGGCACAGGAATGTCGTATTGAAGCTCGAGACGGCTTATGCCCTCGCGGGCGCCCTTCACTGTGATCGTGGCCCTCTCGCCGGCGATCCGCACCCGCACACTCTTGCAGGTGTCCGAGCAGAGGTATCCTTGCGAGAGGCGCTTTGGCGCTCCCTCCACCAGGGACTGCCAGCCATCGCCGACGATGAGAAATTTCCGTTCGATCTCCAAGGGTTCGTCATGCGGGCTTTTCATAGGCATTGGATAGTCATTTTTCCGGAGTTTGGCGACAAGTTCAGCGCGCATTGCCAATCCTGCCCGGGGCTTTTTGTTTTGGGATTGCTCGGCATGGGCCATCCATTCAGGATTGAAGCATCAAAGACACAATGCCCATGATCATCCTTTTTCTCCTTTTTTTGGCTTTGGGAACATCCCAAGCCCAAGTCTCCACACCCGTTGCGGAGGAGTCCACCCAGAAAGCCGTCGAGTCTGTGCTGAAGGATTTCGACGAAAAGAAAAACGACGAAGCTCTTGCCAAACTTGAAGCCTTGGAAAAACAGACGCCAGGCGATCCCCTTGTGTTGAACCTCATCGGATCCGCCTACACCAAGAAAAAGGACTACCTGGCCGCCGAGACCTACTTCCGCAAATCGCTCAAAGAAAAAAACGGATTCTTTCCCGCTCTCTACAATCTGGGCGAACTCCTCTTTCTTCAAAAAAAATATGCCGAGGCGCGTGAGCATTTTCAAGCCATGCGGGCCTCGGACACCCGCAACGAGCTTCTTCAATTCAAAGTTGTGCTCTGCGATTTGGAGCTGAATGAAACCGACCGCGCGAAGAAGTTGATGAAGGCCATCAAATATCCCGGCGACTCTCCAGCTTGGTATTACGCCCAGGCGGCCTACGAGAACAAAGTCGGCAACACGAAAAAGGCCCGCGAATACATCGCCGGCGCAAAATACATCTTTGGCGAGAAGACAGCCCTCTTCGACGAATCCCTGGCCACGCTGCAGGATTCCCATCAATCCACGAGCACCGGAAACAATTCCCCGAACACACCGAAACCATGAGAGACCAACGCCACCCCATTCGATCGCGGTTGAGCGGCGAAAAAAGAATCAACCCGCCGGATGTCCTCCTGCACGGGAAAAGCCGCGTGCTGGTGACCGGCGCGGGTGGATTCATCGGCAGCGCACTCGTGCACGCCCTCAACGAGCGCGGCATCACTCAAATTCTCCTCACCGACCGCCTCGGCGAGGACGAGAAGTGGAGGAATCTGCTTCCCCTCGCTTTCGAAGACTATGTGCCTGCGGATGAATTCCTGGAAGGTATCGAGGAGGATGCCGACCACTTTGGCCGGTTCTCAGCCGTCTTCCACCTCGGCGCATGCTCCGCCACAACGGTCACGGATTCCGATTTCGTGCTGAGAAACAACTACGCCTACACAAAGGCCCTCTGCCGCTGGGCACTCTTCTCGGGCGCCCGTTTCGTCTACGCATCCTCCGCGGCCACCTACGGAGATGGCTCCGCTGGGATGGATGACAAAACCGAAGACCTCACGCGCTTTCGCCCATTGAACCTCTACGGCTACTCCAAGCACCTCTTCGACCTGCATGCCCACCGCGAGGAAATCCTGCCGGACATCGTCGGCATCAAATATTTCAATGTTTTTGGACCCAATGAATATCACAAAGGCGACATGCGCAGCCTCGTCTGCAAGGCCTTTGAGGAAATCCAGAAAACCGGCGGCATCCGCCTTTTCAAGAGCCACAAAGCGGAATACCCCGATGGCGGTCAGATGCGCGACTTTGTGTATGTGAAGGACGCCGTGGAGATGACCCTCCACCTTGCGGAAAACGAGGAGGCCGGCGGGATCTACAACATCGGTTCCGGTGTCGCACGCACCTGGATCGACCTCGCAAACGCCCTCTTCGCCGCCATGGGAAAAACTCCGAACATCGAGTTTTTCGACATGCCGGAAAACATCCGGGACCAGTATCAATACCACACCTGCGCGGACATCTCGAAACTCCGCTCGACAGGCTACACAAAGCCCACCACATCCCTCGAAGACGCCGTGCGCGACTATGCCGCCCACTACCTCCTGCCAGGAAAACGACTCGGCGAATAAACCGCACTACTCCTGCCAGCGCTGCACAAACTGCTGCCGCTGGCCCGGCTTTGTGAAACTCACCGATGCGGATATCACCGCGATATCACGGTTCCTCGGTCTCACGGATCTCGAATTCATCGAGCAATTCACCAGGCTCCGCCCGCGCCGCGACGGACTCGCGCTCACCGACCAACCCGATGGTGCCTGCATCTTCCTCGAGGGCCGCGACTGCCGCATTCAACCCGTGAAACCCATCCAGTGCGGCGGCTTCCCCAACACATGGAACTTCCCCGGTTGGCGCGAAGTCTGTGAAGCCATCGAGGTCAAGGCGGGCTGATCCCAAATCCAGCGAATCCCACCCAAGGCCCTCACTCCTGCAAGGTCGCGCGCAGGCGCAGGAATTTGCGGAAACCGTCAATCGGAACCTCATGAATGTGCCGGAAAAGACCGTTCCCGACCGGGGTGTCCGGCATTTTCTCGATGCCGATCGAGCTCCAATTCAAAAGGTCGGCGCTGACTTCCACCACATAGTTGACCGAGGAATCTTCACCGCGCGTTACAAAGCTCATTTGAAGCTTCCCGTCTTCGGATTTGCCAATCGGGAGGTTGGAGTTGTCCGGCGCTTCGAGCGCCGTGCCGCCAAAGAGGTAATCCAAGAGGGCGAATCTTCCACGAACGGTTTGGTCGGGTGCAATGCCCGGATAAGCCTCAGAAAAGCCTTGGCCCATGAGCCTCACTGCATACTCAAGTGTGAGATCATTGAATTCGAAGCGATATGGGCCCGCAGAGTTTTGCGCGTAGGAAATATCGTTGTCGTTTTGCTGGTCGCAGATTCCATCACCATTTTTGTCTCCCCAATTTGATGCCGACCAGGAGTCCCCAGCGAGAAACTTAAAACGACGCGTTCCCGTGCCTTGGAATCCCGCGTAGTCCAACCGCCACAAGTGATCACCGACAAGCTGCATGAGCGTGGAATTGTCCGTCGTGCTCCAACCGCCATTTAAAAGTTTAAAATCGCCGACAACCCTCATTCGCGCAAAGTTTCTGAAATAGGAATCGACCACCAGAGGGTCAGATCCCCTGGCCAATTCCTGGGCGTTCACAAAAGGATCCCCGTCGGGATTGGCTGCCGCGCCGGATACACCATGGTAATTCGCCCAGACATCGGCCAAACCGTCCCCGTTCGCATCGGACGGCGACATGACACCTGCGGAATATTCGCCCGTGATTTCATCGAACTGAAAATGAAAATACCCCGGCAATGAAGGGATCGTGTATCGGATACCGCCGCCGGTCGGCGCGTTCGCGTCGGCAATCCCATCCGCATTCGCGTCTCCCCAGTTGGGATTCGACCATGCCGGACCCGCCACAAACTTGGCCTCTTGGTTGGATGCCGGCGAGGTCGTTCGGATCAACAGCTCCCAAAAGCCATCAACGGCATTCCATCGCATCGGATGAGTTGAGAAATTCCACCCATTCAGGTCGCCGACCAAGTTCATCTGCTGAAAGTGATCAGGCAGTTTTGGAGACCCACCCCGCCGGAACTCTGTCAGATTCGCAACCCCATCCAAGTCCTCGTCCGACAGCGCTGAATTCAACTCGAAAACCCTCGCCCAGGAATCCGGCATCCCGTCGAGATTCAAGTCTGCGTCAGGCATTGTTTCGATGGCGTAGGTTCCGCCAAACTCCTCAAAGCTGATCAAATACCATCCGCGAGCAGGCCAAGCTACGAGCATATTTTTGCTGCCTTCTTTGACTGCAACGCCCTCGACTCCCGTTGCCTCCCACCCCCAAGATCCGTTGCTCCAGAAGCCTGATGCGAATCGAAATTCCAATGTCCCCGCACGCGGGGCGTAGAATGCGGCTTCCCAGCGGGCCGCATTCGCGTTCCAAAACATTTGGAATTTTGCCAACCCCGGATTCCACTCCGGTCCGAAAACAAACGACATGGCCGGGCTGCGGTCCGCGATGAGCGGGTTACTGCCCCGGGTCCATTCAAAGCGATCCCAAACACCGTCGGCATCCGCATCCGCAAAAACTCCCGCTTCATAGGCATCCAATCCAAACGCCCGTTCCCAATCGTCCGGCATCGAGTCGCCATCGCTGTCAACCACTCCCGGGGAAAGAACGGATGTCGCGGAGGTCTTTTCGTTGAATCGCACAATCCGCCAGCCCGAGACACCCAGGGGCCACTGGAAATCGAGATTCGACTTGTAACCATCCAAGGCGCTTGCGGTCGGCTGCCCCCAGTTGCTGTCGGTGCTCGCTGGTCCGACGCCAAATTTGTAGGCCTTGTCTGCCGGCTCTTTAGGAAAAAAGAGTGCCCCCGTCCACATCCCGTGTCCTGTGTAGCGCATGTTCCGCGCGTTCCAGTTCCACCCGCTGTATGCCCCTACGACGCCCATTGCAGGCTGGTCGAAGGCGGTGGGGTCGCTTCCACGCCCGAATTCCTGCAGGTTTGTGAAGCCGTCGCCATCCGGGTCCGCAGAGGGCGATGCCACGCTTGAGGGATAAAAATAAAAAGCCTCCCACGCGTCGGACAAGCCGTTGCCGTTCGCATCCGAGTTGACCGTCACAACGGTATAATTCCCACCTGCGGGGTTGTAGGTGATTTCCAATGTCCCCTCCTGCGCGACATCGAACCAAGTATCCTCGCCCGGCGCCCACCCGTCGTTTCCAATCGACCAACCGCCCGCCATGTAAGCCTTGCCATTGAACCACCCCCGCTCGGAGAACCTTGCCACATAACGCCAAACCGACCTGGTTGAATCCCACCGCATGGTTTTTGAAACGATATTCCAGTTGTTGAAAGCACCCGCCAGAGCGGCACGGTCGGGAACGCCCGGATCCGTCCCGTTCTCGAATTCGGCGAGATTATTGAATCCATCCGAGTCGATATCGGCTGTGGCATTGCCGGCCGCGAACAACATTTCCCAACCGTCTGCGATTCCGTTTGCATTCGAGTCTGCGGAAAGAACTGGTGCCACCGCCTTGCCGAGAACCACGGCACTGAGCGGGGCGATTGGAAAAAGGAGGATGTTGTTCTCGCCGCTTGTGGCCAAGCTCTCGCCCTGCGTGGGCCGAGATCCACCCAGTTCATTGCCGTAGGTCTTGGAATCGCTGTTCAGAAAAACCCTCCAATTCCCGGCGGCCGGGGCGGCCACGAATGCCGTGCGATTCACCGTGGAAAAATTGATCGCTACCAGGATGCTCTCCTCCGGGTTGCCCGTCTTGCGCTCGTAGACCATCCATCCCGCATCCTCGCTGCCATTCAACATCGAGACCACACCTCTCAAGTCATTCACATCCGGCAGGGAGGTGTAGGTGAGAGCCAGGGATTTTCCATCCGCATTCCGGCGCAAGCGGATCAGATCTCTGTGGAATCTCACCATCCCCTCAAAGTGCCCCGCGCGCAGCCAATCCATGGCTACAGCGTCATCGAACTGTCCTTGCGCCAGTTGCTCCTGTCCCATCCAAAGCATGGGTGTGCCGGCCGCAGTGAGCGTAAGGACCGCCGCAAGCATCGTCTTCCGGCGGGCGGCGAGACTGTCCGGATGGGCAGGATCGAAATCACTCGCCAAGCGCGCTCCGTCTGTCGCCGCATTGTGGTTGCCGCACTTGTCATGGTTTTCAGAAAAAACCACCCGGAATCCCGGGTTCTCCTTTGTTTCGAGCCGATATCCGATATTCGGCCCGCTTCGTGTATTCAGAAAGGGATAATCCAACCTGCCGGTAAAGGGCGCAGGCAATGTTCCGTTTTGAGTGAGCGCCAGCAAACGGGGAAAAATCACATTGTGGAAAGAAATTTCCCAATGCCCGGAATATCCTCCCGTGGAGTTGGCATCCTCGGCGATGCTGTAGTAGCGGATGTTCCTTGAGTGGATGCTGGAGTTGATCTGCTCCATCATGGTCACCGCCTCCGGAATCGTCGTATCGGCATCCCCGATCTGCGGTCCCGGCTCATGATCGTATCCTGTGATATTTCTGGGCGAATCCCAGCGCAGCGCCCAGACCTTATATTCGTCGAGATACATCCGGATGTTGTCGGCGATGAACTGTCTCACGTTCGGGTCGCTGTAGCGCGGGCGGGGGCCCCATTTTGTGCGACTGATGCCTGGCCGCGTCTGTTCGTCGGCCGCATTGTAGAAGTAAGGCTCGCCGCCGTCGAAATTCTCCAAATCGGAAGCGCCAGCTGCGGCAAGGTCTCCGTAGTGGTTGTGCACCACATCCACCTGCACCGCCATGCCCCGTTTATGGGCCTCGTTGACAAAATACTTCAGCGCATCCGGACCTCCATACGCCTCCTCGATGGCGAAAAGGGCGGTTGGATTGTAGCCCCAGCTGTGCCGCCCGTTGAACTCGCCCACCGGCATGAGCGCGATCATGTTCACTCCCAGATCGCGCAGGTAATCGAGCTTCAGCGCCGCGTGGTAAAGGGTCGCTGGATCACCGTCGGATGGTGTCGGATCGTAGAACGACCCCACATGCAGCTCATACATCACGATCTCATTGGGAAAGGGCGGCTCGTAGCCGTCGTCATCCCAAACAAATGCCGCAGAATCATAGATCACCGCCGCCTGCGTTCCATCGGCAAGCGTGCGCACCTGTCTCGCCCGTGGATCTTTTCGCCAGAGCTGCGTCCCGGCGGCTGTGGTGATCACATATTTATAAGCGTGCCCAGGCCGTGCGTCTGCGACCGTTCCGCTCCAGATACTCGTCGTCGCATTTTTACTCAACACATTGGCAAAGGAATTCCATCCGTTGAAGTCCCCGGCCACCGAGACCTGCAGGCCATTGGGCACCCAGACTCGAAACTCGACGCCCGTCGTGGCATTACCCGACTTGTTCACCGTGGCGCCCAGTTCTTGAGCGCCGACGGAATTCCCGAGGATGATCACCAAGAAAAGGCACCCCCATCCCGTCATGCCGAGAAGGTTTGAAAGCCCGCTCCGGGAGCGCCGCCTACGAGGAATGGTTGCCACGATACGAAGGTTCCGAGTTCCCCCGCCAGGAGTCAAACGCGCCAAGCCTTGTTTCCCGACATATGTCTGGAATAGTTCAAAAGTTTTCGCCATGCGTGCACTCTCCAAAAACCGCTCCCGGGTTGGATGCGCCTCTCACTGCCAACCGCGCGTCTTCAGCCTCCAGAATGCACGCCCATCCGCTACATCCTCGAAAATCTCGGTGTTCCAATAATCCAACGCCGGCGCCAACTCGAGGGATGTCCATGCCGAGGGCGCTGCAGGATTCGATGTTTTCTCGATATGGCTTTCCAAGCCGAACCTGCGCGACACCCGGAGCGAGGCGCGTTGGCTCGCGGGATGGAAATCGAATAACTCGACTGTGGGAGGGAAGACCTCAGCCGCGAGCGGCTGCGCCTCGCGCCAGGGATCAAGGGCGAATGCGAAAAAAGACGGCAGATTTCGCGACCAGGCCGCCTCGCTGTGGGTGCCTCCGGACGCACCATCGAATTTGAGTTCCCCGCCATAGGAGTGGCCACGCAGGAGGTAGGAGTCGTAGGCCCGGAGGGCACCACGCCAGTAAATTTCTGAACTCGCCTCGCCTGTGCTCGACTCCGCCGTGCCCATGGAAATGTAGCGCCGTGCTGGACTCCACACTCGCGCCTCCCTCGCACCCACATGGTTCGGGGCGGCCCAGTAGGCGGGTGAAAAAATGCCAACGACTCCAAACCGGTCGCTCCGCACTTCCCCTATGTAGTCGGATACCAACCCACCCATCGAAGACCCCGCAACCATCGTGTCTGCCGCACCGCCCAGGGTGCGGAAATTCCCGTCCAGTGTGGGAGCGACATTGTCCAAGAGGAATTTGAGATAAGCCGCCGCCCGCCCATCATACGCCGTGGTGCCGGCTCCATAATTTGTGAGGGTATCTCCATCTGGAAGATACTCGTTGAGCCTGTTGGATCCATAGGAGTTCCCATTGGGAATCGCCACTATGATGGCCTCCCGCATGCGGCCTTGCGCGGTTTCGTAGGTCGCAATGCGATCGGCGTCCCACACGCCAAATGTTCCACCCGGGAAAAAAACATTCTGTCCATCGTGGAAATACACCACCGGATATCGCTTGGTCGTGTTTTCTCCGTATCCACGGGGTAAATAAATTTGCACCGGTCGTCCCGGGATGTCGGCGACCGTGGAATTGATGAATCGTGTCTCGATGCGCGGCGAGCTCACACTCGCCGGCGGGCGATAATTATAAATCTGCTGATCCTGCACAAAGACGACATCCAAGCCCGTGCGGAAATTGAACGGGGGCGACAGGCTTTGATAAGGGGCGGGCACCGCGGGAGCTGCCCCGCTGGCTGCTGACGAAGGCGGGGCGGGCGCGTTGAGATAGGCATTGGACGCGTTGCGAAAGACAAACTCCATTTCCGCGCCGCTTGGTGCCAAACCGTCCGCGCGAAAGAGATTCTCCGAAGCCGACCGCCCGACGCCAACCCGCTTCATCGGCTCCTCGCTCCAGAGGCCATTATGCGTTGTGTCTCGGTAAAGGATATACGCCTCGCTCCACGCACTCTGTAGGAAGACCGATTTTTGCCTCCAAGGAGGATTCTCATGTGAGGGCACTTGAAGGGACAAATCTCCGGACAAGTCGGTTTTCAACGCCGCATTGCCCCATGTGGAAACTCCAAACGGCCGCGAGAGAATGCGGTAGGTCAACGACTCCCCCGCCTCCAGAGCTATCGAGCCCCTCCACACATTTCCCGGCGTCCAAGCAAGTTTCACCGCCCTCGCAGCATCTCCCCCACCCAAGAGGGGATGCGAACCGGAAACACACACCTCATTGCCAAGTCCCACATCCCGCGTGATTGAAAACTCAACAACCTTCCGGACGGCACTGGCTCCATAGGATGGGGAGACAAGCAAGGCCAAAAAAAGCGCAACACATTTCATCAGGTCGGGGGCTTGGGGAGTTCTTTTGCGGGAATCAGCGCCTTGGTCAAGCGGCGGCGACCGTTCGCCCGATGGATTCGTTTAAGAGATAACCGTGGCATCCAGCAGCACAGTCGGATCATCCCGGCGGGGAGCCTTTTTTTTGAACCACTGCAAAGCACACACGCCGAGGAGGAACAAAGCGGCCAAATAAGCCGAGGACTCGGGGACGGGGGTGATTTGCCGGTTGAAAGATCCGCCACTCAGCTGGAAGCCCGTCCCCACGAAACTGTTGGAGCCAATGCCACTGTAGAAGCTGATACGGCTGAGTTCGCCCGATCCGAGTTCCGTGTCGACATAGAATTGGTCGGTGTTGTTGCCCGTTCCCCCGTTCCAGAGTGTGGTTCCCGTCCAGTTATAGATGCCAAGGTTGTAGGCTCCCATGAGGAGGCTGCTGAAATGCACGATCACACTTCCCGTGCCGAGGTCGATGATGGAGTCCCGGCTGAGCGTGAGCGCTCCGACCGTGCCGTTGTAGGTGCCGCTGAAAGCCAGACTGGCGGCCGAGGCGTCGCCGGTGGCTGTGCTGTTGAGGGTGATATTTTTCCCATCGATGGCGTCATCGGCTGTAACCAAAAGGGAGCCGCCGGTGACCACGACAGAGGATGTCGTTCCGAGAGCATTGGCATGGGAGACTGCGAGTTGGCCGCCTGTGACTTGCACGGCACCACTGAGGGAGTTGCTGCCGCTGAGTGTGAGGTTGCCGGCACCTGATTTTGTGAAGCCGTTCGATCCCGTGAGCGTTGAAGCGATCGTGGCCGAGTTGCCCGAGGTGACTTCCAAGCCATTTGCTGTGGAGTTGCCGCCAGCGAGGTTCACTGTGCCACTTGTGATTGTGTAGGCGGCCTCCACGCGGATGCCATGGCGGGTCTCCACGGTCCCGCTCACTGTGACCGTGCCGGCATCCCCGCCAAAGTTGGCCGTGAGACCGGCGCCGGCGTAATAGTCGGTGCCGCTGGTGGTGCCCCAGGCGTAGGTGCCGTCTCCTGCAAGGCCGCCAGAGCTGGTTGTCCACTCGGTGTCGGCGATGCTGGAACTCCATGTGCCGCTGCCACCGGTGCCGGCGCTGGCGTTGCTATCCCAGTAGAGGAAATCGGCAGGCTTCGTGGCCGTGCGAATGGAATCGCTGCCACCCGCTCCTGAGAGACTTCCAAAAGTGGTAATATTGATCTCGCTGGTATCGATTTGAGTCACCCACGGACTGACGTTGGGAATGGTCCAATCCGAGGAGTTACTGGAGACAACACCGAAGGATGCCGCACTGCTGAGTGTCGCAGTGTCCGAGTAAACCAACCAGGCTTTTTGACCTTTGAGAGCGTCGCTGGTGTTGGTGAGGTTGGGCGACGGGTCGAAGGATCCCGCTTGGGAATTGACGGTCTCCGTGACATTACTTCCAAAGAGAGTGAACTGATTATTGACCCAGAGAAGATTGTATCCCAAGGCCTCGACCGTGGTCTGGTTGGCTCCGGTAAAAGCCCCCAAACGCACCGTCCAGCCATTCTGGGCCGTGCCTGCAGGATTTGCGAAAAACGGCGTAAAACCGCCGCCGCCAGTGATGTCAACCGTGACAGTTTCATTAGCGGCTTGCACCAGCCTCGGGCAAGTAAACAAGATGACAAGCGCGCAGAGTTGGGCGAAACGGAGCGCCTGCTGCAGGTGTGGGATGTTTTTCATGAGCTGATCGGTGGGTCGGGCTGTGCGGCTTACTCTTGGGGCATCGTCCAAGTCGAGAAGGTGGAGTCGGTGGATTTTTTGATGAAGAATCCTTGTCCGGAGGGAATCGCGGCACTCGGCACTTCGCGGAGGCCGTCATACCATTTGCTGTTTCCGGAGTGATACCAGTAGGAGGTCACCGGTTGGGTGGGGTCAGCGGGAGGCACGATCAAGCGGTCGGCGGATTTCGGTTGCGTCGCGGCTTTGAATTGGCCCGCTCCTGTTCCGGGATTCAGATTGAGATCAGCCAAGGGGGTGGTGCTTGTGCGTCCCGTCGTGACCAGGGTGAGTTTGCTACCCGAGTTGTTGATGCTAACCGTGGGCTGCACCAAGACATCGCGAGGGGCTCCGACCAGCAGGAAGTAATCGGTCGACCCGGAATGGTTTTGCAGGATGAAAGCCTTTCCGGCCCCGACATTCGTCGCGGCTGCGTCCGCCCCCCCCTCACGCCAGGCTGCGGCTATGGAATTGTAAAAAATCGTATTAGCGGTGCCGCCACTGCCATTGAGAAGCAGGACGACCGTGGAATTGCCTGCGGTAGTGCCAGAGGTCAAGCCCGCCTCGTTGGAGGATCCGAAAATGTCGGCAATCGTGTAATTTCCGGATGCCGTGGAGCCGGGCAGGCTCATGTATCGCGAAACACCGGATTCGACGGATTGAATCTGGTTGGATTGGGTATCGGACCATGTGCCATTGCCACCGGCGGAGACGCCACGGACGCGGACATAACAGGTGGTGCCGGGCGTGAGGCCCGAGATCGCGTAGGAAGTGGCGTTTGCGGAGATATTGGTGACCTCGTTGACGCTGGAGGCGAAGGTCGAATTCGTGGAGTAGTTCAAGTGATAACCCGTTTCATCGGCGACATCGGTCCATCTCACGGTAAAGCCGTCGGCGACCGGAGTGTCCGCGCGAGTGAGGGCGACTTTGGCGGGAACTTCGGCCTCAGTGGAGAAGCTGATCTGGCTGCCGTAACTGGTGCCGGCGGAGTTGGTGGCGTAGGCGCGGGCGTAGTAGGTGGTGCCACTGGTGAGGCCGCCGAGGGTGGCATCAAAGGAACCAGTTTCAGTGCCGTTGGAGGTGGTGGAATTGGCGATCGTCGGGGTGGCCGAGGTGCCGTAGGCGATGCCTCGGGCAGTGACGCTGGCGCCGCCGCCGCTGGTCACATTGGAACCGGTGATGGCAACCGAGTTGGTGGTCGGTGTGCCTGCGGAGCCGGTGGTGACGGTCGGAGTGATGGCTGTAACGGTAAGGGTGCCGACTGTGTAGGTGATCGCATAGTTGCTGGCGGTAAAGGTGCCGGCGGTGGCAACGGACGGGGTGATGTCGAAGGTCCCCGCCGAGTCAGTGGCGTTGTAGCCGCCCGAGTAGGTGAGGGTCACCGAGCCGATGGTCTCGCTATTTTGGAGTCCGCTGGAAGTGAAGGCGGTGGCGCCGGTGGTCGGGTTGGTGAGGGCATTGTTGTAAACCTTGGAGGTGCTATTGGCCGTGATGGTGAGAGCGGCTGTGGTGATATTGACAGTGACGCCGGTCGGCTGGGTGAGGCTGTAGTTTGACGCACCCGCTCCGCTGATGCTGTAGCCGGTGACGGTCACGGGCTTGGCGGTGCCTATCGCGGCGCTGGCGACCGTGCCGGCGGGGGTGCCTCCCAGCGTGACAACATCCGAGTTCACCACTCCGGAGAGCGAGCCACCGGAGACGGTGACGGCTGCGAGGCCGTTGTAGGAGCGGCTGGTAGCGGCGGAGGAGGTGATGGTGAGCGCCTTGGGAACCACATCACTGCCGGTGCCATCCGTCGAAATGGTGCGCGAAGTCGCGCTGGTGCTGCTCAGGGTAGCGGCAGTGGCGGAAAGGTAGCTTGTGGCAGCGGCGGCTGTGGAGGCGAGGCGGACGGAGAGGGTGCCGCTGGTCGATCCACTGGAGTTTGTGAAAGTGGCGGTGGCCCCGTAGGTGGTGCCATCGCTCGAAACTTCAAACCCGGTGCCGGCGGTGGCGGTGAGATTGGCGACGAGGCTGGAGCCTGCGATGGCGAAGGTTTGGGCTGTGGAGGCGGTGCCGTAGGTGGCGGTGAAGTCGGCGGAGGTGGCGCTGGCTGCGGATCCCGCGATCGAAAGGGAGGGGGCTGGGGCGACCTGTGATCCATTGAGAATCGCACCAGTGGAGAGAACCGTGGATCCCGCATCACTGTAGAAGGTCACCTTGGCAAGAGCCGGAGCGGTCCAACTTGTGTTTGATGTGAAGGTGAGCGAGTCGGTGGCATTTGTGTAGTTATGAACGGCGAGGCTCGTGGTGACACCTGTGAGGGAGGCGAAGGTGAGATCGGCATCGCCGGAGCCCATGTCGATGGTGCCTGTGGAGGTGACATTGAGGGCCCCCAGGGTTTCGGTAACGGTGCCGCTGGCGCGCAGCGTGCCAGAGGTGAGTGTCACACCGGCGCTGTCATTCACGGCATTCGATGCAGCGATGGTGAGATTGCCTCCGCTCACGGTGATGCCCGTAGTGGATTGGAGAGCGTTTGCGATGTTGAGCTGCAATGTGCCAGCGGTAATGCTGGTGGCGCCAGATTGTGTGTTAGCCTTGCCGAGAACGACCGTGCCGCCGGAAATGATCAAGCCACCGGTATTAGAGAAACCACCGGAGAAGGTGATGGTGCCGCCGTCACCTGTGAGAGTGGCGTTGCCGTCCAAGTAGTGGTCATTAAGGAACGAGGCCGACCCGGAACCGCTGAGACCGATCGTGCGGGTGGCACCGCTGGTATTGGGGGATACATAGATCGAGGCGTTGTTGGAGACGCCAGTGAGCAGGTAGATGGCGACATTGTTGCCCTGCGAGACATCGCCGACATTGAGGCCGAGGTCGATCGCGCGATTGAGAGTGCTGGTGTTTGTGCCGTGTGCAGTGGTGTTGGCGAGGAGGAGCGTGCCTTCGCCGATTTGGATTTGGCCTGCGTAGGTGCTGGCGGTGTTGAGACGGAGCGTGCCGGCACCGGATTTACCGAACTTGGTGCTGGCGTTGCCACCTGCGGTTTGCTGGACCGTTCCGGAGAGGGTGAAGGTTTGGCCCGAGGCGACATTGATGACACCAGCGGTGGAGGCGTTCTCGACAGAGATGTTGTTAGTGTGCGTGGATGAACTGCCTGTTATGGATAGAGTTGTGGTTGTTGCGGCATTACCGATTTGGAGGGTGCCGGCGGGCAGATTCGCGTTGGTGGCAACGCGAAGAGTGCCGCCGCGCAGGAGGACGAGACCGGTCAGAGTGGCGTTATTGGTGCCAGAAAGGGTGAGCACCCCACTTGGGTCGACAAAAAGCGCCCCATCGCCGGTCGTCTTGGTGGCCGTAATCGCTCCACTGATAGTGGCATCGCCTGCTCCACCGAGGTAGAGACTGTAGTTACCGACGCCGATGGCGCCTCCAAGAGTGAGAGTAGCGGCATCTGAATTGATGCGGGTATCTGCGCCCAGTGTGAGATTCGCAGACCAAGTATTGTTGCCCGATACATTTTTGAGTGCGCCGCCATCGCTTATCCCCAGGCCGCTGAGGGTGAGAGGTTCATTGGATACGGTGATTCCGCCGCTGAGTCGCAGAACGGCTCCGCTTGAGACAGTTGTGGCATTACCGGCGCCGCTGGCGCCGAGGGCGCTGGCGTTTGTGATTTCAATGCCACCAGTCGAAACCGTTGTGGCTCCTTGGTAAGTGCTGGCACCACCGAGAGTCAGTGTGCCGCCGCCGGCCTTCGTGAGTGCTGCGGAGCCGGAGTTTGTGATGGTGCCGTTGTATGTGTCGTTGTTGCCGTAGTCGTCGATCGTGGCATTCGTGCTGGTGAGGGTGATGCCGCGGGTCGAGCCGAGTGTGATGGCCCCATCGAGGGCGAGCGTGCCGGAACCAATGGTGATGCTGTTCGCACGAGCGGAACCGGGGGCGGCGCCAAGACCGCTATCGGCATTGATGCGAAGCGTGCCGGAGGTGATCGTGGTATTTCCCGTAAAGGTATTTGTATTTGTGAGAACAAGGTCTCCGGCACCGGATTTGGTGAGGTTGCCTCCACCGCTGAGAACGCTCGACTCAATGGTGGTTCCCGACGCGATGTTAAAGCTGAAATCACCGGTTGCTTGGGTGAGTGTCGATGAACTGCTACTGGTTCCAGATATGTTTTTAGCGCGGAGCCGGATGTAATAAGTCGCCTGTGAGGAGAGACCTGAAAGTGTTGTTGTTGTGACATTGCCAGTCGTCAGGTTGCCATAGCCACTCACGAAGGAAGAAAAGTTACTGGCCGTGGAGACATCGAGCTCGTAGTTGGTGGCATTGGCCACGGAGGTCCAGTTGACACCGATACTGTTGCCAGTGACCGAGCCGGAAGTGGGCGTGCTTGGAGTGCCGGGGGCGCTCGCAATGGCAAATGTGGCCGCGAAAGGTCCGCTGGATCTGGTTCCACCCGATCCTGTGCCCGCGATCCGGAACTGGATTTTAAGATTGTAAGTGCCGCTGGTAAGACCGCTGAGAATATTGATTGCGGAACCGAAAGAAGACCACTCTTGGAGGGTAGTGCCGCCTGAAACGCTTTCACTGACATAGCCTACATTGCGAGTGGTGAAGGAACCCGGCTCAGAATCGGTGTTTTTCCAAACTTTATAGTCGAAGTAGGCATTTGACACATCACCTCCGCTTACTTTGTAGATTTTTATGTTGGATCCATTAAATGTAAGCGTATCAGCCGCGCCCATAGTGGTCCCGTTGAAAGTGATGCCATTCCCTGTCGTGCTGGAGCCATTCAAGACATAGGTGACCGTTGGGAGATTTGTTCCTCCATCGTCGCGGAGACCGTAATTTGCGGCCGTTGTTGCGAAGGTTGCCTGAGACCCGTATGTGGTTCCTATCGCATTTGTGGCAAATGCTTTGAAGTAGTATGTGGTGCCAGCGTTGAGATCGGTGATGTCGTGCGTGTATGCGCCGATGGAAAAATTGCCCGAGGAGGTGACTGGAGTCCCTGTTCCGTTGGAGAAGTTGCCCGTGGTGCTGTATTCCACACCGCGAATCGTGGGATTCACCCCACCGGTGGCCGTGATGTTGCCGCCGAGGGTGACCGTGTTGCCAGCGACATTCGTGGCCGCGCTGGTGGTGACCGATGCGGCAGCCACGGGAGTGCCGGTGGAGTTTGCTGTGGCGGTTCCCGAGCCGGCACCATTCACCGCGCGGATTTGGACATTGTAGCTGGTTCCGTTTGTAAGACCTGTGACCACGAGCGGACTGGCGGTCGCCGAAGGGCTCCGGGCGGCAAAACTGGAACCGCCGTTTGTGGAGAATTCGTAGTTTGTGATGGCATCGCCACCGTTGCTGGCAGGCGCGCTGAAAGCGACGGAGAGCTGCTGGTTTCCTGCTGTGATGCCACTGATCGTGGGCGCACCGGGCGTGGTGCGGGGCGTAGCGGTGACATTTGAGGTGGCGGTGCCATCGCCGACGGAGTTCACTGCGAGGATACGGATGTTGTAGGCTTGCCCATTCGTGAGAGTGGTGCCACTATTTGGCACGGTGATGGGGGTGGTTGTGTCAGTGGGACTTAAGGCAACAAAGGCCGCGCCATCGATGGAGTATTTGTAGTTTGTGATGGCAGAGCCTCCATTATCCGCAGCAGTGAAGGCCACGGAGAGGTTTTGACTGCCTGGCGTAATCGTTACAGCAGTGGGCGCCGCCGGAGCGGTAGCGGAAGAAGTGGTTGTGACTGCCGCACTCCCACTGGACCAAGCTGAGTTTCCAGCCGCATTGACCGCACGGACGCGGAAGTAGTATGCCGTGCTTGCAGCCAATCCAGTGACAGATGTCGTGGTGGTGCCCGAAGCGATACTTGATTGCGTGAAGGCCGGTGAGGCGAAGGTGGAGTTATTTGTGGAAACATCTATAGAATAGGTGAATGACGCCGATCCTTGGCTGGCTGGAGCCGTCCAACTTGCAGTGAAACCGGCAGCACTGGCCGAAGATCCTGAGCCGACGGTGGGTGCGTTCGAGAGGGTGGTGAAACTTTGTTGCGTGCCGCGACCGGTGCCGATGGGGTTCGTGGATTGCGCCTTGAAGTAGTAGAGCGTGTTTGCGGTGAGGCCGGTGAGGCTCTTCGTGAAATCACCTGTAGATCCATATGTTCCGGAATCTGTTGTCGTTGTTCCTGCACCGTCGGCAAAGCTGTTTGTTGTGCTGTATTCGAAGCCTCTGGTGGTGGCGCTGGCATTTCCGGTAGCTGTCATGTTTCCGCCGAGGGTGGCGCTCGTCGTGGCTATGCTGCTGACCGTTGAATTTGTCGTAATGGTAGGTGCGGATGCTACGACCAGAGTGTAGCTGTAGTTGCTGCCGCTGTTGTTGTTACCTTTGAGAGTCCAAAGGTCGAAATCATCGTCTACGGTGGTGTCCCCCACAGTGGATGTGAGCACATAGAAAGTAACCGGCGTGGAATTAGAAGCAGTCCCAGGAATGACGGCGGTCCAAGAAGTGCCGCTGCCGGTAGCCAACACGAGGCTTGAATTTGTGAAGGCGTTTGTGGTGTGACGCACGAAAATTTTCTCCTCGGAGGATGGAGTGCCGCTGGTTGTAATGGTGACGGTGACATTTTGCGTGTTATAGCGGGTGGAATTGTTCAGGGTTACATTCGAGATGGTAACCGGAGAGTTGGTCGTCTCCATAACGACGAAATCACGATCCCAGTAGGTGTCATTCCCTTTGAGGCGTAAAGTATAATATTTTGCGTTTGTTGTTGTAACAGACAAATCACTATTTCCGCCTTGGTCAGCTCTGCGGGCAACACCCTTGGAGCTATTCACAACTGCATTGCTACCACCACCACCGTTCTTCCATGTTCTCCAACTGTCCCAACCTGTGTCGACAGTAAATTGCAACCAAGCCGAAGAACCTGCGTTTGCCTGCCTTGTAACGCTGAAGTGGCTAAAGTCACCAGAGGCCATTGCTCCATCGCCCAAATTATTACCACCACGCGAGTATTCCGCATGAGCGCTCGAAAGAAGAGCCAAAAAAAGAGCGAAGACGGCAAGAATGCGGTATCCTTTTGAAACGGCTCGTAAGTTGAAGAATTGAAACGGCTTTTTCATCTTGAGGCGGGGCTGGAGGTTGTGGGGCATGGGGATCAGGGAGTTTTAAGTTTTAAGAATTAAGTTTTAAGTTTTGCGCCTCTGTGATCTCTGTCCTCTTTGGTTTAGATGCTTTCGTGGCGGGTGGAGGGTAACTGGTGGCGGGTGGAGGCGGGGGAAGAAGAAAAAGCGGAAAGGACGGCGCTGGGGGCGTCTGAGATTTGGGCGCCGACGCAGCATCGCCCTCCAGTTTGGTTGATTCGGTTTAACATTTTTCCTCCGTGTTCTCTGTGTTCTCCGAGGTTAATTCTGAGTGGCCGGTTCGACGCGGATGCGGAAGAACGCTTTGGATTGGTCGGTGCCCTCGGGGAAGTTTGGGAAGGCTTGGACGGTTTCGGTGGTGGCGGTGGAGGAGACGATGTTTTCGGTGACGGGGAGGGTCCAGGAGGAGAGGGTGGTGCACGCTTGGGCGTGGGTGCTGAGGGCGGGGTCGATGGTGCGGGTGTATTCAATGCCGATGCGGCCGGCTGAGTCGGTGATGGTGGTGTAAGGGAGCCCGGTGGCCTGGGGTGTGGAGGCGAGGGCGTAGGTGGCGAGGGCGGTAAGGCCGGAGGGGCCTACGACGGAGTCGGCGTTGTGGCCGGAGTTTTCGCCGAAGGTGGCAGCGAGCCATTGATCGAAGGCCGACAAGGAGGGGCTCGAGGCGTAGGAGACCAATTGAAACAGACCGCTGGCGACATCAACCGTGCCGGCCACGGCGCTGGTGATTTGGGAGGTGTTCAAAGACGAGAGGTCGTTCGGAGGGAGATTGGATTCGGAGGGGGGAGACCGGAATGTCCAAGCGGCGGCGGTGCTGGAAAAAAGAGCGTAATCCACGACATTGGACCCATCCGCAGCGGGCTCGGCGTAGGCGGCACCGGTGCGGGTGAGGAGAATGTGGATTTTCTTTCCGGGGAAGGAGAATCCCTCCGCATTGGTGCCGTCGGATGAGGAGTGTTTGAGCCAGAACGAGCTGGGGTCGCCGTCGATCGTGGCCGTGGTGGTGAAAGCGAATTCGCGCCAGTGAAGAAGCAGGGCCGGCAAGTCGCCAGAATGGTCTTCCGGCACGAACCCATCGGCAAATGTGCCCACCGAGACCTTGTGCCCCGCCGGAAGGGGAAGTCCACTGGAATCCTGAGCGGTCGGATATCCGAAGCCGCCTTGCAAGGTGATGCTGGTCGCGGAGCATGGAAGAGTGAAACTGAGGAGGAAGGCAAAAGCTGAAAGGCTGAGACACCAAGAGGCACGGGCGTCGCGGTGGGGGCGTTGAGGGATAGGCGTCGCAGAAGGGATGGGTGTTGTCAGGCTCATGGAGAGTGGGGTGGATTCGAACTTAAATGTGGGAGTGGAGGTGCGAGTCGGTCAGGGGCAGAGGGGATGACGGCGCGTTGAAATCAACGCACTACAGCGCATTAATATCCGACACTGAGACAGGGAGATAGTTGGGGTGATAAACATGGGGATGCTTGTTGGGGTTTCTTAAAAGTAAGCGAGAGTGAGACAGTTCAAAGTTTTTATTACGTAAGAAGAAGATTTTCCTCACTTTTTTGCGCTCTGAAACTGGCATTAATGCTTGCCCTGAACTATTCAATGCTTTTAGCAAACAATGAGCTCGATTTCAGGAATTCGAAGGCAAGCAGGTTCTGGAGGGGGGCGGCTTTTATCAAGGCGCGGTCTCTGCTTTGACAAAGAAGGCGACTTGGCGAGGGGGGAGGGAGAAGCTGGCATTTCCCGAGCGGATGCGGAGCAACTCGCCATTGAGGGCATTGCGGTAGTTGCCATCGGGGATTTCATTGGCCACTTTCAGGTCATAGGATGCCGCCTCCGAGCCTTTGTTCCAGACGCACAGCACAGCGTCATCGAAATGGCGGCGCGCGAAGGCGTAGCGATTGCCATCCGCCAGAAGCGGGCGGCGAGTGCCATAGCGGAGTGCGGGGTGGCGGGAGCGGAGAGCCGTGAGTTTGGAAAAATGGGCCTTCACAGACTTCTGCTCGGGAGTGAGTTTTTCATCGAGGGGCATCATGCGACGGTTGTCAGGATCGCCCGCGCCGGTGAGACCGACCTCATCGCCGTAGTAAATCATAGGCACGCCGTCGAGCGAGAGGATGAACGCGAGTGCCATTTTGAGTTTTTCGTAAGAACTGGCGTGGTCGACCTCGATACTTTGCGTCCAACCGATTTCCTCCTCGTCCGTTTCACCGGGCTTGGGCAGGTCGCCATCGGCGAAGGCCATGAAGCGGGATTTGTCGTGGTTTCCAACCAGAGGCGACATGAGCGTTTCCTTGCCATAGATCGTCTCGGATTCCGAGAGGGACTTCTCCAATTCGGCAAAACCTTGCACATCCTTTGCAAAAACATCCATGATAGTGTCATAGAGGGGGAAGTCGAATTGACCGTCGAGCATGTTGGGGCCGACAAAGCCCATGATTCCCCGGCGATCCATGAATGTTTCGCCGACGAAGTAGCGCGGGGCGCCATCGGAGTCCATCGCCCGCATGGTGGAGCGGAAACTTGGCCAGAAGGAATAGCGGATATGCTTCACGGCATCCAAGCGGTAGCCATCAAGGCCGAATTCATTGATCCAGAATTTGGCGTTGTCCAAGAGAAAAGCCACGGCTTCGGGGTTGTCGAAATCAAAGCCCGGAAGCCATTCCTCGAACCAGGTAGTGAACTGCTGATCATCCCAAAGGCGGAGGTTTTTCCGTCCATCGGGAAGCTCCAAGGTGCCAAACCATTCGCGTTTGGAAGTCCAGAGCGGATGTTCGACATGGACATGTTTGAGAACGAGGTCGGCGATGACTTTTATGCCGTCCTTGTGGGCGGATTCGACGAGCGAGCGCAGGCCAGCATTTCCGCCAAAGCGGGGTTCGACCTCAGTGTGGGAGACCGGCCAGTAGCCATGGTAGCCCGAGTAGTTGCGGTAGGGCGGCAGGTATTCCTGCCAAGCGCCATCGGGGTTGCGATTTAGAGGGGCCAACCAGAGAACATTGACGCCGAGTTTCTGGAAATAGTCGTCCTCGATATGCTGGCGCACGCCTTCGAAATCACCACCTTGGTAATTCGCCTGCGGCAGCACCTTGTCACCGGGCACAGGGCGGTCGTTGGCCTTTTCGCCGTTGGCGAAGCGGTCGGTGAAGGCGTAGTAGATGACGCCATCCTGCCATTGGAAATCCTTCGTCTCGCTCACACGGGCGCGGGCGACGCGGCTGGACTGCCCGTCCTTGTCGGCGATCACAACGCGTATCCAAGCGTCCTGCGGCAAGTCCTTCGTTGAAACCGCCACTGTGCCCTTGGACTCCTCAAAGGCCAGAGGGCGGCTCGTTCCATCAGCCAATTGGAGGATTACGGAAATGCATTGGACGGGGGACTTCGACAAAATTTGAAAAAACAAAGACCCACCCTCGCGCCGCTGGGCGAAAATAGCGGGTTTTGCCGGGGTCGCCGGGATTCCGGGCTCCTCGAGGGCAAGGGTCAAAACACCCGAGCGACCGGTGGGCTTGCCGTCCTGCACAACCTGAATGGGAATGTCGGAAATCCCACTGGCCGTGGAAGGCGCATCCACACGAAGTTCCATCGCCGCGCGGTCGAAGGAGGTTTGCAGCCCCGATTCCTTAGGGTTGGAGAGCTGCAAATCCTCGCCCGGTGCGGGTTCCCAGAACCGGCGCATGTCGAGGACCAAGGACCCGCCGGGGGGCACATACTGGACAGGAATCCAGCCGAGGAAGGGCTCAGAGCCAATGACAGGGGCTGCGCAAATCGAGAGGAAGGCAAGGATGTGGTGGATTTGTTTTTTCATTTTTCGCGGATTTCAAAAAAGCAGGGAGTGAGTGGTGGAAGACGATCGACGGTGAAGCTGCCAGAGGGGTTGAAGAGTGCCTGGGCAGGCCCGTCCAGCCTTTCCTTGAGATCAAGATTGAGGGATTTTGACTTACCGAGAAAGTCCAGAGCCTGCTTGGAAAGCTCCACAGAGACATTCTCAAACGATTGGGTGGGATGCAGGTTCACGAGGACGAGAAACGCCTGACCCGAGGTGCTGTCGCGACGCAGGAAGGCGTAGACCCAGTGGCCGCTGGCGGTTTCCCCGGGCAGGCGCGCAAAGCGAGGGTTCGAGATGTTCGAGGGATTCAGAGGGAAAAAGTCGCCATGCTGGAAGGCCGGTTCGCCCAAGCAGCGGAGGAGCGAGCCGTAGAAGGCGCGCAGCGCCGATTGCGCGGGCGACAATCGCCCCCCATCGAATGCTCCGCCATTCACCCACTTGCAAATCTCCGGCATCGACCAGTAATCAAAGATCGAGGTGCGGCCATCATCGCCGCCGAACCCCTCCACGCCGGCAGCGGGCTCACCGACTTCTTGGCCGCTGTAGAGCATGGATGAGCCTCGCGAGAGGGCGAGAAGCAAGGCGGTGACGGGACGACCGACCTCCATCCCCGCATCGCCCCAGTGGCCTTTGGAAGCGAGGCGGACTTCATCGTGGTTTTCGGCGTAGCGAAGAGAATTGTCAAAAACGAGGGGATGTGCGCCGAGTTGGTCGAGGTCATTGGCCCAAGCGCCCTTTTCGTAAATGTCCTTCAACTTGTCATAGGTCGCATCATCATAAACCGCGTCGAACCCAGCGTTCAGCAACTCAAACATCACATTGCCGCCCCCGGCGTCGGCAACGAGGGGGTCGCCAGATGGCACCTTGGCGGGATCGGTGTCGTAGGCCTCGGCGGCAAAGAAGACCTCTTGCTGGCGGGTGCGGGCGCGTGCGATCGCCCAGTGCCAAAATTCCGGCGGAACCATATGGGCCATGTCCACGCGGAAGCCATCGACTCCCAGTGCCTGCCAGTAGGCCAGGACCGCATCCATTTTGATCCATGTGTCGGGAATCGGCTCGTTCGGCCTTTCTCCATGCGGGTAGGACCGGGTCATGCGGTCGGTGAAGTCGAAACCATAGTTCAGTTTAACGGTTTCATACCAGCTGCCGGCATCGGGTTCCCAGCTCGCGAGATTGTTTCCGGTCACACGGCCTTGTGTCTTCTCCGGCTCGAAGAGACCGTCGGCGGGTGTTGTCGCGACGCGGCAGGTGGGGCTCACGGGCTGCCCCTTGGCATCGACGGTGGGCAGACGGAGCGGAGGCCCCTTGCCGCTGGATGGAGGGCCCTTGCCCAGCCAGTAAAAGTTGTTCTTCGGATCAAAAAATTTCGAGCGGTCGTCGTCCTTGCCAAAATCGACATCCGGCCTCACGGACGACTTGTGACTCCGTGCGACATGGTTTGGCACGAAGTCGATGATGACTTTCAGACCGGCCTCGTGTGCGCGGGTGACCATGGCTTGAAACTCCTCGAGGCGGCGGGCGGGATCGCGCGCGTAGTCGGGGGAGACATCGAAATAATCGCGGATCGCGTAGGGGCTGCCGGCGAGACCCTTGAGAAGGTCGGGGTCGTCGGCTGGTTCGCCGATGGCGGAGTAATCGGTGGCCGTGGCCTGTTGGAGGACGCCGGTAGGCCAGACATGGGTGAAGCCCATGGCGCGCAGCGAGGACAGGACATTGGCATCGAGGTCGGCAAATTTCCCGCATCCGTTTTGCTCGAGCGTGCCATTCTCGCGTCGCGCTTCATTTTGGTTCCCGAAAATGCGGGGCAGAAATTGGTAGATGCGTGGCTTGGGACGGTCGAAGCGCGTGGTGGCTTCGAAGGCCGCGGTCTTGCTGTTCCAAGTGAAAAATCCACGCAGCACGCGATCGCCCTCGCCGAGTTGATCGCCTTGATAAGATGTCGCAACGAGATTTCCCCACCCATCATTGGAGCGGACATCTTTGGCATAGGCGGCGCATTTCAGGCCTTCGGCGACTGGAGCAAGCGCGGACGGAATGGTGACGCTCACCGCATGGGGCGAACGTTTCACTGTGAAAGCACCGCCAGCCGGCTTGTCCGGTCCCCAGCGGGTTCCCGCCCACTGGCGAAGAAAATCGCCGCGAGGACTCGAAACAAAGAGGGTGGCCGCTTTGAAAGGAAGAATAACGGTGGAACCCTCTCTCTCTTGGGCATAGGGAACAACGAGAGAGCCGGTAAAATCGGCACTTGAGAGGGCGACGAAAAGCGAAAAATCCTCTGCCCGTTCCCCGGCGAGGCGCACCGTAAGCTCATCCGCCGAGCGGGTGGCAGAAATGGACAATCCCGGGGACGCTGGGCCTTGGGCGTGGAGGGGAACGCCGGCGAAGGTCAAGAGAAGGAGGATCGGGGCAAGGAGGAGGCAGGATTTCACGCGTGGATTTTCAATTTGCTTTGAGTCGGAAGAATGCGGCGTTTTCGGGTGTGCTGAACTCGAATTCCAGCTTGCCGTCATTGGTGAGAAAAGTGCCGGACTCCTCGAAGGGCAGCGACTGGAAGCCTTGTCCGAGGTTGCTGGACTTTTCCAGCGAGAGGGTCAGCTTGAATTTTCCGGTGGTGTTGTTTTTGGAGATCAGCGGACGACCGACATTCAGGTCCCGGACTTGATCCTCGCCGTAGTATCCCGCCTTACCGACATTTTGCGAAAGCGAGCCGACGAGACCCGGTTGCGCGGAGCGCCAATCAAAGCCAAGTCCCGACAGGGAATACTCGGCGGCATCGTTGAGTCCGTCGCCATCGGAGTCGAGATTTGTGCCGATTCCGAAACCGGTGAGGTGGACGACGAAGGGGGAATCATCCGGGTCGTTGCTGGCGATGAGCAAATGCGCAGTGCGATTGCCGCCAGCGGTCGGGGCGAAGGAAATGGTCAGCGTGGCATTCGCACCTGGTGCCAGAGTGGCTGAGCCGAGGCCAGTGGGAGTGAACTCGGCGGAATGAGTCCCATTTTTTGAAACGGAGAGACTTCGCAAGAATCCCTTGCCGAGATTGCGAATCGAGATCGTTGTGGAAACGGGAGTCGCTCCGGCGGGCACATTGCCGAACGCAACCCCTGTGCTGCCGCTTGAAAGCGGTGTTCCGCTGGAATCCTCCACCGAAATTTCAGAAGCCGGGTCGGCGGCATTTGTCGGGTTGCTCCCGAGCGCATATTCTTGGGAGTGGGTAAGGCCGTCAGAATCCGCATCCGCTGAAGCGGAGGCACCGGCCGTCGATCCGAAATACTGGACCCACCAGCTGTCGGGAAGTCCGTCCGTGGTGTTCTCGGTCAGGCGGGTGACCGCGAAATTCTGTGTGGAGGAACTGGATTGCGAGAGCGTCATGGCTCCGAAATACAAATTGTATGGCAGGTCTTGGCCGGCGTTTTTATTTTCGATCAGAATGCGGGAGATGTCTCCGCCCGTCGCAAGATTACCGGTGAGGGTATTCGAGCCGAGTGTGAGCGAATACGAGGAATTTCCGGTGAGAGTGAAGATGGGTTGAAGACCGCCGGCCGTGTAGGATTGAGTCGTCTCGCGTGTGCCTGTGGCATCGGTCACGCGGTAGTTCGCCTGGCCACCGGTGAAGAAAAATCTCACGCGGACAGCGCCGGCAGCATCGCTCAGGGTAATCCCGACCTCGCTGCCATTGGCGACCGAATTGTTGTCGAAGAAAATCGAGAAGGAATCGCCCGATCGCAGCGGGGAATCAAAGGACCGGCTTGCCACTCCGGTGCCGCCACCATTTGCCCAGATGCCGAAGCCTGCATTGGATCCGACATTCATATTCGGGTGGGCGGCCGTATTGGAGGGAAAAAATCCAGCGGATCCAATGGCTGCGAGCGTCCAAGGGCCAAAGCCAGTGCCGCCTGTGCTGTTGGTGGTCCACGAGGTGTAATTCGAGGGCTCATCGGTGCGGACGACCGTGTGGTTCCCTGCGAAGGAAATCGTATTGTTGCCGGGAGCCAGCGGAATCGACGACGACCAATCCCAACCGTTCACCACGGACCCGCCGGGAAAAGCAATCACTCCAGTGGCATTGTTGGAGAGGTTGGTCCAAACGAGCCCGCCGACGAAGGCCGAGCCCGCGCGGCCTTTGAAGAGAAGGGTCGAGCCCGGAATCGTGGTGCCTGGAGCCGGATCGAGAAGGCTCACCTGCGTGGGCTGGAGCGGATCGAACAAGGTTTTCACACTCACCGCTGGGGAGGAATCCGACTGGCCTGCCGCGTTCACGGCCCGCACCGTGTAGGAGTAGGTGGTCTCGGGCAAGAGCCCGGTGTGGATGAAATTGCGATCCTGCGGTGTTCCGGTTTGGTTGCCGTTCCGGTAAACAATGTAGGAGGTGGCGGTAGCGGTGGCATTCCAGGATAGAGACACGCTGGTGCTCGACATGGCGGTGGCCGTGAGCCCTGCGGGTGCCGCTGGGGGAGTGGTGGGCACGCTGGCGTTGACCGAAAAATTCCAATTTCCGCCGCCGTTGTTATCCCAAGTGTTCGCGCCGTTGTTGAAGACGATCCCAATTGTGGTGGCCGTCGCAGGAACGATGTAAGTGTAAGTCCAGTTGCCGCCCGCCTTGGTCATCGAAGCTCCCGGGAGAGGTGTCCAATTGGCCCCGTTGAAACCGTGGTGGATATTCACGCTTGCGGCGGAAGCCAGAGCGCGCCCGGCGGGGTTGTAGGTGATTGTGACGGGTTGTCCGGCGAGCGGAGGATTCGGATTGGCAGAGGTCACGGTGGATGGAGTGGCTCCCCCACCCCCGCTGCCTCCGTTGGTTTGGCCGCTGTAGTTGGCGACCCAGACATGTTGAATTTCGGATTTTGAGACATTGCCTTTCGAGTCCGTGGCTTCGATGTAGTAGTCGAGGAGCTTGTCGCGGAAGGCCGGGAGGCTCATGTCGTCGAGGCGGGCGAAGTAGTAGTCCGCCACCTCGTTGGTTGGCAGGAAATAGTCGATCTGGCTATTCGCGGCGGCGGCATTGAGGGCCTCGCGGGTCTTGGGGAGTTCCCGCTTGGTCATGTTCATCGTGACCCACTGGCCGACCTCGCCACCGCCCGAGTAGGTTTCGTTCTGATTGCTGGCAAGTGGATTGGAACCATCGTTGTCCATGCGGATTTTGAGCTTCACATTGCCTGCGGGAATACCGTTGAGGTCGTAGGCGTGAGTCCACACATAGAACTCGGAGTTCATCCTTTTGAGAAAGGCGGTATTCACGCCGGGGACATTGTTGAACCAGCCGAAGGTATACCATCCGGGGTTGTAGGGAAACCGCTGGGGCTTGAGCACGGTCGGACCGGTTTTATCCTTGTCGCGGCGGGCCTGGGTCATCCAGGGAGACAGTTTTTCCACGGCGCGGCGGGTGGCGAGGCCGGGTTTGATTTCATCGTCGTTGCCGAGGCCGCCATAGTAGTTGAAACCCGAGTCGAGCCCGGCGAGATAGATGTGCCACGCTTGCTCGACCTCGTTGGGGCTGGTCCAAGTGCCATCCCAATCGTAGGGGGATGCGACTTTCCACGCCTGCACACTGCCACCCTCCTCGGAGAGGATTTGCTCGGCGGTTTCGCACCAGTTTGCCCCGGCCATGAGCGGCGCATAGCTGTAAAATTTCAGGGCAAAGCCGGGCGTCTCCATATCGATCTGGGTGCCTGGAACAGTCGTCACTCCCCGATTCACCACCGTGGCCACAGGCGGCTCGACCCATTTCAGGAAATTTGGCGAGCCGTAGCACATCTCGGGGAAAATCCACGCTCCGTCCTCGATGTGGGCGATCGGCGCATTGGTGCCGAACTGGTTTACAAAATCCTGCGGGGTTGATGCCTTGAATCCCCCATTGAAAAGCTGTGGGGTGGCTTCAAACCAGGAACTGGAACCGCCGCCCCAAGCGTTGTCGCCGTCGGTGGATGGCATGACCATGACCGGGCGCGAGGGATCCGTGGCGAACGGGGAGATGAAGGAACTGATCTTGCTGGTGCCCTCGCTGGCGTAGCCGTAGCGGTAGGAAAGAACATCATCCGAAGGCACGGCGACCATGGTTTTTTCCGCACCGGTTTCGGGGTTCACATATTTGACCTTGTGGAGTTGGTAGGCGTAGGGAGCCACATTCCATGCGGCGTTGCCGGGATTCGGCTCGCCATACCACCAACCGGTCGTGGGAGAGGGCCCGAGTTGATCAGCTTTGTTCGGTGGGCTGGAGTAAATGTTGTAGGAGCCTTCGGGATTGGCCTGCGTGTTGTAGGTCGGGCAGGTGCGGCTGATGTGGTGACTGGGGACGATGACCCATTGGTAGCCCTCGTCCACGAGGATATCGATGAGGTGGCGGGAGTAGGCCATTTCGGTTGGAAAAAAGCCTTTGGAATGATCGCTCAGGTCGCTCTTCCCTCCCCATGCCTTCCACCAGACTTGCTTGAAAATCTGAAGTTCCTTGCGAAATACGGATTTCGGCAAGAGCGGGGCGAGCGAATGGTGGTAGGTGAAGCCCACAAGGTCCATGCGTGTGGAGCCGGACGGGGTTTTCCATGCCCGGGATTCCTTGAATCCGTTGTTCCACCCTCCACCATAGCCGAGTTGGTTCACGGAGCCGAGCTGGCGGACATTGTCAATGAGAGAACCCGAGTAGCTGATGGCAAATCCACCGCTGTTAGGGATGTTGGCGAGTGAGTTGCGCGGCCCGGACTGGTAGGCGGTGACACGGTCGTTAATGCCGAAAATCTCGTTGAGGTTGTTTTCCGGGTGCTGTTTTGGGCTGAGGCCGCCGTAATTCTGACCCGCCTTGAGCACAATCGAGTCCCAGGCGTATTGAACGCGGATATTTTGATCGCCGTTCGCATTCCATTCCGGCCAATAGATTGGCTGGTGGTTGTGCCAAAAGCGGGAGATGTGGACATTGTCATTGGCCCCCGTCAGGGCAGGAATCAGAAGCGCAAGAAATGCTGGCAGGGCCAGCCTGACGGGGGAGTGATACATGAGAATGCTTACCGGGGCATGGAGGTGAGGCCGCGAGTCACTTGGAATCCATTGAAGCCCGCGTCGCCATCCTCTCCGTCGACATTGAAGACGGTAAAGCTCTCGATCGGCGCTCCAGGAGTTCCTCCGAGTTTCCGACCCGGGAAGCGATGGGTTTTCTTCGAGTCGAGGTCGGTGATTTCAAGGTCGTAGGAGTCCGGCCCGGTGAGCAGCACGGCGACGGAGACGCCCGATGGATTGACGAGAATTCCGCTGTCGCGGTCGGGGAGCCCATCGGAAATCTGGTAATTCTCTTCGCCCTGTTCGTTCGCCACGCGGAGGCGCTCGCCGGCGGTGAGTTCCGAGGTATTGGTGTTGGCCACGCCGCTCCGGAGGGAAAATCCGGTGGCGCCGGGCATTGGATCGTCGGATTCGAATTTACGGCGGAATGTTCCGCCTTGCATGAGCAGGGAAAACGCATCGCCGGTTTGGAGCGGGGCGTTGAAGGCACGGAAGGCCACACAGATTTCATGCCCCCTTCCATTTGCGAAAATTGAAAAGGTCTTCCCGGAAAGGGCCACAGCGCTGGTCTGTTGATTGTCGTCAGTGGCGATAAAGAAACCGCCATGACTGTCCTCGTCCAGCACGCCACTGGACCGCAGGAACCACGCCGCAAAGCCGGTGCCAACATTTTGTCCGGTGTTCCACCCTCCCCCATAGGCGCTGTGGGCGGCATCGTCTTCGGCGATTTTGACACGGTCGGCAGCCGGGAGGTTGGAGACGGCCAGCAAGAGGAGAGAGCAAAGGATTTTCATAAAGTGGAGAGGATATTCAGGGCGGAAACACCATTCAAAGGCAGAGTCTTTAAACAGATCAACACTTGGCGCATCAAGGGGGCGGTGACTGGACATGAAGGCGCATGAAGGCGCGAGTGGATGATGTGGCGTCGAAAGTGAAAATCCTACGGGTGAATCCCGTGGCGACTCCCGTCTGGTCGGATGCATCGGTGCCTTGAAGGCCGCCGGACCAGGAACCGGAGAGGCTGGTCGAGGATTGGGCCGTGATGAGGAGGGTCGGATCATTCGAACGCACGACTGCCGTGAGGCGAAGAGTGTTGCCGTCGCGAACGGCTTGCGGCAGCAGGGCTGCGTCGTTGGAGGATGAGGTGCCGCCGAGGACATACTCGATAAAGGCGGGGATGCCGTCGTTGTCGGTATCGCTGCTGGCGGACTGGTTTGGGAAGAGGCTCGCAAATGAGGATCCGGGCTTTATTTCGAGGGAGCGCAGGATATTTTCCGCCGTGGAGAAGTGGTCGTTCCCGGCTTGGCTGGCAGTGAGGGTGACATTACCTGCTGCCAGGCCAGTGAGGGTCGTGCCGTCGATTGTGGCCAAGGAGGAGTTCGACGAGGCAAAGGCGACGGGCAGTCCGGAGGTGGAGTTTGCCGAGAGCGTCAGTGTGTTGCCGGCGGCAAGTGTGGATGCCTCCAAGTTAAATGTGATGCTTTGACTGAGCTTCTGGAAGCTGATCGTTGCCTCGGCTTGGGCACCTCCGCGATCGGGGGTTTCTGCCACGGTGGCGCTGACGACGACGGCCCCGGTGCCGGAGTTGATCGTGAGAAGATTGCCGTTGAGGGTGACCTTGCCCGTGTCTCCGCTGACGAGGGAGTAGGTCACGGTGGCGTTGGCGCTGTTCGTCGCCTGCAGTGTGATGGTTGTGTCGTAGGTCGCGAATTGAGGAGGAATGAAGCTGAGCGAAGGAGCGGAGACATCCACCAACTGGAGGTATTGAGCCTGATAGCTTCCGGTGGCCGCAGCGGCATTTGGCAGGCCCACATAGAGACCATTGTCGAGGAGGTCGACGCCGGTGCGGTTGGTGGCCCAGACATAGGAGCTGGAGTTATCGGCCAAGAGGTCTTTGACATTATAGTTCCTGCTTCGTTCGATGCCGAAGTAGTTCAGGTCCGTGCCGGGGACCTTGGCGTTGAGGTCAAAAGTGGCCGACACCGTGGCATTGGTGCGCTTGTTGTTATTCACAAAAGCAAAGACGACGCTTTGACCGGCGGCGCTTGCGGTGGCTCCCAGATTTTTGACCTTGCCCACGGCAAAAAGGTTGTCATCCATCCCACCACCTGCCTGTTTTTTGCTGAGGTAGTAGACATTCTGACTCTGAAGCGCTGTGGCTGCGAGGCGTGCCTTGTTGACGCGACCGTAGAAGGTCTGGAGCTTCCACTCGTCGGCGGTGCGGTTGTTCCAGATCGACGCCATGTTGTTGTAGACTTTGAAATTCGGGATGTTTTTGCCGAAGTTGGCCTCGTATTTGGGAAAGGTATTGTTCGCCGAGATGGCTCCAAAATTCGTCTCACTCTGGGCATAGGCCGTCTTGCTGTTTTGCGCTCCGGCCTCTTGGCCATACATGAGCATCGGAATGCCATCGAGGGCGCCGACTTGGGCGTAGCCGTAGGCGATGCTCCACACATCGTTGTGAGGAAAGACCTCGTCGTGGCTGGTAAGGTTGTTCAACAGGGTGACATTGTCGAAGGCGTCGCGGCGATCGTCATAGGCCTTGAAAGTGTCGTAGGTTTTCGGATTTTTGACCGTGCCGTTTCCGCCATTTGCCGGATATCCAAAAAATGTGTCGCGCCAGTAGAAGACGATGTTTTCGTTGAGAACATCAAAGTGGCGGGCGGAGCGGTAGCCGACACCGTGGCGACGACTGCCGGCGACTTCGCGGGCCCCATCGAGCGATTCGGCCATGTAGATGAAATCCCACTTCCGGCTACGGGTTTTGTTGATCGTGTATTCCCAGAATTGCGAGGGCAGGCCTTGGGCGAAGTCGCAGCGGAGTCCATCGATACCGATGTGCGATTGGCTTTTCGGCGTGCTGGAAGTGTGGCCGGATTTTTCGAGCCAAAAGATCGGGTAGTGCGCGAAGTAGTTCCAGACTTGGCGGGTCGTATCCGTATGGCCAGCAAACTCATCGCGTTCAAGCAGGAAGGCGAGCTTGTAGGCGTTGTCGGGATAGGATTTGTCGAGGTTTTGCGTGCCCTTTTCTTTCACGAGGGCGTCGTAGTCGCCGAAGTAGAATTCACGCACATCGGTCCAGTTCCCGAAGTCGTTTCGATCCGGAGCGGTGGCGATCTCCGTAGCGTTGCCTGCAGGCAGAGCGGGGAAACCCTCCTTGGCATACCAACCGGGATTGAAGTCGGCGATTTTTTGGGTCCGGTTTCCAGAAGCGGCGATGCCCAAATCCACCGCTCCTTGGCCCAACACGACATCCGGGGCGCTGTGGTTGAAGGTGCCATCCATCATCACGCCCACTCCCCACTCGTCGAGACGAGTCACGAAGGTCTGGAATTCCACAAGTGCCTCCGACTCGGTATTGTTGCGGCTGAGCATGGGCGCGATCGACCAGTAGTCGCGCACGGCATAGGGGCTGCCGGGATCAAAAGGTTGACTGGTTTCGGGGTTCGTGTCGCGACCCTCGATGCCGATCGGATGGGCTGGTTGGAGCCAGAGCATATTGATACCCATCGCCTCGTAGTGGCCTTGGTTTAGGGCATCTGGCCGTCCATCGCGGTTGCCCGATTCGACCAGATCCAGGAAGGTGCTGCGGCCCTCGAAAGTAGTGTCTTTGGCCTCCACGATGAGGGGATTGACCTCATACATGTTCATCTGAAGGGCCTTTTTGGGCGAAACAACGACGGCGCAATCGCGGCGCTGGGCGTGATCGGTGAAGTAAGTGAAATTGCCGCCGTTCACGCCATCAATCTTGTAGCGCACCTGCAAGCGGTAGGCGCCGCAGAGTTCCACCGGGAGAGTGGCGGAGTAGTAACCATCGGCATCCGGACCGGTCATGGCGTAAGCGCGGAAGTAGGTGTTCGACGAGGTGGTGACTGTGGCGGGGTCTTCCTCAAGGACGGCGTAATCGCGACGGTTGAGGTTCGTGTAGAGTTGGACCTCGGATACGCTGGCGTTGCCCGCATTCGGCTTGAACTTGACCGCGAGTGAGGCCGTGTCGCCCGCCACTTCGTCGAGGTAGAAACGGCGGAGTCCGTAGTTGCCATCGGTCTCGTTGCTGTTCACAGAAACGATCATCTCGGGAATGCCAACATCGAAGCGGCCGTCGAGATTTTCATCCCGGATGGAATCCGTATTGATCGGTTGGTATTCAGGAATTTCGATGTCGTTGCCGGAGTTGCCGAACGAGGCAGGCGCTTGGGAGAGGAGGGTGCCGCCGAATCCACCTGAGTAGGCACCGACTGCGATAAAGAGGGTTTTCGGAACGGCACCGAAGGCTTCGACGAGGTCGAGTTCGGATTCAAGGGCCTGGCCACCATCGCCCATGTAGTTTTTCCCGGAGGTTTTGAAGCCATATTGGGAGGCCATGGCAGGCGTGCCGAAAACCCAAGGCTTGGAATTCGCCGTGCCATCGAGCGCGCCGTAGATTTGAGCAGCCTTCGCCGAGGTGCCACTGCGATAGATGCGCAGGTTGTTAAAATAGGGTTGGCGTTGAGCACCGTCTGCGAGGTTTTCGGCAAAGAATTCGATTTGGGTCGGCGCGGCAGCGGCGACCGTCAATTCGCGCGTGAACACGCCGCCATCTCGTCGGGTGGCTCTCACCGTGAGCTTGTCGCTGGCTGTGCGGGTGATCGACCAGTTCATTGCCTGCGTTCCATATGCCATACCGGAACTGGTGCCGCCTACGACGATGTCCGAGTTACCCGCATTTTCCACATTCATGAGGAATGTGCTCCCAGCCCAAATGTTAAAACCTTTTTTGCCGGCAGATCCGTTGCCGCCGTCGAAATTGATGCCCCACTGGAAGGCAATCGAGTCACCGACAGCGAGTGATGAAGAGAAAGGACGGATCGCTTTGGCAGTGCTACCGTTTTTTGCGTAAAGTCCAAACGATTTTGTATTCATGCCTTGAATTCCGGCAGCTAAGGGGTCGCCGAGGAAAACGCCCGCGTTGTCATTGTTCGTCGGTGGAGTGGTGGACCAAGCACCGAACCCACTGCCTTGGTTTGATCCATTCGCCCATGTCGTGTAATTCGCGGCCGAGTCCGAGCCAGTCGCCGGGGCCACGCCAACGGGATTTCCGAATTGATCGGTGATGAAAATAACATGGTCGTTCGATCCACCCTTGGGGGACCAGGTGGCGGTATAAAGTTTGTTCCCACGGACGGCGGCGTAGATGCGCATGCCATTGTCGGAAACCACAAAGTTCGTGCTGTCGAAGAGGCCATCCATCACGAACGAGGCGGTGGTGGAAGCCGACCAAGAGGCCCCTCCGGTGGTGTCGGAAGTAGCACCATTTGAGAACGAGTAGTTGACGGAGGTCGCCCCTGCCGGAACAGCGTAGGAGTAAGTGAACTCGGTCGGGCCGCCAGCCATCGTGACACTCTGGACCGAACCGGCGCCCTGCGGAGAAAGATTGAGGGTCACCGCAGAAGCGTTCGCGAGCGGGCCATCATTCGGCCGGTAGGTGACTGTGACGACCTTGTTGGCGCCGGACATGCTGAGCGAGGAGGTAGCCAGAGAACCGATCGTGGCGGGTGGGACGCTGTTGCCATCGTAGATGTTGTATCGGAAAGGGTCGCCAGCGATTTGGTAGCCCTTTTTGAGTTCCTCGATGTTGGTAACGCCATCGCCATCGGAATCGAGTTCACCATCCCATGTGCCGTTGTAGAAAGTCCCGGCATTCATGGGGTTGAGGCGTGTCCAATTTTCGCCGTAGTTCGGAATGTTGTCCAGGCCTCCCCCATCGCCAGGCAGGGCACGGTTTGGACCTGGGTTGCGTCCGCTCAGGAAGTTGGTCAACTCGATATCGTCGGGGAGTCCGTCGCCATCAGAATCGTGCAGGTTTTTTCCGTAGAGGTTGAAGACGACGCGGCGGGCGGCACGGTTTTCAGTGGCATTTTTCGTGACCACAGCTTCGAAGAAATGAGGGCCGTTGATAAAGGCACCGTAGAAGATTTTGTCGACGCCACCTTGGCGGTAGCGACCGTTGAATGTGGATTCGAATTTTCCGCTGCCGGAGGGGTTTTCAGCGAGCGCAGGCTGCTCGTAACCATTCCAAAAGAGCTTGATATCGCTGGCAGTGATACCTTGGCCAGTGGGGACGGTCACAATGGTTTTGAAGAAAGGTTCGGCGATTGTTGCGCCGCTGGCATGATTGATGGAGATCGATTGACCAGTGGTATCGACGGTGAAGTTGCGGGTCAGCGTGGAGTTGTTAATGATGCCGCGTGTGGAGCCGCGGTCTGCTTCGGTGGCGGTGAGGGTGATTGAGTTGGCTCCACTGGCCAAGCCGTCGAGCGCGATGCGCCAGCGCCCGGCGATGACTTGGTCGGCTTGCTGCGAGGATCCGCCGTTGAGGGAGTAAGTAAGATTATAAAGAGTGCGGTCGGCATTTTCCACGGTCACGACGCGGGCACCTTCCAGAGCATCGCCTTCGTTCAAGTTTTGGAATGCGAGGTCTGGGCCTCGGCGATCCACATAGACCGTGGTGGTGAAGGTTTGAAAAAGGGCTGGCTTGTTGTTAGTGCGTCCATTGAAAAGGCGCGCTTTCACCGAGTGGAGACCCTCGGGAACGCTGGTCAGATCGACTTCCAGCCTGTAGTGGCCGTCCGCAACCTTTGTCATTTGTTCAAACCCGCCGATCACGATGTCTTTTCCGCCGAAATCCGTGGCTGCGGCATTGAGATTGCGGCCCTGCCCCCACCTGAGGACGACATTGTCGATTGATTCGCCGCCCTGCGCGGGTTGGCGGTAGAAGACATTGATCGTGGCATTATTACCAGTGAGGCGCGTGATCGTGCGGGGTTTAGTCGCGGCATCGCGTCCACCCGGAACAACCCACGGCATGGTGGAAACGCCTGCCCCCTCGAACACAATCGGATTTCCCGTGCTCGGACCTTGAGCGTTGAAGGGGGCGTAACAGACGAACCCCTGCCCCCACCAGCTGGGAACGCGGATGTTAACCTTGCCGTCTCCGCTGACGGTGACGATGTCCGGGTTGCGACCGGTATAGTCCTTGAGAAGCGTGCCTGGCGCGAAGGAGGTTTGTATGCCGTAGCGGGTCTGGTCGGATCCCGAGTCGTTGAGGGCGATGAGGATCAATCCCTCGCCGGATTCAGGAGAAGCGTTGTTGTTTGTGTCTTGGTATCGCTCGAAGGCAAAAAAGTCATTTTCGGACCAGCGGGTGTATTCCTTGCCTCGGCAGAATTGATTATGAATGTGGATGAGGGTGGGGATGGTGCCCACATTCTTGTCGCCAAGAGCGCCATCGTAGCCTTTTCGCATCCAAGTCATTCCATTTTCCTCTTTGTCTTCATTATCGGCGAGGTTGTTTCCCGTGAAGAAGACCACCGGTGTGCCAACGCGGGTCAGGATGTAGGCGTAAGCGAGTTCGAGTTTCCACGGCGGATCCTCATCGTGGCTGTGCGCAAACATGATACCTTCCTCAGGGCTGAATCCCGAAAAGCTCGTGAGCGAGCCGAGGTTGCCGTTATTAAAGGCATCCATGATCATCTGAGACTTGCGGGGGAAGTCGAGGTAGCGGGTTTTAATCCCCCAAGTCGTGTTGGACGGGCTGCGCCAGTAATCCACCTCGCCGACAGATCCGATGAAAAATTCTGAATAAACCATGGCATCGTCGCGGTGCAGGTAATTGAAATACAGATCGTCAAAAGGATCAGTGTCCGTGTATCCGCGACGCTCGTTGAAGTTCTTTTGGATGTTGTAAATGAGAGTCTTGTTTCGAGTTACCTCGTCTTGTCCAGGCAGGCCGAAATACTCCTTTGCAACATGCTTGGGGGCATCGAGCCGCACGCCGTCATAGTCCATGGCGTATCCCAGCCAATTGATCCAGCGGGTCACGAAGTCCCGCGAATTTTCACTCACATAGCCGGTCTGGTTGAAGTAGGGGTATTTTTCAGGATCGCCGGGATGCCGAACGAACGGCGTGGGGTCGGCGGCGTAGTTGGGGGCATTATTCCCTTGGAAGCGGCCGTCGAATTCCAGAACAATATCCATGAGGCTGACGAGTTCCTGATGGAGTGTCCCGCCGGTGCCATTGTTCGGTGACCACTCGAACATGCGCGGGGCGCGTTTGAAGCCGCCAGGTTGGGCTCCATCGACCCACACATGGAAATCCTGCGGCACCATACCGGGATAGGTGCGGTAGTCGGGGCCATTGCCGGAGTGGTTGAAAACGATGTCGGGATAGATTTTCAGATCCATCTGGTGGGCATTGTCAGAGAGATTGCGCAGCGAGGAGCGCGAGCCGTAGCGGGTCTCCCAATGCCCGCGTTGCGGGGTATCGCCGAGGTCGAAGCGGTCGAATAAATTGTAGCCCACATTTCCACCGTAGGCGTGAGGATGAGGCCCCCCGATAGGAGACTTGCCCGGCGGAGGAGTCCAGATGGACTCGTATCCTATTTCCGCGATCTCGGGCAACCGCTGATAGATTTCATCCCAACGCGTCTCGAAGTATTGGATGATAACTTCAGACTCGACTCGCGGCGTGGTGGCAAAGAGAGCAGCGGCGGCGGCCAATGAGGGAAGGAGGTTCTTTCGCACGGTGGGATGATGTGGGGTCGAGAGGAAGCTTTTTCAAGTTACGCCCCTGAGAAGAGGGCAGCAAAGGAAATGGGGGGTGAATACTTTATACAGTTCAAAACCGCGTTAGGGTTGACCCGCAGGATTGCTGTCCACCGTGAAAGTCCCTGCATATCCTGAAGAAGGGGAGGATGCGCGCACTCATGGCAATGAAACAACAAGCCTGTAGAAACGCTTGGCGGCTGGCGAGGAATCCGTGACCGATTGGGCTTCCCCGTTGCCAACGAGAGGCGAGCCGATATCCGTCCAAGTCAAGAGATCACCGGAGACTTGGGGTTGGTAGGTGCGACCGCTCACTGTCGTAAAGGTGAAGGTGCGCACCCCATTGGTGGATACGACGCTCAGGACCGGAGACCCGTTGGCGGAGTTGAGAGGATTCGAGCCAAAGACAAATTCCTGCATGTTGGAGAGGCCATCAAGGTCAGGATCGGCGGATGCCGTGCGCTCGTTAACTGGGATGTTTTTTTCGATCCACCACGAGTCGGGAACGCCATCGGTGAGGGTATTTTCCGGCGCGGTGATGTCGGTGCCCAGATCGAAGCCGAGGGTGACTGTGTGGGGACCGGCGCCTGTCAATTCCACTTCGACTTGATGGGTTTGCGCCTGATTGCGGCGGCGGATTGTGGTGGCGTTGCCAGAGGCGTCGACAGCGGTGTGATTGATTTGCGGGGCGGAAACCCACGCGCGGACGGTGTCATTACCGCTGGTGTTGGTGAGAGCGGTGCGCGTGCTGGAGGTTTCATCCAGCGCGAGGCCCTGCTGGCCGCGGAGCATGAGGTCGAGGAGGTTCGGGGAGAGTCCGAAGCGGGTGTAGAGCTTTGTGGGTCCGCTTAGAGTGTAGGTGGCCGTGAGATTGCCAGTCCAAGCGTTGGCAAGGCTGATACTTTTGGAAATGCCCATGGCGGAGAATTGCCAGCCTGTGGCGTTGCCGCTGAGTGAAGATGGCGTGAAGAGAGCGTTGACGGCGGTGCTGTTGCCGCCTCCGAAAGAACCTCCTGTCGCCCACCAGTCTTTGAATCCGCTGGAGCGGAATGCGGTTTCATTTGTGGTGCCCTCGTCCTCGGTGTCGGTGTTGCTGTAGGAGGCGAAGTTTCCAGCAACCTGCCAGATTTTCGCCGTCGCCGGGTCGCGCAACCAAGCCGCTGTCATGCGACCGCCCTTGGACTCGAAAACGGCAAAGAGGCGGCTGTTGAAAAGAAGGTATTCCGGTATGCTGTCCAGATCGACATCGAGGGACTGGGTGCCGAGGGTGGTGGAGTTTGCGGTGGAGGCCCATTGCTGGACACGCTCGTAGATTTTCGCAAAGCGGGCCTGCGATTGCGAGTGGCGCGCGAAGGGGGCGAGTGAACGACTGCCGTTCGAGACGGGACTGATGTAGTCGCCGGTGCTGAATTTTGAGAGACTTCCAGCAGGGGTGTTGTGGAAGGCCGTCTGGAACATGGCTGAGTGGACGACGGTGCCTGAGAGGTCGCGGAGCGGGGCGCTGGTGCTGTTTGAAGCAAGCCAGGCGTCGCGCGCGGTGCCCTCTCCCGAGAAGCCGAAGGCCGTCGGGATGCCGAATTTTTCATATCGAAGACCGGCCTCGTTCCCGGCCCTGCCGAAATACCAGTGGTCGTAATTTTCGTTCGTGGCCCAATCCACCCAGTCCTTGGCCGTTTGAACGAGATTATTTCCCGAGCCTTGATCCACGATGCCCCACTCGGAATAATTGTTTCCATCCTCTCCCTTGTAGCTGACCTGGTGGTCGGCAATTTGCTGGGCAGTGACCACGCGAATCCATGGGCGGGAGGAGAGCCAGCGCACATTGTCGCGGTAGCTAGCGGCCTTGGCATCGCTGGAGAAGTCGCCCATGTCGCGCCAAAGGACGGCGACCTGATCTTGCACACTACTGCGCGAGCGGCGGGAGAGGAGTTGGCGCACGGAGAGGCTCGAGCCTCCGTCGCGCGTCTGGTCGAGGTATTCGGAGGTGGCGTCGTGAATCGGGAAGATATTCACGCCGTTGACCCTGTTGATGCGGTAACCAGAGGTGCCAAGGGCGGCGGAGCGGCCGAACCATTTTACGAAATGCCTCATCTGGTCGGCAAAGGTATGCGTGTAACCCATTCCAGCGATCATACCGAGAGACTCGTCGTCCAAGACGCGCTCGCTGGGCCAGTAGATTTGGCGCGAGGCGCTGGCATTGCCATAAGTGGAGTCCAGGAATTTTTCAGCAAGTGCTTTGTTGGAGTTGTTGAACTCTTGCAGGAAATATTTTGGCACATGGTCGGAGAACGAGGATCCGAGCAGGTCGATACGACCTTGGGAGACAAGTTGGGCGATGCGGGCGTTGAATGCAGGGCCGTCGGTGGAATTGTTCGAGCTCGATGCCCATTGAAGCGCGGAGGCGAGTGTGGGAGTGAAGTGGAGCGTGAGCGGAGCGTTGTTTTGCTCGTGAGTTTCGAGGAGGCGGTGGTAGCCGGTGGCCGGTGTGCCGCTGCGGATGAGATTGTGAATGACCGTGCCGGGTTGAATGGCTTGGTTCGCGTGTGCCACAAGCATCACCTTCGCGGATTTATTGCGGTCGTTGGTGGTGGCGCGGCCAAACCAGGTAACCAACTTGGCATTCAAAGCCACATTGTCGGAGTCGCGCCAGTAATCGGATGCCACCCAGTCATCGGTCATCGAGTCGCGGATGTCGTTGCGGCCGGGGAGGTCGCCAGAGCCTGTGCCAGTCGTGTTCGGCTTTGTGGTGAAGACTTGGAAATTCAGAGAATTTGGATCGCCCAGCCATCCGGCGTCCTTGAGTTGCTGGCGCTCGATGCCGATCTCGAGCGCGTCGTATGTGGAGGACCAAACCGCTTCGTTGCGTCCACCAAAACCACGCGCCTCCACACCACCCGCCGTCAATGGATTCTGAGTCTGTGTGCTCGTGTTTTGAGTGGTGTTGCGGTCGACAAAAATCGAGCCGAAATTTTGACTGTAAACAGCCACGACGGCCTCCCAGCGCATGTCGGTGGCGATATCAATCCCATTGGGCATCGAGCGCTCGCCGGCGTTGATATTCCCCGTGTCGATGACGATGTAGGCATCGACTTCGCCTTCCCACGCCTTGTCGGCCAAGTCGAGGAAGTCAATGCGGAAGTAGATGCGGCCGTCACCTCCGGCGGAGACATCGCCCCCATCGCGGAAGGAAAATGCAACGATATCGCGCGAGTGGTCGGTGTCATTCCAGGAGCGGTAAACATCCGAAGCCGAATGCGAGCCGCCCTCCCCGTATTCATCGAGGGCAAGGAGGTCTTGGTGGCCCCAGTCTGTGAATTTTCCGATGGCGATCGAACCTTCGCCCTGCCCGCCTCCGACGACGGTGGCTTGTGTGGGATGCGTTCCGTTGAGAAGTTCATCCAAGTTGCTGATTCCATCGTTGTCGGGGTCGCCAAGAGGCCCGTTCGCGATATTGCCTGCTCCATCAAGGCGTTTACTGAAGGCTCCGTCGTCGAGCGGGTCGAGGCCATACTGAACCTCCCAGCCGTCGGGAAGGCCGTCGCCATCGGTGTCGCGATTGAGCGGATCGGTCTCGGACCATAGTTCTCCAGAATTATGGATGCGGTTTTTGTTGGCGTCCCCGTCGATGAAGCCATTGGCATTTTTGTCCTCACCGTAGCCGTCCTGCAGGCCGTCTTCATCCGAGTCGGCCTTCGTGGGGCTGGTCTCCGCCCAAGTCTCGCCGGCGTCGATTTTATTGTTCGGCCAAGAGCGCGTCAGCCATGGCTCCCATGTCGGATCGATGGAAACACCATCGCCATCCGTCCATCCATTTTTATTGGCATCCTCAACCCCGTCGGAAAGACCGTCCCCATCGGTGTCGGGATTGGAAGGATCGGTCACCGAGCCGGCAGCCTGGCGGGTGCGGTCGTCGCCCTTGGACAAGTCCCCCACCCCCGGCACCTTGCCGCTGTTTGCCACGACGGCATAGAACGGCGGGTCGAGGTCTGGACGGAAGTTCGGGATGCCATCGCCGTTTGTGTCGAGCGTGGCATTGGTGGAGCTGGAAGCAATCCTCCAACCCACTTCAAGGCCGTCGGAGAGACCATCGCCGTCGGAATCGGGACTGGTGGGAATGGAGAGGCCTGAGGCGTGCCAAATGTGGACCTCGCCATTGCTCCAAGTCTCGGAATTCGTGGCTGGGAGGTCTTTTTTGTTGGTTTCATCGATGTCAACCAACCCATCGTGGTCGTCATCGTTGTCTTGGGAGAGATCGGGCTCGACCACCTGGCGCAGGACGACGCGGGCATTGCGGGTGCTGGATGTGGACTGACCATTGAGGGTTGCGGTGGCGGTGAGAAGGTAGTTTCCGGGTGCCGTGATTTTCCAAGGAAAATCCCATGTTTTCACCCTGTCACCGGAGGTGATGGTGACGCCCTCGCGGAGGCCATTGCCGTTCGTGTCGGTGAACAACTCGGCCGCATCTCGCGCGTTGTTGCCATTGGTATCCGAGAAAAGCTCTGCGGCTCCATCGCAGAGGCCATTGTTGTTGATATCCGTAAATGTCTCGGCGCTGTCCCAGAGGCCATTGTTGTTACCGTCCAGGAGTGCTTCTGCGGGATCCCAGGCATTGTTGCCATTTGAGTCGTTGTAATTTTCGCCGAGGTCCCACTGGTTGTTGCCATTGGCATCCACAAAAATCTCCGCCGCATCCCAAGATCCGTTGCTATTGCTGTCGGTGAAGACCTCTGCGGGATCGAGAAGTCCGTTGTTGTTTTTATCGGTGGAGGGCTCTTGATCGTCCCAACGGCCATTGGCGTTTGTATCGGTGAAGGGTTCTTCGAAGAGCCTGATCGCAGGCGTGCCCGAGAGGGAGAGGTCGTTGACGGTGGCATTTGTTTCCACGCGGATCGTGTAGATCAATTCGTCTGCAACAGGCCGGTCGGGAAGGGTGATTTCCGTGAGGCGACCGTCGGAACCAACCTCCGAGGGACGCGTGATGCGCACGAAGGGTTTGGTGCTCGGGTTTGCACGGACTTTGCGGACCGCCTCGAGTTGGCGAGCGTCGGGGAAGGTGTAGGTGACCGAGAGCGTGTGGAGGAAATCGGGAATATCGTTGTAGAGATTCGGAAGAGAGATGGCCAACTCGTGGAATTGGTCGCTGCTGTTGTAGTTAATGCGGAAGTTGTCGCGGCTTTGGACAATAGCAGAGCGGTTTGTGCCATCCTCGGCGCTGGCAATGGCAAAGGTGAAACGGTTTTTGAGGGTTTGCTCGTCGATGTCGTCTGCGAGCGCCTTGGTGAAGAAAACCTTCATCGTATAGTTGTCGTCGACTCGGTCGCCGTCGCGTTGAGGCCAAGCGATATTCACGCGCTGATCGGGCCCGCGCGTCTGAACCGTGCGGACGAGTTCGGTCACATGGGCATTTTCCGAGGAGAGGAAGAGGTTGCGTGAGGAGGAAGGCTCGAGCAGACGGAGCTTCATCGTGGCGTCACCGGTAGCGGGAATATTGTTGTAGCGGAAGCGCCATTCTTTTTGTCCGGGAAGATTGATCGCATTCATCTGGGTCGCTTGACTCCACCCCTCCGCGATGGCCACATCGTATTGGCTGTCGCCATCGAGGTCGGTGAATTCCTCGCCCGAGTCGCGGATTCCGTTTTGATTATCGTCTTCAAAAGGCTCGAAGCCGGCACCGTTGCCGTTCTGGATTTTCATGGCAGCGTCGTCGTTGCCGTTTTCCGAGTCATCGATGTGGAACCAGACCTCCTCGACGGTGTTATCGCTGCGCAGCACGAGTTCGTAGGAGGAGCCTCCGACCGTATCGCCGTTGTTTTGAGGCCAGAGGAGCGTGCCTTCAGGCGTGCGAGCATCGTAGTAGAAAACCTGCGAGAAAGTATTATAGAGAGGGGCCGAGGTCTCTGCGTTGCGGTTCAAGTGGGCCCGGGCGCGGATGACATGGAAACCCTCGGAGAGACCGCTCTGCATCGCCCATGGCCAGTCCGTATAGTTTGCGCCGAGCGTGGGAATGCGTGCGTAATCGTTGTGCGGAAAAAAGGAAATAGTTCCGGGGTTGAAATCCCCCACGCGAAATGTGGTGAGCATTTTCTTCTTGGTGGCCACATCGGTGGGACTGCTCGGCCATCGCGAACTCGCGCCGGCTTTGTAGAAGCCGATTTTGTAACTCACGACCGTGCCCGCTCCCGGTTTGGGGATGTTGGCCGAAGCCCACCAATCATTACCAACCTGATTGTGGCGGTAAGCCAGTTCGGCAACCTGTGTCGAACCGCGTCCGATGCCGCCGGCTCCCTCCGGAAATGATCCGTCGAGTGTGTAGTAAAGGAATGCCTTGAATCCCCCGCCCACCGAGTTGCTCTTGGCCCAAATCGCGATCTCGGCTCCGGATTCTTCGAATTGCTTGGGCGGTGTGGAAAGTCCTCCCACATCGACCTCTGGATCGTGGTAGACCCATTCGGCTTGGTTGCCGCCTTCCGTGCTGAAGATGTTTGTCGCCGTGGAATTGTTGATCAGAACGCCGCCGCCGATTGTTTTCACAAATGTCTCCGCGCCAGGTGATCCGATCTGGCAGCGCACGGCATCCTTTGCAGCGAATTTTTCAGGGTGCTGGCGTTCGACAAAAAGGGGTTGCTCGTAGCCCATCCAGATGTCGCTGTAGATTCCCGGCGGATAGTCACGCTTGGCTGGGTCTGAGTTCGGAGTCCCATTCAAATCGACACCCCCGTCAAGTTTGAGAAGAATGTTTTCCGCAGATCCGTCGGCGCGGGCGATGATCGTGAAGTTGCCATTTTTTACGACGGGCACGGTCGTTTGATAGGTGTAATTCGGCGGTGTGGTGCCCTGCGGAAAGCCACGGTTGGTGAGTTCATAGGGATTGAAGGATTTGTCTCCATCCGGCCCGTCTTTGCGAGTGACGGCTATGCGATCCACCTCACGGCCGTTTTGGTGCAGCGTAACGGCGTCTTTCGGCCAGAGCGTGGAAAGTTCTGGGGTGCGCCAACTGAAGACATAGTAACCGCCGGGCGGCACGACCACGCTGCCGAGTTCCCCCGCATATTTGTAAAAACCTCCCATGTAAGATCCATTGGGCCCCTCGGCATATTGATAGAGGTAAGCCCCCGAGCCAAAACTGGTGGCAATCTGGCGGGCTTGGCCCTGCGCGGTATTGTCGTTGAACATCGCGACCATGGTGATTTCTTCGGATGCGATGCCGCTGCGGGCGTTGCCGAATTTGTCGCAATTGTCGCGCCGCTCGAAGGCGAGGTAGTCGCCGTCGCCCCACCGCCCCTGCTGCAGACCACGGGCGAAATCGTTGTGAATTTTTAGAATGTTCGGGATGCGGGGATCCGAGAACTGCCCAAGGAAATTCGTGTTCGCATGGCGGGGGAAGGCGCCCCCTGACTCACCGAGCGTGCCGGCTTTGTAATAGCCATCCGAATAAATGAGACCAAGCCCCTCGCGGAACATGTAGTAGGCATGCTGCCATTCCTTCTGGGCGGCGTAGTCGTTGTCGTGGCTGTTTGCGTGGGTGACTCCAAGACTGGCGGAGAATCCTCCCGCTCCCGAAGAATCCAACCCCGCCAGCGTTCCCCAGGGGTTGCCGAGGACGCCGTTCAATTTTGAGCGGAGATCATTGTCGACCAAGCGCATTCCCGCATCCCAGTAACCACCGTAGCCAGGGGGTGTCCCAAGATGCTCGCCAAACATCATGAGGTCGTCCCGGCCCTTTTTTTCATTAAAGACCGAGTCCCGTTGGTTGGGGTCGCTGAATCCGCGTGTCAGGTTGAACTGCCTTTGTGCCCCCCCGAGATAACCGGCATCCGAGCTATCCTTGTTGGATCCGGACATTTGCCCGTAGAAATAATCAGGCACATGTTTGACGGCGTCCAGACGCAGGCCATCGGCTTTGAGCCGGTCTATCTGGAAACGCGCAGCGCGGATCAGGTAGCTTCCCACATCCTCGACATAGGCGGCACGGTTGTCCTTGAGGTATTGCGTGGCGTTCGCCCGAAGTTGTTCGGCGGTGGCATTCGCGCCCAACGCCGCGCGGGCCCTGTCGATAAGCCAACCAAAATAAATTGTCTTGCCGTCCTTGTCCTTATCGTAGTGCTCCGGCCGGTTCAGATCGCGCACAAAAGAATACTTGGAATGGGTCGAGCCTTCACTCGGTCCGAAATTGGCGTTCGGCGACTCGTGGGCGATATCGATGAGATCCGAAAGTCCCAGGTTCTGCACTTGCCAAGCGCTCCCCCAATCGCGCGTGTTGTCCCATTTGCGGTAAAATCCATCCTCAGTTTTTCTCAAATGAAAATCCTCCGGCACCATACCCGGGTAAAGTTCCGTCTGACCCTCCCCGCCTGTTGGCGTGTCTTCGCTGAACCCGGGTATGTCGAATGCTCTATGGTTCATGATATTGTCAAAATACACACGAATACCAAAACGGTGGGCGATTTCGACCATCTGAATCAACTCTGCCTCTGTGCCATAGCGCGTGCGCACGGTATTGCGCTGGTCTTTGGAACCAAAATCAAAGGGATCCCACAGATCATATCCGACCGACAATCCACCACTACCCTTCGTCGGCGGAGGCAACCAGACTGAGGTGTATCCCGCCTCTGCGAGTTCAGGCATTTTACGCGCGATCTCTGCGTAACTGGTGTTGAAATACTGAAGCATGCCCTCCCCATGCGCCAATCCTGTCATGCAAAGCCCTACAGCAAGGCGCCGGAGGCATATCCAAACGAAAGATGGGGGGCGTCTTGAAATCAAAAGAATCAGGGGTCTTATCTAACTTACATGGACATATGGGGATTTTCCACTCGCAAAACGAGTTTAACAGTGAGACAGTTCAAAAGTTCGTTTGCAAAATTATGTCAACCCCCAACATGTCGGAGATCGCTAAGGCCGCTGGAGTCGGCAAGGCCACAGTTTCACTCGCATTGCGAAACGACCCCCGGCTTCGTGCAGAGACGCGCAAGCGGATTCAAGATGTGGCGGCATCCATGGGCTACCAGTCCAACGCGATCGTGTCCCACCTCATGGCGCAGCTACGCGTGAGCCGGAACCCACGCTACCAGTCCACAATCGCAATTTTGAATGCCAATACCTCCTGCAGCATGCTGGAGACAAACCCCACCTTCCGCTCCATGATCAAGGGACTCAAAACCCGGTGCCTGGAACTGGGCTATGGCATCGACGAGTTTTGGCTTCATGATCCAGACACCACCCCCAAGCGTTTGAGGCAAATCCTCCAAGCCCGAAACATCCGCGGCGTTATTATTGCCGCAGTGTTCGACCACCATGAACTCCCAGCGGAGTTTGATTCCCTCTGGGACGAACTGGCCTGTGTTGTGCTCGGAATACGGCCCGACAGGCCAGCATTCCACTTTGCCTGCAACGACCAGTTTTCCACGGCCATGCACACCGCGATGGAACTCCGCGCACTGGGATACCAAAATCCCGGCCTCGTGATCGCCCCCGTGATCGAGGACAATGTCGACCGCAGGTTCACGGCAGGTTTCCGCACGGGGTGGATTCCCGACGCCTCAAACATTCCACTCCTCAATTACGCTCCCAAAGAGGAGACCGCCTTCCGGGAGTGGATGAAAAAACATTCTCCCGATGTTGTTGTCTGCACGCACCCGGAAATCCGCGACTGGCTGGCACGCATGAAACTTTCCTGCCCGAAGGATATCGGGCTCGTGCACTTGGACTTGTCGCCCGATCTCGAGGGCTGGAGCGGAATGAACCAAAAAAACGATCTGGTTGGCGCACTTGCGGTCGATATCGTCATCGGACAACTCCACCGCAACGAAATCGGCATTCCCAAGGCGCCGATCTGTATGATGACGGAAAGCGAATGGATTTCCGGAGGCACGGTGCGGAAAGGCGCGCCGAAGAGCAGGGCATCGAAATCACCGGCCCGCAAAACCGCAAACCCTCCGCAAAGTAAAAAATAAAACACCCATCGATGTCCGACGCCTCCGTGGGGGGGGTGCCAAGGTTTCAACTGTCCAACAAACCCGATGGCTCTTGGCGCACTCTGCGGATTGACGACCCAGAAGCCTCTTTGAATAGTGTGGTTGGTTGCTTATGAATTTTTCCACCCCCGTTTCCTTTTCCAGATTTTTCCTCTGCGCCGTGGCGCTTCTCTTGGGAGTCCCGGCCCTTCGAGGCGGGAGCGAACGGCGACTCCCGGAGTGGGCGAGAGATGTCGTGTGGTATCAGATTTTCCCCGAGCGTTTCCGCGATGGCGACCCATCCAACAACCCCGGCCGCGGCTCCCTCGAGTGGCCGATCGCTCCCTCCGAGCGTTGGAGGATTTCCTCGTGGACGGCCGACTGGTATGCTCGTGCGGACTGGGAGACCGAACTCGACAAGGCGGCGGGCCTCGATCCCTCACCGGCCTTTTACAAAGCGGGCGTCTTCGACCGCCGCTACGGAGGCGACCTGCAGGGCGTGGTCGATCAACTCGACTACCTGCGCAACCTCGGGGTCACGGCGATCTACTTCAATCCCGTCTTCTACGCGCGCTCGATGCACAAATACGACGGCAACAGCTTCCACCACATCGACCCCTACTTCGGCCCCGATCCCAAGGGCGACTTCGAAATCATGGACAAGGAAACCGCCGACCCCTCCACTTGGAAATGGACGGTTGCGGACAAATTGTTCCTCGACCTCTTACAACAGGCCAAAGCCCGGGGCATGCGCGTGATCATCGACGGGGTTTTCAACCACACCGGCCGCGACTTTTTTGCATTCGCCGACCTCACGAAAAGCCAGGAAAAATCCCCCTACCGTGACTGGTATCAGATCGAGTCGCTCGACCAAGAGGGCACCATCCGCAACGAGTTTTTCTACCGTGGCTGGTGGGGACACAAGACCCTTCCGATCTTCGCCGCCACGCCCGACGGCCTGGATATGGCTCCAGAGCCAAAAAAATACATCTTTGACATCACCAAGCGGTGGATGGATCCCAACGGCGACGGGGACCCCTCGGATGGTATCGACGGATGGCGACTCGATGTGGCCGACGAGCGTCCGGCCAAGTTCTGGGCGGATTGGAACGCCCTCGTGCAATCGATCAATCCCGAGGCCTACACCACCGGAGAGGTCTGGGGGAACCCGCTTGAGATGATCGCCCACGGCGGGTTCTCCGCCACGATGAACTACTATGGATTTGCAATGCCTGTGACCGGATTTTTCATTGATGAGAACCTCACGGCCTCACGCTTCACCGCCATGCTCGACGAGCGCCGCAATGCCTTGCCCGCTGGCACAGCCCCCGTCATGCAAAATTTGATGGACTCCCACGACACCGACCGCCTCGCCTCGATGGTGGTCAATGGTCACAACCACGGCAACCCCGAGCACCTCGATTTCAACAACTCCAGCAACGCCCGCGCATCGGCGGACTACCAAATCCGCAAGCCCGATGACCGCGAGCGGGCGATCCAGAGGATGATCGCCCTCTTTCAAATGACCTATGTCGGTGCGCCCATGATCTACTACGGCACCGAGGCGGGCATGTGGGGCGGCAACGACCCGGATGACCGCATGCCGATGGTGTGGGACAATTTGGTCCACGAGCCCCAGGCCATCGACCCTCGCGGCCGCTCCCGGCAACCCGACGAGATCGCCTTCGACAAGGATGTGTTCGCCTTTTACCGCACGGCGATCGGCCTTCGCAAGTCGTATCCCGTATTGAGTCAGGGCGACTACCGCGTGCTGGGAGCGTTCGACGACAAGAAGACGCTGGCCTTTATCCGCAAGGGCGCTGGAACCGCCATCGTCGCCGCCTTCAACCGCAGCGAAAAACCTCAAAATGTGGAATGCGATCTCTCCAGCGACGAGGTCGAACTCCTCAAGGGAGCCAGCGAAATCTTCAATTCCGCAGGCGACCCGACCGGCCTGAAATACGAAGTCGTCGGCAACCAACTCCGCTTGTCACTGCCGCCTCTCACAGGCGCGCTCTTCTCCAAACTTTAAAACTTCACCACAATCATGACCACCCCGACCTCGCGAATGAACCTGCTCTCCCTCTGCAACATGAATATTGGATTCTTTGGAATTCAATTCGGCTGGGGCCTGCAGATGGCCAACATGTCCTCGATCTACCAAATGCTCGGAGCCGACGAGGCCTCGCTCCCGTTGCTCTGGCTTGCCGCACCAGTCACTGGCCTGCTTGTGCAGCCGATCATCGGCCACATGAGCGACCGGACATGGTGCAGACTCGGGCGCCGCAGACCGTATTTCTTGGTTGGTGCCATCCTCGCATCCATCGCGCTTTTGTTCATGCCCCATTCCTCCGCCCTCTGGATGGCCGCCGGACTGCTGTGGGTGCTTGATGGCTCGGTGAATATCAGCATGGAGCCTTTTCGTGCCTTCGTCTCCGACCTCCTGCCCGAGGAGCAGCGTTCCCAAGGCTTCGCCGTGCAGAGCCTTTTCATAGGCCTCGGCTCGGTGCTGGCATCCTCCTTGCCCTTTGTGATGACCGAACTATTCGGCGTCGCCGGCACGGCGCCTTCGGGTCAGATTCCTCCGGCCGTGCACTGGGCCTTCACCATCGGGGCGGGAGTTTTCCTCACCGCCGTCCTTTGGACCGTCTTCACCACGCGCGAGCATCCGCCCGCCGACAGAGAGGCCTTTGAACGCATGCGCCAAGACTCCGCAGGCGTTCTTGGTTTTTTTAAGGAACTCGGCCATGGGATTACCTCCATGCCCCAAACCATGCGCCAACTCGCCGCCGTTCAGTTCTTCACCTGGAGCGGCCTTTTTTGCATGTGGATTTATTACTCACCTGCCATCGCAAGTCGTATCTTTGGCGCTGTGAAAGGCCAACCCGAATACGAAAGCCTCGTCGCCCAGGCAGGCCAATGGACAGGCGTGTGCTTTTCCGTCTACAACGCCGTCTGCTTCGTTTTTTCCTTCGCCCTCATCGCCCTCGCCCGCCGGGTGCCCGCCCGCACGCTCCACATCGCATGCCTCTGCCTCGGCGGACTTGGCCTCTCCATGGTGCCCTTCATTTCCACCAAGGAATTTCTTCTGGTGGCCATGGCCGGCGTCGGTATCGCCTGGGCCTCGATCCTCTCCATGCCCTACGCCATGCTCGCCAATAGCATCCCTGCCGGAAAAACCGGATTCTACATGGGCGTCTTCAACTTTTTTATCGTGCTCCCGCAAATCGCCATCTCCCTCGGCCTCGGCGAGGCCCTGCGGTTCCTGCCGCGCGTGGACTCCGCCTTCGTCGTCATGGGAGGTGGATTCTGCTTCCTCCTCGCCGCAGCACTCACCCTGCGCGTCGATACCGCCCCCGGTAACACCACACGGGTGTGAGAGAAATTCTTTTCGGGCTTTATCTCCTGATCAACTCACCCACCCCAGACTTCTTTTCCTGCTATTAAAAAAATGTGCAACCATAGATCAAAAGCATTCACCCTTATTGAGTTGCTCGTTGTCATATCGATCATAGCCATCCTCGCCTCCCTGGCATTTCCCGCTGTGAATGGCGCCATCGACTCCGCCAAGCGCGCAAAGGCTAAAAGTGATACTGTTCAGATTGTTACAGCTGTAAAAGCCTATCAAGCCGAATATGGAAAGCTCCCCACAGCTGCCGTCTCGAGTGACGATAGCGGTGAAGCAACCCAAGGATGGTTCCAAGGCAACAACGATGAAATCATTCGCGTGCTCACCGGGGAAAACCACAACTCCATGAACCCACGCAGGATCACTTTTTTAGAGACCCGCCCCGCCAAGGGAAACAAAGACGGCGTCGGCACCGACGGGAAGTTCTACGACCCTTGGGGCACTCCCTACGCCATCAAACTGGATACCAGCTACGATAATAGCTTGGAGTATTATGGCACAGGCTCCGTCAACAACCTTCGGATCACGGCCTTTGCCGTAAGCTTCGGAAAAAATATGAAGCAGCAAGACGTCACCAAGTCCAGTGACAGCACGGGCAAAGTCGATGACATCGTGAGCTATCAGTAGCTTCTCCTGCTGCAAATAAAGTGGCCTGGACGCAACGCAGAGCAAAGTCCACGCCTACAGGGGCTCTGCACGAGGGAAGCCGGGGCGACAGCCTCCTGCGCCGAAATTGCTTTAAGTTCACCTCATGTTTTGCCCTCCTGAGCCGAATATGGCACCCTGATCTCTTGCGCCCGCGCAGGCTTGCCTGCGGAGGGAAAAGCATCGTGCTTGCCAAGATAACGCCTCTTCCGAATGCAGCCTCACACCCTGTTTGCCCTGGATTTTATTGACCAGTTCAAACTCACATTCCAAGGGGTCATGCGACCAAAAAAAGGTTCCCTTTTTGCTGGGAATCACAGGGCCTATGTTGACAAATCCAGCTCGTTGCAGGAAAAGAAACACATCGAGCGCCTCCATCGCGAGATGGCACGCCATCCAAGTCTCCTCAAACCCTCAACTCCCGAACACAAATGAAAACAAACATCATACCCTCCTTGCGCAGAACCCTCTTTGTGGCATGCGCGTCCGTCGCAATCCCACTTCAAGCACAAGCCCAGATTGCGAGTGATAATGCCAGCAACGCAGCCTACAGCGGCGGTTGGACTAACGCCAGCAACGGAGGCACTGGCTTTGGGGGTTGGGGAATTACCAATACTCCAGGGTCTGGATCCGCAGGCAACTTTATCGGGGATCCAAGTGCAGCGGGCATCACCGGCATGAGCGCCACTTCGTTCGGATTTTTTGCCAACCCTCCCAATTCTGGAGCAAATGCGGCAGCAAGCCGTGGTTTCAGCGCCGCGTTATTGGATGGACAAACCTTCAGTTTTCAATGGGGTCTCAATTGGGATAGCGACACAGCAGGTTCCAACCGCGGTTTCAACCTAAAATCCGGGGGCAGTGAACTGCTCAACGTTAACATGGCAAATTCATCCGTTCTGACAATCAACGGAAGCCCAATGTTCAGCACTTACGGATCCCAAGCGTTCACTCTGAATTTTCAACAAATCTCCAGTTCCAGCCTACGAGTTTATGGAACTGGCCGGAATGGAGTGGAATCTTACGACAATACCTTTACAGGACTCAGCGGCAGCGCCGATAATTTTGAATTCTATTTTAATGCCACTGTTGCAAGTGTCGATCAGCGCCAGATGTATTTCAACAACCTCTCTATCGTCCCCGAACCTTCAACTTGGATTCTGATTGGAATCGGCTCGGCCTTTCTGCTCTGGCGTATTCGCCGGAAGGATTACGCGGGTTCCTGAGAACAAAAAATGGCTGGGAGGAGCGCTGTGAAAACACACACATCCGCAGATAGACAACCGTGCTGCGCTGCAAGTCCGATCAGTCCGATCAGTCTGTTGGTAGCCGGATAGTGAAGCCCAATACGGCCAACAAGCTGCTCGAGGAGACCGCCTCTACAAGCGCTCCCCGCTTATCTTCGCGCCGTCCACACTGACAGGTAACATTCAAATATTCAGAGTGAATGGCGCTGAGCTGATGGCCTGCCCAAAAAATCAGCACCGTGATTTTTAAAGATCGTTGCACGCTTCGCTTAGGCGTGAGACCGCTCGCCCTTTGCAATGAGCCGAGCAGTTTAGCTCCGCACCTCGACAAGCAATTACGGTGCCTTTTGCGCTACAGAATCGACGCGGTTCCGCCACTCCCCGAGCTGGAAGCCTGCCGCCGGTCATCCCCACCCCGCCAAAGGCACGACAGCACCATGGTCCCGGGGAGCACGCCCGCCCTCGGGTGCACCAGCACGCGCCCCTGCGGGCTGAATTGAAAAAAAATACGGCCGCAGGCCGGTGGAATCTTCGACATGTCGGGCGCGAGGCGCACCCGACGGCACCCGAGGGCTGGCGCGCTCCCCGGGACCGGGCGCTACTGCGCCACTTGTCAGAAGTCGGAACGCAAGCGTCTTTTGCTATGAAACCGGCCAACGAAATTCTCCGGCGAAGCCGCACCCCATTCGTGAAAATTCGTTCTATTCGTGGTTAAAAAATAGCGTCGCTATGTCATCAAAACAGCCCATTTTTATAGCGAGTGGAATGACTTGCTCCTGCTCAGAAAAGATATTTTGGCTGAGAGGCCTGCTTATTGAGAAGACCGAGTTCCTTGCGATCCGATAACCCCACAACATTCCCCCCGTCCCTCCTGCGTGATTTTCTCTTGAGAGAGGATAGGGTTCGTGCGAAGGAGGGGTTGGCGAGACGGTTTGGCTCGACCTGCCAAAGCGTTTCCTTGCAGACGAGAGGTGGATGGGGCCAACTGGTCGGCCTATAGCTTGAATTTTATGAATAGGACATTGCTTGTTTTGGCTGCCGGTATGGGCAGCAGGTATGGAGGATTGAAGCAGATGGATGGCGTAGGGCCGCGCGGGGAGAGCCTGCTGGATTACTCGGTGTATGATGCCGCCCTCTCTGGATTTGACCGGGTGGTGTTCGTGATCCGCCGGGATTTTGAAGAGGAGTTCAAGGACCGCGTGGGCCGCCGCTACGAAGATCGCATGGATGTAGGCTATGCGTATCAGCAGCTCAATGATCTGCCGGACGGCTTCAGCGTTCCGGAAGGCCGCACCAAGCCTTGGGGCACGGGGCATGCGATTTTAGCCGCCCGCGATGAGGTGGATTCCTCGTTTGTGGCGATCAATGCGGATGATTTTTACGGGCGTGACGCCTTTGCTGCTGTGGCTGGATTTTTGAAGGCGCATGAGGATACAGGGACTCGATTTTGCATGGGAGCCTATCGACTTGATGCAACGCTCTCAGAACACGGGAGTGTATCGCGAGGCGTCTGCCAGGCGGATGCGGAGGGTTTGCTCGAGACGGTGCGCGAGCACACGCAGATTCAGCGCACGGCGCAGGGGATCACAGACCTGGCGGAAGGCGCCGAGTTCACCGGCGCGGAGCGGGTTTCGATGAATTGCTGGGGCTTCACTCCCGAGGTCTTTCCACGACTGGAAGCAGGGTTCAAAGATTTCCTTGAGGCTCGCGGAGGCGAAGAAAAGTCGGAGTTCTACATCCCGAGTGCTGTGGGGGAAATGATCTCTGGTGGCGCGGCAACGGTGCATTTGGTGCCTGTGGAGAGTCAGTGGTTTGGCGTGACCTATCGCGAGGACCGACCGCTCGTGGCGGCCGCGTTGGCCGATTTGACAGAGAAGGGCGTGTATCCCTCGCCATTGGCCTGAGTTCTGCGCTCAGATTAC
>Ga0247838_1000311_pt1 | contig 77397 bp, 83 predicted proteins | sample LaCruzMarch2015__5_FD_189097 | JGI IMG/M metagenome (GOLD analysis project Ga0247838, IMG submission 189097) | Freshwater microbial communities from meromictic Lake La Cruz, Castile-La Mancha, Spain - LaCruzMarch2015_15m | ecosystem: Environmental > Aquatic > Freshwater > Lake | place: Spain...
CGCAGCAGGCTGGCGCCCGGCCCTGCAGCCCATCTGTCGCACCCTCGCCGAGAACAGTCTGAAGTTGATCGCCCTCAGGGGCCTGGTTGAAGCCAGAGCCAGCTGCGAGCAAGGCCACCCTGGAGACCCGGACCCATCCATCGCCGACATCCTGGCGGCGATGGATGATCTGCTCTGATCCCCCTGGCCGGCCCTTCGGCGATGCTTGATGGCCTCTCCTGATCACCCGGGCTTGCTGATCGAGGCTCTGCAGCGGGCCGACAGTCCCGAGCGCCTGCTGGAAGCCACAGAAAACCTGGCCGCGGCCTGCCATCCTGGCGCCGCCCTCGCCCTGGTGGAGGTTCTCGGTTTCAACAACCCCGGCGCCGCCGTCGCCGCCGTGGACGGGCTGATCGCGCTGGGGCCGCTGGCGGTGGAGCCGCTGCTCTCCAACCTGGATGGCCACAACTACGGCGCCCGGGCCTGGGCCGTGCGGGCCCTGGCCGGCATCGGCGATGTGCGGGGCGTTCAGGTGCTGGAGCGGGCGTTGGCCTCCGATATCGGCCCCAGCGTGCGGCGGGCCGCCGCCAGGGGCCTAGGTCGGATCAACCTGGAGCCCCTGGAGGCCAGCGAGCGGGTCGCCCTGCGGCTGCATTGCCTCGACGCCCTGCTGGCCGCCTGTGAAGACGCGGAGTGGGTGGTGCGCTATGCCGTGGCCGTTGGCCTGGAGACGCTGCTGAGCCAGCTGTCGGCACCTGCCGACCAACGGCAGCGCGGCCTCGCCGGGCTCAGCGGCCTCGCCGCCGCCAGCGAAGACACCCCGGTGGTGCGCCTGCGCGCCGCCCTGGCCCTCGAGAGGCTGGCATGAGCGCTCCCCAACGTCTGCTGTTCGTCTGCCTGGGCAACATCTGCCGTTCCCCCGCCGCCGAAGGGGTGTTCCTGCATCTGCTGGCCCAGCACGGGCTTGAGCACGCCTTCCAGGTGGATTCGGCCGGCACCGGCGGCTGGCACCGGGGCCAACCGGCCGATGTCCGCATGCGTGCCGCCGCCGCCCGCCGGGACATCACCCTGCCCAGCCGGGCCCGCCAGATCGAGACGGCGGATCTGCTCCGCTTCGATCGGATTCTCACCATGGACGACGAGAACCTGGCGGCCGTTCAAGCCCTGGCCAGGGGCGTGGAGCATCGGGCCAGGATCGAGCCGATCACCGGCTACTGCCCCCAGCTCCAGATCACCGCGGTGCCCGATCCCTACTACGGCGGCGCCAGGGGTTTCGAGCAGGTGCTGGATCTGCTGGAGCAGGCCTGCGCCGGCCTGCTGGCCCAGCTCCGACCCCCTGCCGAGCCTTAGCCAACGGGGCCTGGCTCCGGCCAGGCCTCCTCCGGGATGCGTTGGCGAAACAATCTCACCAGCTCAGCGATCACCGCCTCGACTCCCATGCCGTCGGTGACCAGCTCCACCGCATCGGGGGCCTGGAGCAGCGGTGCCACAGGCCGGGTCGAATCCAGGTGGTCCCGCTCGGCGATCTGGCCTTCCAGCTCGGCCAGCTCGGGAACCCCATAGCCCCGCTCGCGGAGGTCTTGGGCCCGCCGCCGGGCCCGCTCCGCCACCGTGGCTGTGAGAAACACCTTGAGATCAGCGTCAGGGAAAACAGCCGTGCCGATGTCGCGCCCTTCCGCCACCAGCCCACCCTTCTCACCCATCGCCTGCTGCTGGCGGGTCAGGGCCGCCCGCACACAGGCATGGGCCGCCACCGCCGACACCTGGGCCGTCACCGACGGATCGCGAATGGCCGCCGTCACGTCGTGGCCGTTGACATGCACCCGCAGCTCGCCAGCTCCGGCGTTCTCCAGGCTGAGGTCGAGACCAGCCAGCAGGGGTTCGATCGCGGCGGCATCGGCTGGATCCGCCCCCTGCCGCCGCACCCACCAGGTGACGGCCCGGTACATGGCCCCGGTATCGAGATAGATCAGCCCGAGCTGCCGGGCGAAGGCGCGGGTCACCGTGCTCTTGCCGGCGCCGGCCGGACCATCGATGGCAACGATTGGGGAGCGAGGCATCAGCACGATGTGGTCGATCAGGCGCGTGGAGCCGCAACGCACGGCCACCGCCAGCAGGGCGAGTCCGGATCCAGTCGGGAGCGTAGGCAGGGGCTGGAGGCTGAAGGGATGCACCAGCTCGGCGTACTCCACCAGCAGCCCAGCCTGCTCCAGCTCGCTCCGGAATGCCCTAAGCAAGGTTTCGAGAGGGCGTACTCCACCGGCCAACCAGGCCCGCGCCGAATCCAGGGCCGCTGGTAAGGCGGCCGCTTGGCGGCGTTCCTGGGCGGAGAGATAGCGGTTGCGGGAGCTGCCGGCCAGCCCATCGGCCTCCCGCCAGGTCCGGCAGCCCCGCACCTCAACAGGCAAGCCCAGATCGGCCACCAACCGGCGAAGGATCACCAGTTGCTGCCAATCCTTCTCGCCGAGTAGCAGGCAGTCGGGGCGGATCAGGCCCAGCAGGCGGGCCACCACGGTGGCCACCCCCTCGAAATGGCCAGGACGATGGCGCCCGCAGAGGGCATGGACCAGGGCCGGAGGCGGGATCACCCGGGTGAGCTCGGCATCCCCCCCCGGGAACAGCTCCTGCTCGCTCGGGGCGAACAGGGCATCGGCTCCAGCCGCTTCGGCCAGGCGGCAGTCGGCGTCCTCATCCCTGGGGTAGGTCTGGAAGTCTTCCTGCGGGCCGAACTGAAGGCGGTTGACGAACAGGCTGACCAGAACCCGGGGACGGATCGGTTCAGCTGTGGAGCCAGGAGTGGTGGGCTGGTGGGCCCGCTCAATCAAACCGAGATGGCCGGGATGGAGCGCCCCCATGGTGGGGACGTAATGCAGGGGCCGTGGACGTCGTCCGACAGCCCCGCACCAGCGTTGCAGCTCACAGCAGGTTCTCAGCAGCAGCACAGGAGGAAAGGAACGGAGCCGATCCTGCACATTGCCGCAGGGAACCTACTGGAGAACCTCAAGGCGAACCTGGGCGATACCGCTGGCGGTCAGGCCCAACCGCTGGGCGGCGCCATGGGCCAGATCGATGATGCGGTTGCCGTGGAACGGCCCTCGATCGTTGATGCGGACCTCGGTGCTGCGGCCATTCCAGAGATTGGTCACCCTGACCTTGGTCCCGAAGGGCAAGGTGCGATGGGCGGCAGTGAGGGTGCCGGGGCGGAACACTTCGCCGTTGGCGGTGCGATTGCCGAAGAAGCCGGGTCCATACCAGCTGGCTTCACCGCTGCTCACCTGCTTGACCCGGCGAGGCTGGGGCACAGGAGCGATCGGTTGGGGGACCACCTGGCGAGGCTGGGGAACCAGGTCGAGCTCAGGCTGAACCTCCCGGATGGCGACATCGCCTTTGAGCTCAGGAGCCGGATCGGTGGTCTCAGCCTCCCTGACCATGGCGATCAAGGGGCTGGAGGCGGACTGGCCGGGATCCGCGAAGGCCGGGATGGCCAGGCCGCTGGCAGAGAGCAGGAGCGCAAGGGCTCCGAGGGAAAATGTGGAGGGCATAACAAGCGGAACGCGCTGTCAACAACAGCAACGACTGAAGAATCAGAGGTCCAGCAACGATCAATTCCTCCCAATTGGAAAGCGGGGGAGAAGTCAACCGAAGAATGGAGTTCCTGGCAAAAACAACGACGAGTGGAACTTAACGGCATTGCTGAGATCCAGGACGCCGCAAATCCGATGGACCTGATGATCAGAAATCGTCATCAGCGCCGAGATCGCCCGCGAGCACTGGGCTCAGCCAGCCCGGCAATCGTCACCGCCCATCAGCGAATCGGATGCAAGGCATCAGCAGGCCTGATGGAGTTGAGTACCAATTTCAAAGTCGTCCACTGCCGAAGCGGATTTTTTCCTGCCGCCGCGCTGGACCGTGCCGCCTCTCACCGGAGCATCACCGCGTCGCAGAGTGGTTACCACGCACCTGAAGCCATGGACTACCGCACAGCAGGAGTGGATGTGGTCGCCGGCCGGGCCTTTATCGAGCGGATCCGCGCCAGTGTCGAGTCCACCCGCCGCCCCGAGGTGCTGGGCGGCCTGGGGGGATTCGGTGGCCTCTGCCGCCTGCCGGCCGGCCTGCGCAAACCCCTGCTGGTGGCGGGAACCGATGGGGTGGGAACCAAGCTGGAGCTGGCCCAGGCCCATGGCCGCCACCATGCGGTGGGCATCGACCTGGTGGCGATGTGCGTCAACGACGTGATCACCAGTGGCGCCGATCCCCTCTTCTTCCTCGACTACATCGCCACCGGCAAGCTCACGCCGGCCGCCATGGCCGCCGTGGTGGAGGGGATCGCCGAGGGCTGCCGCCTGAGCGGGTGCGCCCTGCTGGGGGGCGAAACGGCGGAGATGCCGGGGTTCTACGCGCCGGGGCGCTACGACCTGGCCGGCTTCTGCGTGGCGGTCGTGGAAGAAGACGAGATCATCGACGGCCGCAGGGTGCGCCCCGGCAATCCCATCCTGGCTCTGGCCAGCAGCGGCGTCCACAGCAACGGCTTCAGCCTGGTGCGCCGCATTCTCGAAACCACCGCAGTTTCACCGGCCTGCACCCTGCCCGGCGGCAGCGAAACGGTGATCGATGCCCTGCTGCGCCCCACCCGCCTCTATGGAGCCGTGGTGAAAGCCCTCAGGGGCGCAGGGATTCCCCTGCATGCCATGGCCCACATCACCGGCGGCGGCCTGCCGGAGAACCTGCCCCGCTGCCTGCCGGAGGGTCTGCACGGCCGCATCGATCCCACCAGCTGGGAGCGGCCCGCCCTGTTTCGGTGGCTCCAGGAGCAGGGCGCGGTGCCCGAGGAGGATCTCTGGAACACCTTCAATCTCGGCGTGGGCTACTGCCTCGTGGTGCCTGAGGAAGCGCAGGACCCCGCCATCGCCGTCTGCGCCGAACTGGGTGTGAGCGCCTGGCGCCTGGGGGTGGTCGAGGCGGGGCCCGGCCCATCTGGGGGCCTGGAGGGCTTGCCCCACGCAGCCTCCCGGGCGCCAGCCACGGAGAGTCCTGCTGACGGTGGATGATGGGTTGAAGACCATGGGGTGCGGTTGTGCCCTGGTTGACCGTCCATGACTGGCTGGAGAACTGATATCCGATGACATCAACCAATGGACGCCTGATCCGGCGGCGAAGCTCCGCAGGCCCCTTGCCGCCCAATCCCCCCCGCCGGCCGCGGGAGGCCACCACCCCAACCAATCACCCCGCCCGCGCCACCTTCCTGGCCCTCCGGGACCACGGCAAGGTGTACGTGTCCGACCTGCCCCGCCTCTCCCAGGGCCAGCTCAACCTGATGGGCCAGGAGGCCCGCGAGGTGCTCGACAGCCTGACCCGGCGTCTGCAGGAGCTGGAGCAGCAGATCGGCCTTTCCCCCCTGGAGCAGGAAACCCGGATCCGGGCCACCACCAAACGGGATGTCACCGAGCGGTTCATCCGCGCGATCGAGGAGGAGCAGGAGCAACGACGCAACAACCCGGCCCTGCGGGCCGAGGCCGGCGAATCGATCGCCCGCACCTTTCTGGCCCTGGCCCGTCACCGGCTGCCCGGCACCACCTTCGATGCGCTGATGCAGGAAACCCTCGCCACCTGTGGCGACCGTGGCGAGGCCGGCCTTGACAACGGCGATGGGGAGGGCGACAGCGCCAGCGAGCCGATCCGACCGATCGCCCCACCGCCAAGACCGGCGCTGGTCAACCTGCCACGGCCCGCCTCCCTGCCAGTCGTGCTGAGCCCCGATCCCTCACCGCCACGGGCGGTGGGCTAACTCAAGCGGCCTGAAACGGATTGGCCGGCATCCGCTCGGGCTGGTACCCCCAGAGAAACTGATTGCCCCAGGCCCAGGTGCCCACGCCGATCGAGGGTTGGTCCGCATCAGGCAGCGGCTTAGGCATGGAAGGGTCAGGAATGGGAACAAGAGCAGCAGCCACCACACCGCACCGGCCGGCCGTTCATGGCCATGATCATCGTTTCCGCTCTCCAACCCCCTGAATCCGCCCTCGCCTGCCGCCGGGCCCCAGCCGGAAGCCATCAGCCCTCGCCAGCCGGCCGTCGTTGCGCCTGGGCCAGCCGCCGAAGCGGTGCTCTGCCAGCACTGCGGCCGGAGTGCCACCAATGGGCGTCGTTGCCAGGGTTTCTGCGTGGCCGACGCCGACGCCTGAACCGGGACTCACCCACAGTGGATGACAGCTGCACCCATCGCCAGGTGGTTGGTTCCTTGCTTCCATCCCGTCTGCAGATCCACTTGCTGAGCCTGCTGGTCGGAGGCCTGGCGGCTGCCTCAGCTTCCCTCGCCCAGCCGCGAGCCACCCCGACCGACACGATCGGCCGATTGCAGAGCGTGGCCCGGAGCTGCAGCAGCAACCTGGCGGCAGCGGCCCAGGCTCCCTGCACATCGGTTCAATTCGAGCAACAGGACGGCCTGTTGAACGTTCGCTTCATCAGCCCCGGCCAACGGGGCGGGGAGAGCGACCAACTCAGCTTCGTGGGAACGCTGCAGCCGGGCAGCGTTCCGATGGCATGCCAACAGGGCCGCTGCCAGTTCCAGGGGGCGATCAGCACCGCGATCGCCAGTGTGAGTGAGCGGAGCTTCGACAGCCGCGGCCTGGTCAAGGCCTTGCCGAAAGCCTGGCCGGCCAACGGCAGCTGCCGGATCGATCAACGCCAAGTGCGCTGCGAGGCCAAGGCCCTCAGCCGCGAACTCTGGAGCGCCACAGCCACGTTCTGACCTCCGGGCAGCGACCATCAAAAAAGAGGCGGCACCCAGATTCGAACTGGGGGTAAAGGATTTGCAATCCTCTGCCTTACCACTTGGCCATGCCGCCAGTCGGGAGCAAACTCCCAGAACCGGATCGTATCAGCCATGGCATGCCCTCCCGTCTGCTGGTCCTGAGCAACGGCCACGGGGAGGATCTGATCGCCCTGCGGGTGATTAGGGCCCTGCGACTCCGCCAACCCCGGCTCGCCGTGGCGGTTCTGCCCCTGGTGGGCGAGGGGCTGGGCTTCTGCGAGGCTGAAACGAACGGAGAGCTGGAGCGGATCGGTCCAAGGCGGGAGCTGCCCAGCGGCGGTTTCAGCAACCAGAGCCTGACGGGGTTGCTGGGGGACCTCTCAGCAGGACTGCCGCTGATCAGCTGGCAGCAGCTCCGGATCGTGCGCCGCTGGGGCCGCCGGGGCCTGCCGGTGCTGGCGATCGGCGACCTGCTCCCCCTTCTGCTGGCCTGGGCCAGCGGTGCCCCCTATGGCTTCATCGGCACCCCGAAAAGCGATTACACCTGGCGGAGTGGGCCGGGCCGCGATCGAGTCGCCGATGGCTATCACCGCTGCAAGGGAAGCGAATGGGACCCGTGGGAGTGGCTTCTGATGCGCCAGCGGCGTTGCCGCCTGGTGGCGGTGCGGGACGCCCTCACGGCCCGGGGGCTGCGTCGCCATGGCGTGCGGGCCCTGGCACCGGGAAACCCGATGATGGATGGCCTCGATGCGCTGCCGCTGCCAGCGGCCCTGGCCCACCGCCGACGGTTGGTGCTGCTCTGCGGCAGCAGGATGCCTGAAGCCCTCACCAACCTGCGGCGGCTGCTGGAGGCCCTCCACACGCTCCGCCCAAGGGGGGAGCCGCTGGTGGTGCTCTGTCCCACCGGCTCCAGGCCCACGGCCGGCCAACTCGAACCGCTGTTGCGAGCCAAGCACTTCACCCCGGCCACCCCTCCCGAGGGCTGCGGCGCCACCAGCGCCTGGCAGCGCGGCAGCCTGTCGCTGCTGATCGGCAACGGTGCCTTTCGCCGCTGGGCGGCCTGGGGGGAGGTGGGGCTGGCCACGGCCGGCACCGCCACCGAACAACTGGTGGGGCTGGGCATTCCGGCCCTTTCCCTGCCGGGTCCCGGGCCCCAGTTCAAGGCAGGGTTCGCCCGGCGCCAGAGCCGGCTGCTGGGTGGGGCGGTGCGGGTCTGCCCCGCCCCGGAGGCCCTCGCCGCAGCGCTGGGCGACCTGCTGGCCAACCGCAGCGAGTGCGGGGCCCTGGCGCGGATCGGCCGGCGAAGAATGGGGGCAGCCGGGGGCAGCGAGCGACTGGCCGCCCTTCTGGAGAAGGATCTGCTCGGCCAGGGGCAAGGATGATGAACCAACCTCCCCGTCACCCCGCCGATGCCCGCCCCCACTGACCGGGCCTACGCCGCCGTCACCGGAAGCCTGGCCAGCCTGCTGGGCATCAGCATCGCCTCGGCGCGCCGACGGGTGGATCAGCAGGCCGCCCGGGAGGAGGTCCGCGATGCCGGCGGGCGGGTGGCCATCGCCGAGCGGATGATCGAGCTGGCGCGGGGCTCCACCCAGGAGCAAACCCGATTGCTGGATTCGCTGCTCACCGCCGAAAGCGACGAGGCGAATTACCTCGACGAAGACTGAGCCGACGAAGTCCGACTCCACGACGACCGAGCCATCGCGGCGCCCTCCCCGGGCACCCCGACTTCAGTGCTCGAAAACCGAGCCGAAGCGGCGGCGATCCAGTTCGGAGAACACGGGGATGCAGGCGAAGCAGCGGCGGGCCAGCTCAAGCCGTTCTTCCCGCTCCAGGATCGTGGTCAAGCGCTCGTAGGCCGGCAGCAGGTAGCGCACGTCGTTGGCGGCATACAGCAGCTGCGCTTCGCCCAGATCCTCGACCCGGCCCCAGTCGCTGCTCTGGGCCTGCTTGTCGAGCTCCACCCCCACCAGTTCCTGCACCACCTCCTTGAGCCCGTGCCGGGAGCTGTAGGTGCGGGCCAGGCGGCTGGCCACCTTGGTGCAGAACAGCGGCTGCACGGCGATCCCCAGGCCCTCACCCAGGGCCGCCACATCGAAGCGGGCGAAGTGGAACACCTTCTCGATCGCGGGGTTCTCCAGCAGCTGCTGGAGCAGCGGGGCGGCGCTCTGGCCCCGGGCGATGCGGATGCAGCAGACGTTGTCGAGGCCGTCGGCGATCTGGACCAGGCAGAGGCGATCCCGCCCATGCACCAGCCCCATCGCCTCCGTGTCCACCGCCAGGGCCGGAGCCGCCGAGAGCAAGGCCAGCCACTCCGGATCGAGGTCACCGTCAAACAGCGCAAAGCGAACAGGAGCGGTGGCAGAGGCTTGGGCCATGGACGGGGCAGCAACGGCTGCCATCGTCGCCTCCAGCTCGGCCAGGGTGAGAATGGCCGCACCTGCAGCTCCCGCCATGCCCCTCACCCTGGGCTCCACCCTGCTCCTCACCCTTCTGATGACCGTGGGGCTGGTGTTTTTCCTGCGGGCAGCCAGCAAGGACCGCACCACCGTCGTCGACGTGCATTCCCCCCAGCCCGCCCTCGACGTGCTCGAAGGCCTCAGCCAGTGGCTGCTGCAACGGGGCTGGCAAGCCGAGGCGGGCGACCCGGAGCGGCGCCTGCTGCGGTTCCGCGGCCGGGTGGCCTCTAGCCTGCACCTCGCCCTGCTGTTGTCGCTGCTTGGTGGCGTGGGCGGCGCCTGTCTTGGCCTGGTGCTCCGGCAACTCTCCACCGGCCTGGGCTGGTGGCCGCTGCTGCTTACCCTGCTCGGTCCCGTGGCGGGCTGGGTCTACCGGCGCCGGGCCGCTCGCCAGGAGGAGGTGGAACTCCGCCTGATCAGCGACGACGAGGCGCCCTGCAGCAGCCTGCGCCTACGGGCCCACCGGGATGAGCTGATCGCCCTGGAACAGGAGCTGGCCCCCCGGCTCCAGCTCTCCAGTGACGGCTCCCTGCTCAGCTCACCGATCTGAGGAATGTCCACGATGCGCCCACCCGTCCGCTCTGCCCTTCTGCTCGCGGCCCTGTTCAGCGCCGGCGGCGGAAGTTCTGCCCTCGCCAATGAGATCGCTCCTCGATCGGGCACCAGCCTGGCCAGCGGCGCGGCCGGAGCCGCCTCCCTGGGAGCCCCGCCCGCCACGAACGACTACGACCCCCTCACCGGCCCGCGCAGCCGGCTTGCCAAGGACTGGATCGGCCTGCGGGCCCTGTCGGCCGACACCCCCATCCTGGTGATGGCCGGCCACGCCGATTCCCAGAACATCGGCGGATCGGGCACCCATGGAGCCGCCGTCGCCCTGGCCCGGGACAGCCCGATGTTCCCGGGCATCACCGACGAGCTCTACTGGAACATCGTGATCGCCCAGGCGGTGGTGCAACTCGGTCAGCAGCGGGGGCTGCAGATTCGCTACCACGAACCGCCGTTCCGCACCATCGTCAACGGGGATGCCCCCGGAACGAACTGGAGTGCGGGCCGTGAGCACAGCGCAATCGGCGGCTACGCCCTGGAGATCCACTTCGACGCCTACGGCCCGGACGGCATCGGCTCAGGACTGATCCCGGCGATCAACCAGCCGTTCAGCCGCCTCGACGAAAGCCTGGCGGCGGCCTTCGGCGCCTACCCGATGGCCTTCCGCGGCGGGCTCGGTGGACCGAAGCGAGGCATCGCCCTGCTGGAGATCGGCAAGCTGGAAGGGACGCTCGAGGCGAATCTGAGGGATCCGGCCCGCCGTCCGGCCACGGTGCAGGCGATTGCCGAGCGGGTGGTCGTCGCCCTTCAGCAAGGGCTTGGCCAGCCGGCGTTGGACGCTCCGGGGCTCACCCAGCTCAATCCACCGCCAGGTGGGGTTGGCAGCGCTCCTCCAGGGAGGGGTCGGTCAGCCAGTCCTGGGGCCTGGTGAACACCTCCGTGAGCAGGGCCTCACGGCTGCCGGGCTCCGGGGTGTAGCCATACTCCCAGCGCACCAGCGGCGGCAGCGACATCAGAATGGATTCCGTGCGCCCGTTGGTCTGCAGACCGAAGATCGTGCCGCGATCGAACACGAGGTTGAACTCCACGTAGCGGCCGCGGCGATAGAGCTGGAACTGGCGCTCCCGCTCGCCATAGGGGGTGTCGTGGCGCTTGGTCACGATCGGCGCGTAGCTGGGCAGGAAGCCATGCCCACAGGCCTGGGCCAGTTGAAACAACTGCTCCCAGCTCTGCTGTTGCGCGCCGGCGGTGGCGGCGCGTTCAGCGGCGGGACCCGCCGGGTCCTGGCCCTTGTAAAGGGTGCCGGCCGGATCCTGGTAGTCGTAGAAGATGCCGCCGATGCCGCGGGTTTCGCCGCGGTGCTTCAGGAAGAAGTAGTCGTCGCACCAGGCCTTGAACACCGGGTAGTAGGCGGGATTGACGCTGTCGCAGGCGCCCTTCAAGGTGCGATGGAAGTGAATGGCATCGGAGAGGAACGGATAGAAGGGGGTCAGGTCGGCCCCGCCTCCGAACCACCAGACCGGGCCCGCTTCGAAGTAGCGGTAGTTGAGATGCACCGTGGGCACGTAGGGGTTGCGGGGGTGCAACACCATCGAGGTCCCGGTGGCAAACCAGGCCTGCCCCTCCGCCTCGGGCCGCTGGCTGAGGATGGAGGGGGGGAGGCGGTCGCCCTCCACCTCGGAGAAGTTCACGCCTCCCTGCTCGAAGACGCGGCCGGCCGTCATCACCCGGGAGCGGCCGCCGCCGCCCTCCGCCCGCTCCCAGCTCTCCTCCTGGAAGGTGGCTTCGCCATCGAGGGCCTCGAGACCGGCGCAGATGCTGTCCTGCAGACCCATCAGCAGGCCCCTGGCCCGGGCCCTTGAATCGGATGGCGGTGCCGCGAGGGCCGTCGGATTCGCTTCGATCTGCTGGGCCACGCCGTTCTGCCTCCCTGGTTGTTCCGCCACTCAACAGCAAGCCCCGGCTGGGGCGTTGAAATCCTGCCCACCTTTCCAGGTCGCCGCCCCCCTCCACAATCTTTCGAGAGCCTCTGTCACGGGCACGCCGCCTAGGATCAACTTTCGAATGACTGCCGATGGGATGGCCACCGCTGATCAAGCGCTCGAGGCCTTGAAGCCTCTCTGTGACGCGGGAAGTGGCCGTACCCTCCTGGACCTGGCCTGGATCAGCCAGGTGCGGATCCAGGCCAACCGGGCCGTGTTCCGCCTCGCCCTGCCCGGTTATGCCACCAGCCAGCGGGAACGGATCGCCGCCGATGCCCGCGCCGCCCTGCTGGGTCTTGAGGGGATCGAGGACGTGCAGGTTGAGCTGTCCCAACCCGAACCAGCCGATTCCGGCCACAGCCATGGCCCCGCCGCCGGCTCCTTGCCGGCCCAGAAGGGCATCCCCGGCGTCAAGCGGGTGATCGCCGTGAGCAGTGGCAAGGGGGGGGTGGGCAAGAGCACCGTGGCGGTGAACCTGGCCTGCGCCATGGCTCGCCAGGGCCTGAAGGTGGGCCTGCTCGACGCCGACATCTACGGGCCCAACGTTCCCACCATGCTGGGGGTGGCCGATCGCACCCCACAGGTGCGCGGCAGCGGCGAGCAGCAGATTCTCACGCCGATCGAGGTCTGCGGCGTTGCGATGGTGTCGATGGGGCTGCTGATTCAGGAGAACCAGCCGGTGGTCTGGCGGGGGCCGATGCTGAACGGCATCATCCGCCAGTTTCTGTACCAGGTGGAGTGGGGCGAGCGCGATGTGCTCGTGGTTGACCTGCCGCCCGGCACCGGCGATGCCCAGCTCACCCTCGCCCAGGCCGTTCCGATGGCCGGCGTGGTGATCGTCACCACACCTCAGAAGGTGTCGCTCCAGGATGCCAGGCGGGGCCTGGCGATGTTTCTGCAGATGGGGGTGACCGTGCTCGGGGTGATCGAGAACATGAGCGTGTTCATCCCCCCCGATCGGCCCGAGGCGCGCTACGCCATTTTCGGCTCCGGTGGCGGCGCCGAACTGGCGGCCGAGGCCGATGTGCCGCTGCTGGCCCAGCTGCCCCTGGAGATGGGGGTGGTCGAGGGGGGTGACCGGGGCCTGCCGGTGGTGGTGGCCCAGCCGGAATCCCCCACGGCCCAGGCCTTCCTGGCGCTGGCCGACGCACTTCTGCTGCCGAGCCTGAGCCCCGCCTGAACGCCATGGCCACACTGAGCGGGCGGAGGCGGGGCGTGCTCACCAAAGCGCGCCCGGCCCGGCGCCACCTGCTGCACGGCGTGGACCTGGTTCTCTGGGGCATCCCCCTGGCGATGACCTTTCTGGCCGGGATCCTGATCGCCAGCACCCAGCGCCAGGCCGATTACGCCGACTGGTACCAGCACTGGATCACCGGAATGGTGGGGTTGGGCCTGGCCCTGCTGCTGGCCAGGCTGCCCCTGCAGCGCCTCAACGCCCTGCTGCTGCCGCTCTATGGCCTCACCGTGGCCAGCCTGATCAGCGTGCGCTTCATCGGCACCTACGCCCTCGGTGCCCAGCGCTGGGTGAACATCGCCGGCTTTCACGTCCAGCCGTCGGAGTTTGCCAAGCTCGGCGCCATCCTGCTGCTGGCGGGCGTTCTGTCCCGCTATCCCATCGAGCGGCCCGTCGACCTGATCAGGCCGACGGGGGTGTTCCTGGTCCCCTGGGTGCTGGTGTTCATCGAGCCCAACCTGGGCACCTCCCTGGTCTTCGGCGCCGTGCTGCTGGTGATGCTGTTCTGGGCCGGCATGCCCCTGGCCTGGGTGGTCCTGCTGCTCTCGCCGCTGGCCTCGGCGATCCTGGCCGGCACCGTTCCATGGGCGCTGCTGGTGTTGATTCCGCTGATCGGCGTGCTCGCCTACCGCTCCCTGCCCTGGAAACGCACCGGCCTGGCCATCGTGCTGGCGGTCCAGGGCCTGGCCTCCGTGCTCACCCCCTACCTCTGGCAGCACGGCCTGAAGGCCTATCAGCGCGACCGGCTGGTGATGTTTCTCGACCCCTCCAAGGATCCGCTCGGCGGGGGCTATCACCTCCTGCAAAGCAAGATCGGGATCGGATCCGGCGAGCTGTGGGGGACCGGCTTGATGCACGGACAGCTGACCAAGCTTCGGTTCATCCCCGAGCAGCACACCGATTTCATCTTCAGCGCCCTCGGGGAGGAAACGGGCTTCATCGGTTCGATGCTGGTGGTGATCGGCTTCGTCGCGCTGATGTGGCGGCTGCTGCAGATCGCCGGCAAGGCCCGCTCCGACTTCGAGTCCCTGGTGGTGGTGGGCATCGGCGCCATGGTGATGTTCCAGGTGGTGGTCAACATCTTCATGACGATCGGGCTGGGTCCCGTCACCGGCATCCCCCTGCCCTGGATGAGCTATGGCCGTTCCTCCATGCTGGTGAACTTCATCGCCCTCGGCCTCTGCGCCTCGGTTCATCGGCGCAGCCGCTCCAGCCAGGGGGGGTGGTGAGCGGCACGACCCTGCATCAGCTGAGGCAGCAGCTGGCCGAGGGGGTCCCCCCAGGACGGGGAGACGAAGACAGCGTTCGGCGCCAGTGGTGGGCGGCCCTCGCCACCCTCCAGGAAGACTTCCTGCTGCCGCTCCAACCGCTCACGGGGGTATGGATCGCCTCGCCCCTGCCGGCTCTCTACGAACCCGAGCTGTTGCGGCAACTGCAAGGGTGGGTGTGGACACCGGCCGAGGTCGGCACTTTGCTGGAGCATCCAGCTCCGCTGCTGCCCGGAGGCCTCGGTGGCACCGCCAGGCCCGCCGCGGCAAGCCCCTCCCATTTCGAGCGGCTGATCCTCGAGCCGGACGACGGCACCGATCCGTTCCTGCTGCTGTTCACGCCCCAGCTCCAGCTCGCCATGGCCCTGGAAGGGGAGCCCCAGCGGCGGCGCTTGGTCCTGCGCTTCGACCCCGCCACCCTGACGGAAGCCCTGCGGCTGGTCGATGAACGCCTGCAGAGCCGCAGTCCCGAGGCGGCCAGGCGCCTGCGTGGCGCCCTGCAGGGGTTGGGGGCGTTGCGCAGTGAGGAGAAGACGGCCCTGACCTTCTGGCCCCGGCTGGGGGAACGGCTGGCGGCGATGGCGCCCAGCGTCACCCTGCAGCCGGTGGTCCGGGCTGACACACGCCGGGATGGGGAGCGGGAGGCCGAGGCCAGCAGCGAACAGGCCCGGGGGGAACTGGCCCTGCTCGAAGCGCTCACCCATGAGGTGCGCACGCCGTTGGCCACGATCCGGACCCTGATTCGCCTGCTGTTGCGCCGCAGTGACTTGCCCGAGGCGGTGCGGCAACGGCTGGAGCAGATCGACGGTGAATGCAGCGAACAGATCGACCGGTTCGGTCTGATCTTCCATGCCGCCGAACTGCAGCGGCGGCCCCGCCCCCGCCAGGACCTGGCCCGCACCGATCTCGCCGCGCTGCTGTCCCAGCTCCAGCCCCTCTGGGAGCGGCAGCTGGGGCGACGGGGCCTGCTTCTGCGCCTGGAGATCGAACCCCAGTTACCGCCGGTGATGAGCGATCCCAGCTTGCTGGAAACCATGCTCGGCGGATTGATCGATCGGTTCACCCGCAGCCTCCCCTCCGGAGCTGCCGTGTTGATCCGCCTGCAGCCCGCCGGGTCGCGGCTGAAACTGCAGCTCAGCTGTGTCGACCCTCCCAACGAAGAGGTCGCCGCCCAACCCGCCCAGGCCGCCGTGGGGCCGGTGCTGAGCTGGGATCCGCTGACCGGAAGCCTTCAGCTCAGCCATCGCGCCACCCAGCGGCTCTTCCACAGCCTGGGTGGCCGCCTGACCGAGCGGGCCGGGCAGGGCCTCACGGTGTTCTTCCCGCTGGCCAGTGCCACGGCCTGGCCCGAGGCCTGAGGCTGAGGCCAAACTCCGATGCCCTGGTTTGTTGACGGGTGTGAAGAGAGGGCGGATGCGCCGAAAAGCCCAGGAATCACGGTGCTAACTTCCAGCCGAAATGGTCCTGCGGCCCTTCGGGGAACGCCAACTCACCTCCCAACACAGCCATGACAGCAACGGCGCTGAGCGGTCAACTCCCCAAGTACATCGGCAGCACGGGCGGCCTGCTCAATTCCGCTGAAACCGAGGAGAAGTACGCCATCACCTGGACGAGCGGCAAGCCCCAGGCCTTTGAGCTTCCCACCGGTGGGGCCGCTGAAATGAACGAGGGCGAAAACATCATGTACTTCGCCCGCAAGGAGCAGTGCCTCGCCCTCGGCACCCAGTTGCGCACCAAATTCAAACCACGCATCGAGGACTACAAGATCTACCGGATCTTCCCCGGTGGCGACACCGAGTATCTCCACCCGAAGGATGGGGTGTTCCCCGAGAAGGCGAACGAAGGCCGGCCGATGGTGGGCCACAACCCCCGCCGCATCGGTGAAAACACCAATCCCTCCACGATCAAGTTCACCGGCCGCAACACCTTCGACACCTGAGGCTCCAAATCCCGTCCTGGAGCGGGAACCCTCAACCTTTAGAAAGGCGGGGCCAGGTGCCCCGTTTTTTTTGCCTGGATGCAGCCGTGATGCCCTCTCCCGATCACGCCGGCTTCGCTGAGCTTGTGGCTGCCGGCAGCACCTTCATCCCGGTCTGGAAGCGCTGGCCCGCCGACCTGGAAACGCCTCTCACCACCTGGCTGAAGGTGGGGGCCAGCAGTCGCCATGGTGTGCTGCTGGAATCCGTCGAGGGGGGCGAGCGGCTGGGGCGCTGGAGCTTTGTGGTGGCCGACCCGCTCTGGACCCTCACGGTTCGGGGGGAGCGGGCCCTGCAGTGCTGGCGGGATGGGCGGCGGGCGGAGCATCGCGGCAACCCGTTCCAGCTGCTGCCCCAGTGCCTGGAGGGCCTTCGTTCGGCACCGGTGCCGGGGCTGCCGCCGGTGGGGCAGCTGTTCGGTTTCTGGGGCTATGAACTGATCCGCTGGATCGAGCCCACCGTGCCCGTCCACCCCAATGATCCCGGTGGACCGCCGGAAGGCTGCTGGATGCTGGCGGACAGCCTGCTGGTGTTCGACCAGGTGAAACGCCAGCTCACTGCCGTGGCCTATGCCGATCTCAGCGACGGCACCAACCCGCAGGACGCCTACGCCAGGGCCGAAGCCCGCATCGGCGAGCTGGAGCAGCGCATGCAGGGGCCCCTGCCGAGCGGGGTGAAACCGCTGCAATGGACGGCGGAACCCCTTCAGCAGCTGATCACCAGGAGCAACCGCAGCCAGGCCAATTACGAGGCGGCCGTTGCCTCGGCCAGGGAGCACATCGCCGCCGGCGACGTGTTCCAGCTGGTGATCAGCCAGCGGCTCGAAACCAAGATGGGGAGGGATCCCTTCGAGATCTACCGCAGCCTGCGGATGGTGAACCCCTCTCCTTACATGGCGTTCTTCAATTTCGGGGGCTGGTACCTGATCGGCTCGAGCCCCGAGGTGATGGTGAAGGCCGAGCCGGTCGAGCGGGGGATCCGCGCCTCGCTGCGACCGATTGCCGGGACCCGGCACCGGGGGGCCAGTGAAACGGAGGATCAACGCCTGGAGGAGGAGTTGCTCGCCGACCCCAAGGAGCGGGCGGAGCATGTGATGCTGGTGGATCTGGGTCGCAACGACCTCGGACGGGTCTGCCAGCCCGGCAGTGTCGCCGTCACGGAGCTGATGGTGATCGAGCGCTACTCCCACGTCATGCACATCGTCAGCCAGGTCGAAGGACTGCTCGCCCCAGGCCAGGACATCTGGAACCTGCTGCAGGCCTCCTTTCCGGCAGGCACAGTGAGCGGAGCGCCCAAGATCAGAGCCATGCAGCTGATCCACGAGCTTGAGCCCGATGCGCGCGGCCCTTACTCCGGGGTCTACGGCGCCGTCGACCTGGGGGGCGCCCTCAACACCGCCATCACGATTCGCACCATGGTGGTGCTGCCGGACCCGGAGGGGGGCTGGCGGGTGCAGGTGCAGGCGGGCGCCGGGCTGGTGGCCGATTCCATCCCCAGCTCCGAGTACGCGGAGACCCTCAACAAGGCCCGGGGCCTGCTCAAGGCCCTGGCCTGCCTGGAGGATGGAACGCCGTGAGCGGCCCCTTGCTCCTGAAGGGCTTCGAGGTGGAACTGTTCACCGGCCGGGGCGACGGCACGGTGGTCGGCGTCGCCGAGGAGGTGGCCGCAACCCTGCCGGGCTTCGTGACCGAACCGGATCACCGCAACCTCGAATACATCACCCACCCGGATGCCAACTACACCGATCAGCTGACCATGCTGCAGGAGCCGCGGCGGCGGTTGCGGCAGTGGCTGCAGGACCGGCAACTCACCCTGCTGCCCGGCAGCACCCTCAGCCTGGGTGACAGCCATCGCTTCGAGCGATCCGATCCCGCCAACGCCTACCACGGCTTCATCGAAGCCACCTACGGCACCCGGGTGGTCACCGCCAGCGTCCACATCAACCTGGGGATCACCGCCATGGGGCCCCTCTTCGCCGCCTGCCGGCTGATGCGCTGCGAAGCGGCCCTGCTTCTGGCGCTCAGCGCCAGTTCCCCCTTCCTCGATGGCACCCCCACCGGCGCCCATTCCCAGCGCTGGCTCCAGTTCCCGCTCACCCCGGCCAAGGTGCCGCTCTTCCTCGATCACCCGCACTACACCCACTGGATGGAAGCGCAACTGCAGGCCGGCACGATGCAGAACGTGCGCCATCTCTGGACCTCCGTGCGCCCCAACGGCGAGAATCGGCCCCACGACCTGAATCGGCTGGAGATCCGCATCTGCGATCTGATCAGCGATCCCCGGGTTCTGCTGGCCGTCACCGCCTTTGCCGAGTTGCGCCTGCTGCAACTGAGCCGGGATCCCTCCTCCCACGATCCCCTGCTTGCCAGCCGGCTCAGCCCCGCCGAACTGGCTGAGCTCGCCGACAGCAATGACCAGGCAGCCGCCCGCGGCAGCCTGGAGGCCGATCTGCTCGACTGGCGCAGCGGCGAGCGCCTTGGGGCCCGGGCCTGGATCGAGCGGGAGTTGGTGGCGATACGGCCCCTGGCCCAGCAGCTGGGCCTCGATCCCTGGCTCGTCCCCCTGACCGTGGTGCTGGAGCGCGGCAATGAGGCGATGCGCTGGCTGGCCATGCACCGTCAGGGGGCCAGCATTGCCGCGATCCTCACCAACGCGATCGGGGAAATGGCGGAGGGCGAAGGTCAAGCGGCACCACGCAACACAGCGGCCCTGAACCCTTTGGGATGATCATGGTGCCTCCCTTCGCTGAGCCGGCTCCCATGAGGCAGTCTCTGACCGCCCAATCAGCCGCCTTGGACGATCCATCGGCACTGGATCCAACGCAGCCGGCCCCGCGGGTGACCCGGCTGCTGGGGGAGCGGCTTGAGTTGGTGGAGGATCTCTGGAAAACGGTTCTGCGCAGTGAGTGCCCCCCCGAGCAGGCCAAGCGGTTGCTGCGGCTGAAGGAGCTCAGCGAGCCGAGCGAGGCCCCCGATGGGATTGACAGCATCACCCCGATCGTTCAGCTGATTCGGGAGATGGACCTGGCTGAGGCGATTGCCGCGGCCCGGGCTTTTTCCCTTTACTTCCAGCTGGTCAACATCCTCGAGCAACACATCGAGGAGGACAGCTATCTGGCCAGCCTCAAGGACGGCTTGCCGCCCCCGAGCCCGGACCCCTTCGCCCCCCCCCTGGCCAGCCAGACCGATCCAGCCACCTTCAAGGAGCTGTTCACCCGCCTGCGGGGGCTGAACGTGCCCCCGGCCCAGCTGGAAACGCTGCTGCGGGAACTCGACATCCGCCTCGTTTTCACGGCCCATCCCACCGAAATCGTGCGGCACACGGTGCGACACAAACAGAGACGGGTCGCCTCCCTGATCCAGAAGCTGCAGCAGGACAGCCCGGCCGAACTGCATGACGAGCGCAACCTGAGGCTCCAGCTCGAGGAGGAGATTCGCCTCTGGTGGCGCACCGATGAACTGCACCAGTTCAAGCCGTCGGTGCTCGATGAGGTGGATTACGCCCTCCACTACTTCCAGCAGGTGCTCTTCGATGCCCTGCCCCTGCTGCGCCTGCGCATCCACAGCGCCCTGACCGGCAGCTATCCGGATGTGGAGCCTCCCCCCGATGCGTTCTGCACCTTCGGCTCCTGGGTTGGTGCCGACCGGGATGGCAACCCTTCCGTCACCCCGGACATCACCTGGCGCACCGCCTGCTATCAGCGTCAGATGATGATCGAGCGCTACATCAGCGCGGTGCAGGATCTGCGCGATCAACTCAGCATCTCGATGCAATGGAGCCAGGTGAGCGCTCCGCTGCTCGAATCCCTGGAGGTCGATCGGCTGCGCTTCCCGGACATCTACGAAGAGCGCGCCGCACGCTATCGCCTTGAACCCTACCGGCTCAAGCTCAGCTACACCCTGGAGCGGTTGCAGCTGACCCACCAGCGCAACCAGCAGCTGGCCGACGCCGGCTGGGAGTCGCCCTGCGACGGACCCAGCAACCCGGTCGGCCTGTCGATCGGCACTGGGCTGGTGTCATCCCCGGCCGAGGAACTCCATTACGGCTCCGTGGATGAGCTGCGAACCGATCTGGAGCTGCTCCGCGACAGCCTCGAGAACACCGGCCTGAGCTGTGAGCCGCTGCGCAAGCTGCTCTCTCAGGTGCACATCTTCGGCTTCAGCCTCGCCACCCTCGACATCCGCCAGGAGAGCACCCGGCACAGTGACGCCCTGGATGAACTCAGCCGGTATCTGCAACTCCCCGTTCCCTATGGAGAGATGGAGGAGGAGCAGCGGATCGTCTGGCTGCTCGACGAGCTGCAGACCCGCCGTCCCCTCCTGCCGCCGGCGGCGGCCTGGAGCGCGCCCACGGCCGAGACCTTCGGGGTGTTCCGCATGCTGGAGCGGCTGCAGCGGGAGTTCGGCACCCGAATCTGCAACAGCTACGTGATCTCGATGTCCCACACGGTGTCGGATCTGCTGGAGGTGATGCTGCTGGCCAAGGAGGTTGGCCTGGTCGATCCCAGGGCCGTGAGCACCCAGTTGCTGGTGGTGCCACTGTTTGAAACCGTCGAAGACCTGCAGCGCGCCCCGGCCGTGATGGAGCGGCTGTTCGCCGAACCCTTCTACCTCCGGTTGCTGGCCAGCAGTGGCGAAGCCGAAAAGCCCCTGCAGGAGGTGATGCTGGGCTACTCCGACAGCAACAAGGATTCCGGCTTCCTTTCCAGCAACTGGGAAATCCACAAGGCCCAGATCTCCCTGCAGCACCTGGCCAGCCAGCACGACGTGGCCCTGAGGATCTTCCACGGGCGCGGGGGCTCGGTGGGACGCGGTGGCGGGCCCGCCTACCAGGCGATCCTTGCCCAACCCAGCGGCACGATGAACGGGCGCATCAAGATAACCGAGCAGGGTGAGGTGCTGGCCTCGAAGTATTCCCTGCCCGAGCTGGCGCTCTACAACCTCGAAACGATGACCACCGCCGTGCTCCAGAACAGCCTGGTGAGCAGCAGGCTCGACGACACCCCCAGCTGGAATGCCTTGATGGCGCGCCTGGGGGCCAGCTCACGCCGCCATTACCGCAAGCTGGTCCACGAAAACCCCGACCTGGTGGCCTTCTTCCAGCAGGTCACCCCGATCGAGGAGATCAGCAAGCTGCAGATCTCCAGCCGCCCCGCCCGGCGCAAGAGCGGCGCCAAGGATCTCTCCAGCCTGCGGGCTATTCCCTGGGTGTTCGGCTGGACCCAGAGCCGCTTTCTGCTGCCCAGCTGGTTTGGCGTCGGGGCGGCGCTGCAGGAGGAGCTGGAGCAGGATCCCGGCCAGCTGGAGCTGCTCAGGCTGCTCTACCAGCGCTGGCCGTTCTTCCGCATGCTGATTTCCAAGGTGGAGATGACCCTCTCGAAGGTGGACCTGGACCTGGCCCACCACTACGTGCAGGCCCTTGGACGGCCGGAGAACCGGGTGGCGTTCGAGCAGATCTTCGAGGTGATCGCCTCCGAGTTCACCCTGACCCGCGACTTCGTCCTGCAGATCTCCGGCCACCAGAGGCTTCTCGATGGCGATCCGGCCCTGCAGCTCTCGGTGGACCTGCGCAACCGCACGATCATTCCCCTCGGGTTTCTCCAGGTGGCCCTGCTGCGCCGGCTGCGCGATCAGAACCGTCAACCACCCATGAGCGAAGCGAGCGGTGAGCGGCCCGACGGGCGCACCTACAGCCGAAGCGAGCTGCTGCGGGGCGCCCTGCTCACCATCAACGGAATCGCCGCCGGCATGCGCAACACGGGCTGAGACGCGATTGATTCCCTTTCGCAGCCAACCCACCGCCCCTCGGCTGCCCGAGGGTTATGCCCTGCTCACCGACGATCGCCCTGAACCCTCAGAGCTCAACGAGCTCCTGGTGTCCTGTGGCGAGAACCGGCGGAGCGAGACGCGACTCCTCCAGGGGCTCAAACGGAGTGCCTGGCACCTGAGCGTGCGGGATCCCTCCGGCCATCTGGTTGGTTTTGTGCGGGCCACCAGCGACCAGGCTCTCAACGCCAATCTCTGGGATCTGGCCGCCTCCCCGGCGGAGCACGGCCAGCAGATCGTGCTGTCCGTGCTGGTGCACACCGCCCTGGCACGGCTCAAAAAGGAGCTGAGCGGCTGCAGCATCTCCGTAGCCGCGGCGCCCGAGGCCTTGCAGGCGTTGCAGCGCCATGGCTTCCTGGTGGACCCGGGGGGGATCCGTGCCATGGGTCTCGCCCTCGGAGCTCCGGTGTCGAGGGTGGAGTGAAGCGAGCATGGAGGGATTCGAACCCCCGACCCTCAGAACCGGAATCTGATGCTCTATCCAGCTGAGCTACATGCCCGTGTCGCGGCCCAGGGCCGCACAGGCCCCGGCCATCGCCTGTCCTGATGGGGGTACCTTAACCGCACGCCGCCCCGGACCCATGCGGCTGAACCGCCTGGAGCTGCATCACTTCCGCAACTATGCGCATCTGGCGCTCGACCTGGAGGCTCCGCGACTGCTGGTGATCGGCGCCAACGGCGCAGGCAAGTCGAACCTGCTCGAAGCGGTCGAACTGCTGGGCAGCCTCCGCTCCCACCGCACCGCCAGCGACCAGGACCTGATCCTGCACGGCCAACCGGTGGCCAGAATCGTCGCCCACTGCGGTGAGGGGTCCCAGCCCGGCCCCGGGGCAAGCCGCCCCGACGAGGACCGGCTGGAGCTGGAGCTGCGGCGGCGCGGCGGCCGACTGGCCCGCCGCAACGGCAAGGCGCTTGAGCGCCAGCACGATCTGATCGGACCGTTGCGAGTGGTGGGCTTCAGCGCCCTGGACCTGGACCTGGTGCGCGGCGAACCGGCCCTGCGGCGCCAGTGGCTGGACCGGGTGGTGCTGCAGCTTGAGCCGGTCTACAGCGAGCTGCTGCGCCGCTATGGACGCCTGCTGCGCCAGCGCACCCACCTGCTCAAACGCGGCGGCGGCGGGGGCCACCAACCTGGCCTGCTGGATGCCTTCGACCAGCAGATGGCCCTGGTGGGCACCCGGCTGCACCGGCGACGCCAGAGGGCCCTGGGGCGGCTGGCGCCCTTGGCCACCGGCTGGCAGCAGCGCCTCAGCGGCGGTCGGGAGGCTCTGGAGCTGGCCTACCAGGCCGGCAGCCGTCTAGAGGGCGCCGAGGAGGAGGCACCCTGGCGAGAAGCCCTGGCCGAACAACTGCGGCAGCAGCGGGATGAGGAGCTGCGCCTGGGCCATTGCCTGGTGGGCCCCCATCGCGACGAGATCGGCTTCCTGCTGGGCGGGCAACCGGCGCGGCGCTACGGCTCGGCCGGCCAGCAGCGCACCCTGGTGCTGGCCCTCAAGCTCGCCGAACTGGAGCTGGTGCGGCAGCTCTGGGGCCAGCCGCCCCTGCTCCTGCTTGATGATGTGCTCGCGGAACTCGATGCCCAGCGCCAACAGCTTCTGCTCGAGGCTATTGGGGAGGGCCATCAATGCCTGATCAGCGCCACCCATGTCGAAGCGTTCAGTGCCGGCTGGGCGGCGCGATCCCAGCGGGTGAGGGTGGTGGAGGGAGCGTTGATCCCCATCCCCGCAAGGGATGCCTAGGATGGGTTGCTGTTCGATCAACTTCGATGACCCAGACCCTGCCCTGCCTCCACCCCAACCCGGGATGGAGTGGAGCCCTCAGCCCCGCCGCTTCCAAGCCCCACACCCCCAGTGCCACCGAAATGGTGGGAAAACACTGCATCCTCGAGCTCTACGACTGTGACTCCGCCAAGCTCGACGACGAAGCTTTTCTCAGGAGCGCCATCACCAACGCAGCAAAGCGTGCTGGCGCCACTCTCCTGAATCTCATCACCCATCGGTTCAAACCGCAGGGGGTGACAGGGCTGGCCCTTCTGGCTGAATCCCACATCTCGATCCACACCTGGCCCGAATCGGGCTACGCCGCCGTCGACGTGTTCACCTGCGGCGACCACACCATGCCGGAGCGGGCCTGTCAGGTGCTGAGCGAAGAACTCACGGCAGGCCACCACAAGCTCAAGAGCTTCCGGCGCGAAACGCCGCTGGCCACCACCAGCGAGATCCGCCTGCCGATCGTGCTGGCGGCCTGAGCCACCCACCCCGTTAGGAGGAAGCCTCCTATCCGGCTCCCCAGCCCCGGCCCGACGATTCCTCCGTCGGGCTTTTTTGTGTGGCCTGGCGATTGAGCTTGCCACTCACCAACCCTTCGAGATCGAGGCTCACGGCGGTGAAGCCGAGCTGGCGGAACGCCGCCACCAGCTCCTGGCGGGGCAGGGACCGGAGCACCCTGTCCAAGTCCTCGGCGGGAACCTCGATCCGGGCTGTCTCCCCCTGGCTGCGCACCCGCAGCTCGCGGATTCCCCGCTGGCGCAACCAGGCTTCAGCGGCGGCCACCCGGGCCAGCCGCCCGGCGCTGATCGGCTCCCCGTAGGGAAACCGCGAGGCCAGGCAGGGCTGGGCCGGCTTGTCCCACCAAGGGAACCCCAGGGCCCGGGAGATCTGGCGGACGGCGGCTTTGTCGATGCCCAGCTCCGCCAGGGGGGACGCCACACCGCGCTCGATCGCCGCCTGGATGCCGGGGCGGTGATCACCCAGATCATCCACGTTCACCCCATCGAGCACCCGGGCGCCGCCCGCCTCGGCGGCCACCACGGCGAGCAGGCCATGCAGCTCCCGCTTGCAGGCGTAGCAACGCTGGATGGGGTTGGCCGCATAGGCGGGATCGTCCAGTTCAGCTGTGGCGATCTCCCGGTGACGAATCCCCATCCAGGCGGCCTGAAGCCGGGCCTCCTGGAGCAGATGGGGCGCGAGGGCCGGGGAAACACCGGTTATCGCCAGGGCCGACTCCCCGAGCTGCTCGGCGGCGATCGCCGCCACCAGGGCACTGTCGACCCCACCGGAATACGCCACGAGGACCGAGCCTGGCCTGGCGATGTGCTGCCGCAGGCTGCGCAACTGGCCCTGGAGACGCTCCGGCAGGGCTTCCACCAGGGGATGTTGACCCGAAGACGGCATGGCCCCAGGCTCGGCTCGTTAGGATCCAACCGTAGAAGGCTGGCGATGACAGCGACTTCAAGCGGAACCGGCCGCGGCATCGGCATCCGCACCGCCGCCGGCAGCAGTGAGCGCATCCACGGCCAGCTGCACGTCTACGACGGCGAAGGAAAGGGCAAGAGCCAGGCGGCCCTGGGGGTGGTGCTGCGAACGATCGGGCTGGGCATCTGTGAACGCAAGCGCACCCGGGTGTTGTTGCTGCGTTTCCTGAAGGGGCCCGGCCGCTCTTACGACGAGGACGCGGCGATCGAAGCCCTGCAGCAGGGCTTCCCCCACCTGATCGATCAGGTGCGCACTGGCCGCGGTGACTACTTCACCGCCGAGGAAGCCAGTCGTTTCGACCGTCAGGAAGCGCAGCGGGGCTGGGACATCGCAAAGGGGGCCATCGCCAGCGCCCTCTACTCCGTAGTGGTTCTCGACGAGCTCAATCCCGTGCTGGATCTTGGCCTGCTCGACACCGCGGACGTGGTGCGAACCCTGGCCGCCAAACCGGAGGGCATGGAGGTGATCGTGACCGGCCGCGGCGCCCCGCAGCCCCTGGTGCAGCTGGCCGATCTTCACTCGGAGATGCGGGCCCACCACCACCCCCAGGCCGGGGCCGCAGGTCTGGCCGGCATCGAGATCTACACCGGTGATGGCAAGGGCAAATCCACCAGCGCCCTGGGCAAGGCGCTGCAGGCGATCGGCCGGGGCATCAGCCAGGACAAGAGCCACCGCGTGCTGATTCTGCAGTGGCTCAAGGGCGGCAGCGGCTACACCGAAGACGCGGCGATCGCCGCCCTGCGCGAAAGCTTCCCCCATCTGGTCGATCACCTGCGCTCCGGGCGCGACGCGATCGTCTGGCGGGGCCAGCAACTGCCGATCGATTACGTGGAAGCGGAGCGCGCCTGGGAGATCGCCCGCGCCGCCATCGCCAGCGGGCTCTACAAAACGGTGATCCTCGATGAACTCAATCCCACCGTGGACCTGGAGCTGCTGCCGGTGGAGCCGATCGTGCAGACCCTGCTGCGCAAGCCCGCCGAAACGGAGGTGATCATCACGGGCCGCTGCAAGAACCCCCCCGCCTACTTCGATCTGGCCAGCGTGCACTCCGAAATGGTCTGCCACAAGCACTACGCCGAGCGGGGGGTCGACCTCAAGCGCGGCGTCGACTACTGATCCAGCTCACTGCGACTGAACGGGCTCAATAGAGCGGCACGGCGGGATCCACCTCCCGGCTCCAGGCGTTGATGCCGCCGTCCACATTGACGCCCTCGATGCCATGGCGCTGAAGGGCGAGCAGGGCCTTGGCGGAGCGCCCGCCCATCTTGCAGTGAACGTAGAGGTGCTTGCCGGCGGCCAGACGCCGCACCTCCTCCACCGCCTCGCCGCTCTCGATCCGATCGAGGGGGATCAGCACTGCGCCGGGAATCACGGCAATGTCGGCCTCGGGCGGGTTGCGCACGTCGAGCAGCAGCAGGTCGGCCGGTTGGCGATCCAGCATTGCCTGGAGATCCGTGACCGAGATGCTCTCCATCGCTCCAGCCTCCTCCGTTCCCGGCGCCGAGCCGCCGACACCGCAGAACTCCTGATAATCGATCAGTCTGTCGATCACCGGCCGCTCCAGGCTGGGGCGCAGCTTCAGCTCCCGGAAGGCCATCTTGAGGGCATCGAAGAGCAGCAACCGGCCGCTCAGGCTGGTGCCGATGCCGGTGATGATCTTGACGGTCTCAGTGGCCTGAATCATGCCGATGATGCCGGGCAGCACCCCCACCACGCCGCCCTCGGCGCAGGAAGGCACCATGCCCGGCGGCGGCGGCTCAGGGAACAGGTCGCGGTAGTTGGGGCTCTCGGCGTCGAGGTTGAACACCGTGGCCTGGCCCTCGAAGCGGAAGATCGAGCCATACACGTTCGGCTTGCCCAGCAGCACGCAGGCGTCGTTGACCAGGTATCGGGTGGGGAAGTTGTCGGTGCCGTCGCAGACGAGGTCGTAGGGCTCGATGATCGCCATCGCGTTCTCCGCGGTGAGCGCCGTTTCGTAGAGATCCACCTGGCAATGGGGGTTGATCTCGTGGATGCGGTGTTTCGCCGATTCGATCTTGGGCTTGCCCACCCAGCTGGTGCCGTGGATCACCTGGCGCTGCAGATTGCTGTGGTCCACCACGTCGAAATCGACGATGCCGAGCCGACCCACGCCGGCGGCGGCCAGATAGAGCAGCAGGGGCGAACCGAGTCCGCCGGTGCCGACGCACAGCACCGAGGCCGCCTTGAGCCGCTTCTGACCCTCCATGCCGATCTCCGGCAGGATCAGGTGGCGGGAGAAGCGCACCACCTCATCGGGGCTGAGCTGGACGGCGCTGGTGTCGGGAGGAAGCATGGGCAGAAGGCCTTGGCCATGGGCAGCCGCCTGGCGCGGCCATCGCCCTAGTGTCCCAAATCCCCGATCCGCATGGCCAGCGGCCGCATGAGCGCCAGCGCAGGCTCCGGAACTCCCGCAGGGGCAAGCCACCAGGCCCGGATGGGCGTTGCCACCGAGGCCGGCCCCAGCTCGGCTGTGGCCCCGGCGATCAGCATCAAGGTGGGCGGGAAGGCCAGGCTCCGGTCCAGCTCCGACGGCACCGCCACGCCGCCCGGATGGGAATGGGCCGTGCCGATCAGCTGCCAGCCATGCAGACGCCCCCACTTCTGGGCCAGCAGCTGCTCGCGGGGATCAACGGCGAAGCGCCGGGGGCGCTCGGCCGGGGGATCCCACACGTTCAGGCAGGGCCAGATCGCCTCGATCCGCAGACCGACCTCCCGGCAAGGCTGGGGACCGGACCAGGGTCCCAGCAGGAGGGCGCAGCTTTCACGGGGGGTCTCCGCGACCAGAATGGCCTCGAGCAGGGTCAGCTGATCCCGACCAATGCGCAGCAGCTCTGGCCAGGGTTGTCCCATGCCGATACGTTATGGGGTTGAATCCCTGATCCTTTGCCTCTCCGTTGATGAGCGACGCCAGCACCGAGCAGCAGGATCAGACCGTGCCAGCAGAGCCGACCATGACCGGAGCATCTCCAGAGCCAGCGGCCACCGATTCCGGTGTGAACTTCACCGAGCGCTACAGCGAAATTCTCGGCAAGATCAACCAGAGCCTGGATCAGGTGGACTGGAGCCAGGCCAGCCGGATCGGCAAGGGGGCCGGTGTGGTCCTGGCTGTGATCGTGGCCCAGATCCTGATCAAGGGGGTGCTTGACACGATCAACCTGCTGCCGGTGATCCCCGGGCTGCTGGAGTTGCTGGGACTGGTGGTGGTGGGCCAGTGGAGCTGGCACAACCTCACCACCAGCGAGAAGCGCTCCGCCGTGGTCAGCAAGCTCCAGGGCCTGCGCGAGGAGTACCTGGGCTGAGTCTGCTGATGTCTGAGTGCCCCGGCGTTCAAGCCGCTGCTGCGGGCACCACAGCCAGAAGCTCTCGAGCGCAGCGTTCCACTTGGTCACCATAGCCGCCTCCAAACAGGTTGGCATGGTTCAGGAGGTGATACAGGTTGTACAAAGTCGCCCGCTCCTCGTGCCCTGCCGGCAGCGGCCATTCGTCCCCGTAGCCGAGGAAGAAGGGTTCCGGGAAGCCACCGAACAGCCGCGCCATCGCCAGATCCACCTCCCGATCGCCCCAGTGCACTGCGGGATCGAACAGGGCCGCCCGATCCCCCGCCAGCAAGGAGGCATTGCCGCTCCACAGATCGCCGTGCACCAGGCTGGGCCTGGCCCCATGGCGATCGAGCCAGCCAGGTACCCGCATCAGGAGCTGGCCGATCGGCGCCGCCAGCCGGGCCGCGAGGTTGCTGTTTCGCTCCTGCAGCCGCTGGAGTTGGGGCCCGAGGCGGCGCTCGGCGAAAAAGCGTCCCCACTCCGAGTCCCATCCGTTGACCTGAACGCCAGCCCCGATGAAGTTGTCGTGGTTCCAGCCGAACTGGGCCTGACCTTGGTCAAGGCTGCGGCGATGCAGCCGGGCAAGGGCCGCCCCCAGGCGCCGCCAACGATCCTGTGGGCCGCCCGGGGCGAGCTCCAGCCACTCCATCACCAGCAGGGCCCGCCCCTGCTCCAGGCCACAGAACAGCGGCGCCGGAACCACCAGCTCGCCATCCGCCAGCGGCGCCAGCGCCCGGAGGCCTTCGGCTTCGGCGGCCAGCACCGGCAGGGCGGCGGCGCTGTTGGTCTTGGCGAACAGGCGCCGGCCATCGTCCAGCTCCAGGGCCCAGGCGCTGTGAATGCAGCCGCCCGCCACGGCGCGGCAGTTGCTCAAGGAGGTGGCCAGCTCCCGTTGGACCCAAGGGGCCAGTGGTTCAGCCATCGAAGACCCCGCCTGGCTGCCAGCATGCCGGCTCCTTGCCGCTGAGGTCGCCTGGCCCCAAGCCGATTACCCCTTGAGGCCCATTGCGATGGGGCAGTGATCGGCGCCGGCATCGCCGGGCTCACGGCCGCCGCCCTGTTGGCCCGCGCCGGGCTGAAGGTGGAGCTGCTGGAGGCCCACCACCAGAGCGGCGGCTGCGCCGGCACCTTCCGGCGCGGCCCCTACACCTTTGATGTGGGCGCCACCCAGGTGGCGGGCCTGGAGCCGGGCGGCATCCACGACCGCCTCCTCCGCCAGCTGGGCGTGGAGCCACCGGCCGCCACGCCGCTCGATCCCGGCTGCGTGGTGGACCTGGCCGACGGCAGTGCGCCGATCCCCCTCTGGCGCGACCCAAGCCAATGGCAAGCGGAGCGGCAGCGGCAGTTCCCGGGCTCGGAGCGGTTCTGGAGCCTGTGCGGGGCGATTCACCAGGCCAACTGGGGCTTTGCCGGCCGTGATCCGGTGCTGCCGCCCCGCAACCTCTGGGACCTAGGCCAGCTGATCCAGGCGTTGCGCCCCGCCAACCTGGCCAGCGGGATGCTGGTGAAAGCCAGCATTGCCGATCTGCTGGGGCTGAGCGGCTGCGGCACCGACCCGCGGCTGCGCCGCTTCCTCGATCTGCAGTTGCGGCTCTATTCCCAGGAACCGGCCGAGCGCACCGCCGCCCTCTACGGCGCCAGCGTGCTGGCAATGGCCCAGGAGCCCCTGGGGCTGTGGCACCTGGAAGGCTCGATGCAAACCCTGAGCACCGCCCTGGAGCAGGGGCTCAAGTTGGCGGGCGGCACCCTGCGGCTGCGCCACCGGGTGGAGCGGCTGCGGCCCACGCCCGGAGGCGGCTGGGAGCTGGGGGGCAAGGGCCCCGGCGGCCAACCCTTCCGCCTGGACTGCGCAGAGCTGGTGTGCACCCTGCCGCCCCAGGCGCTGCCGGCGTTGCTGGGGGATGCCCTGCCGGCCGGGTACCGCCGCCGGCTGGAGGGCTTCGAGGATCCCAGTGGTGCCCTGGTGCTCTACGCGGCGGTGGCCCGCGATGCCCTGCCAAAGGGTTGCCCCGCCCACCTCCAGCTCGACTGGGGCGATCCGGGCTCCCTGTTCGTGTCGGTGAGCCGGGAGGGGGATGGCCGGGCGCCGGCGGGGGAGGCCACCGTGATCGCCAGTGTGTTCACCCCTGCGCGGCCCTGGTTCGAGGGCGACGCGCCCGCCTATCAGGCGGCCAAGCAGGCGGCACTGACGGGGATCCAGTCGGGGCTCCACAATCTGCTCGGACTGGAGCCGCTGCACTACCACCACGCCGAACTCGCCACACCACGGGGCTTCGCCCACTGGACCGCGAGACCGTTCGGTTTCGTGGGCGGCCTGGGCCAGAGCCCCTCCCGCTTCGGGCCGTTTGGCCTGGCCAGCCGCACGCCGCTGCCGGGTTTCTGGCTGTGCGGCGATTCCATTTACCCCGGCGAAGGGACTGCCGGGGTAAGCCTTTCGGCGTTGATGGTGAGCCGACAACTGCTGGCGGGGCGGGGGATGGGGCTGGGGGTGGCCTGAGCAGAGCGGAAGCCCAGCGGGACGAAAGGGCCCTGAACAGACGCCTCAGACAAAAGGCGGCCGCAACTGGCGGCACCGGTCCAGCTCCGCCTCCATCTCTCGCCAACGTTGCTGCTCCACCAACTGCTCCAGATCCTCCAGTGCGCTGCGGTAGTGGGCCATACCCTGCAGCACCGCCTCCCGGTTGCAGCGGGCCATCAGGGTGCCCAGTTCCGGGTTGCCGGCCCCCACCCGGGTGGTGTCGGCGAAGCCGCTGGAGGCCAGGGCCCGCGCCAGCGCGGGAACGGCGCCTGCTGCGGCGGCGGCGCCCCGGTCTGCCGCCTGAAGCAGGGCGGCGCTCACAAGCACCGGCAGATGCGAGATCAGCGCCACCGCCTGGTCATGGTCAGCGGCGGCGCACTCCAGCCAATCGGCCCCCAGTGCCGTGGCCAGCTCCCGCACCACCGCCAGGGCTGCGGGGTCGGTGTCCGCCACCGGAGTGGCCACCCAGGGGCGGCCGCGGAACAGATCCCGCTGGCCGGCCTCCACACCGGCTTCCGCTGTGCCCGTCATCGGATGGCTGGCCACGAAGCGGGGCACCCGCCCCTGCCACACCCGCAGCACCGGCGCCTTCACCGAGCCCACATCGGTGATCACCGCGCCGGCAGGCAAGGCCGCGATCAGCTCCGCTGGTGGCTCCAGCAACCGATCCAGCGGCAGAGCCAGCACCAGCAGGCCACAGCCCGCCAGCACATCCGGATCGGTGCTGATGCGCGAGGCCAGGCCCCGCTGCCGGGCCCGCTCCGCAGTGGCCGGCCGGTGCACCAGGGCCCGCACCTCCAGGCCCCGGGCCACCAGATCAAGACCGAGCGAGCCGCCGATCAACCCCAGCCCCACCAGCCCCACCGGTTGCTGTTGCCACTGGCTTGTCATCACCGGTACGGCCTGCTGGGCCCAGCTTCCTACGATTCGCCGATGTTGGAAGCCCGGGCCCACCACCAGCTCAAGCATCTGCTTCGGCAGGAAGGCGGTGGCGGCTGGCCCCATCACCTCACCCTCTGCCGACTGGTGGGGCGCAGCCTGCGCCGCGGCGACCACAGCCTGATCCGCCTAGCCCCCGGCAGCGCTCCCGACTGGCTGGTGGGCCTGCTGGTCCCCCTGGCGATGGCCGAGATTCCCGTCGCTCTGGTGGCGAGCGAACCCCTGCGCCGCAGGTTGCTGCAGGTGGAGCTTCCCCGGCTGCGGGCGGCCGGCCTTGGCCTGGCCTGCTGGGAGGGGGAGCGCGCGCCTGAGCAGGCACGGCTGTGGCTCCTGAGTCACCAGGGCCTGGTGGCGGCCTGGCGCAGCGGCGCCCTGGGATCCCGCCAGCTGGTCATCCCGGAGGCCGAGCTGCTGGAACCCTTGCTGCGGCAGGCCCTGGAAGTGCGCCTGGAGAACAGCCACTGGGAGCAGCTACGCCGTGGCCTGCCGGCAGCCGATTCCAGCCTGCTCGGCCTGCACGAACGGCTCAGCCGCCGCATCCTGGCCCACGCCCCCAGCCCCTCATCCCAGGTGGCCCTGGGCCCGGAGGAGGAGGCCCCCCTGCGCCAACTGCTCAACCTGCTGGGCCCCCTGCCCGAACCCTGGCCCGCCTGGCTGGCCTCCGGAGGTCCCCAGTGGACCAGCTGGGCGACGGTGGATCGCCCCCAACTGCACTGGCAACTGCACCGCCAGCCGCTCGAACCCCTGAAGGTGATGGGGGGGCTGCTGGAGGAGCGGGGTGCCGTGGTAGTCGGCCTGCTGGGCAAGGGGGCGAAGCTGGCCGGGATCACCCCGAAGGTGGTGGTGGATTTCGCGGAGCCCATCCTCGCCGATCCCCTCCCCGTCTATGTGCCGTTGCGGCAACCGCTGCCCAACAGTCCTCACTACGGCCTCCACCTGCTCGACCACAGCCGCCGCCTGGTGCTGGGCCAGGCGGGCCTGACCATCGTGCTTGTGGAGGATGCTTCCCTGCGGTTGAGCCTGGCCAGTGGCCTTGCCGCCGAGTTCGGTAGCCGGGTGGGCCATCAGTGCACGGCTCCCGCCAGCAACGGCGTGATCTGTTGCAGCTGGGCCTGGTGGCTCGACCATCAGACCCGGCTGCCGCTGCCCTGTCAGCTGATCGTGGGGCCCCTGCCGATCAACAGCCTGGAGGACCCCCTGACCGCCGCCCGGGTGGCGGAACTCCGCCAGCAGGGACGGGATTGGTTCCGGGATCTGTTGCTGCCCGAAGCCCTGGGCCAACTGCAACGCGCTTCGGCGAGCCTGCGCCGGGGCTCGGGCCGCCTCGCCCTGCTCGATGGCCGCGTGCGCTGCCGCAGCTGGGGCCAGCAGGTGCTCGCCTGCCTCGAGCCCTGGGTGGAGCTCAGCAGGCTCCTGCCGACCTAACCTTCAGGCCCATTCAGCCGAGCCAAGCGATGGGAGAAGCCAAACGCCGCGTCGCCCAGGGATTGCCCCCCCGCCAGACCAAAGCGAAGGAAGCCGCCAAAGACACCTCCCCGCGCCTCGTTCCCTGGTTCCCCCTCAGCCGCAACCAGGCCGACCGGTTCGTTCAGCTCACCACCCGCGGCGCCTGGGTTGGCATTGCGGCGCTGGTGTTGTTCTGGGTCATGGTACGCTTCATCGGGCCGGCCTTAGGCTGGTGGGATCTGGCCGACGGGCGCTGATCGCCGGCGTCCGCGTGTGAGTATTTTTACCCTCACGAATCGGAAGAAAACATTAGGATCGGACGACTCGGTTCCCGCTCCTCCATGTTTCAACGACTCGCTGAGCAATACCGCTGCCTGGTTCAGGACCTGGTCATGAGCCTGCAGGCCCTCTCCAGCAGCCTGCAATCCAAAGGTCTCGCCGCCACCTGTTACGTCTGCGGCGATGGCCGCGAGGGTCACGGTGCTTCCTTCGTGGCCGATCTCGGTGATGGTCACATGGTTCGCTTCCTGGTTTCCGATTTTGGAATCAGCTGGGTGGAGTCCCGCGACGGCCGGGAGTTGGTGAAGCTGGAGGGAGCCGAGGCGATTCAGGAACTGCAGCGGGTCACCCTCTTTCTCCAGAATCGAGTCGGCCCTGCCGTTGCCGTTCCGCTCGCCCCAGCCGCCTGAACCCCGGGCGGCCTGAGATCAGCTCGCTTCAGCCACGGCAATGACTGCCTCGGTTTCGGGGCCCACTGAGCTGGCTGCCAGCTTTGCGGCCGCTGCGGCCAGCGGTTTCATCGAATTGGCGGTGACATCGGCTCCCTCGGTGAGCTGGCGGCGCACTTCCCGCTCGATCGCGTCCTTCTGCTCGGGGTTCTGCTCCAACCAGGTGATCGTGTTGTCGCGGCCCTGGCCGATGTTGTCGCCCTCGTAGCTGTACCAGGCGCCTTTACGCACCACAACACCGGTTTCCTCCGCCAGATCAAGGACGCAGCCGAGCGTGCTGATGCCGCGGCCAAACAGGATGTCGAACTCGGCGATGCGAAACGGGGGGGCCACCTTGTTCTTGGCCACCTTCACCTTGGCCCGGATGCCATATTCCTCCGTGCCGCGCTTGAGGGTCTGGATGCGGCGGATGTCGAGCCGCACCGATGCATAGAACTTCAGCGCGTTACCGCCCGTGGTGGTTTCGGGATTGCCGTAAGTGACCCCGATCTTCTGGCGCAACTGGTTCAGGAAGATTACCGTGCAGCCGGACTTGCCGATGTTGCCGGTGATCTTGCGCATCGCCTGGCTCATCAGGCGGGCCTGGCTGCCGACGGCCAGATCACCCATTTCTCCCTCGATCTCGGCCCGGGGCGTGAGCGCCGCCACCGAGTCGACCACGACGATGTCGACGGCGGCGGAGCGCACCAGCTGGTCGACGATCTCCAGGGCCATCTCGCCCGTGTCGGGCTGAGACACCAGCAGATTTTCGATGTCGACGCCGAGGGCGGCGGCATAGACCGGATCCAGGGCATGCTCGGCGTCGACGAAGGCCGCCACGCCGCCGCGGCGCTGGGCCTCGGCGATCGCATGCAGGGTGAGGGTGGTTTTACCGGAACTCTCCGGCCCGTAGACCTCCACCACCCGGCCCTTGGGATAGCCGCCACCGAGGGCCAGATCCAGGGTGAGGGCTCCGGTGGACACGGTTTCGACCCGCATGCGAGAGGCATCTCCCAGCCGCATGATCGAGCCCTTGCCGAAGTTGCGCTCGATCTGGCCCAGCACCAGATTCAAGGCCTTGTCCCGCTCCGAGGTGGCGGCGGCACTGGGACCGGCGGCGGCGGAGCGGGGATGGGCAAGCCTGAGGTCGGTGGTCTTGGGATCGGCGGACATGGCGGGGGCAGTGAAGGGACAGGGGGCGGAGAGACGAAACCGACAGGGGAGTTCCGGCGACCTCAGGGAACAGGTGCCACCAAAGGCGGCGGACGTATCAAACCAGATTAGTACAGGCGTACGCTAGCGGGTCAGGGCCAGATCGCCAAGGGGGCCCCGAAGCCATCGGGCTCCAAAAGGGCGATCCCCGCCGGCAGGCCGAGGCGATCCTCGGGCCCCAGATACCCCCACGCGGCCAGAAAGCAGCGCACCGACTCCAGCCCCGGCGTGGCCCGAACCGTCTCCAGGGTGGGGCGCCGGTCCTCGATGAACCACAGCGGGCGCTGCAGCTCCCGCAACTTGAGCAGCACAGTGGGCTTGCTGCCCTGCTCATGGCCGAACAGGAGCAAGGGCTTGAGCGCCGCGGCGGCGAGCAGTTCGGCGGCAAAGGCCGCTCCCTTGGTGGTAAGAACGGCCCAGTCGGCCCCTTCGGCAGCCAGGGAACGCAACCGCTCAGGCACGCCCGGGTAGGGCCGATGCAGGGCCAGCCAGCCAAGCCGGTCGGTGGCGATCGCCTCGCGGCGCACCTCCTCCAGAACGGCCTGCAAGGACTGGGGCTGCCAACCGGATCGCGCCAGCGCCCTGCCCAGGGTTCCGGCGTAATCGGCCTCCAGTGCGGCCCCCTCGCCACCGGGGCGAGCGAGTTCGGCCGCCACCAGGACCATCTCCCAGCCCTGGTGGATCCGGGGCCGCAGCCGGGCGAACGCCTCAGGCGCCAGCTCCGACACCACCAGAGCTGGATCCAGCCGGTGAACGGCCTGCCGGGAACTCCACCAGTATTCCGCCATGCCATCGACCAGAACGCCGTCGAAATCGAAGACCAGCAGGGGTCCGGAAGACAAGGAAGCGGAAGCGAAGACGGAAAAACTGGGCCGCTAGGATTCGAACCTAGGAATGGCGGGACCAAAACCCGCTGCCTTACCACTTGGCGACGGCCCAATGACCGGTGGAGCCGAACGTCTCGGGACCGGTTGCTTTGCTAGTTACCCACAGCGGGCCGACCTTCGTCAATCTCCAGGCGCAGGGCCAGGGCTGGCGAAGTTTCCCGGCTGCGGCGCAACAACCGCTCCACCCCCCGCAGGATCTGGGGAAGGGTGTCGGTCTTGATCACCAGGATCGGCACCTGCTGCTGCTGAGCCCGGCGGCGCACCTCCGGATCCCTACCCAGGTGCCGGCGCAGGCTGAGCACCGCGTCAGCCTGCTCCAGGGTGTTCACCCGCTCAACGGGGAGCTGGCGGCTGCGCACCGCCTGGTCAAGCAACGGGCCACTGACGCCACAGCAGTAGAGGGCCAGGCGGTCGGGGCTGGCTGGAACCTCCAGCGGGCGATGGGGGGGTGGCAGAGCTGGATCCGGCAGGGGCGCAGGGGCGAGGGCAGGGCGCCCGGACCACGCCGCGCGGTGCCGCTCCCGCAGGGACTGCAGAGCCCGGGGAGCCACCGGAGTCTCAAGCCGCACCCGGCCTTGCCCGTCGAGCTCCCGGACCTGGGGGCGGGTGGGCTCACCCCGCAGCCGGGCATCAACGGTGCGGGCCACCTCGGTGTGCACCAGCCAGCGGCTGCGGCTGTGGATCTCCACCGCCAGCGGAAAGGTGGGTTCGGCGCAGCGCTCCAGCACGGTTTTCTGGGAGCCGCGCCGCCGTGCCTCCTCATCCCCGAGGGTCACCGACTGGATGCCGCCGACCAGATCGCAGAGGGTGGGATTCTTGATCAGGTTGGCCAGCTCGTTGCCGTGGGCGGTGGCCACCAGCTGCACACCCCGCTCGGCGATCGTGCGGGCGGCCCGGGCCTCCCGTTCGGTGCCGATCTCATCGATCACGATCACCTCCGGCATGTGGTTCTCCACCGCCTCGATCATCACCTGGTGCTGCAGCTCCGGGCGGGCCACCTGCATGCGGCGGGCGCGGCCGATGGCGGGGTGGGGGATGTCGCCGTCACCGGCGATCTCGTTGCTGGTGTCGATCACAACCACGCGGCGCTCCAGGTCGTCGGCCAGCACCCGGGCGATCTCGCGCAGGGCGGTGGTCTTGCCGATGCCGGGTGGGCCCATCAGCAACAGCGACTGGCCTGAATCCAGAAGGTCGCGCACCATCGCCACCGTTCCGTAGACGGCGCGACCCACCCGGCAGGTGAGGCCCACCACCTCACCGCCGCGGTTGCGGATGGCGCTGATCCGGTGCAGGGTGCGCTCGATGCCGGCGCGGTTGTCGCCGCCGAAGGCTCCGAGTCGCTGCACGACCGCCGCGAGGTCGGCCCGTTCGATCGGCCGCTCCTCCAGCAGGGTGGCCCTGCCGGGATAGCGCGCCTCCGGCGGCCGCCCGAGATCTAGAACCACCTCGAGCAGCTGCTCACGCCGTTCAGGTCCCGCCAGGGCCCGCTGAACCGGCAGCGGCAGCACCTCCAGCAGTCGATCGAGATCGTCCGTGATGCGTTGGACAGGGGGAACGGCAGGCGGCGGTTGCTGCAGGGCTGGATCGAGGACGAACGTCTGTCGGTTCTAGCCGAGATCAGAGGGAGGGGAGGGGAGCACCCCAGTCCGGAGCCGCCCGTTTCGCCTTCGCCACCGCCTCTAGCGCCCCCCCTGTTCGCCAACTTCCTGCGGCGACCAGTGGCCTTAGGGTTCCGCTGGCCATGCCGGACAAGCCGCAGTCCGCCGAACAACTCATGAACGGATCCGCATCCTCACCGGCTGCCATGGGTGTCTCCCAGGCCGTGGGATCAAAAGGAATGCGGCGCCTGATGGTGGCGTTCTTCTGCTCTGGCTTCGCCGCCCTTCTCTGCCAGATCATCTGGCAGAGAATGCTGGGGATCTTCGCCGGGTCCGACACCGTCAGCGCCGCCCTGGTGGTGGGGGCCTTCCTGACCGGCCTCGGGATCGGCTCGATGCTCGGGGCCAAGGTGGCCGACCGCCTCTCTCCGAGCCAGGCCCTCACCTGGTTCGCCCTGTGCGAACTCGGCGTGGCCCTTTGCGCCCTGCTCTCCAAGCCCTTCCTCTACGACTGGCTGGCCATGGGCATGGCTGGCAGGGTCGACAGTCAGCTGGCCGTGTTCGGCCGCTGTTTCGTGGGCCTGGCCATCCCCACCACGCTGATGGGCGCCTCGTTGCCGCTGCTTTCTAGGGCGGTGGCGAGTTCCCTCGACACGGTGGCGGAGCGCATCTCCCTGCTCTACGGGCTCAACACCCTGGGGGCCGGGCTCGGGGCCCTGCTCGGCGGCTTCTTCATCGTCGGCCGCACGGGCTTCGTGGGAGCCCTCGGGCTCGCGGCCTGCCTGGATCTGCTGGCGGGAGTCCTGGCCCTCAGCCTGCGGAGGGGCCTGCGCCGGGCAGAGGCCGGCAGGAGTTTCTCGAGGGTGGCCGCAGACACCGGCGAGGCTCAGCCGGTGTCCGGGCGGCGGCCTGAACCCTTCGGCGGCCTGAAGCTTTGGTGCCTGCTGGTGTTCCTCTCCGGATACGTGATCGTGGCGCTGGAGATTGTCTGGCTGCGCCTGCTGGGCACCGCAGGCCAGTACCACGCCTACCTGTTCCCGACCGTGCTGGGCATCTTCCTGATCGCAGATGGCTTCGGCATGGCCGTGGCGGCGCGGATGGTGCGCCGGATGCACGACCCTCGACCGGCCTTCTTCATCACCCAGGGGGCCGGCTTCGTCCTGGCGATCGTTCTGATCGGCTGGCTGTGGCTGGCCCTGCCCTACCCACCGATCAACGGGATCCTCCCCAGTGGCTTCTCCGTGATCACTCCGGATCAGATGCTGCCGAGGTTTCTGGTCGCCCTGGTGATCGTCGGACCGCCGGCCTTCCTGATCGGCATGACCTTCCCCTTCGTGCAGCGGGCCGTTCAGCAGGACCTCAGCGACGTGGGAGCCAGGGTGGGCTGGGTGCAGCTGGCCAACATCGCCGGGAACGCGGCAGGCTCGGTCTTCACCGGACTGGTGACGCTGCACGTGCTGGGCACGGCGGGCACGCTGAAGCTGCTGGCAGCGCTGACGCTGGCCCTGCTGCTGGGCTGGTTGTGGCGCGGCGGTCGTGGTCGCTGGCCCGAGATGGCCCTGGCTGCTGGGGCAGCCGCCGCCCTGTTCATCCCGGACAACGGCACCTTCTGGAGACAGGTCCACCGTCCGACTCCGGGCACCTTCGATCTCTGGTCCGAAGATCGCAGCGGCGTCACCTACTTCCGCGGGTACCCCGGCCATCAGGTCGATGGGGCAGGCGACTTCGTCATCCAGGGCTTCACCCAGGGCTCGGTGCCCTTCACCCCGATGCACATCCTGCTCGGCAGCATCGGCCCGCTGGTTCATCCCCATCCGAAGGAGGTGCTGCTGATCGGTGTCGGCAGCGGTGGCACCCCCTGGGGGGCCCTGACCTCCCCCAAGACAGAGGATGTGCGGGGGATCGAACTGGTCAAGCCTGTGCTGTTGACACTCGAAAAGCTCGCCGCCGCGAGGCCCGACGGACCGGTGGCGGCTCTGCTCGCCGATCCGCGCATCCATTTCATCTACGCCGACGGACGCCAGATCCTGGCGCGGGATTCACGCCGCTACGACGTGATCGAGGCCGACGCCGTGCTTCCTCAGACCTCCCATTCCGGCCTCCTCTACAGCGATGAGTTCATGCGGCAGGTGAGAGCACGGCTGAAGCCCGGCGGCATCTTCGTTCAGTGGGCTCCCTCCGGGCGCGTCGTACAGACCTTCATGAACGTTTTCCCCTATGGCGTGATGGTGGATCCGGTCAATATCCTGATCGGCAGCAACGAACCCATCCGCCTCGACGAGAACCGCCTGCTGGATCAGGTGCGCTCACCCGGCGTCATGAATCACATGCGACGGGGCAACTCCGGGATCACGCTCGAGCAAGCGACCAAGGCCCTGAGCGGTGATCACATCCACTGGAATCCCTCGACACCGAGGAGCGGCAGCGTCCTCACCGACCTGTTCCCGCGAGACGAGTTCTTCCTCAACCATCCCGTGGTTCCCGTCAGCGCGGCTTCCCTCAAAGCGAAGCCGCGCTGACGGAAGCGGCGCAAGCCCCCCGCTGCAACCACGGCAGCACCAGACCCTCGGCTCGAGCCCTGGCCCGCGGCCAGAGTTCGGGATCGTCGAGCAGCCGACGGCCACGCCGCTGGGCCTCCTGCAGCAGAGGCAGCAACAGCTTGCGGGCCGCACCCCCGAAGGCCACACCGGCCACAGCGGTGGGCAGGTCCCGTTCCAGCAGGGCGATCGTGCGCTCATTGGTACCGCCGGACAGCTGCAGCGGTCCAGGCGGTGCCAGTGGGCCCACCCTCTTCAGCAGGCGCACGGCCGCATGGGCTGTGCCCGCACCCACGTCGCCGCTCATCGGCCGGCCATCGAGTTGCCAGAGCGGCCTTAAGCCCGCCTGACGCAGCAGGGCAAAGCGCCGCCAGAGTTCGGCGGCCAGCTCCGCGCCCGCCCCCGCCTCCAGGCCACAGCTCACGGCCAGGCGCCGCAGCGGCACGCCCGACGCCACAACCTGGTCCAGACGCCGGGCGAAAGCATCGCCCCGCTCCGGCCGGGTGTGGAGTTCCACGGCATCCGGGCGCAGGCGGGCCAACAGAGGCCCCACCGCCTCGGCAGCGAGCAGGTGCCCGCGCTCCTCGATCAGACCGTGGGGACAGGCGGGCAGGCAGCGGCCGCAGCCATAGCACCGCTCAGCCAGCACCCCCTCCCCCTCCGGGATCGCCTGCGCCGGACAGACCCGCGCGCAGGGACGGGGGCAATCGGGCGGGCAGCTGCGCGGATCGAACCAGGCCTTGCGGAAGTGCGGATCAGCGCCGTCGCTGAGGCTCAGCATCAGCCAGGGCGGTGGCCGATCAGCCGCCTGCCGCTCCCGGGCCCAGGCGATGCCACGGCGCGCCGCCGCCGCCACAGCGGGATCTGCAGCCACATCGATGCAATGCACGCCCGCCAGTGCGTAGATGCCGCAGAGATCCTCGATCGAGACCAGATCCTGGTTGCTGGCTCCGCAGATCAGCTTGACCCAGTGCCCGTCGAGCAGGGCCTGCTCAGGCGGCGACACACAGCTCCAGGGGCTCCCAGCGCAATTGGCGAGAGCCGCCCATCTCGGCCACGATCTTGAGGCGCGGTTCCTTCCGGGTGAGGGAGCAGAGCGAGTCCCGCTCGGCCGCGGACAGCACCTGGGCCTCGAGCAGCCAGAGCAGGATGGGCTGGCCTCCCTCAAGCAGGGATCCAAGCTGGGGCATCACCCGCTGCACGGTGCCGACGGCGGCATCCCGGCCGACGCTGTGGTGACCGAGGTGGGGAGGGCGGATGCCGTGGAGCTCGAACAGAAAGGCTTCGGGGTCACCCAGCCCCCGGGCCGAGGTCATCTGGGCCCGGTAGCCGGCCGCCCGCAGGCGACGCATCAGACGGGTTTCGGCGCCGCCTTCCAGCGGTGCGAAGAGGGCAAGGGCTCCTGCCTGCTCCAGGTCGGCACGGAAGCGGCGGCCAGTGAGCAACAAGGGCATGGGAAGCTCCGATTCGTCGCCGGCAAGTCTGGCAGGAGAACGCCAGGGGAGGGGGGAAGTGGTGAGGTATGTTGAATGGCTGTGCAACTGATCTGCGCCCGTCCGCTAGCCGGGCCTCCAGATCACTTGCGGAGTCATCGCTGGCGATGACTCCTTGAGGCCAGTCCAGACCACTCACCCGGATCCGTTTCACTGAATCCAATTCACTGAAATCAGAGAAGGGAATGAGAGCCTGGCGGGAAACTGTCGTTCGATTTCGATCGAGCGGGAAAGTCCCAGCCTGCTGTGTCGCCAACCGCTAGCTCAACCGGTGGTGCCCTGGATCTCAGGACATCGTCGGGGTCAGGCCTTGCCCGACCAAGCGCGTCTCATCGATTCAGCTCCACGCCCTTTCGGCTCGCCCAGAGCCGGAAAGGCGCTCGTTCTCGCTGGCGTCCATCCCATCCCATGTCCATCGGCATTCTCGGGAAGAAACTGGGCATGTCCCAGTTCTTCACTGCGGAAGGCAAATCCATCCCGGTCACCTTGATCGAGGCGGGTCCCTGCCGCATCACCCAACTCAAAACCCCAGCCAGCGACGGCTACACCGCCGTCCAGGTGGGCTTTGGCGAGATTCGCGAGAAACTCGTCAACAGGCCCGCCGCAGGCCACCTGGCCAAATCCGGTGCCGACCCCCTGCGCCACCTCACCGAATACCGCCTCAACTCCGTTGAAGGCCTGGAACTCGGCGAGGCGATCACGCTGGAGCGCTTCGAGGCCGGCCAGAAGGTCGACGTCAGCGGCGACACCATGGGGCGCGGCTTCACTGGTTATCAGAAGCGCCATGGCTTCAGCCGTGGTCCGATGAGCCACGGCTCGAAGAACCATCGCCAGCCGGGCTCCACCGGAGCCGGCACCACACCGGGCCGGGTCTACCCCGGCAAGCGCATGGCCGGCCGCTACGGCGGCAAACAAACCACCACGCGGGGCCTCACGATCCTCAAGATCGACAGCGAGCGCAACCTCCTGGTGGTGAAGGGTTCGGTGCCGGGCAAGCCTGGGGCCCTGCTCAACATCCGCCCCGCCAAGCGGGTCGGTGACAAGGAGGCGACCTGAGGATGTCCACCATGATTCAATGCGTCGTTCGTGATTGGCAGGGCCAGGAAGCTGGTGAAGCCTCTCTGAGCCTGAAGGTGGCGAAGGAATCTTCCGCAGCCGGTCTGGTTCATCGCGCCGTTGTCCGCCAGTTGGCCAATGCCCGCCAGGGCACCGCCAGCAGCCTCACCCGCGCCGAAGTTCGCGGTGGCGGTCGCAAGCCCTACAAGCAGAAAGGCACCGGTCGGGCCCGTCAGGGTTCGATCCGCACCCCCCTCCGCCCCGGTGGTGGTGTGGTGTTCGGCCCCAAGCCCCGCTCCTACGCGGTGGCGATGAACCGCAAGGAGCGGCGCCTCGCCCTGCGCACCGCGCTGATCAGCCGGGCCGACGACATCACGGTGGTCAAGGGATTCGCCACCGATCTGGAGGCTCCCAGAACCAGGGAAATCGTGGCCGCCCTCCAGCGCTGGGACATCCCTGCAACCGCCAAGGTGCTGCTGATTCTCGACGCCCCCTCGGATGTGGTGCGTCTCTCGGTGCGCAATCTCGAGAGGGTCAAGCTGATCGCCGCCGATCAGCTGAACATGTTTGATCTGCTAAATGCCAAGCGGTTGGTGCTGAGCGAAGAGGCACTGGCCAAGATTCAGGAGGTCTACGGCGATGACTGAACGTTTTGCAGGCCGGCTGGCGGACGTGATCCGCAAGCCGCTGATCACCGAGAAGGCAACCAGAGCCCTCGAACTCAACCAGTACACCTTCGAGGTGGACCACCGCGCCGCCAAGCCGGACATCAAGGCCGCCGTTGAGCAGCTGTTCGATGTGCGGGTGATCGGAGTGAGCACGATGAACCCACCCCGCCGCTCCCGGCGGGTGGGCCGGTTCGCGGGCAAACGGGCCCAAGTGAAAAAAGCGGTGGTGCGTCTTGCCGAAGGCAACGCCATCCAGCTGTTCCCAGAGGCCTGAGGGATCTGAATCGTTATGGCAATTCGCAACTACCGTCCTTACACTCCCGGCACCCGCGGCCGCGCCGCCAGTGACTTCAGTGAAGTCACCGAGCGCAAGCCGGAGCGCAGCTTGGTCATGGCCAAGCACCGCAGCAAGGGTCGCAACAACCGGGGCGTGATCACCTGTCGCCACCGCGGCGGCGGTCACAAGCGGCTTTACCGCATGGTCGACTTCCGCCGGGACAAGCACGGCGTGGTGGCCCGGGTGGCCGCCATCCACTACGACCCTCACCGCAACGCGCGCCTGGCCCTGCTCTTCTACACCGACGGTGAGAAGCGTTACATCCTCGCTCCCGCCGGGATCGAAATCGGCCAGACCGTGGTTGCCGGCCCCGAGTCACCGATTGAAACCGGCAATGCCTTGCCCCTCTCCTCCATTCCGCTGGGTTCCGCCGTCCACAACGTTGAGCTCTATGCCGGCCGCGGTGGCCAGATGGTTCGCACCGCCGGCGCCAGTGCCCAGGTGATGGCCAAGGAGGGCGACTATGTCGCCCTCAAGCTTCCCTCCACTGAGGTGCGGCTGGTGCGGCGTGAGTGTTACGCCACCCTGGGCGAAGTGGGCAACGCCGAGGTCCGGAACACCAGCCTCGGCAAGGCCGGCCGCAAGCGTTGGCTGGGTCGCCGCCCAGAGGTTCGCGGCAGTGTGATGAACCCCTGCGACCACCCCCACGGTGGTGGTGAGGGCCGGGCACCGATCGGCCGCTCCGGACCGGTCACCCCCTGGGGCAAGACGGCCCTGGGCCTGAAAACCCGTAAGCGGAACAAGCCGAGCAACCGGTTTGTGCTGCGGAAACGTCGCCGCACCTCCAAGCGGAGCCGTGGCGGACGGGATTCGTGATGGTCAACCCCGTTTTGCACTCTGCTTAATCCGCCATGGGACGTTCACTCAAAAAAGGACCATTCGTTGCCGATCATCTGTTGCGTAAGGTCGAAACGCAGAACAGCGCCGGTGACAAATCCGTGATCAAGACCTGGTCGCGGGCCTCCACGATCCTGCCGATGATGATCGGCCACACGATCGCGGTTCACAACGGCAAGAGCCATGTGCCCGTCTACGTGACGGAGCAGATGGTGGGCCACAAGCTGGGGGAGTTCGCCCCCACCCGCACCTTCCGCGGCCACATCAAGGACAAAAAAGGTGCCCGTTAAGGAGCGAAACACCATGGTCAACCCAACCTCCCCCAGCCCCGAAGCCCGTGCCCACGGCCGCTACATCCGCGGATCCGTGTCCAAGGTTCGCCGGGTTCTCGACCAGATCCGCGGCCGCTCCTACCGCGAGGCGCTGATCCTGCTCGAGTTCATGCCCTACCGCTCCACCGGACCGATCACCAAGGTGCTCCGCTCCGCGGTCGCCAATGCGGAGCACAACCTGGGCCTGGATCCTTCCTCCCTGGTGATCAGCACGGCCATCGCCGACATGGGTCCATCCCTGAAACGATTCCGTCCCCGCGCCCAGGGGCGGGCCTTCGCGATCAAAAAACAAACCTGCCACATCAGCATTGCTGTGGCAGCACCCACCCCCTGACTCCCGAGGACACCGACCGATGGGACACAAGATCCATCCAACCGGCCTGCGCCTGGGGATCACCCAGGAACACCGCTCGCGCTGGTATGCCCCCAGCAAGACCTATCCCCTCCTGCTTCAGGAGGATGATCGGATCCGCAAGTTCATCCACAAGAAGTACGCCAGCGCCGGCATCAGTGACGTGTTGATCGCCCGCAAGGCAGATCAGCTCGAAGTTGAGCTCAAAACGGCGCGTCCCGGCGTGCTCGTCGGCCGCCAGGGCAGCGGCATCGAAGATCTCCGCACCGGCATCCAGGCCACCCTCGGCGATCGCCACCGTCAGGTACGCATCAACGTGGTGGAAGTCGAGCGGGTCGACGCCGATGCCTTCCTTCTGGCCGAGTACATCGCCCAGCAACTCGAAAAGCGTGTGGCCTTTCGCCGCGTGATGCGCATGACCGTGCAGCGTGCCCAGCGTGCCGGTGTGCTGGGATTGAAGATCCAGGTGAGCGGTCGCCTCAACGGCGCCGAAATCGCCCGCACGGAGTGGACCCGCGAGGGTCGCGTGCCCCTGCACACCCTCCGCGCCGACATCGATTACGCCACGAAGGTGGCCACCACCACCTACGGGGTTCTTGGGATCAAGGTGTGGGTGTTCAAAGGGGAAGTGCTGCCTGGGCAGAAGGAGCAACTGCCTGCGGATGGAGCCGCCCGACGCCGCACAAGCCGGCGTCCCCAAGATTTCGAAGACCGCTCCAACAAGGAGTGATCAGGAGGCCTGAACCATGCTGAGTCCACGACGCGTCAAATTCCGCAAACAGCAGCGAGGCCGCATGTGCGGCACCGCTACCCGGGGCAACACGATTGCCTTTGGTCAGTTTGCTTTGCAGGCCCAGGAATGTGGCTGGATCACCTCCCGCCAGATCGAAGCCAGCCGCAGGGCCATGACCCGCCATGTCAAGCGGGGAGGAAAGATCTGGATTCGGATCTTCCCTGACAAGCCCGTCACCATGCGCCCCGCCGAAACCCGGATGGGCTCCGGCAAGGGCAACCCGGAGTTCTGGGTGGCCGTCATCAAGCCCGGTCGCATTCTCTTTGAGATGGGCGGTCCTGAAATCACCGAAACCATCGCCAAGGAGGCCATGCGCCTGGCCCAGTACAAACTGCCGGTCAAAACCAAGTTTCTGGCCCTGGATGACCAGGCGCCAGCACCCAAAGCGGATTCCTTTCTGGAACCCGTCCTCCCTGGGGACTTCTGACCATGGCCCGTCCTGACATCACCGCGGTGCGCACCCTCACCGACGCCGAAATCGAGGAACAGATCAGTGGCTGCCGCCGCGAACTGTTCGACCTCCGCTTCCAGCAGGCCACCCGCCGCCTGGAGCAACCGCACCGCTTCAAGCAGAGCCGCATCAAGCTGGCCCATCTGCTGACGGTGCAGAAGGAGCGGCAGCGCTCCGCCCTGTCCGCCTCCTGATCCCCTTCACACCAACCATGGCACTCAAGGAAAGGGTCGGCACCGTCGTCAGCGACAAGATGGACAAAACGGTGGTGGTGGCGGTCGAAAACCGCTTCCCCCATCCCATCTATCAAAAGACCGTCAGCCGCACCACCCGTTACAAAGCCCACGACGAGGAGAACCGCTGTCAGGTGGGGGATCGGGTTCGTATCACCGAAACCCGTCCACTCAGTCGCACCAAGCGCTGGGCCGTGGCCGAGGTTCTCAATCCATCCGGCGCGAGCTGAGCAGATCCCACCATGATTCAGCAAGAGACCTTCCTCAATGTCGCTGACAACAGCGGCGCCAAACGCATCCAGTGCATCCGGGTGCTCGGTACCAACCGTCGCTACGCCCATGTGGGCGATGTGATCGTGGCGGCCGTCAAGGACGCCATGCCCAACATGGGTGTGAAGAAGTCGGATGTGGTCAAGGCCGTCGTTGTGCGCACCCGGGCCACCCTGCGCCGCGACACCGGCAACTCGATCCGCTTCGACGACAACGCCGCCGTGATCCTGGGCACCGACAACAATCCCAAGGGCACCCGGGTGTTCGGACCCGTCGCCCGTGAATTGCGGGAGCGCAACTTCACCAAGATCGTGTCACTCGCCCCGGAGGTGATCTGAGATGGCCACCGCAACCGTCAGAACCAAGCCCGCAGAGCGTATCAAGATGCGCATCCGCAAGGGTGACACCGTCAAAGTGATCGCCGGCAAGGACAAGGGCAAAACCGGCGAGGTGCTCCGCACTCTTCCCTATGAAAACCGTGCGGTGGTGCAGGGGATCAACCTGCGCACCCGTCACATCAAACCCGCCCAGGAAGGTGAGAGTGGCCGCATCTCCACCGAGGAAGCCTCCGTGCATGCCTCCAACCTGATGCTCTACTCCACCAGCGCGGCCGTGGCCAGCCGGGTGGAGATCATCACCCAGGCCGACGGGACCAAAAAGCGCCGGCTCAAGAAAACCGGCGAACTGATCGACTGATCCATCAGCCGACCCCGCTCCTCCCCGCCCCCTCACTTTCTTCCTTCTTCGCTTTCTGACCACGCCCAGAAGCGCAAATCCTCCGCCCGCCATGTCACTCAAACAGCGCTACCGGGAGACGATCCAGCCCAAGCTGCTCAAGGATCTCAACCTCTCCAACGTCCACGAAGTCCCCAAGGTGATGAAAGTCACCGTCAACAGGGGCCTCGGCGAAGCCGCCCAGAATGCCAAGGCTCTGGAGGCCTCGATTGCGGAGATGGCCACCATCACCGGTCAGAAAGTGGTGGTGACCCGGGCCAAGAAGGCGATCGCCGCCTTCAAGATCCGGGAAGGGATGCCGATCGGTGTGGCCGTCACCCTGCGTGGCGAGCGGATGTACGCCTTCCTGGAGCGTCTGATCAACCTGGCCCTGCCCCGCATCCGTGATTTCCGCGGCGTCAGCCCCAAAAGCTTCGACGGCCGCGGCAACTACACCCTCGGGGTTCGCGAGCAGATCATCTTCCCGGAAATCTCCTACGACAAGATCGACGCCATCCGCGGCATGGACATCACCATCGTGACCAGTGCCCGCACCGACGAAGAGGGCCGGGCCCTCCTCCGCGAGATGGGAATGCCGTTCCGCAGCAACTGAGCCCTCTTCGGACCCACCATGGCCAACCACGACCCGATTTCAGACATGCTCACCCGCATCCGCAACGCGAGTGAGAAAAAGCACCAGTCCACCAAAGTTCCAGCCTCCCGCCTTTCCCACAGCATCGCCAAGGTGCTCCAGAAGGAGGGATTCATCGCCGAGATCAGTGAGGAAGGCGAAGGGGTGCTCAAGCACCTCGTGCTTGAGCTGAAATACAGCGGCAAGCATCGCCAACCCACGATCCGCTCTGTCCAGCGGGTCAGCAAGCCCGGTCTGCGCATCTACAAGAACACCCGCCAGTTGCCCAAGGTGCTCGGCGGCCTCGGTGTGGCGATCATCTCCACCTCCCGGGGTGTGATGAGCGACCGTGACGCCCGCAAGCAGGGCGTGGGCGGCGAAGTGCTCTGCTACATCTACTGATCTGAGGATCAACCATGTCACGCATAGGTAAAGCGCCGATCCCCATCCCCGACAAGGTGTCCATCACCTTGAACGGACTGGCGGTGTCGGTCAAAGGCCCCAAGGGTGAACTCCGTCGCGTCCTTCCAGAGGGCGTGGTCATCAGCGAGGAGAAGGGCACCCTGCTTGTCGCGGCGGCCGATGGAACCCGGCGGTCGCGAGAGCGCCACGGCCTCTGCCGCACCCTGGTGGCCAACATGGTCGAAGGCGTCAGCAAGGGCTTCACCCGCAAGCTCGAGATCATCGGCGTCGGCTACCGCGCCCAGGTGCAGGGCCGCAAGCTGGTGGTCAGTGCCGGCTACAGCCACCCCGTCGAGGTCGAGCCCCCCGAAGGCATCAGTTTTCAGGTGGAGAACAACACCCAGGTGCTGGTCTCCGGTTCCGACAAGGAGCTGGTGGGCAACGAAGCCGCCAAAATCCGCGCCATCAGGCCACCTGAGCCCTACAAGGGCAAAGGCATCAAGTTCGAGGGTGAACGCATCCTGCGCAAAGCCGGCAAAACCGGCAAGAAATGAGGACGGCCTGAGCCTCCCTACCCCTACCTGCCATGTCCACCGTTTCCCGCAAACAGCAGACCCAGAAGCGTCACCGCCGTCTGCGTCGCTACCTCACCGGCACTGCCCTGCGCCCGCGCCTGGCCGTGTTCCGTTCCAACAACCACATCTACGCCCAGGTAATCGACGACGAAGCCCAGAGCACCCTCTGTGCGGCATCGACCCTCGACAAAGATCTGCGCACCAGCCTCGAGGCCAGCGCCTGCTGCGATGCCTCCGTGGCGGTGGGTCAGTTGGTTGCCCAGCGGGCCCTGGCCCAGGGAATCCAGCAGGTTGTCTTCGACCGCGGTGGCAAGCTGTACCACGGTCGGGTCAAAGCCCTTGCCGATGCTGCCCGGGAAGCGGGCCTCGAGTTCTGAACCGGATCCAACCATGAGCGAAATCAACCAACAGATCCAGTCCAGCGAAATTCCGGGGGCAGCCGATGTGCCTGCCGCTGCCGAGGGCCAGCAGGAGCGTCGCGGTGGCAGGGGAGGCGCTGACGCCAAAGGGGGCGACCGGCGCGGCGGTGGTGGACGGCGGGGCGACAACCGCCGTGGCCAGGAGCGCGACTCCGAATGGCAGGAGCGTGTTGTTCAGATCCGCCGGGTCTCCAAGACCGTCAAGGGCGGCAAGAAAATGAGCTTCCGAGCGATCGTGGTAGTCGGCAACGAACGCGGCCAGGTGGGTGTCGGCGTCGGCAAGGCTGGCGATGTGATCGGTGCCGTGCGCAAGGGCGTGGCGGATGGGAAGAAGCACCTGGTCAAGGTTCCCCTCACCCGCACCAGCTCGATTCCCACCGACAGCCGCGGCGTCGATGGGGCTGCCAGTGTGCTGATGCGCCCCGCCGCTCCAGGCACCGGCGTGATTGCCGGGGGTTCGATCCGCACCGTGCTGGAGCTGGCCGGCATCAAGAACGTCTTGGCGAAACGTCTGGGCAGCAAAACCCCGCTGAACAACGCCCGCGCCGCCATCCAAGCCCTGCAGGTGCTTCGGACCCACAAGGAAACCGCCAAAGAGCGCGGCATCTCCCTTGAGCAGATTTACTCCTGAGCCCGTGATGACACTCTCCCTCCAGACTCTCAAGCCCCAGTCCGGCTCCCGCCGGCGCAAACTGCGCAAGGGCCGCGGCATCGCCGCCGGCCAGGGCGCCAGTTGCGGCTTCGGCATGCGTGGCCAGAAATCCCGTTCCGGCCGTCCCACCCGGCCCGGCTTCGAAGGCGGCCAGATGCCCCTCTACCGGCGCCTGCCGAAGCTCAAGCACTTCACGCTGGTGAACCCCAAGGAATTCACCGTTCTGAACGTTTCGAAGCTGGCCGCACTCACGGCCGGCACTCTGGTCAACCTGGATTCCCTGCTCGAGGCTGGGCTGGTCACCAGCCCGAAGCACCCCCTCAAGATTCTCGGCAACGGCGATCTCGGGGTCAAACTCACCGTGCAGGCGGCCGCTTTCACCACAAGCGCCCGTGAAAAAATCGAGGCCGCCGGCGGTCAGTGCGAACTGATCGGTTGAGTCCAGATCGGGTCGTCCCCGCGGTGGTCGACCAAGCTGCCTGAGAAGCCTGAGCCGCCTGCCCGCCGATCACCGGCCGCGCAGGCGGCTTTTAGCATTGCTGCCCCCCCTTCGACCTTCGCCCGTTCACACCATGCTCGTCAGCCGGGGGCGCAACCCCAGTGCCGGGGAAATCATCATCCAGCTGGTCCAGTCCAAGGGACTGCGCGACAGGGTGCTCACCACCCTCGGCCTCCTGTTGCTGGTGCGTCTGGGGATCTACATCCCTGTTCCCGGCATCGACCGGGTGGCGTTTCAGCAGTTCATTCAGCAGGGGGGTCAGCTGATCGGCTTCCTCGACATCTTCACCGGCGGCGGCATCTCCACGCTCGGCGTGTTCGCCCTCGGGATCCTGCCGTTCATCAACGCCTCGATCATCCTCCAACTGCTCACCGCCGCCCTGCCCCAGCTGGAGGATCTCCAGAAGAACGAAGGGGAGGCTGGCCGCCGCAAGATTGCCCAGATCACCCGCTACGTGGCCCTGGGCTGGGGGATTCTGCAGAGCACGGTCTTTGCCCTGATCCTGCGGCAGTACGCCTTGCCCGGAGTGTCCCAGCCTGTCTTCGTCATTCAGACCAGCCTGGCCCTGGTGACCGGCTCGATGGTGGTCATGTGGATCAGTGAGGTGATCACCGAGCGGGGCATCGGCCAGGGTGCCTCCCTGGTGATCTTCGTGAACATCGTGGCCACCCTGCCCCGGGCGCTCGGCTCCACTGTCGAGCTGGCCCAGAGTGGCGACCGGGCCACGGTGGGAGGGATCGTGATTCTGGTCTTGATTTTCCTGGTCACGATCGTGGGGATCATTTTCGTGCAAGAAGGCAGTCGCCGCATTCCGATCGTGAGTGCCAAGCGTCAGGTGGGTCAGGTGAGCATCCTGGCTGCCCGCCAGAGCTACCTGCCACTCAAGTTGAACGCCGGTGGCGTGATGCCGATCATCTTTGCCTCGGCAGTGGTGTTCCTGCCCCTCACAATTGCCAACTTCACCCGCTCACCATGGCTGATCCGCGTGGCGGGCTACCTGAACCCGAACAGCAGCACCCCCTGGCTCTACGCCCTGGTCTTCTTTGCCCTGATCTTGGGCTTCTCGCTGTTCTATGCGTCATTGACGGTGAATCCCGTCGACATTGCCACCAACTTGAAGCGCACTGGCGTCGCCATTCCGGGTGTGAGGCCAGGAACCGCCACAGCCACCTATCTGTCAGGCGTGCAGAATCGGCTCACCCTGCTCGGCGGCCTGTTTCTCGGTGCCGTTGCGATCATCCCATCGGCCGTTGAGGGGGCCACCCAGGTCCGCACCTTCCAGGGCTTGGGGGCCACCTCCCTGCTGATCCTGGTGGGTGTGGCCATCGACACGGCCAAGCAGGTGCAGACTTACGTGATTTCCCAACGCTACGAAGGAATGGTGCGCGAATGACCCATCGCATTCTCTTTCTCGGCCCACCCGGAGCCGGCAAGGGCACCCAGGCCGAGCGGCTCGCCGAGCGGCGGCAGCTTCTGCACCTCTCAACCGGCGAGCTGCTCAGGGCCGAAGTCAAGGCAGGCAGTGAGCTCGGCCGCGAAGCCGAGGCGGTCATGGCCAGCGGCGAGCTGGTCAGTGACCAATTGGTTCTGGCGATCGTTCGTCACCGCCTGGAGACCCACCATGGCGGCTGGTTGCTGGATGGCTTCCCCCGCAACCTCGCCCAGGCCGAATCCCTGAACCTGCTGCTCGACGAACTCGAGCAACCGATCCAGCTGGTCCTGCTCCTGGAACTCGACGACGAAAGCCTGATTGAACGCCTGCTCGGCCGCGGCCGAGCCGACGACAACGAAGCGGTGATCCGCAACCGACTGGAGGTGTACCGGGAGCAGACCGAACCGTTGATCGACTACTACCGCGAGAGGAACCTGCTGGAGCCGATCGTGGCCACCGGCTCGATCGAGGAGATCGCCGGGCGGATCCTGAATTCTGTGGTATAGCTCTGTGGTAGGTTAGCTGTTTGAAAAACTGGAGAGCTGCCGCCCATGAAGGTGCGTGCATCGGTCAAAAAGATGTGCGATAAGTGCCGGGTGATTCGTCGCCATGGCCGGGTGATGGTGATCTGCACCAATCCCAAGCACAAACAGCGCCAAGGCTGAACCTGCAGCTCATCAAGCTCCACCGGCGCCCCACTGAGGGCGCCATGGCCCGGTGTTCTGCTGGGCCGCCCCTTTTGCCCAACTGATCGTTTCATTACGTGGCTCGGATTGCCGGTGTTGATATCCCTCGTGACAAGAGGGTCGAAATTTCGCTCACTTACGTTTACGGCGTGGGCTTGACCCGGGCCCAGCAGATTCTTGCCAAAGCGGGGGTCAGCCCTGACATCCGTGTCAAGGACCTTGATGACGCCGACATCCAGAAACTGCGCGTCGCCGCCGAAACCTTCACCCTGGAAGGCGATCTGCGCCGCCAGGAAGGCATGGCCCTCAAGCGCCTTCAGGACATCGGATGCCTGAGGGGCCGCCGTCATCGCATGGGCCTTCCCGTGAGGGGCCAGCGCACCCGCACCAATGCCCGCACCCGCCGGGGTGCCCGCAAAACCGTGGCCGGCAAGAAGAAGTAAGCCGTCCCCCTGCCTGAGCGGCTGCTGCACTCAGGTAATCCATTCCCCTACCACAGGCCACTGTCCATGGCGAAGCCAGCCAAAAAAACCGGCGCCAAAAAGTCAAAGCGCAACGTTCCGAACGGCGTTGCCCACATCCAGAGCACCTTCAACAACACCATCGTGTCGATCACCGACACGGCCGGTGAGGTGATCTCCTGGTCCTCGGCTGGAGCCAGTGGCTTCAAAGGGGCTCGCAAGGGCACTCCGTTCGCGGCCCAAACCGCGGCTGAAGCCGCCGGACGTCGTGCCCTGGAGCAAGGGATGCGGCAGATCGAAGTGCTGGTGAGGGGTCCGGGTTCCGGACGCGAAACCGCTATCCGCGCCTTGCAGGTCGCTGGTCTTGAGATCACCCTGATCCGTGATGTCACTCCCCTGCCCCACAACGGCTGCCGCCGCTCCAAGCGACGCCGGGTCTGACCCCGTTTACACACCAGCCTTCGGGCGTCCCTTCACACCACCTTCAGGCCGTGCATCAGTATCAGATCGATCGCGTTGAGCACCATATTGCCGATGACCGCTCCCAGACTGGGGTGTTCGTCATCGGCCCCCTCGATCGCGGCCAGGCCGTCACCCTTGGCAATGCCCTGCGTCGTGTGCTGATGGGGGGTATGGAAGGCAGCGCCATCACCGCGGTGAGAATCGCCGGGGTGAACCACGAGTACGCCACCGTGCCAGGCGTTCGCGAAGATGTTCTCGACATCCTGCTGAACTGCAAGGAAGTCGTCGTCAGCAGCCGCAGCCGCGAGCTTGAGATCGGTCGCCTGGTGGTCACCGGACCAGCCACAGTCACGGCCGCCGATCTGCAGTTCTCCTCCCAGGTTCAGGTGATCGATTTCGATCGCCCGATCGCCACCGTTGCGGACGGCCACAGCCTGGAGCTCGAAGTTCATGTCGAGCGTGGCGTGGGCTATCGGCCCGTCGATCGCCACCAGGAAGACACCAGCTCCATTGATCTTCTCCAGATCGATGCGGTCTTCATGCCCGTACGCCGGGTCAATTACACCGTGGACGAAACGGCCGTTGGTGAAGGCGGCTCAGCCCGTGAACGGCTCCGTCTCGACATCCACACCAGCGGTGCCATCACGCCTGACGACGCCATGGCCCAGGCGGCGAATCAGCTGATTGCCCTCTTCCAGCCTCTGGCCAGCCTCACCATGGTGGAGGAGCCTGGAATCGAGCCCGATGTTTCGGCAGAAAGCCAGATTCCACTTGAGGAGCTGAATCTTTCGGTCCGCGCCTACAACTGTCTCAAGCGAGCCCAGGTCAACTCCGTTTCTGATCTGATGGGCTTCAGCTACGAAGACCTGCTAGAGATCAAGAACTTCGGCTCGAAGTCGGCCGATGAGGTGATCGAAGCCCTCGAACGCATCGGCATCTCCCTGCCCCAAAGCCGAACCACCGCCTGAGCGGCGGCTTTCCCGTTTTCCTATCAACGCCACAGAACCATGCGACACCAGTGCCGAGTCCCCCTGCTGGGACTCCCCGCCGACCAACGCAAAGCGCTGCTGCGTGGTCTGACCACCCAGTTGATCAGGGAAGGTCGCGTCACGACCACCAAAGCCCGCGCCAAGGCCCTTCGCAACGAGGCTGAGCGCATGATCACCCTGGCGAAGGAGGGCAGTCTCGCTTCGCGTCGCCGGGCGATCGGTTACATCCTCGACAAGCAGCTGGTCCACTCCCTGTTCGACAAAGCCCAGGAGCGCTACGGCGAGCGCCAGGGTGGCTACACCCGGATCATCCGCACCGTGCCCCGCCGCGGTGACAACGCCGAGATGGCGATCATCGAGCTGGTCTGAACTCCCTCCGCAAAATCGCCCTCTGTCTTCAGTACGAAGGCTCAGCCTTTTGTGGATGGCAGCGCCAGAGCGGTCAGTCGAGTGTTCAGGAGACCCTCGAAACAGCCTTGGCTGCCCTTGACCCCCACAGGCCGATGGTCTGTGTCGCTGCCGGACGCACCGACAGTGGCGTCCATGCCGCAGGCCAGGTTGTCCATTTCGAAGCAACCGGCCCCATCCCCGCCCAGCGTTGGCCGAAGGCCCTGAACGGTCGCCTGCCAGCAACGATCCGCGTGCGGGCTGCCGCCGACGTCAGTCCCGGCTGGCATGCCTGCTATTCAGCCACTTACCGGCGCTATCGCTACACCATTTACAACGGCCGCACCCCCAATCTTTTCCTGGCGCCGTTCAGTTGGCACCTCTACCGGCAACGGCTCAGCGAGCGGGCCATGGCAGAAGCCCTGGAGGGAATGCTGGGCCACCATGATTTTTCTGCCTTCCGCAAAGCCGGCAGCCAGAGGAGCCATTCGTTCACCACGATCCAGGCCGTCAGCCTGGAGCGGCAAGGCGATCTGATTGAGATCGAGATCCAGGCCAGTGGCTTCCTGTACGGAATGGTGCGATTCCTGGTGAGGCAACTGGTATTGGTCGGAGAAAACAAACTGACGCCAGCTGGCTTCGAGCAGCGGTGGCGAACCCAGGCGCGACAGGAGGTCAGGGAAGCCGCCCCTGCCCAGGGGCTTTGCCTGCTTCGGGTCGGCTACAGCGAAGAGCTTTTTCCAACGGAACTCTGGTTCGATTGCCAACCACGTTTTCAGCTGGCCAGCCTGGACTCACCAGCAGCTTTGCAGGAGGAGGGTCCCGTCACGGGCTAGGGTGGGAAGCTGCGAATGCACAAAGCGGAGTTCGCCTCAGCGAAATCCCTGTCTGTTCGAATCCTGTCCAGCCCCTTCCAGTGAGATGGGGCGTTTTCTGATCCGGCCTGCCGGCGCGATGAACAAGACCTCCGTTCCTTCCCTGGATTCCCTCGAGCGCCAGTGGTTCTTGGTGGATGCCGAGAATCAGACCCTCGGGCGCCTGGCCACCGAAGTGGCCAGTGTGCTGCGGGGCAAGAACAAGCCCTCCTTCACCCCCCACCTAGATACGGGCGACTTCGTCGTCATCGTCAATGCCGACAAGGTGCGCATCAGTGGCAACAAGGCCACCCAGAAGATCTACCGCCGCCACTCCGGCCGGCCCGGTGGCATGAAGACCGAAACCTTCGCCGCCCTGCAAGCCCGCCTGCCGGAGCGGATCGTTGAAAAGGCGATCAAAGGCATGCTTCCCCACAACGCCCTGGGCCGGCAGCTGTTTCGCAAGCTCAAGGTTTACAAGGGTGCTGAGCACCCCCACACGGCCCAGCAGCCCAAGGTCCTGACCCTCGATCCTTCCGCCACCGCCCAATGAGCAGCCCTTCGAACCGAGTTGTCTACTGGGGAACCGGACGCCGCAAAACCGCCGTTGCGCGCGTCAGGGTCGTTCCAGGCACCGGCCTCATCACCATCAATGGGCGCCCCGGTGACAACTACCTCAACTTCAATCCCAGCTACCTGGCTGCGGTGAAGGCGCCCTTGGATACCCTCGGCCTCGCCACCGCTTATGACCTGCTCGTCAATGTCAAGGGCGGAGGCCTCACCGGACAGGCTGATGCGATCAAGCAGGGTGCGGCCCGCGCCCTCTGTGAGCTCTCCCCGGACAACCGCAAGCCCCTCAAGACGGAAGGCCACCTCAGCCGCGATCCCCGCGCCAAGGAACGCCGCAAGTACGGCCTGAAGAAAGCCCGCAAGGCTCCCCAATTCTCCAAGCGCTGATTCCTCCCATGCCCAAGGCCGATATCCACCCCACCTGGTACCCCGACGCCAAGGTGATCTGCAATGGAGAGGTGGTCATGACCACCGGCTCCACCCATCCCGAGCTGCACGTCGACGTCTGGAGCGGCAACCACCCCTTCTACACCGGTACCCAGAAAATCCTCGACACAGAGGGCCGGGTCGATCGCTTCATGCGCAAATACGGCATGGGTGGCGTCAACACGCCAACCGCCACTCCTGCCGCAGAACCCCCCTCGGAAGCCGCCACCTCCTGATCCTTCACCAACGCAGACCAGCGTCCTGCAGGCCCGTTCAGCCGCACCGATCTGAACAGGCCAGGCCAGGTCGATCATTGATGTGTGAAGCTTTTGCGGAGCTTGGCTGATGGATGTCACCTTTCTGGCAGACCGCCTGGCGGTGGCCCGCAGCACCTTCACGGCCCTGGAACAGCAGCTGGCCGATCCTGCTGTGGCCAGCGATCCCGCCCAGCTTGAGCGCCTTGCTCGTGAGAGGGCCCGGCTTGAACCCCTGGTGCTCGGTCAGGATCACCTGAGTCAGCTTGAGCAACAGGCTGCTGAAGGGCGGCTCCTGCTCAAGCAAAGCCGTGGTGATCTGGACATGGAGGTCCTGGTTCAGGACGAACTCCGGGACCTTGCCAGCCAGATCGATGCGATCCGGGAACGGCTGATTCTCGCCCTGCTGCCCAGCGATCCCCGCGATGAACGCAGCGTGATGCTGGAAATCCGCGCAGGTGCCGGTGGGGATGAGGCCTCCCTCTGGGCCGGTGATCTGGCCCGGATGTATGAACGCCATGCCCAGAGCGTCGGCTGGTTGGTGCAACCGCTGAGTGCCTCCGAAGCCGACCTGGGCGGCTACAAGGAACTGATCCTGGCGATCCGTGGGTCAGGCGTCTACAGCCAGCTCAAGTACGAGGCCGGCGTCCATCGGGTTCAACGGGTTCCCGCCACCGAATCCCAGGGCCGGGTTCACACCTCCACCGCCACCGTGGCCGTGATGCCAGAGGCCGATCCTGTTGAGGTGCGGCTCGACCCCGCTGACCTGGAGATCAGCACGGCGCGATCCGGCGGGGCCGGCGGCCAGAACGTCAACAAGGTGGAAACGGCCGTCGACCTCCTGCACAAGCCCACCGGAATCCGGGTGTTCTGCACCCAGGAGCGCTCACAGCTGCAGAACAAGGAACGTGCCCTGGACATCCTGCGGGCCAAGCTGCTCGAACGGGAAAGGGCCGAAGCCGCTGCCGCCGAGAGCTCAGCCAGACGGGCCCAGGTCGGCAGCGGCGACCGCAGCGAAAAGATCCGCACCTACAACGTCAAGGACAATCGGGTGACGGATCACCGCCTCAATCGGAACTTCAGCCTGGAGCCCGTGCTGGCAGGCCAACTCGCCGAGCTGATCGGCGCCTGTGTCGCTGCCGATCAGAACAGCCGCATGGAGAAGCTGGCAGCGGAGGCGAGTGGGGTCGGCTGAAGCGGATCGCCGTGCTCCCCGACCAGCCAAACACCGGCAACCCAGCCACTGATCAATCAGGCACCGATCACATACTTGGCCCACTCCCGCCGGCCGGAACGGATCTGACGGGTGGCTTCGAAGTACAGGGTGCTGACCGGACGACGGGGAACCTTCGCCAGGGGCATGGCCGCCTCCCGAGGAGTTCGATTGCCCTTGCGAACGTTGCAGCGCAGGCAAGCGGTGGTGACGTTCTCCCAGCTGTCGAGACCGCCGCGGCTGCGGGGAATGACATGGTCGATTGAAAGTTGCTCTCCCTGGTAGCCGCAGTACTGGCAAGACTGCCCGTCCCGCTGGAACACATTGCGGCGGGTCAGCGGTAACTGCTTGAACGGAACCCGAACGAATTGCCGCAGGCGAATCACCGATGGCAACAACAGATCGCCCCGGATCCGATGGCCGCAATCGTGCTCAAGACCCTCAGCCTTGCCCTTGAGCACCATCACGGTGGCCCGCCGCCAACTGGTGATGTTGAGCGGCTCGTAGGAGGCGTTGAGTACCAGAACCTGGCTCATGGCGCTCTGCCCATGGAGTGATGCCAGTCCACGCCGATATGCAAATGCTAGCCGCTGAGTCCCAGCCTGCATCCGGTCGGCCCTACGGTCAGGTTGATTGCCCACCGCAGGCTGGATACCCGACCAGGGCTTGATGCCGGATTCTCCCCTGATGGCCGCCGCAGCCCCAGTGACGGCTCCCTCCTGCCGTCTCCATCCTCGCCAACGGGCCTGGGTGGAGGTAGACGAGGCCGCGATCAGCCGCAATGCCAGGAGTCTGCGGGCCTTCCTTGCACCAGCCTGCGAACTGATGGCCGTGGTCAAGGCCGATGGCTACGGCCATGGTGCCCTGCCGGTGGCGCGGGCCGCCCTGAAGGGCGGTGCTGGCTCCCTTGGGGTGGCCACCCTGCAGGAAGGGGTTGAGCTGCGCCAGGCGGGAATCGAGGCCCCTCTGCTGGTGATGGGCAACCTGGTCCAACCGGAAGAACTCGGCCACTGCCTTCACTGGGGACTGATGCCCACGATCTGCAGCCGGCGTGAAGCCCAGCTCTGCCAGAGCCTGGCCACGGGCAGCGGCCGAACCATGGCGGTGCATCTCAAGCTGGACACCGGCATGGCCCGCCTCGGCGTCGCCTGGCATGAGGGGGCAGAGCTGCTGGCTTGCCTGAATGAACTGGAGGCTGTCGATGTCGCCGGGGTGTACTCCCACCTGGCTGACGCCGACGCCCCTGACAACGGCGGCAACAGCTTGACCGCGCTGCAGCAGCACCGCTTCGACAGCGCCCTTCAGGCCATGGCCCGTGACGGCCTGAGCACGGGTCGACGCCATCTGGCCAACTCCGCCGGCACCCTGCGCAGCCCCTCGCTTCACTACGACCTGGTGCGGGTGGGGCTCGCCCTCTACGGCCATTCCCCCGCTCCCCATCTGGCTGGCTGTCTGCCCCTGGAGCCAGCCATGGCAGTCCGGGCCCGGGTCACCCTGATCCGTGACGTGCCCGCCGGGGTCGGGGTCAGTTATGGCCATCGCTTTCGAACCAAGCGTCCGAGCCGGTTGGCCGTGGTGGCGATCGGCTATGCCGACGGTGTACCGCGGCAACTCTCCGATCAGATGGCCGTCCTCTTCGCCGGCACGCAACTGACCCAGGTGGGGGCCATCACCATGGATCAGCTGGTGATTGATGCCACCGATTGCCCCGGGCTGGTGGTGGGGTCGGTGGTGACCCTGCTGGGCAGCGATGGCCAGCAGGAGATCGATCCACGGCAGTGGGCCCAGACCTGCGGCACGATCTCCTGGGAGATCCTCTGCGGTTTCAAGCATCGCCTGCCAAGGTTGCTGGCCGGTGAAGGTCGGCTGGAGCGCTGATAAGCTGTACCTGCCTCTGGAGAGGTGGCTGAGTGGTTGAAAGCGGCTCCCTGCTAAGGAGTTACAGGAGGCAACTTCTGTCGAGGGTTCGAATCCCTCCCTCTCCGTTCCTGTTGCAACATGGTTGCCGGCCAGGCTTCTGAGGGTCAGGAGCTCGGCCGGCATTCGGTTCTGCAGGCTTCACTCAGCGCGCTGGCCAGGGCCGGCAGAAGGGTCTGATCAGTGGCCCGCTCCGCTCCCTCACTGAAGGCAACCAGGAGGAACGGGTGGTGGCCCTCGCTCTCCACATAGGCGGCATCGTGGCGAGCCTGACTCATCCAGCCGGCCTTGCTCCACAGCTTTGCTCCCGCGGCAAGTCCCTCACCGAGGAAGCCATCAACCTGGTTTTCGGGATCGGCACGCCGATCGGCGGAATCCAGCGAACGCCGCAACAGCTGCCGCATCCTGGCGCTGGCCGGTGGCGACACACAGCTGCCGGCCATGATGGCGTGAAGCAGCCGGGCCGTGGCCTCAACGGTGAGCCTGTTGCGGTTCTCGAGCGCCGGTCCATAGAACTGCCTTTCCCGCCCGTAGGGCCCATCACCCCAGGTCTTCTGGCAGATGTTGCACCCCGTCAACTCCGGCCAGGCCAGGCCGGCGAACCATTGATTGAGCAACTGGCGCTGGGCAATCCAGGTCCGCAAGGGGGCCTCAGCAAGTTCCGGGCCGCTGGTGGTCCCACTGAGAACGTCCACCAGCAGGGAAGTGGCGTCGTTGCTCGAATCACCGATCATGTCGGCCATGGCCCGCCTCAGCTCGGCACTGTCTTCGATCAGCCGGCGCTGCAACCAGGCCTCCACTCCCACCATCACGAACAGCTTCACCACGCTGGCCGGGTAGATGGCCTGGTCACCGCGCCAGCTGACCCCTGCCGGGGCGTCGGCCCAGAACGCAGGCGGACCGCTCAGGGCGTCAGCCGTGCCGATCAGGGAACGGTCGTAGCGGATCCAGCAGACCGAAAGCTGGCTGCCCAGGCCCGGCCGGCCATCACTCTCCAGGGAGCGGATCCGATCCTCCAGGATTGCGCCCATCGCCCGATCCAGGCGGTAAAACGCCATCACTTCCGGCCGCAGCAATGCAGAGATTAGGCACCCATCACCAGGGAGATCGCGCCGAACCCCTGGCGCTGTCAGGCACAGCGGCGGCGCCGGAGCTGCTGGTGGCAGGAAGTTGCTGGCGGCTGGCAGCCGAGCTCGACGGCTACAGCCGCTCAAGGGGTGCAGGACTCGCCACCCAGGCCGCCGCCGGCCGCCGGCTGGAAGTGCTGCCTTTGGCCTCAGCCAGGGGCGGACGGCTGCGGGTGCGGCTGCTCGAAGACGGCTACCCCTGCTGGCTTGAGCCGAGTGACCTGCTGGGCAACGCCGTGGCGTCCACCAGGCCGCTGCCGCGCCTGCTGGACCCTGCCACGATCGCTGCGGCACTGCCGGCCGTGCTCGGCTACGGCAACCAGGCCGCCAGCAAGCCCAACAGCTACCTGTGGGGGGGCACCACCGGCCCCAATTTCGACTGCTCCGGCCTCGTCCAGAGCGCCTACGCCAGTGCGGGGATCTGGATCCCGCGGGATGCCTATCAGCAGGAGCGCTTCTGCCAGCCGGTCGCGGTGCGGGAGGGGCACTTCGGCCTGCTGCGGCCGGGAGATCTCATCTTCTTCGGCCGCCCCCAGCGGTGCACCCACGTGGGCCTCCACCTGGGAAACGGACACTACCTGCACAGCTCCGGGCGGGAGCATGGCCACGATGGGCTTGCCATCAACCAGCTCGCAGGGCACGATCAGGATCCGGTCGGCCGGCATTACAGGCGGGAGCTGCGGGGAGCCGGGCGAGTGGTGCGCTGCCATGACGGCACCACCCTGGAGTGAGGACCACCCGGCTGCCAGCCCTGGGCCTGCAAACCGGCGGGTCCCGTAAGTTGCAGGCCTTCGCACCCCCAAGCGCCATGGGCGATCCGAGCGGATTCGAGCTCTCGGTGGTCATCCCCCTCTTCAACGAGCACGCCAGCGTGTCCCTGCTGGTGGAGCAGGTCATGGCCGTTCTGAGGCCGATGGGGCGCAGATTCGAACTGGTGCTCGTCGACGACGGCTCCAGCGATGGCACCGCTGCCATCCTCGAAAAGCTGGCCAGCCAAACGCCCGAACTGATCGCCGTGCTGCTCCGCCGCAACTACGGCCAGACGGCCGCGATGGCGGCCGGGTTCGCTGCCAGCAGCGGCGAAGTGCTGATCACCCTGGATGGCGACCTGCAGAACGATCCCGCCGATATCCCCTTGCTGCTTGAGCGGCTGGACCAGGGATTCGACCTGGTGAGCGGCTGGAGGCACCAACGCCAGGATGCTGCTCTGCAGAGGTTGCTGCCCTCGAAAATCGCCAACCGGCTGATCGCCAGGGTCACCGGCGTGAAGCTGCACGATTACGGCTGCTCCCTGAAGGCCTATCGCCGCGAAGTGGTGGCCGACCTGAACCTTTACGGCGAACTGCACCGCTTTCTGCCGGCGCTTGCCTTCATCGAAGGGGCCCGGATCAGTGAAGTGAAGGTGAACCACCACCCCCGCCGCTTCGGTGCCAGCAAATACGGGATCGATCGGACCTTCCGGGTGTTGATGGACCTGCTGACTGTCTGGTTCATGAAACGGTTCCTGACCCGGCCCATGCATGTGTTTGGCTTCGGCGGCCTCGCCTGCCTGGCGCTGGGTCTGGTGATCGGCCTGATCCTGTTCAGCGAGAAGGTGTTTTTCGATGCCGATATCGGCAACCGCCCGCTGCTGTCGGTTGGCGTGCTGGCGATCGTGGCCGGGATTCAGTTGTTCTGCTTCGGATTGCTCGCCGAACTTCAGATGCGCACTTACCACGAAAGCCAGGGCAGGCCGATCTACAGAGTGCGGGCCACGCTGAGGGGCAGCCAGAGCGGCTGAGCAGCTGGCTGGCCACCCCGAGCCAGCTGCCAAAGCACGCCGGCAGAGTTGGCCTGGATGGTTCTGGATTGAACTTTTATGTCGCCACCGATCGGGCGGCAGAGCCGACCGGGAACGGATGGATACAGTGCGGGTGGTTGCTGTATAGGCCTGCGCCATGACTGGAGAATTCGCTGCCGCCTGGCTGCCTTCGATCCTCGTTCCCTTTGTTGGCATCCTTGGCCCCGCCGTGGCCATGGCCCTGTTGTTCAACGTGATCGAAGCCCGCGACTGAAACTGAGGATCGGCAGTCCACTTCCGATCGGCTCCCTGCGACCTCGCTGCGTTCGTTCCTTCTCCCGCTTTTCTCCATGACCGTGCTCCCCGTCGCCGATGCCACAGTCGGCAATCTGGCCACACCCGTGAACAGCAGCTACTTCAGCAAGGCTTTCCTGAATGCCTTGCCGGCCTACCGGCCCTCCCTCTCCCCGAACCGGCGGGGACTGGAAGTGGGCATGGCCCATGGCTTCCTTCTTTACGGCCCGTTTGCCTTGACCGGTCCCCTGCGGCTCACCGAGTACGCCAGCACCGCAGGCCTGCTCGCGGCGATCGGCTTGGTTTCCATCCTCACGATCTGCCTGTCGATCTACGGCACAGCGGGCACGGGTCCCAATGTCCAACCCCCCGACGCCACCATCGACAACCCGCCCGCCGACCTGTTCACGAAGGCTGGCTGGGCAGAATTTGCCAGTGGCTTCTGGCTTGGTGGTTGCGGTGGCGCCGCCTTCGCCTGGTTCCTGGCCGGCAGCGTGATGGGCTCCCCCCTGGTCAAGCTCACCGGTGGGCTCTGGAGCGTGAGCTGAGTCTTTTGATCCGAATCCAAAGAAGGGCTCCTAAAACCGCCCTTTTTCAAGCCCTACTCCGGTGGGGCTTTTTCATGGCCTGCCCAAGGATCGTCTTGCGAATAGCCCACCCCTCCCCCGGTCTGTTTCTGTAAGGATCGAGGCCCCTTGGCGCTCATCGCAGCCCGATGGAGTCAATGTCGGTATCCGACCCCTTCCTGAAGCGCCCTGTTCTCACCCTGGTGATCAGTCTGCTGATCGTGATGGCTGGCCTAGTCAGCCTGCCCGGCCTCCAGATCGAGAACCTTCCACCGATCGCGCCAATCCGCGTCAATGTGCGCGCCAGCTATCCAGGCGCGGGTGCTGCAGTGGTCGAACAAGGCGTGACCACCCCGTTGGAGCGTCAGCTCAATGGTCTGGAGAGGTTGGAGAGCATCCGCTCTACAAGTTCCGCCAACGGCAGTTCGATCACGCTCACCTTCGAAGGCGGCGATCCGGAACTCAACCAGATCAATGCCCAGAACGAAGCCGTCCTGGTGAACCGACAGCTCCCCCCCCAGGTGGCTCGGCTCGGGGTGCAGGTGCGCCGCAGCTCTGACGATCTGTTGATGGTGCTCAGCTTCAACACCCCAACCGGGATGTACAACCCGGCCTTCCTGACCGGCTGGGTCGACCAGCAGTTGAAGGATCGTCTGGAACGGGTTCCAGGGGTCGGCAACGTCACCATCTCGGGAGGAGGCCAACTGGCTTTCCGCCTTTGGCTCGATCCGATGGCGCTGGAGAAGCGCCAACTCACCATCGCGGATGTGGAGGAAGCGCTGATTCAGCAGAACGTCCTTGCCGCCCTCGGGCAGGTAGGCGACGCACCGAGCCCGAATGGACAGGAGATCACCCTGCCGCTGGAAATGGAGGGACGCCTGCGCAGCGTCGACGAGTTGGAGGAGTTGGTGGTGAGCCAGACGCCGAATGGCGGCATGGTGCTGCTTCGGGACCTTGGACGGGTCAGTCTTGATGTGGAGAGCTTTGACAACAGCGCCCGGAACCTAGCTGGCAATCCCACGGTGGTGGTGCAGATTTTCCAACGGGACGGAAGCAACGCCTTGGAAGTCAGCCGGGCGGTGAACGCCGCCTTGGTCGAACTCGAACCCCGCTTTCCCCCAGGGGTGGATTTCCAGCAGATCGTTGATGTGGCTGACAGTGTGCGGGAAAGCATCGCGCTCACCTGGTCGAGCCTGCGCGAGGCGGTGCTGCTCGTTCTGGTGGTGCTGCTTGTCTCCCTTGGGAACACACGGTTGGCCGTCGTCACGGCCCTGGCGGTGCCAGTGTCCCTAATCGGCAGCCTCACCGTGCTTAGGCTCACCGACAGCTCGATCAACACCCTCACACTGTTCGGGATGGTGTTGGCCACGGGGATCCTGGTGGACGACGCCATTGTCGTCAGTGAGGACATCGGTCGGCGGCTGGGTGAGGGGGAACCGCCGTTGCTCGCTGCCCGCCAGGCGATGGGCGAACTTGGTGGAGCACTGATCGCCACCTCCATCGTGCTGGTGGTGGTCTTTCTACCGGTCCTGGCCATGCCAGGCAGCGTCGGCCGCTTGTACCGGCCGATTGCCGTGACCATCAGTGCCACGATCCTGTTCTCCACCATCAATGCGCTGACCTTCACCCCGGTGGCGGCCAGCTGGCTGCTTGCCCATGGCTGGCGTGATCCCACCTGGTTGGGCAGGTTGCTGGCCCGGCCGCAACACTGGCTCGAAGTCCTGCGTGATGGCTATGCCACGACCCTGGCCCATTGCTTTCGCAGGCGCAGACTGATCTTGCTGGCCCTGGTGGCAGGTCTGGTGCTGGCGGGCTGGGGCCTGGGCGGTTTACCCACCGCCTTCATCCCCCAGGAGGATGACGGTCAGGTGCGCGGGGTGGTCGTCCTGCCCGGCGGCGCCTCACTCCAGAAAACAGAAGGAGTCCTGGAGAAAGTGCGGCGAATCGTGGAGCAGGAGCCCGACATCCGTGTCGGTACGTTCAACGCCGGCCGCTCCTTCGGAGACAGTGCTGCCAACCGAGGAACGTTCTTCCTGAGGCTCAAGCCCCTCGGTGAACGGGGAGCAGGCAGCGAACAAAGCAACGAAGCCGTGGCACGACGACTGAGCAAGGTGTTGCGGCAGCGCATTACGGAAGCTGCCGTTCAGGTCAGTGTTCCACCAGCTGTTCGAGGGTTCAGTGGCGAAGGGGGCCTGGAACTCGAGCTCCTGGATGGGAGCGATGGGCGGCTGAGCCTGGCGGAGTTCGAGCGGGAAGTCCGCGACTTCATTGCGGACGCCAATGACACCAACCAGTTCGAGAGTGTGAGCACGCGCTTCAGCGCCGACGCCCCCCTGTTGCGGCTGCGTCCTGATCGGCTGCGCATGGCCTCGCTTGGGGTGGACCTCGACACGGTGGTCTCCACCCTGGGGGCGAGCATTGGCAGCCGCTATGTGAACGACAGCTTCGAACGGAACCGCATTCGTCGGGTGGTGGTTCAGCTGGAGGGGGCCAACCGCAGCACAGCAGACGACGTGCTGGCTCTCAGGATTCGCAGCACCAAGGGCACCCTCATCCCGCTGGGAGAACTGGTTCAACTGGAGCAGGCCAGCGGGCCCAGCTCGATCAACCGCAGCAGGCTGTCACGAGCGATCACAGTCCAGGCCATTCCCAAGGCCAACGTGAGCACCGGTCAAGCGATTGCGATTCTCGAAGAGGTTCACAGCCGACAGGTCAATCCGATCACGACTCTGGAATGGGTCGGGCTGGCACGGGAAGAACGTCAGGCGGGAGGGCGGGCCTGGCTGCTGTTTGGCTTCGGGGTGGCGGTGATGTATCTGGTACTCGCCGCGCTTTACGAGAGTTTTTCCGACCCGTTTGTCATCCTGATCACGGTCCCACTGGCGCTGCTTGGGGCACTGATGGGGCTGGCAGGCCGCGGCCTATTCCTCGATATCTATGCCCAGATGGGTCTGCTGGTGCTGGTCAGCCTGGCCGCCAAGAACGGGATCCTGATTGTGGAATTCGCCAACCAGCGCCTCCAGGAAGGTGCTCCACTGAAGGATGCGGTGGAGACAGCTGCAGTCACCCGTTTGCGGCCAATCCTCCTCACGGCAATGGCGTCGTTGGCCAGCATTGTTCCACTGCTCTTCGCCGGAGGCGCGGGAGCCGCCGGGAGGGCAAGCATGACAAGCATCAGCACGGTGCTCTTCTACGGCCAACTTGTGGCGACCGTGTTGACCCTCTTCGTTGTTCCGGTCGTGTACCTCGAGATGAAGTTAATCGAAGGCCATCTCTTGGACCGCAGTCCCGCGTAGATGACTGGACAAGAAAAAACCCCTGGTGGAAGCCAGGGGTCTAGAAGTTGTGAGGTGTGTCCCTCGGGAATCTGATCGACTCGTACATGGGCTACGGAATCTTGGAATGGGTCACTGGACCAAGGGATCCAAGCGACCCTTTCCGTCAGCCGAACTTGCCTGAGGTGGAAGCGATCAGGAAGGCCCCGTAGGTGAGGATGTAGCCCACAGAAAAGTGAGCCAGACCGACCACCCGGGCTTGAACGATCGAGAGGGCCACAGGCTTGTCACGCCAGCCAACAAGATTGGCGAGCGGGGTGCGCTGGTGTGCCCAGACGATGGTTTCGATCAATTCCTGCCAGTAACCACGCCAGGAGATCAGGAACATGAACCCGGTGGCCCAGACCAGGTGTCCGAACAGGAACATCCAGGCCCAGACAGCCAGATTGTTGGTGCCAAACGGGTTGTAACCGTTGATCAACTGCGAGCTGTTCAGCCAGAGGTAGTCACGGAACCAGCCCATCAGATAGGTGCTGGATTCGTTGAACTGAGCCACGTTGCCCTGCCAGATGGCGAGGTGTTTCCAGTGCCAGTAGAAGGTGACCCAACCCACGGTGTTGAGTGCCCAGAAAACCGACAGATAGAAGGCGTCCCAGGCAGAGATGTCGCAGGTGCCACCACGGCCAGGGCCGTCGCAGGGGAACGAATAGCCGAAGTCCTTCTTGTCGGGCATCAGCTTGGAACCCCGGGCATCCAGGGCACCTTTGACCAGGATCAAAGTGGTGGTGTGCAGTCCGAGGGCGATGGCATGGTGAACCAGGAAGTCACCAGGGCCGATCGGCAGGAACACATCGGTGTTGCCGTTGATCGCATCGAGCCAGAAGTGATCACCAGGGATGTTGGCCGAAGCCAGGCTGGCGGCACTGGAGGGATTCGAGAGCAGAACGTCAAAACCGTAGAGGGCCTTGCCACTCGCCGCCTGCACGAACTGGGCGAAGACCGGTTCCACCAGAATCTGCTTCTCAGGAGTACCAAAAGCCACGACCACATCGTTGTGGACATAGAGGCCAAGGGTGTGGAAACCGAGGAACAGGGAAACCCAGCTCAGGTGGCTGATGATCGCTTCCTTGTGATCCAGCATCCGAGCAAGAACATTGTTCTTGTTGGCCTCTGGGTCGTAATCACGAATGAAGAAGATCGCACCGTGGGCAAAGGCACCGACCATCAGGAAGATGGCGATGTACTGGTGGTGGGTGTAAAGCGCGGCCTGCGTTGTGTAGTCCTTGGCGATGAACGCATAGGACGGCAGGGCATACATGTGCTGGGCCACCAGGCTGGTGATCACCCCGAGCGAAGCAAGGGCAAGACCGAGCTGGAAGTGGAGCGAGTTGTTGATCGTGTCGTAGAGACCCTTGTGACCGGCACCAAGTGCACCGCCGAACGGCGTGCCCTTAGGAGGATTATGGGCCTCCAGAATCTCCCGGATCGAGTGACCGATCCCGAAGTTGGTGCGATACATGTGGCCAGCGATCACGAAGATGCAGCCAATCGCCAGGTGGTGGTGGGCGATGTCTGTGAGCCAGAGCGACTCAGTCTGGGGGTGGAAGCCACCCAGGAAGGTGAGGATCGCGGTGCCGGATCCCTCGGCAGTGCCGAACACCTGGTTGACGGTGTCGGGATTCTCGGCGTATACGCCCCAGTTGCCTGTGAAGAACGGAGCGAGACCGGCCGGGTGGGGCAGAACGTTCAGGAAATTGTCCCAACCGACGTGCTGGCCGCGGGCTTCAGGAATCGCCACGTGGACCAGGTGGCCGGTCCAGGCGATGGAGCTGAAACCGAACAGAACAGCCAGGTGGTGGTTCAGACGGGATTCAGCGTTCTTGAACCAGGCCAGGGAAGGCCGGAACTTGGGCTGAAGGTGAAGCCAGCCAGCGAACAGAGCCCAGGCCGAGAGGATCATCATGAAGATGGATCCTTGATACAACTCAGCATTGGTTTTCATTCCGATCGTGTACCACCAGTGGTACAGACCTGAATAGGCAATGTTCACCGGGGAAGTGGCACCGGCCTGGGTGAAGGCGGTGATGGCCCCCTGGCCGAAGTGTGGATCCCAGATCGCATGAGCGATGGGACGGACATGCAGAGGATCGGCGACCCACTGCTCAAAGTTGCCCTGCCAGGCGATGTGGAACAGGTTCCCAGAAACCCAGAGGCCGATGATCGCCAGATGGCCGAAATGGGTGGAGAAGAGCTTTTGGTAAAGCTTCTCCTCCGTCATGCCGTCGTGGCTCTCGAAGTCGTGAGCCGTGGCGATGCCGTACCAGATACGGCGGGTTGTGGGGTCCTGTGCCAGGCCCTGGCTGAACGAAGGAAATTTCGTTGCCATGAGGAAAGGTCAGGAGGAGGTCAGCCGACCGCGACAAGTCGGGCCAGGAAGAACGCCCAGGTGGTAGCGATACCGCCCAGGAGATAGTGGGCAACGCCAACGGCGCGTCCCTGGATGATGCTCAGCGCCCGCGGCTGAATCGCTGGAGCCACCCTGAGCTTGTTATGGGCCCAGACAATGGACTCAATCAGTTCTTGCCAGTAGCCGCGGCCACTGAACAGGAACATGAGGCTGAAGGCCCAGACGAAGTGAGCACCGAGGAACATCAGGCCGTAGGCACTTGAAGAGGAGCCGTAGCTGTTGATCACCTGAGCGGCCTGGGCCCACAGGAAATCACGCAGCCAACCATTGATGGTGATGGCACTCTGAGCGAAGTTACCGTTGGTGATGTGCTGAACGGTGCCGTCTGCGTTGACGGTTCCCCAGACATCGCTCTGCATCTTCCAGCTGAAGTGGAAGATCACGATGGAGAGGGAGTTGTACATCCAGAACAGGCCAAGGAACACATGGTCCCAAGCCGAAACCTGGCAGGTGCCGCCACGGCCAGGGCCGTCGCAGGGGAACCGGAAACCAAGGTTTGCCTTGTCGGGGATCAGCCTTGAGCTGCGGCTGTACAGCACACCCTTCAGCAGGATCAGCACGGTGACGTGGATCGTGAAGGCGTGGATGTGGTGGACCATGAAGTCGGCCGTTCCCAGGGGGATCGGGCCGGCGGCCACCTTGCCTCCGACGGCAACCACTGCACCGTTGAACACCTCACTGACACCGGAGAGCGCGTTAGGCGCCGTGGTGCCGGCAGCGGCGGCATGCAGACCCTGTATCCACTGGGCGAAGACAGGCTGCAGCTGAATGGCGGAGTCACTGAACATGTCCTGGGGACGGCCCAGGGCACGCATGGTGTCGTTGTGGATGTAGAGACCGAAGCTGTGGAAGCCCAGGAAAATGCACACCCAGTTGAGGTGGCTGATCAGGGCATCCCTGGCTTTGAGAACCCGGTCGAGCACGTTATCAATGTGCTTGGCGGGGTCGTAATCACGGATCAGAGCAATGGCCGCATGGGCACCGGCTCCAACGATGATGAAGCCGCCAATCCACATGTGGTGGGTGAACAGCGACAGCTGCGTCGGGTAATCGATCCCGATGTAGGGGTACGGGGGCATCGCATACATGTGATGCGCCACGATGATGCTCAAGGAGCCGAGCAGGGCCAGGTTCACGGCCAACTGGGCATGCCAGGAGGTTGTCATGAACTCGAAGAGGCCATCGTGACCCTTGGGTGCAGGGAACAGCAGGGGATCACCCTTCTGGCCCTCAAGGATCTCCTTGATGCTGTGGCCGATGCCCCAGTTGGTGCGGTATTGGTGGCCGGCAATGATGAACAGCACCGCGATCGCCAGGTGGTGGTGGGCGATGTCGGTCATCCAGAGGCTGCCGGTGACAGGATTAAGACCACCTTTGAAGGTGAGGAAATCGCTGTAGGCAGCCCAGTTGCCGGTGAAGAAGGGGGAAAGGCCCGCCCCGAATCCAGGGAACAGCTGAGCAATCAGGTCCTGGTTGAGAAACTCATGGGGCAGGGGGATCTCCGCCACCGAAGCGATGGTCTTGCCATTGAGAACCAGCGGCTTGCCGGCGTCGATGGCGTCCATCAGCTGGGTGGTGGGCAGGGAAACATGCAGCAGGTGTCCCGTCCAAGAAAGCGAGCCGAGACCCAGCAGACCGGCCAGATGGTGGTTGAGCATGGACTCAACGTTCTGGAACCATTCGAGCTTGGGGGCTGCCTTGTGGTAGTGGAAAACACCGGCATTGAGCATGAGACCAGCCATCACCAAGGCTCCGATTGCCGTGCAGAGCAATTGGAATTCACTGGTGAAACCCCAGGCTCTCCAGACGTGGAACAGACCTGAGGTGATCTGAATGCCGTGGAAACCGGCACCCACATCGGCGTTGAGAATTTCCTGACCGAAGATCGGCCACACCACCTGAGCACTGGGCTTGACGTGCAGGGGGTCTGCCAACCATCCGGTGTAGTTGGAGAAGCGAGCACCGTGGTAGAAGGCGCCGCTCAACCAGATGAAAATGACGGCCAGATGGCCGAAGTGAGCGCTGAAGATCTTCCGGGAGACCTCCTCTAAATCGCTCGTGTGGCTGTCGAAATCGTGAGCGTTGGCGTGGAGGTTCCAAACCCAGGTGGTGGTTTTGGGACCTTTGGCGAGGCTGCGATCGAAGTGGCCGGGCTTGCCGAGCACATCGAAATCGACGGGAACTGGGTTCCGGTCGACGGTGACCTTCGCCTTTGTCCCACGCTCTGGTGGGCTGATGGTCATCGAGACGTTCCTCGAGGGACGGGATCGAGGTGGAGGTCCACCCCTCCGGCACAGGTGGGAGACCTGACCGGTGGGTCACATGGCTTGGCGGATTGGGACCGCTGACGCCATGGAAACCAGGAAGGCAAGAGACCGACAGATAGCCGAAAACCCTTGCCACAACTGGAGCTGAAGCCCCAAAGAAGGGACCGCTGGCGGAAGTATAGGGGTGAGTTTCAAGCCGATTGGCCGGGAAGTAACAAAGGTTCAATCCAGCGGCACCCCTGTCAGCGACAGGGCTCTGACGGGGGATACTTATCACTGAGTCCAGGTATTCATTGCTGCTTTTGTTATTCCAACAACGACGGATCACCCTCCCCTCGCCACTCCCACGCCTTCCCCTGGGGATGGGGCTGACCAGGGGGCTCGTGGCGATGCTGCTCTGCCTGGCCGTACTGCTGACAGGAGGGTGGGGTCTTCGATCTCCGGTCCCTTCCCCCCCTGAAGCCGTTTCCCCATCAGCGCCGGCAGGAGCTCTGCAGGAAGTGGCCCCTCCCCTGGCCGTTCAGCAGATGCAGGGGGAGATGGCCGAGCTTCGGCCCCAGCTGCGCATCCTCGCCCCAGCGGATGACACCGTGCTGCCGGCTGGCCCCTGGCTGCTCGAGCTGAGCATCGACGGTTGGCCCCTGGTCGCGGAAGGGGCCCTCGGCATCGGCCCCCACCTGGTGGTTCAACTGGATGACCAGCCCCCGCATCGATTGACTGACCCAGCCAGTGATGGCAGCGGCACCACCTTCCTGCAGCTGCCGATGGAACCCCTCCGACCAGGCAGCCATCGGCTCACCGTCTACGCGGCCCGCCCCTGGGGGGAAGCGGTCAAATCCGCCGGGGGCTCTAGCCAGATCCGGCTGCACCGTGTGGCCCCGAATCCGTTGCAACTTCCACCGCCGGGATCGGCCCAGCTGATCAGCGCAATCCCGGTCGACCGACCGATCGCCGAGCCTGTTCCAATCGACTGGCTGTTGCTGGACGCCCCCCTGCAACGCCTGCGCGGGGACGATCGCCAATGGCTGCTGAGGGTCACGATCAACGGAGACAGCTTCCTGGCGGACCAGCAGACAACGCTTTGGCTGAAGGGGCTGAGGCCAGGTGCCAATGCGGTGCAGCTCGAGCTGCTGGATGGCCTGGGCGAACCGCTGAATCCACCCTTCAACAGCCTGGTGCAGGAAATCAGCCTGTCTGGCGATGGCGGCAGCCTCTGGCGGAACGGCAAGCTCACCGCCCTGGAACGCGATCAGCTCCTCGGCCGAGCCTCAGCCGCCGTGGCCCCCCCCGGCCTGGAAGCCGAAAGCGGAGCGGGAGTTGCCGAGCCAAAGGCTGCAGAGCAACCAACCGATGACGCCGGAGCGGCAGAGAGCGAGGAGGGCCTGGCTGTTGCGGCTCAGCCGGAGCCTGTTCTGGAGCCGCTCCCCCACCAGCCCGACCGCGACGATGGCAGTGAACCCTTCGATGCCACCGTGGCTTCATGATCAATCGCACCTGTTGGGGCCTGGGTCTCAGTGCCGCCAGTGCTTCGGTGCTCGACCGACTGCACCAGGCGGAACTGGTTCAGCTTATGCCGCCGGCAACGCCGGTCGCGGCGTTCCTGGCCGAGCACTGGGACAGCAGTGCGGCCTTCGTGGCGGTTGGAGCCTGCGGAGCCATCACCCGGCTGATCGCCCCCCTGCTGAAGGGCAAGCACGGGGATCCGGCCGTGGTGGTGGTTGATCCAGCTGGCCATTTCGCCATCCCGCTACTGGGTGGGCACCTGGCCGGAGCCGAGCTCCTCAGCCAACGGGTGGCAGCCCTGCTGGGAGGCCAGGCGGTGCTGACCGGATCGAGCAGCGGCACGGGGCGGCTCGCCCTCGACAGCTTCGGGATCAACTGGGGCTGGCGGCGCGGAGGTGGCCCCTGGGATGCGCTGATGAAGGCAGCGGCAAGCGGCCAGCAGCCCCAGATCCTTCAGGAGGCCGGGCTGACCCTGTGGACAAGCCTGGCGGCAGCAGAGGCGGCAGCAGAAGGAAAGCCGGATCGGGAAGCCCCGCCATCGCCCGGCCCGCCCCTGGTGATCAGCCACAGGCTGGGCAACGGCTGCCGCTGGCACCCTCCCGCGCTCTGGCTCGGAATCGGCTGTGAACGCCACACCAGCCTCAGCCTCCTGGAGCGGGCCGTTGATCATGCCCTGGAAACCGATCAGCTCGCACCGGAGGCGGTGGCCGGACTGGCCAGCGTGGATCGCAAAGGCGATGAGCCAAGCCTGCTGGCCCTTGCCGAGCGGCGACGCTGGCCCCTGCGGCTCTTCAGCGCGGCAGAGCTCGCTCCTGTTCCTGTTCCAACCCCCTCGGATGCCGTGCGACGGGAAATGGGAACCGCCAGCGTTGCAGAGGCGGCCGCCTTGCTGGCGGCCGGACCGCAGGGATCGCTGCTGGCCGCCAAACGGATTGAACGCAGCCAGGGCTCCGAGCAAGGCGCCGCCACCCTGGCGATTGCCAGGGCTGGGTCGCAATGGTCTCCTGCCCAGGGGCAGCTGCATCTGATCGGCAGCGGGCCCGGCCGCCTGGACCTGCTGACCCCCGCCGCCCGCCACGCCCTGGCCGAAAGTGCGATCTGGGTAGGCTACGGCCTCTATCTGGATCTGCTTGAACCCCTGCGCCGGCCCGATCAGCTGCGTTGTGACGGCCAGCTCACCCAAGAGCGCCAGCGTTGCGCCCTGGCCCTGGAGCTGGCTTGCCAGGGGGTCACAGTGGCACTGGTCTCTTCCGGCGAAAGCGGCATCTACGGCATGGCCGGCCTGGCCCTGAAGCTCTGGCTGGAGCTGGCCGAAAGCGGCAGGCCCGGCTTCACGGTGCATCCCGGAGTCTCGGCTCTTCAACTGGCCGCTGCCCGGGCTGGTGCACCATTGATGCACGATTTCTGCACGATCAGCCTGAGCGACCGGCTCACCCCCTGGGCCACGATCGAGCAGCGGCTGAGGGCAGCGGCAGCGGGCGATTTCGTCGTGGCGCTCTACAATCCCCGCTCACTCGGCCGCAACTGGCAGCTGGCCAGGGCCATGGAGTTGTTGTGTGCTGGGCGCTCCGGCCGGATTCCCGTGCTGCTGGCCCGGCAGCTCGGCAGAACCGAGGAACGGGTCAGCCTTCATGTCCTGGAGGAGTTGCCCCTGGAGCAGGTCGACATGCTCAGCCTGGTGCTGGTCGGCAACAGCACCACCCGCCTGGTGGACGGGCGGATGGTGACGCCCCGTGGATATCCAGGAGCCGCGCTCAACTGAGCTGGCTGCTTTAGCGGCAAGCCTCTGGACCTGGGGTGCTGATCGGGATGACAGGACTCAGGATTAAGGCTATGACAGGGCTTTTCCGGGGTTTTAGGGGATCTCATTACGGGACCCAACCTTCGGAAAACCGAACCAGATCTGACCCCCTCCAACCAGATCCAGGACCTCTCATCAGCATGGATTCTGCGGGTGGCTCATGTCCGAACCGTCCGGGCTTCCCCCCTCGGTTGGGCTCTTTGTGCCGAGCCAACGGCTTGAAAAGGGTCTGTGGGGTGGGGTTCCCGCTGGTCATCAAGGCCTGTCCCTTCCTTTCAGCCAGCGACCATTGGAGGGTGAGGGGCCTGGGCTCTTCCACCTGGTGGGAGTGCCGAGCACTTCCGAGGAGTGAGGTCTGCTTGGTCGTTTGCAGGGGTTGCCATCCTTGCTGCCCTCGGGGTCCCCGGCCTCCTCGGGCCGTGACGCTGCGAACAGGTCCCTACTGGCTGGAGCGAGCAGCTGGTCGGTCCTGGCTGCGGATCCGCTCCGGTTGCGTCGGCTGGGCCCCCTCCGGTGCCGTGATGACCGGGGTGGTAGGCACTGGAGCCCGGAAGGCTCAGCCAACAGCAGGAATCATTGCTTGCCAGCGACGACGACAAGTTGAAACTACCGAAAGCAAAGTGTCAGAAGCTTGAAAAGAAACAACAAAGATTCAGAGCAATTGCAGTGCTTTTGCCTTAAGTCCATCCCCCAGTCAGCTGTTGAACGTGGTCAAGCATCAATGCCACGCCACGGCATAGATCCAGGGGTGCGCTGAGGCGATGAACTCTGGCACAGGATGTTGTCCCCAGCTGTGTAGCGCGCTGTGTTCCGCTGGGAAAGGTTCTGCGCACGCCCCGCGCTGGAAGCGGGGGCTTGACGCCAGAGCACGGGCTGCACCGAGGTCTGGAGGGCAACCTGGTTTTGGGTGGCTGGTTCAATCTGCAGTCCGTGAACTGTGGCAATAGCAGAACGACTTTAATGGCTGGAAATGCTGTTGCTGGAACCCTTTTGGGCAGTTAGGTGCTCTACTGCCGTGCCGGTGCCAACCGCATCCAGGCCTGAAGGACTCCCTCAAATAAAAGACAGAGCAGCTGGGGACGACTGCCAAAAAGATTGACTTTGGTTTTGATCTTTGAGGTATGTATATTGAATTCATGGAGTCCGTTGTTGGAGCTGGCATGAGTTCTTCGTGTTCAAGATGCACCAAGACCTTGTTATTCAAGGTCACGGCGGCAGAACACGCTCTGATCAAAGAGCGTGCGCGGCAACAACAGATTTCACTGGCGACACTCTTGCGCTGCGGCGTGGGGTTACCCCCTGCTCGCGGTACGCACCTGAGTCCCCGCTAACTCAACTCCCCTTGGGGAGTTATCTACACAACCAAAGGAGTGAGGTGGGTGCCTTTTACTGGACAGATGTGGCCCCTGACATCGTTAATCCTGGGCGGGAGGAACAGGGTTGATTCTTAGTGTAGACCCTATGGGGAGTCCTGCCTCCCAGGGAGCTGTGGGGTC
>Ga0247838_1000314_pt1 | contig 76899 bp, 39 predicted proteins | sample LaCruzMarch2015__5_FD_189097 | JGI IMG/M metagenome (GOLD analysis project Ga0247838, IMG submission 189097) | Freshwater microbial communities from meromictic Lake La Cruz, Castile-La Mancha, Spain - LaCruzMarch2015_15m | ecosystem: Environmental > Aquatic > Freshwater > Lake | place: Spain...
CGGTTACAGTTATTAATCTATTACTCGAAACAGTTCCCGAAATTGGGTTTGTACCAGTTATTATGGCTTCGTTGGTAAATTCCCATTGCTCTATTATTCCATTTGCATCTTTATCGGATAAAGCACGGGCAGACAAGTCAATCGTTGTTTCATCACCTTTGAAACCGCCATATAATTTACCAGTTGTGATTGCAATTAATGACTGTGTATAGGTACCTTTAGCATAGTAATAGGTATTTGTTCCAACGATTGAAGGTGCATTTGAAGTAATGATTTGATCTGGGTCAATACCTATCAGACTTGTCCATGAAGTATTATCCGTTGCAGGTCTAACGTAAAAAGTAGTATAAGTAGGCACATCTGCGGTTCGCATAAATGAAATATCATCTACAGTTACGTTTCCGACTTTGGGGAATACAATAAAAATTCGCAAAGAAGAGGGTGTTGCATTTTGCAAATCCAAATCGGCAGAGTAAGTAGCCGTAGTGCCAGTTGGTGTAATCTTAAGTGAGTAACCAGCATAATCGGGGCTTGTTTGTTTTTCTATTGCCAAACTTGATGCGTTTTTCAAAGAATATGTCAACTCTGTACCCAAAACAGTAGCCGAAGCAGCAGATGAAATCTTAACGTAGAATGACTGATTTCCGCTGGCACTGATTGAGAAATGATAACGACCAGTGTTTATTGTTGCATCAGAAGTAATCTGGCTCAGAAAATTGTCGTAAATATTGACAGAAGCAGTTCCATTTGATGTTACATAAGCACCAGTAGCTGCATCAGCAATAAAACCCGGTACTGTATTCCATGTTGCTAAGCCATTATTCCCTGCAAACCATACTCCAGCAGTAGCATCAAATGCAACCGAAGCAGCAGGTGTTACGTTGGTTGAAAAACCACCATTTGCAATCAACTCTACATTGTTGTTAATTGCTTGTAAAGAGCTTATGGTCAATAAGCAAAAGGCGAGAACGAGATGTTTCATAAACTTATTTGATTTAATGATTAATATCTGATATTATTCTAATAGAAAATTTGAATAATTTCCAATTCAAAAATACCTATAGTACTATAAAATAAGAATATATAAAATTAAAATTTAACATTGTAATCGATTACATTAGGCAAGAAATCGTCGTAAACGATTACGAAACAGATGACTATAATAAAAAAATCGCCTTACATTTTCATGCAAGACGATTTTAAACAAACTCAACTTTAAATCACAATGCTATTTTACAATAACCTTTGAAATCTGAGAACCAACCTTTACGATATAAATTCCTTTTTCAACTGTAACTTCACCTATATTTGATGTTGCAGCAATAGATTTAATCATTTGACCAGAAACAGAAAACACATTTATACTGCCTCCCATAAAGTTAGGTATAATTATGTTGTTGCCAATTACATAAATCCCATTATTTGAGGATAGATTTGTATTGATAACACTTGTTGTTCCATCAGAAAATTGATATGCTCCTAAATCAAAATTATACAACGGATTTCTAACTCTTCCTGTTAAGTCCGTAGTGGGGATTGTGGCTGTTAATGCAACCGATGCACCTGTACCCCCTATTAAATAACTGCTTGGTAATGTTTTTAATCCTGTTGTAGATACAGCTGCAGATGCCGTAGCAGTAATTTTAAAGTTAGAAGCACGAATAGCATCGTAGGTAGCTTGAACAAAACCAGCATCTCCTGGCTGCATCGAACCCACATAAGTACTGTACGAGTTAAAATTAAAATCGGCAGCTGTTTTACCCGAAACCATATTTATATTTGGATAAGCTATTATTGATCCTAAAAGTATTGAACCATAAGCATTACTTCCAATATAATTATTATTGTTATTCGGGCGTATTTCATCTTTAGGATCGTCTACTACTATACTATTTACAATTAAGCCACCAGCTATTAAATCTACAGAGCTTGTGCCAGTCGAAGTAGATTTATTGTTTACTACTGTGCAATTAATTATTTGAATGCCTCTTTTGTTGCTCTGAGCGTCAGCTCGAATAGCACCACCCCCACCACCGGAAGTGTTATTATAAATAGCACAGTTCTGAACAATCGCATTCATATCAGTAGCGCTTAATGCACTTGCCCGAATAGCACCAGCATAAGCAGAAGTTCCACCAGCAGCTGAATTATTTCTAAGAACTGAATTCGCTATTTTACCTCCTAATAAATTCATAAATACAGCACCCGTAGCACCTGTAGAAGTATATGTTGAACTACATTCTTCAATTAAACAACCATCAATCAATGAGTATTGATTCGTTGTCATAATAGGAGCCGATGAACTTGATTTTATTTTCTTTACCGTGCAATTAATCATCTTACCTGCATTTGCAAGAATATCCATCCCCGCAGTTGGCGAAGATGATACTGACCCTAAAATGATAGTACCAGCTGCATTGTAAAATTGATCCTGAAGTGTAAGACCGTTTATCTCACCTCCGGTTACAGTTATTAATCTATTACTCGAAACAGTTCCCGAAATTGGGTTTGTACCAGTTATTATGGCTTCGTTGGTAAATTCCCATTGCTCTATTATTCCATTTGCATCTTTATCGGATAAAGCACGTGTGGCTAAATTAATTGAGGTTTCATCTCCGTTAAAGCCGCCATATAATTTACCGGTTGTGATAGCAATTGCTGACTTTGTATAAGTACCTTTGGCAAAGTAATAGGTATTTGTTCCAACGATTGAAGGTGCATTTGAAGTAATGATTTGATCTGGGTCAATACCTGTCAGATTTGTCCATGAAGTATTGTCGGAAGCAGGCCTCACATAAAAAGTAGTATAAGTGGGCACATCAGCAGTTCGCATGAGTGATATATCATCTACAGTTACGTTTCCAACTTTGGGGAATACAATAAAAATTCGCAAAGAAGAGGGTGTTGCATTTTGCAAATCTAAATCGGCAGAGAAAGTAGCCGTAGTGCCAGTTGGTGTAATCTTAAGTGAGTAACCAGCATAATCGGGGCTTGTTTGTTTTTCTATTGCCGAACTTGATGCGTTTTTCAAAGAATATGTCAACTCTGTACCCAAAACAGTAGCCGAAGCAGCAGATGAAATCTTAACGTAGAATGGCTGATTTCCGCTGGCACTGATTGAGAAATGATAACGACCAGTGTTAATTGCTGCATCAGAAGTAATCTGGCTCAGAAAATTGTCGTAAATATTGACAGAAGTAGTTCCATTTGTTGTCACAAAAGCACCTGTAGCTGCATCGGCATTAAAACCCAATGGTGCATTCCATGTTGATAAGCTGTTATTACCTGCGAACCATACGCCAGCAGTAGCATCAAATGCAACCGAAGCAGCAGGTGTTACGTTTGTTGAAAAATTACCATTAGCAATCAATTCTACATTGTTGATTGCGTTTATTGACCCTATGGCTAATAAACAGAAGGCGAGGACGAGATGTTTCATAAAATATTAATTTATTGATTAGTTTATTGAATAGTTTGTGATTTATCTAACAACTACTTTCGATTTTTCGCCACTAACAGACACCAGATAAAATCCTTTATTAGAAGGGATATTCATTTGATTGGAAGTGATTTTTACATTTTCAATAAGTTGTCCAGATATACTGTACAACATAGCGTTTTTGCCTTCGGCACCGCTAATAACAATTGATGCATTAGCACCAAATACTTTGTATTTGTTAATAATATTGTGTAAGCCTGTAGCGGTGGAATATTGATATGCACCTAATGTAACTTCCTTGGCTGCATTGTTAATAGGGCGACTTGTTCCAACTATGTCTTTAATTGGAATGGTTGTAGTAATATCAATAGTTGCACCAGTACCAGCTATTTGGTAGTTTGCAGGCAATGTTTTTAATGATGGTGTACTTATGGCTACTGAATAAGTTTCAATAACTTTATAATTTGCAGTACGAATTTCATCGTATTTAGCTTGATCAAAACCAGCATCACCCGGCATCATAGCACCTGCAAAAGTCGTTGAGCGTACAAAACCAAAATCATTGGCTGTTTTGTCAGTAATCACATCGGTATTTGGGTAGTAATTAGTAGTTGGTGTAGCAAGTTCGCCAATGGCACAATTAGAAACATAATTATTAGTGGTATTGGCACGAATTTCATTTAGTGGATCGTCCACTACTATACTATTAACAATTAGTCCACTTGAGATAAGATCTACCGAAGCAACAGCTGCTGTTGTGCTTTTATTATTTACCAAAGTGCAATTAACAATTTGTATTCCGCGTTTATTAGCTCTTGCCTCGCCACGAATCGCACCACCTGCACCCCCTGAAGTATTGTTGTAAATTACACAATTTTCAACAATCGCATTCATATCAGCATCGGTCAGTGCACTGGTACGAATAGCACCGGCATAAGCCCCAGCATTTAAAGCGGCGTTATTTCTAATTACCGTATTGGATATTTTTCCACCCAATAAATTCATATAGACAGCACCTACAGCACCTGTTGCACCTGTTGCACTACATTCTTCAATTAAGCAACCATCAATTAATGAGTATTGATTTGTAGTCATAATAGGAGCCGATGAAGTTGTTTTGATTTTTTTAACCGTACAATTAATCATTTTCCCTGCATTTGATAGTATATCTTGAGCAGCTGTTGGTGCAGAAGTGACAGCACCTAAGAGGATAGCACCGGCAGCATTGTAATACTGATCTTGAAAAGTAATGCCATTTAATTCGCCTCCGGTAACAGTCACCAATCTATTGCCTGAAACGGCACCAGAAAGAGGATTTGTTCCTGTTATTACTGTTTCATTGGTCAATTCCCAAGGTTCAATTATTCCATTTCCATCTTTATCCGACAATGCACGGGCAGCTAAATCAATAGAGGTTTCATCTCCTTTAAAACCACCATACAACTTGCCTGTTGTCATGGCGATTAAAGATTTTGTATAAGTTCCTTTAGCAAAATAGTAGGTGTTAGTACCAGTGATGCCCGGCAAACTTGAAGTAATAATTTGATCGGGATTAATTCCTGTGAGATTTTGCCATGAAGTATTGTCTCCACTTGGTCTAATATAGTATGTGTCAAAAACAGGAATATCTTTTGTTCTCATAAACGAAATATCATCAACTGCTACCGAACCAGCAACTGGAAAAATAAAATACAAACGTGAGCTTGCATTTACAGGCACTGTAATGTCTAAATCAAGTTCAAGGGTTGTCCAATCGGCAGTTGGTGTAAATTTAATTGAATACGATGCATAGTCTGCTGACGCCTGAATACTCCCAGTAACATTTTTAATTATACTTGCCCACTCAGTTCCAAGTGCATTTGTGCCCGACAATTTTAAATAAAAGGAAGCATTCCCTTTGGCTCGTAAAGCAAGATGATATCTACCCGTATTTAGAATTTCGGTAGTGATTTGACCTAAGAAATAATCATAGGCATTTGTTCCACCAGCCGTAGAAGTAGATTCAAATGCACCTGAAGAAATACTAGAAGTAAACTGGGCAATATTTCCTGCAAACCATTTACCTGCAGGATCAGTAATTGCAAGTGACTGTTGAGAAGCAAATAAAGCAGGATTGCTAAAGTCTTTGTTAGCAATCAATTCTACATTGTTGTCAATTGCTTGTAGTGTACTTACTACTACTAAGCATAGGGCGAGTAAAAAATGTTTCATGATTTAAAGATTTATATATTCTAAATAGTTATAATATAATTGGCAAATATAAATAAATTAATATGCTATAAACAAATCATATTGATTATATTCTTTTCGTAATCGTTTACAATGATTTATTTTCGTTGTAAACGATTACTAAATAGCTACAATAACTTCAATTTACTTAACAGCGATTATTTTCCATACACCTTTAGGCAGTTTAAATTTTATATACATAGAACTATCTGGTAAAGCTTCAAATATATTAAAGTGCGAATATTTTCCCTTTGACCAAACCAACTTATCATTACATAGAATTTTTGTTACTCCCTGCTTTGGAACTCCAGCAATTACGTGGGTATTTTCAGGAGACTTAATATTGAGGGTGAAAAAGTTTTTAATATCGGTAAATTCTACCTCAATATTTCCTTTTACAGAAGTCATTATCAGCTTGGCATGTTTTAATCCGGCTGGCTGTGGTAAAACACTAAAAGTCATAAAGCCAGGTTCTACTGGAGCAACTCCACACACATACTGTGCAAGAATAGTGACTCCCCCACCACTCCACGCATGATTGGTCGAGCCACCTCCAAATCCGTTTCTTCCTTTTCCCCAACCTTCGTAAAGCGTGGTGTAATAAGTATCATTTACCATTTCGGCAAATCGCTTTTTCATCCTTTCCAAGCCATATTTGCCATAACCCATCAGAAATAGTGCCTCAGAAACATATTTCTCCATATAAGGGCTGGCATATTCCTGCGTTTTAAGCACATCAAAAATAGCAGGATACTTATCTTTATCTGCCAAACCGGAAACTACGGCAAGTGCTTGTAGTCGGTCGTCTGTATCTTCCTTGTAATCTGGATGCCGATACGCTTTTCCATTCCAAAAATTGGTATTAAATGCGTTCTTTAGATGCAGCATTTTACGCTCAATTTCCAGCACATCAGTTTCCTTGTGCAATAAATCAGCCATGTTTTTTGCTCCTTTCAAAGCTAGATAATACCAAGCATTATAAAGCCCTTTCTTATCGATATTAGTTCCCCAATCGCCCCAGTTCCAGGCAGCTTCACGGTATTTTATAGTGCCATCGGCATTGATATTCCACACATTCAAATACCTTAAAACCCCTTCGTACAAATCTTCAATCGGTTTTTTATCTCCGGTATTCATGTAGTAATTCCAAAAGCCGTATTGACCAATGGCTGCAAGCATTTGTTCCGGCAACTCCTTGTCCCAGTTTGACGAAGGAATAGGTGAATATAAACTTCCGTCTTTTTTTTGCCAACCAATCAATTCATACATCCCTTTTTTCATCAACAATGAACTTTGTAGGTCAAGGGCATAAAATGCTTCTCCTGATTCATTTACTTCATCGCCCCACCATTGTGACCTCTCCCGGTCGGGACAATCCATGTATGTGTCACGCATTGTGACCATGAGTGTTCGACAAGCTTTCGTCCACAAATTATTAAAAAACATATCGTTACAATTGAAAATGCCTGAAATCTTTGTATTGTAAGCTGTTTCTCTGTACTTTACTTCTATCACTTTTGTGGACTTTGGCAAAATATACCAAACCTGATGACCATTCATCCAACCCAAACTTTCATAAGCCTGAATACCTTTCGCAGTGATATATTCAGCCCTGATATTGTATGAACCACCTCCTTTATAATTATCCGTCATTATAACAATTCGATCTCCTGTCTCCGATTCCACTTTCATATAAGGGGTGATTTGAGCATTGTAGGGCAACCAACAGACCAAAGTGTCGACAAGAATTCCTGTCTTTAATTCCGTTTTTTCGTAATTTCTGAGACCATAATCTTTCCACATTGGAATAATTCTATGGTGAAGTTTGTTCCATGGGGCAACACCCTCTGTACCAAGCACTTTTACAAATGGCCAATTTGATACTCCTTTATAGTTTTCATCAGCCCAGTTCTTAATATCTGCCCTTGCATCGAAGCCAATATTTGACTCAGAAAGTCTGAAATTTGGAAAAGGTTGGGATGGCGTATAATAGGCAGGGTGAATACGTGCCTTCCACGAATGGTTACTTGTTAAGTTGAAACCATTATCTCCTTTACAATTAAAATACAATGCCGCTTTTCCACTTGAATTGTGCGAGAATCCTTCTTTCCCAAAATACCACAACAAGATTGATACTGAATTTTGTCCAATTTTCAAATAACGGGCAATATCTATTTCATCGTAATAAGTATCTATTGGATTTGGTCCGCGTTTTATACCACCCTCAAAAATAATCATTTCACCATTAATCCACAACCAATATTTACTGTCGGCAGCTATTCTAGTAGTTACTTTTGATGGTAAAACAGATACATTGAAGTCCTTCCTGAAGCACATCCACGAATTTGTAGAACTTTGATTTTCACTTGCAGTAATCCATTGTGATACGTCCTGAGCACTAACTTTCAATAGAATAAAAGCAAAAATTGAAATTAAAAATATTTTTTTCATTTCATAATTATTATCTGCAACATAACAGATATATCATTAACACCATGTGCTAAATTCAACAAACCATAGATTTAACAGTCTCTCAATCTGTATATTTATTGAGTTGAAAATATAAATTGTTTTTTGTAAATTCCTTTCGCGACTTCGGGGTTCAATAAGTGGTAAAGAATACCTAATTTTATATCAGAACCTTCAATTTTAAAACTACCTGTAGAAATTTTCTTAATCTGTGTTGAGTCATTTATTTTTATTTGCTCTACACCCGAATAGGCAAGAAGTAGTGGTCCGTAAAACACTTTACGATAAGCATTACTAAACTTATCATTATTAATAGGTTTTTCTATTCGAATTTTACTATCATATTCAAGCTTTATTTCGTCATTTGTCTTCCAGTTGCTCTGTAATAGAATAAATCCTTTTTCAATCTTCACTTTTTGCTCTATACCATTTATAAATACTTTTACATTTTCAGTCCATTGTGTTAGAGAATTGAGTTTAATTACCAATTTTCCAGCTCTTTGGGCATTAATTATTGTAAGACTAACTCCATCGGAGAATGGATAGTCAGTTTTCTGTTTGATAGTAATGAGCGACTTTTTGCTAAAATGCAGGGTTGCTATGCTATTTACATAATGCACAATATATGCAGTATCTTTTTGTGTAAAATAACTATATTCCGCAACCTTGCTAAGTCCTTCACCGCCACGCATAGTGCAGCACCAGTGAGCTTCAGGCAGGTTAACTCTAATAGAGGTTGAATCGGGTGAACTAAGTATGTCGGTTCCAAATCCACCATTAGCTCTTTGACCGTGACTTAATGCATTATAATATATCAAATCCATTTGTTTCAAGTATTCAGGATTATTAGTAGTCATCCACAATTGGGCTACAAGTAAATAAGAATCGACAATTGCACATGGCTCCGTGGCAACATTATATCGCGTAAAAAAGTTATAATTAGCATAGTTCTCTGTCATTCCATATGCTTTGTAAAGTTCCCATCTTTTTTCGACTTCGCTAACAAGATTTGTCCTGCTACTATTTTGAGCATATCTCAATACGCCCCGCAGCGAAGTAAGCGTTGCATGGGTTTGTGCTTTAATCTGTACAAAATCAAAACGCAAAAATAGATTTAAAATAGATTCTATTGTGTTTTGCAATTCTCTACTTGGCACATACCGATATGCTTGTGTTAAACCATCAAGAGATATAAATATGCAACCTATATCCGATGAGAGTTTCCAATTACCTATCTGTTCTTCGATTTGTCCCATAGCACCTCCCACTTTTTTGCTTCTACCGCTAATATCCATAGGATAGTTCTCCAAGTCGGTCTGGATAGGAAGATAAAGGTTATTTACTATAGACTTAATTATCTCAAGAACTCTTTTATCCTTTTTCCATGCATAGTATTCACACAAACCTCGGAGCATCCAACTATTTCCGGCCAACTGTTGTTCATCTATAATTCCTGATGGATATATTTTACCCATATACCCCTTGTTATTTAAATGTTCTGGTATATGGTTAATGATTTCTTCAAGATACTTGGGACTACAATGTCCGGATTGTGCGTCCAGCACTAAGCCTAATATTGTACGTCCCTCAGTATCTCCTGGCCAATCTCCCGATTGTCTATCTGTCAGAAAAACATTATTTGGTTGGTATTTTTCTTCTTCTAATCTGGAAAAATTTTTCAAGATTCGGGTTCTCAGCTCTCCTTCAACCTGAAGCTCTGAAAAGGAAACTGGGATTATTTGTGAATTCAAACAATTAGGCTTGAATAATGACCCTACTATTAGGATAATAAGTAAAACGCGCTGTTTTAAATGTGAGAATTTCATAAATTATATGGCAAGTGAGTGAAGCAAATGGAACGGTATTTTTTATACTTGCTTGAAGTTTAATATATCAATTTAATCACAAAATGATAATGAAAAAAAACGAACCCCAAAATTCATTATTGTTTGATAAATTTAACAGTTTCATTGTTTTTACCATTTTCGAGTCGACAGAAGTAAACACCTTTTTGTAAACCTGTAACTTCAATTTTAATTTCGCTTTTAAAAGTTGAAGTTTGTAGGTATTCTTTTTTACCACCTGAATTAAAAAGACTTATATTCATTGATTGATTATCATTATTATCAATCTTTAAATTCAGAAAATCCCGAACAGGATTTGGGGATAATTTTAGATTGTTCAATTGGAGATTATTTAAAGACGTTTCTGATGCAATTAATTTACCTCTCAATAAAATTCTTCCTATATATAATTCCTGCTTTGCATATTTTTCTGGATGGGCTGTAATATCTGTCAATTGATTTGTACCCAAAATCGTATATTTGTCGCTTTGTTTTGCCGAGAGCCTAAATACAACCGTGTGTTTCCCCCAGGTTAAATCAGTAAAAAAATATTGTCCCCGGTAACGATTATTGCAATAAGTGTTGAAACGATTAAATTCTTTGCCTATAACACCATCAACCTCAACTTCAACAATTCCCACTTCAGGTCCACCAATATCGAACAGTCCAATTTTATCTCCTTCAAACTTAATTGTCATTGATGCACCCGTCTTATCGCATGAGGTTATGGTCGGGAACCAATCTTTAAATTGAGTAAATCGTGTATCGGATGGAGCAACAACATTCTTCCACTCTGAAGATAAAGTCGCTCCCTGATCGGGTTTAAACATGGTGGCCAACTCCCAATTATCTGACACCATTTTTGCAGGTAGCAAATGAGGTTTTTCAATAGAATTTTTCTCAAATTCTTTCCAGGCATAAGCAATTGATTGTACGTAGATATTGCCACCTTCACGAGATGGGTGAGTTCCATCGTAACTAAAAATGATTTTATCAGTAACGGAACCTTGAGCAGCTTTTCCAATCAGTAGTCCATCTTTTTCCATTTGAGCTATTCTATATCCAAAATGAATAGATGGTAAATTATAATGACTTGCCACTGCATCATATAGTTTAGCATTAGTAGGCATGTTGCCAAGTAAATAGAAGGATGTCTGAGAAGCGAGCAGTGTATAAATGAAACAAATATCAGTTTTAGGATTGTTTTGAATAATCTGACGCACAATTCCTTCTATAGCATTCGCCGAACCACCATTTACGGCAAATTCAACAAATACAAGATCCGGATGATAATCCAATATCTGTTCTTGTAGTCTGAAAGCTCCTAATTCTGTCCCTGTGCCAGGAACTCCTGCGTTCACTCCATATAATTCTACATTGGGATATTGTTTTTGTAAATATTGCAAGGTCTGATTTCGGTAGGATTCGTCGGAGTTTGTAATACTTCCACCTAAAAACCCAACCATAACGTGTTCTCCACGTTTCATTTTTGCAATAACATTTGGCAGTCCATCCCGCAGAGCAAATTCGTTTTCATTCACAAACTCTCCTTCGGTGATTGCTGGTAGAGGATAACTGTTTGGTGTAAACATCAATGGCAATTGAGCCATTTGATTTTGCAACACTATTAAAGTAAAAATATAAATCCATAAAAGTCTCCATTTCATTTTTTTCGAATTCTTTAATCCATAGTGCAATTATCATTTAATTCAAACAAATTCAAGCGCTTACCATTGATTAACACCATCAAGGATTCGGTTTCTGAATATCAGTGTGTCTTTGGCTGAATAGGTTTTGCCTGAGTTGGTATACTTGTATTGCAGGTAAAATTGTTTTTTATCCGGACTGTAACTGCAAGGGCCATTGGGACTAACAACAATGGGTGATAATGGATTATTCTTTAGTAAGACTGAATTGTTCTTTGCAACCGTCAATGATAAGACGTTAATTCCGCCTTTTATATTAATGATTCCATTGGTCAATAAACTATATGGAGCGGTAGTAGTTAAAATCCAGTTGTTGATGGCATTGGTTACCGGTTCATCCTGATGATAATATATGGTTTGTATGGCGGTTCCTGTGGTAATTTCAACAACTCCATTATGATAGTAGTTTCCAAACAATTGATTTTCGAATTTTAGCGTAATAATTTGTGTGCTTTTTGCTGGAAGTATGGAGTCCAGTGAGCTTGTTTTTAAACGTAAGGGCAATGCATACTTTGCTTTTGCAGCAAGTGGGTCGTTTAAGAACTTAGCAGTATCTATTGTCATAACAATTGCTCCTTGTACTTCACCGTTTGGAATTATAAATCTTGAGGTATTACTTAGTGTGTAATAGTCTGCAGGGAGCAAGGTCAAACCCTTTCCGACCAATAAGGTTGAATCTATTTTGAAATCCACCCATTGCTCCGGATTGTTTAATCCAAGCTTTCCACCCATTACAACTCCAATTTCAATACTCTGATTTTCGCCAACCACAAATGTTCGTGTATTGGTTTGTCTGGGGAAGTAAACCGATGAGAAAGTAAAGTCAGTTACAAAGTCCTCATATTTACAACTAGCCAGCAATACCAATATTGAGGCAAACAGTATGAATTTATTTGTTATTTTCATAATTCTATATTTTTCTTTTTAAACATCTTCTTATTATTTATTTATCACCAACCATCATTCTGCTTAATTCCCTTAATAAGAACTGTTTCGCTAAGCGGAATTGGCAGATATGGCGTACTAAATAATTTTGTTTCAACAACCTGAGGGGCACGATATACTGCCACACCATTTACTATTTCAATTTTAACCCTGCTCACAGTTGTGTTTAATGGCTCTAACCATCTTCTTAAATCCCAAAATCTTTTACCTTCAAAACAAAGTTCTATTCTACGTTCGTTGTGAATAAGTTTTCGGAATTCAATTTTTCCGGCTAAAGCAACTTCTTCCATGTAAGGATCTGGATTAAAACCTGCACGTTTTCGAACCTTACTTAAAGCATCCTTAGCTGTGAAACCGTATCTGTTATCTGTTGGACCGGCAAGCTCATTCATAGCTTCGGCATATATCAGATATAATTCGGTTTTACTCATTCTTGTAACGAAATTTGTTTTACCGTTCTTACGATTATTTGTAGGATAAAGAGTTGCATCGGGAGATGAAAATTTACGAAGGTAATAGCCCGTTTTACTTGGTGTTCCGGCAGAACTTGGGGAATCCACCCCACCATCAAAGGTTTCAATTAAATGACCTGAGTAAGTCATTCCATTACCCAAAATATCTCTTTTTAATCGTGAATCTCTTGCATTGTAAGGATCTTGTTCATTGTAAATTGTCGATTTAGTAATTGGATATCCTTTTGAGTCATAATAAGATCTCACCAACTCATCCGATGGATTAGTAAATCCATTTCCATAAAGTGATGGTGGTAGATTTTTGAGTTCGTAATTGTAATTTGCCGCATTTTGAGAACTTGCCCATATAACATCGGCGTTACCATTTCGAGTATAAAAGTCTCTCTCTGGTAAAGCATCGGCATTAGGTATGCCATCAACCGATTGAATAGCAAGCATTGCATTTTGGGCTACTGAGTCCCAAAGCGCTGTATTATTTTGTATATTGAAAGCAGGACTAGCCGACAAAAGATAAACGTATGTTTTAATTACTCTGGCAATTTTTTTATTGGCTGCACCAATATATGCTTCGCCACTTATTAAATCAGTTGAACCCAGTTCATAATCTTCCGGAAAGTCTTGTATTTTAAGTGCTGAATCACAATCAGCCACAATCTGATTAACACATTCCATCATGGTGCCTCTTTTCATTCCCAGGGCTTCTTCATCTGTAAGACTTTTAGTTACAATAGGTATTCCCATAGGTTCTCCATCAACTAGTCCAGCATAGCGTTGTAATAAATTATAATGTAACCACGCTCTCATGGTTAATGCTTCTCCCTTAAAACGCCTCTTATATTTGGCGTTAGTTAGAGAGTCTACATGATAATACTGATTCTCTAATCCCTTTTCAAGGAATAGATTAACTCCCTTCAATTTATTGTAAAATGCTGTCCATGTGTCTAATTTATTATTTGTTGCAGATAAAAGTCCTGTAGAAAAAGACACTGCATTAGATGCCGAATTACTGCTTGTAGCATCATCGGTGGCAACTTCTAAAAATTCATCTCCAAAAGCAATAAAAGTTCCATAATAATAGGAGGGCCAACTGGTATATGCAATCATTAACATACCTCTTGATGCCGATGGAGAACTCCACATATACTCTTCAGTATAGCGGTTGCTGCCTGTTATCGGGATATTATCATCACATGAATAGGACATCGCTAAAAACAACATTAAAACAATTGTAACAATATAATTATTAAGTATTTTCATGATTATTGTTTTTTAAAAAGTTATACTCATTCCACCAGTTATTGTCATCATCGAAGGATATGTGCTTAATCCGGCATTGAGAGCTTCAGGATCGAGCTCAGGCACTTTAGAAATTGAGAGCAAGTTGGCTCCTCTGGCAAATACTTTTATATTTTTGCAAACTAATGCTTTGGTGACATGATAGGGCAAAGTATAAGATAATTCTACATTTTTGATTTTGAAATAACTCCCATCAATCAAAAAATAGCTTGATGGTACTGCATTATTGGTGCTTACAAGGGTAGTTGGTGTTGGCAACTTGCCACTTGCAAACATTTCGGCAGCATAACTGGAATACTTATTTTTTTGACCTGGCCGAAAATAAGTATTACTCACCACATTCAAATCTAAATCGGCTATTCCGGAACCTATTACAAAAAGCCCAAAACCTTTATAATTTAGATTTATGTTTACACCAAACATATAATTTGGACTAGAATGTCCAATCATTTTTCTATCTAAATTAGGTTCAATTTTACCATTTCCATCCAAATCTGCATACTTAATATCTCCGGTTCTTACATTTCCTAAGAATTGTTTTTCGGAGGCATTAATATCTTCAACCGACTCGAATAACCTTTGAGCAACATAACCATAAATGCCATCCGTAGGATTTCCAACCTCATTCATCCATTCATATTCGTAGCTAGGATTGTTATCTGCTATTATCTTCGATTTTTTGTATCCTAAGTTCAGACCTATTGTATATGAAAAATTAGTATTTACTTTATCAGTATATTCAGAACCCAACTCAATTCCATAAAACTGCTGTTTCCCGATATTAACATATCTCGTAAAGTTCCCAACTATAAGCGGAGACAACGCCAAATCAACAATTCCATCCTTGTAATAATTATATGCATTCAGCTGAATGTTTAAGCTATTATTAAACATGGACATGTCTAAACCAACATCTAACTGTTTATTCTTGACATATTCTAAATTGGGGTTTCCAGTTTGAAGAAGATTAGCGGCATCCCATCTTGTACCACCCGTTGACCCAAAAATTGCTCCACCTCCAAGTATCGACCATTCGGTACGTGATAAATAATAATTTGAAATGTCGGAACTTCCAATTATTCCATAGTTAGCTCTTAATTTCATAAAATCAATAAAAGACAACTCTTTCATAAAGGACTCTTCGCTCATAATCCAACCAACTCCTAAGGCTGGAAAAAATCCGCCACGGTTCTTCAGAGGTAAATAATTATCTCTTGAATAAGTTACTACACCGTCTAAATACAGCTTGTTTTCGTAGGCATATTTTGCACTAAAACTCAAATCATTTTTCTGAACAACAGAATATCTGTTTTGTGGAAAGCTATACCTGAAATAATCAATCAGTGAAAAAGTCATATCGTGATAATCCACACGGTAATGGTAAGATAAATTAGCAAACGCATTCATATTCTGACTTATATCATCTCCTGTTTTTAAACTTGGAGGTGACATTTTATCAATTCCACCATTTGATCTATAAATAATTGTGTCAGCTCCGGCATTTGTTTTTCCATAAATTGGTTCTAATAATTGATAAGTAGTACCCGATTTCTTTTGATATTCCACATTAGTCAATATGTTGTATATAATCCCTGTTTTCAAGTTTAGACCTCTGGTTATTGAACTTAAATCGAAGTTTAGTTGAATTTTGTTTTGGGAAAATTGATTGTTGGCTTCAATGTTGCCCAATAAATTTTGATCGGCAATAGGGTTGGAGCCAAAATCCAAAGTAGTACCATATTTAAACTTTGCAGGATTATCAATAGCCACAATTGGGAATGCATAAGAGGGGTAATACTGCAATACACTAAAGATTGCTGTTTCGTTTGGAGGTATTTTATAAAAATCAAATCTCCCCGAAAAATCAAGAGATAAAGAAATTTTATCACTCAGTTTGGTATCTAAATTTCCCCGAAGACGAAATCTATCCATCTTTCTGTCCTGTATTTTCAATAGCCGTTCACCTTCACTCTGGTAACCCATATACACAAAGTATTGAGTATTTTTACTTCCGCCGGTATAACTTAAACCGATTTTCTTATAAACAGCCGAATTATTCAAAAGACTGTTGTAATAATTTTCATTTGGATAACGTAAGGAATTCACTCCCGATTGCAATCCGTTAAGATAAGCGTCATCATATTTTGGAGTTAAACCATCTATAGCTCTTATTTGATTATAAATTTTTGCATTATCATATCCGTTTGCCCAAGTGGGTAGATGTTTGGAAATCATAGAACCAAAATCCACAGAAACATCAAATTTATTAACTCCATTTTTACCTCTGCGTGTATTCACCATCAACATATTAAATTTGGCATCCGAACCCAACATTGCACGTTCATTTATACCACTAACCAACGATACTGATTCAATTTCCATAGGATCTAAACTTTCCATTGAGCCGCTCATGCCATCAACCATTGTACTAAATCCAAGTCCGCGAATGGAACTGTTTACACTTCTGGATCCCGGGCTATAATCGTTAGTGGAAAAATAACCTGAAGAGATTTTACCTCCCAGAGCTTCCAGTAAATTTGAAGTGGGAAGAGTTGATAAATTTTCGCCCTTAATAATAGTTACTGATCCTGTAGAGGAACGAAGCGATGTTTGATAAAATGGGTATATCATGCTGCTATTCGAAGCCTTTTTCAAACTGTCTTTACCCACAACTTCCTGTCCTTTAATCTGATTAAAACAGATCAAAAGAAATAGAAATGGAATATATTTAATGGATATTTTGCGTTTATTTATCATGTCCATATTTTTTTAATTTTATAATATCACAATTTGGATATACAATTAGTAACCCGGATTTTGTAAAAAAGAAGGGTACTTAAGTATATCATATAAAGGAATGGGAAAGAAATACATACGAGAATTATATGATCTTCTTTCATAAAATTCCTTTGTATAGATATATCCGGTTGGAAATTCAACAGTACTACCTGATGGATTTGGGATAATAACCATCTTATAAGTATCGCGATATGCATCCGTTTCAATTAACTTCCAACGTCGCACATCTACAAAAGGGTGGTTTGCTTCAAAACACAACTCCACAGCCCTTTCGTTTAAAATTCGCTCTCTTAAACTCCTGTATTCTCCTGTATATCTAACATCAATATCAGGCATATTCACTCTTTTTCTTACTTCATTAACGGCATCCAGAGCCGACATGTTTGCTCCTGTTACAGTTCCGGCTCCACCTATAAATGCTTCATTGGCTGCTTCGGCATAATTGAGGTACAATTCAGCCATTCTAATAATTGGACATGGCAATGCCCACGCTCCTGCATTGTGCAAATTTGCAGAAGATGCCCCATCCCAAAATTTTCCAATATAATAACCAGTCTTGTTTGTGAAATTGGTTTGACTTTGTACCATATCAAGGCCATTGGGGCTAGTCATATCGAATGAATTCCGTTCAGGTTTACCTTTTACTTTATCGATTTTGATATTTATTTCTGCATTATCAGGAAGTTTGTGAGTTGACTTTTTATTATAAATTATATCGAAATAAAATCGTGGATCGAGTGAAGCGTAAGGATTTTGTTTCATATAAAAACCCTCTTGTTCAGCCACTTCTATGGGAAGTGCCTTTGTAATTTGTCCATCTGAGTTTGTTTCAACAGCTTCAAATCGTTCAACCATATCCTGAGTTACAAACACACCACCTCCCCAAGTTGTATTGCCTGTTACAGTTGGTGGTAAATAGTTGGTTGATAGTTTGGTATCAGATATTGCTACCGATTTGGCATCATGTTGGACATAAATAAATTCTGTATTATCAAAATCTTTGTGAAACAGATTTGCGTATTTTGAAAAAGGCAGCATTTCGTAACCATTATCTTTTGCAAAGCTGAGGGCATCCCAACAAGCTTCTGCGGCTAAGACCCAACGAGACTTATCATTAGCTTCATTAGATAGGGGGCTCGCATCGTACAATAAAACTCTTCCTTTTAGTGCCTTTGCTGCAACCGAAGTAAATCGTCCAACATTTTCATTTTGAAGATTTGTTAATGTATTCCAACGAGCCGGAAGCAATTTAGCAGCCGAATCGCAATCGGCTACAATGTTCATTACTGTTTCGTGATAACTCAGACGTGGTGCACCTAAATCATCCTGAAAGTTCAACACTTTTGTGATATAAGGCATTCCGCCCCACAAATCGAGGATAAAAGAATAGGTATAAGCCCTTGCAAAAAAAGCTTGACCTCTCAATGCATCCACATCTGCTTGCGATTGTGCATCTTTTATCAAGTATGATTTTTCGAGTACTACGTTTGCCCTACGAATAGGTATCCAAACGAACCGCCAATAAGATCTGGTATCATTACTTCTATTTGCACCTGAAAGACTATTGACACAAAAATCAGAGGTAAAGTTGTTTTCATCAAAATAGCGCAATTCCCAATCCTGGTCATTCGTGTAAATTCTAATTTGATCGCTGGCAATGTTAGGAAAACCAGATCTACGCTCAGCCCTGGCACCTAAGCCAAGATTATGTTGGCTTGAAATGTTTACCAAATCTGAATATAGTTTGGTGGTGTAGTCACGGGCACTAACATAAGTTTCAAAAACATTTTCATCAGTAACACTCACCTTTTCGCTGGGCACATCAAGGTAGGACTCACACGATACCATGCTGAAAGCTACAAACAAAATATATAATACTGCTTTTTTCATTTTAGTATATCTTATTTCTAAAAGTTTAGTTTAAATCCTAAGTTAAATCTTCTTGCCATTGGATAAGAATAATCGGCATTTCCTAAAAGATAAGTTGTTTTTTCAGGGTCAACAAATTTTTGTTTAAGAGGCGAGAATGTGAAAATGTTATTCGCATTTGCAAATAATACAATACTATTGATGAGTTGCTTCTTAAGAAACTTATTTTCAATGTTGTATGATAGTTCAACTTGTTTTAGACGAATATAATCTGATGCTAATAGTCTCCCTGCTACACCTCCACCGTTAAAATCATTATTTGAGTTAACAATGGTGCCACTATAATGGTACGCAGATCCAGGCGCATTAGGAGTTTCATGGGTATAATGTTCTATTTGGAAATCTTGAATACGTGAAATCCCTGTAGCATTGACTCCAAAAGGAGAATTGTTGCCATACATCAAGATATTTTTATCTTCATTGCCTTGCAACATTATGCTGAAAGAGATCTTTTTATATTCAAATCCTGTCCTGATTGAATAATTATATCGAGGATATAACTGAAACTCAAAAGGCACTCTATCTTTTGCATCTATTACACCATCAGCATTATAATCCATAAATTTTTCATCGCCAGGCACTAATTGGTCTGCACTGGTTGGAGCTATATAATTATTAATGTCTTCAACGGATTGATAGTACGGTAGCCTAATAAAATCGTTTCTTGTATCGATCGGTTTACCCGCTAAAGTTTGGTAAAACGGAGTACCTTGGGCATCGTCTCTAAATACAATTCTATTCTCGTTAAAACTCATGTTTCCACCAACATAAAACCTAAATCCGTTAGAAAAACGTTTATTATACATCAAATCAATTTCATAGCCATGATTCTTAGTTTTTCCAATATTTTGATCTTTGGTAGAAAAAACTGCCCACGAAGGTATAATGTTAGCCGGTACCATTAATATTTTATCCCTGTTTTCATCAAATAAATCTAAACTAAATGTAAACAAGTTATTGAAAATTCCAAATTCGAAACCCAGATTTTTCTTGATGGACACTTCCCATTGGGCAGCATAATTCGCTATTGCTCCCTCGTCGTAGCTTGCCGATGGAGTGTTCCAATAAGATTCACCGCCTAATCCGGCATAACCCGGAGCAGTTCCATTTACCCAATCTGATTGGTAATATAACCATCTGGCACCGGCAGCTTTACCTACTTTACCCCATGTAAAACGTGTTTTTAAATTATTTATAAACGATAACTTAGTATTTTTTATAAAACTTTCATTAGCCAAATTCCAACCAAGGGCAAAGGCAGGAAAAAACCCAAACCTGTTTTTTGGGGCAAATTGATCAGAGCCACTATATCCCAAATTGACTTCAAACAAGTAGCGAAGATCATAATTATAGGTAATACGTCCTGCCCAATCCTCTGTCTTTCTTGGTTCTTGTACTTCAGTAGGTAGAATAACATCAACCTGATTGCGCTTGAATACACCCATAATTGTTAAATCATGTTTCTCGATTTTTTTTGCATAATTCAATCTTGTTTCGTAGTATAACTTTCGAACATTTGTATTGAATTTACTCAGGCTACCAGTATTTGAATTATAAAGCGGAGCAAAACTACCGGTATAATTATCGGAAGTAATACCCTTATATCGAGTCCAAGTACCATCAGGTTGCAAATTGTACTTTGGTTGAGAAATTACATAAGTGTCGGTATATGAAGCTGAAACATTATAAGACACAATACCTGAAAATGAAAGACCTTTTGTGATAAAGTCTAAATTTTGTTTCAGGTTTAGGTCAATACTTCCGTCGGAATAATTATCTTTTGAAAACCCACCATTTGCATAAATTTGAGAGTAGGGATTCATAACAGTTGCAGTTGCACCCAAAGGATATCGAAAGCCGGTAGCATTCGGCTCATTTTTATCAGGATATTTTTCTAACACCCAAGGTTCATAAACCAAAGGAGAGTCATCAGGCGGAGTTATATATATACCTCTGTACAAATAAACGGCATCGAGAGTTGGAGAATTAACCTGTTTAAAACTACCACCAACATTTAACGAAACGGTAGTATATTTTGAAACTGCATAATCCAAATTGGTTCGGATGTTGTAACGATTGGAATAAAACCTCGCATCTAAATCCCCCACCTTTTGTGTGTTTAAAAGGTCACCATCATTAAGATACCCCAATGAAGCAAAATACTTGAGTTTATCTGTTCCACCAGAAACATTTAAATTCATATCGGTACTATAAGCTACTTCTTTTAGGAGTACTTTGCCCCAATCAACTGACGGATGAAACAATGGATCATCCTGTGTTCTGTAATGTTCTAAGTCGGTTTGTGATTTTAATCCTGTCCAATTATTGTCATTCTTCTTTGCTTCATTAGCATAAAGATGTGTAGTATAAGAATCAACATAAGAGGGTCTGGAAGTAGGAGTTTTAAATCCTTGATTGAAACTGTAACTCATTTTGGGTTTTCCCTCAAATCCTCTTTTGGTAGTAACTATTATTACCCCATTAGCACCTTGAGTTCCATATACTGCAGTGGCAGAAGCATCCTTAAGTACGGTAAGTGTTTGCACTTCATTAGGATCTATCTCGTTCATGCTTCGCTCAATTCCATCCACTAAAACGAGGGGTGAACCGTCTGACCACGATGAACGACCACGAATTAAAATCGATGCATTGTCTTTGCCTGGCTGTCCATTATTTTGTGTAACTACTAAACCGGGAATCATTCCGGATAATGCATTTGTCATTGTTTTTGAACCCGAATTTAGAAGTGACTCGCCTTTTACCTGACTAATAGATCCTACTACACTTTCCTTTTTCTGGATACCGTAACCTACAACCACAACTTCCTCTAATTTTTTTGTATCAGGATTAAGCACAATCATTAAAGCTTTTTCTCTCAACATATTAACTATTTGAGCTTCATATCCAATATATGAAATTTTCAACTGTGAGCCTTCGATTGCATCTAAGGTAAAATTTCCTTTCAAATCAGTTATAGTTCCTGTTTTAGTTCCAACAATTATTATGTTTGCACCGATTATAGCCTCCCCTTTCTCATCTTTAACGATACCGTTTATTTTTGTTGATTTTGAACTTTGAGCAATAGATTGAATAAAGATAGGCTGAAAAATAAATATTACAAGAACAAGTATAGAAATTGAAAGATTTACTTTCGCAATTTTACATCTCATTGTGCTTTTCATAAGATTATTTCGATTTGAAATTGGGTATTAAAATTATAGTTTTACTTTGTTTATGTATTAGACTACACAAATATAATGAATGAAGTGACTTGTAAATAAAAAATACTGACAATATCCTCATGTAAACGATTACAATAATCAAAAAATCAATGCAATCGTTTACAAAATAGTTATCCGATTACAAACTTTATTTATGAAATCTTCTATTTAACTCTAATTTTTATTCTATCTGAACCTACTGTTAGTATAAAAAAACCTTTTGGAAGAGCTATATCTGTATTAGTAGACAAAATAATCGTCGATTTTACAAGTTGCCCCGATATAGCATAAACACTAACTTTATATCCCTCAGCACCACAAATCCGGATGCCTTCATTGATTGGATAAACTAATACAGAGGGTCTGATTTCAGATGTTAAACTATTCAAATCATCATATTGATATGCGCCCAAGGAAATATTACCAGTGCTTGAAATTGGACGACTGACTCCATTGATATCCATTGTTGGAATATTGGCGGTCAACGGGACAGAAGTGCCTGTTCCACCAACTAGATAACTGGAAGGCAACACTTTTAATCCTGAAATTGATAATCTATTAGCATTAGATGGGTTAATTTTATAATTGGCAGTACGAATGGCATCGTATTTAGTTTGATCAAAATTAGCATCTCCTGTGATTATTGAACCCTGAAACGTAGTTGGAGATATAAAATCAAAATCGGCTACAGTTTTGCCCGATAGCATATCTGTATTAGGGTAAGCTGTAACACCAGAGCCAAGACCCAATGCGCTAAAAACATTGTTCGATAAATAATGATTCGAGGTATTTGCTCGTATTTCATTTTGTGTATCATCCAGCACAATGCTGTTGACTATCAGTCCGCCACCGATTAAATCAACAGATGCAACGGATGCAGTGGTGCTCTGATTGTTTGCCACAGTACAATTAACAATTTGAATACCACGCTTATCAGTTCTTGCTTCTCCACGTATGGCGCCACCATATTTTGCTGTATTATTGTATAACACACAATTTTCTACAATGGCATTCATATCTGTTGATGCCAATGAATTTGCAAAAACAGCTCCACCTAAACTGCCATTATTATAATTATTTCTGAGCACTGAATTCGAAACTTTTCCACCCAATAAATTCATAAAAACAGCTGCTGTACCGCTTGTTGAAGTGGATATACATTCTTCAATGAGACATCCATCAATAATCGAAGATTTATTTGTTAGCATAACCGGTCCTTTAAAAGCCTTTATTTTCTTAACAGTGCAATTAATCATCCTCCCTGCATTCGAGTAGATATCCATTGCTAATATTGGGGTAGAGGATACTGCGCCCAAAATAATTGTACCTGAATTGGTATCCGAATTAAAATGGTGATTCTGTAAGGTTACACCATTTATTTCACCACCAGTTACAGTAAGAAAACGGTCGGTTGTAGAACCTATTCCTGAAAAAGGAGCTGTACCGTTAATGATGGTTTCATTTTTGAATTCCCACGGTTCAACAATCCCATTGCCATCTCTATCAGAGAGTTCACGTGAACTTAAATTGATTTCAGTCTCATCACCCTTAAAACCTCCATAGATATTACCGCCTGTTAAAGAAATTCCTGATTTGGTATAGACCCCTTTGGCCAAGTAATATGTATTAGAAGGCGAGACAGTAATATTACTGGCCGTTATGATCTGCTGTGGTAAAATGTCACTCATGTATATCCAGGATTGACTATCACCCGAAGGACGTATGTAATAAGAAGTAAGCGTATTCAAAAAAACATAATTACTCATGCCTGATTTCAGATTAAAATTTAGGTTAGTAATGGCAAACGATGACTCTATACAGTTTGAAAACCGCATGGCTGTATTATTCAACATGCCCGTGCGTTGATCGTTGATGGTCAATCCATCAATAACAACATCTCTGATATTGGTAGCTTCAATGGCATTACCATTACTAACAGTACCTCCGAGCATATTGATTGTGTTATTTAATATCTTTACACGGTTTGTATTCCTCATTTTAATCCCGTTCAAGCGTTTACAGTTGATGGTATTACCGGTTACAAGTATATTTCCGGTTGCGGTAGTATCTTCTCTAACTCCCGACATGGCACAACCAATGTTTATTCCAATTAAATCAGCATCATTGATGATATTATTTTTAACTGTTATGTTTTTTGAAAATGGACCTGTATTTGTTTCATCAGTTAAATTTACACCAATTTTACCACCATAGCAATTGATTGTGTTATTTTCAATAGTACCATTTAGTATTCTCAGCAACATAGCATTCCTTAAAACGGGATTCAATGTGCTGTTTTTGATAGTTGTACCACTACTTCCAGACGTAATATTTATAGCAGTAATACCAACATCTAGGTTGTTTATAGTCCTATCCAGCACAACAGTATTTATTCTGGTTGAGGAATTTGCAACTACCGACAGAACTATTGCATTGCCTAAAACCGTACCTGAATTTCGGTCAATAAACATAAGTTCATCGTTTGGCTTAATTTTATTGAAATAGTAAATAATATCTGTTGTTAACAAATCAAAGGTTGTAGCATTTTTCTTTGTTACAATTTTTTCTTCTTTTGAATGCAAACTTGTTATATCATCTCCTGTTGATTCTAACAAACAATTGTCTATGATTATTGCTCCTCTGTTATTGTCAGTATGAATTCCGTCGGAAGGAGTTGCGAGAAGTCTATCTGTTCCGGGCTTTCGCTTTATACTCGTTCTTCTAAAGGTAATATCGCCATTGCTATTACTTACATTAATTCCCATTGTGGGCGCAGCATATAAATTAAAATCTTCAAAAATAAAATTACTACATTCGTTAAGTCTAATTGCACCTGTCGGAATGCCAATCTTTTGAGCAATATAAGATGCATCTAAATATGACCAACCAAAACCATGTGTTACCCGATCATTTACTTGAATGTAATTTACTTGTTTATAATAGCTACTCGTAAAGTAAAATCTATAAACCCGATTACTAACAAACGAAATGGAGTCAATCAGAAAATGATCATCATCAATATCTGGAAAAATTCTACGGGTATATTGAATTGGGTCAAAGACTATTCCATGCAACCCACCTCCACCATTGGTTAGCTTGGTTGGTGGAAGCGGATATCCATCCTCAATCAACACATCAATGGTTGCTTTACCTAAATTTTTCGCAACCACTTTTCCCTGTGCATAAGTAGGTTCAATATAGTCAATACTTAAATTTCTAACTATTGTATTTGTACAGTTAGTAAAATTAAATGTCAGATTTGTTCTTTTGAATAACAGTTCAGCCCCGTTCCCTTCCACAACTAGGCTATCCAAATTAGTAATATTAAAATAGTGCCATTTGTTTGCCTTTTCTCCTATATAATATGATTTGCTTTCAAAATTTATTATGGCATTTCCATTCAAATTCGATGCCTCTGTAAATGCAGCATCAATAGCAGGACCATCATTAGTTACTCCGTCACCAACTGCGCCATAATCCTTCACGTTGATTATTTTTTTTGGAATAATGTTCATTTTTTTAGCAACTCGGCTTCCAATTTCGTTTTGCGATGCTGTATTAAAGTGTATGGCATCTACGTAACCTGTTAAATCATTCGTAGGAATAAATTCTGAACTATTCGTGTTCATAGCAAAAGAGCTTAGTGAATTAATCACTTTTGCCTCATCTGAAGGACTTTCGTAATTGGTTTTATCTGCATAAGTTGCAGGTTGCACTAAATATACTGGCACATCTTTGGATGCGATATTAAAAACTTGGGCAATGTCAGTTTTGAAGTTCGTCATGAGTGCATTTAATTTGGATTGATATACATTGGCTCTGACTGTTAAAATTGCATCGGATTCACCTTGCAACCAAACTAAACCCTTAAATGAAAACTTTGTATAACCAAGTTGCTGCATTTCTGTTACTTTAGTCTGAAGAAAATTCATTGCATTCGTATAAAGATTTGATTTTCCTTCAAAAATTGTGGCATTGGTTTTTCCCCAAAGATCTATCCAACTTCCACCATATCCATATTTAACTATGAAAATATCGGACATACCCGACTTATGTAAACCTTCGGCTAATCCAAGTTCCAAACCATGTTTTGTATATGTTGAATTTAAAAATTCATTCAAAGTAAAGGTTTGACCTAAGGTTTGACTTAGATTGGTATCTCCTGCCTGTGCATATTTTACAGTATCCAATGCTGTAAATTGCGATTTATTAACAGCAGATTTCAACGCATTTCCGGCAGCGTTCGACTGACCGCATATCAATATTATGTTCGCAGTTTTTCCGGTGTAATCTGCAGAGAATGTGTAACTTGAACAGAATAAAAATAGGATTATAAAAATGTTTTGTGATTTCATAATGTTGTGTTTATAAGCATTCTTTGTTTAATTTTTTTACTAAAAAATCAATATGGTCTGTGTACGGTGATTTGTTGTAACCCGGAAAAATTAAATAAAACTCAACACCCATCTTGTCGAACTCTGGCTGTATTTGAACGCCATAAGCTGCGCCGTGCACGGAGTCAAGTTGAGGTTCCCCTGTTGGCTGGGGTGCATCGGTATAAGCCAGAAAAACTGGAGGATCATCATTGCTTATCCATGTTTTAGGAGAATATTTCATAATCCAAGGTAAAATTTCCTCACGTGCTTTTAAAAATGCATCCATATCGCTGACTTCTTTATTCTCAACAATTTTCAAAAATCCAAATGCATTTCCACCATAAGTAGGCGATTTGAACCATTGGGTTAGGTCATTTGGGTCTAAAGTAGTTTGGGTATTTAAAACACCTACAAAGCTTACACGTGTCGACTCGTGCGAGATAGGGTCGGAGCTTGAGCAGTCAGCCAAATCCGGATGCAACGCAAGCCACAAGGCAGTACAGCCGCCGGCAGAACTTCCTGTTAGCCCCACGCGTGTTTTATCAATATTCCATTCATGCGCTTTACTGCGAATAAATTGTAAAGCTTTGGCGGCATCGAGCATAGGCCATTGTACAGGAGGATTGACTCCTGCTTTTGTTGCTTTAGCTAAAAAACGGTATTCAACAGAAGCAACAGAAATCCCTTTTTTCAATAATTCCAGAACGCCTTCGCCCTGTTTATTTGAATTACCAAACACATTTGTTCTGGCTATGCCTTCTGCGCTGCCACTTTTCCAAGCTCCGCCATGTATATACACTACCAAAGGAGTTGGTTTGTCCGAGTCGGCTTTATAAAATACAATATACTGCTGTGGGTCAGTGCCGTAGGCTATTCGATTAATTGTTGGATTAATCAATACTTTGCTCGAATCCTGCGCAGAAAGCGCAGTATGACCAATAAATAGCACAGCAATTATCAATATCTTAGTTGAAAATAATTTCATTGTGGTGTAAGCTTCTTTTTCTAGTTAACTCCTTTTTCAACTTTTACAACCAAACGGACAGGGCCAATCAAACCCGATGGCAACACTTCTTTTTCGACCAGATGAGGCCATTGCCAACCTGCAAATGCTTTACGTTCCGATGGTCGTGGCGTATTGTTTACTACCCAATCCGGCACTTTCAAAAGTCCTTTTCCTTTGGCTGTTGAGCCTGTGTTTGTTGTCCAATCACAGTCATCGGGCAATTTCTGATCCCCTATCAAACGATTCACCCATTGATTTGCAACTTTAACCTGAATAGAGTTTTTTCCTTTGTGTAAAAAATCGGTAACGTCAATCTTGTAAGGAGGTTTCCACAACACACCCAACGATTTTTCATTGACAAAAACTTCCGAAATTACCTGAACATCTCCCAAATCCAATACAACATTTTGTCCCTTTGCCAACATTTTACTTGGAATAGTTACTTCTACATCGTAAATTGCTGTTCCCGAGAAGTATTTAATTTCAGGATTAGCATTTTCCGACAACGATACCAGACTTGGCAATTCAATTTGTCCGGGCACACTGTAGGGTGCCGAAAACGAAACTTTCCAAGGTCCAACTATTTCAAGAGGCGAAGGCACTTTTTTAACCGTCGTCTTTTTAGATTTCCCATCAGCAGTTTTTATAGTGTAAGTTCCAGTTTCTTGAGACGTTAGAATAAATCCATTCTTCTGGCGCGCTATCTTACATGTTGCGGGTTGATTGTTTTTTGTTACCGAAACAATTCCAGTATTATTTTCTACCGCTTGGCGAAAAACAACAAACACAGCCTCCGATTGGTCAAGCCGTAGTGTTACAACCATACGACCATCATCCGTGTTTCTAAATTCCGAAGCCACTTCAATGCGACCGCTTTCTGGATACCAAAGTTCTGGTAACAAGTCATTTACTCTAAACGCCGCTTCTATTATTTTTGCTTTATCGTGTTGATTACTTACAAAATAAACGTTCATTTTGTCGATAATACGATGAATAAACTCTACACCACTTCCATCGTGTAATAATTTTCCATAGTTGTCATTACTAAGAATTTTATAAGCAAAATCAGGAAGAATATTTTTATCAGATGTAATATTTTCGAGTGTTTTTCCCCAAACTATTTTGCCTTTCCCGTAGTTGTTTTCCCCACTCGTATTTGGATTGTAATTTGCCCAAATCTTATCTGTTAGCGTTTTAAACTGGTCTTGTACAAGCTCTCCACCCTGTAAACTTGGTGTTCTCACAGGCTTTTGTCCAACTATAGTAGCTCCTGCAGCTAGCAATTTTTCTATTTGCTGCATGGCATCCATACTCATGTGTTTGTTTTCAGGTAAAATCAGCATCTCGTATTTCATGCCATTGGACAGAGTAATAAGCCCATTATTCACAACGAGTTGTTTCAGAATTTCATGATTACAAAAATCATAATCGTATCCTAATGGCAGGGCTGGCGATAGTTTTTCCCGTGTCCACGAAATAAGAGGAGCGTCCTCGCCTACATAATACATAAAATCGGCCTTAAATTTTCCATGCTGTAACAAATATTGACATCTCGCCAAATAATCGAACCAACCGTGTGCATAAGGCCACCAAGTATTTCGGCGGTCGAACCGCGAACCATACGTACCCAAACCCAGTCCGGGAGCTTTGTTATACGGATCGTGCGAAAAACCATGTAAATTGAACTGATTGATACCCATACACATAAAGTAATCACCTTCGGTTTTTAAACTACGGGGCGACTCTTCGAAAATGTAACTCGGATTGCCCGTAAATGCCTCCGCTCCTGCCAATTGACGGTCGTAGGTATGCGCACTCGAAGCGGCTAATTTTGTAGTGGCAGTATGATTTTCCTGCGGATGCATAGCCCACCACTCTGCCATTGGCATGTCGACTTTTCCGGATGAAGCAAAATCATTGACATTTCCAAATTGTCCATACGCTTCGGACGAAAGGCTCAATCCGTAGGTATGCGCTAAAGTGGCAAAACGAGCATAATAATTTTCAACAATTAAATCGCTGATTGTCTTGCGAAAATCCCACAGGAATTTTTCTGAAGTTTCCATGTTTTCAACAACCCGACCAGTTAATGCAGGTAAATACTGTAAAGGACTGTAACCTCTTTGGGTTTCAAAATTCTTTGCAAATGTTTTGTTCCAGTTCTGATGTCCAACCTCATAACTATCAATCACAATATGTTTTAGTGCGATATTGTCGTTTTGTTTACCAGCGGCAATCATCTTCGAAATGGATTTTTCCCAATAAAAATCAACAGCCTCTTTCGATAATTTATCAATTTCTAATCCTTTACCTGCTGGAGGAGCAGGATGATTTTTTCTTCCGGTGGGTTGATAGCCAAATCGTACAATTGTCCATTCTCCTTCGGGTACATTCCATATAAGCTTCCCATTTTTATCCATTTTCGAAGTCAAATCAACAATTTGAGAAAGTTGAATTACATCTGCCGAAGTTGTTGTTCTTTCATCGGCAACATAGTTTTTCATTTTTGTGTAACCGGCTTTACCCTTCCAATCTTTTATCAAAAATGGAGAGCCATTCAACTCTTTTTTTGGTGTAGGGAAAGCAACTAAAATAATATCATTGTAGTAACCTTCAACAATTTCACGAGCCACATAATAGCGTTTGTTTACCTCCGGGTTTCGCGCCATATCTCTGTCAATACCAATCGCTGCTTTATTAAGTTCGAGCACACCATCAAATACCAATGGCCCCGTTACTTTCATTTCAGTCCAAACAACTTCCTGCATGGCTTTATCGGGCGTAACCCAAGGTCCACCGCTCGACGACCAACCGGCACTATTATGAATCCCCATTTCAAGCCCAAGTCGCTTTGCTTCCGCTTTGGTGTGTTTTAGCATAGACCACCATTCATCGCTCATGTATTTTACCGGACCTTCGGGAGTACCCTCCGATGCATTGAAAACAGTAAAACCTCCCAAACCACTTTCCTTCATAGCTTCTAAGTCGGCTGTAATCCCTTCTCGCGAGATATGACCGTTAATCCAATGCCACCACGTTTGTGGTTTTGCTGCAACAGGTGGTGTTTTAAATCCAATTTCTAAAGCTTCTTTGTCTATTTTAAACAGTTTGGTATTCTTGTCAGTTTGAGCTGTAACCGAAACTATTAAAAAGAAAATTAACAAGATGCTTAGAAGAATTTTATGTGTGAGTTGGATTTTCATTTTACTGAATTTTGGGTTAAATAAATATACCATTGTCTGCTAACAACTTGTGCTTGTTTAATCAGCTACTCCTATCGTCAATTCGTTCGATTTATAGGTTGTATTGTCTGCTCTAATTCCACTGATAGTGAATCGGAATGACTTTTCACCGTTTAAAACTGGAACTGAGAATTCGTATGGATAATCTATATCCTTTATGCTTTCTGTGCGATTTCCAACTGTCCAAGTCAGATTTATTTCCTTCAAACTTTCCGAAGCAGCATTGCTCCAAACGTATGCATCCCATGTGCCGGGTTCTACCTGAATAGCTGCGGCACGAATTTCCAGGTCTTTTCCAATCTCTGTTTTGGCAGTTCCCTGATAAGTCGATTTTTCGGGCAACGCATATGACCTATGTGCCACAACGTCAATATTCAATCCATCAACTTCTAACACCACAATGCCTCGCGGTGCTAAGGTAACATCTCCTTTGTTATTCGAAAGCATAATCTCTTTCGATTCACCTGAAATAACTTTCATTTTGCTAAAATTAGCACTTCCTTTCGAAATATTCTCAGGCTTAAAAACAATTGATACAGTTTCTGTGCGATGACTTTGATTCGTCAGAATAACAAAAAACTTATTTCGATTATGTGCTGTTAAATAATTAATTTGAGAATTATCTAACGCTATTAAATTTTTATTAAACCATAACCAGGTATTCTTTTGACCATAAATCTCTCCCGGAACATGACCATAAATCAGGTTGTCGAAATACGCATAACCAAACTGTCGAACAGCCGGAAAATGAATGTTTGCTTTTGAAAGCAGCATGGCATCGCTCACTAAATAATCCAACACCCATGAAAGTTGTACAATTAAATGATGATAATAAATAAACCCAAAATCAGGTCCTTCGTATGGATATCTTGGATTTTGCATTAAATCACTAAATGTGGTGTAATAATATCCGGGATAATTACCATACCTGCCAACCACAGCATTTCGGGCATACGTTTCAAATTGTTTATCGCCTGTATAAAGCGCCAAACGAAGAAAACCTGTAGCCCAAGGTGCCTGAAGAATCATACGGCCTCCATTGTCTTTGTAGGTATAGGTTGTTGGTTGTTCGTAACCCAAACCTACATTCGAAACTAACCATGCAGGAACACTTTTCTCGGGTGTATCATTTTCTTTTCTCGGCCATCCCAAACGGAATTCTTCCTGACCTTTATGTAATTTACGATCCATTTTGTCGCCGTGTAAAAATCCGTTCGGATGAATAGTTACCTGACCCTTTGGAGGCAGCGGTTGTGTCCACATTCCCGTCATTACAATACGCGCACCGTAAGCAGCCGCATCCAAAAACCTTTTTTCTTTGGTAACTTCATACAAACGCAGTAAACCCTCCCATGTCGGGGTACAGGACATTAAGAAAAATGGAAGCAGCCCCGGATTGTGATTTGGTGCTTTCAAAATATGCGCATCAATGTATTTATTAGCTTGGAGTATGGCACTGTCCAACGATGACTTATTACCGGTTGCAAGGTAATGTCCTAGTAATTCATCAAAATTTTGGTTGTGCGATTCAAAATTTTGTTGTATCCCACTTGGTTTTATCTTGCCATTTGGGAATGCAATATCATAAAATGCAGATGTCCTGCCTCTTGTCATGTTCCAAAGCCCACCATAAACTGCTCCTCCAAAGATATCCAAAGGACCGTTCATAGAACCTTTCGCATATCCGCCCGTATTTTCAGGAAACGGCGAGAAGTGAGGACCATCGCGTGACAACAAAAATTCCAAGGTCGGAATTGTACGACGGTTATAAAGATTTTTATCACCTGTGAGATAATAAAGCGAGAGCGCTGTTAAAGGCGATGATTGCGTAGAACCATTCATTGATTCTACCTGATAAGGAGCTTTTGCACGATCCCACCAACCGCCATATTCATCATCCAGATACAAATCAATCATATTGAATGCAGCATCTGTTAACGACACCGCGCCATTTTCTCTATAATCACGCAATTTCATCACATCATCGGCAATGGTTCGGTAGGCTGTGTACCAATCTCCGGGTTGAACATAAATCCTGAAGGCAAATTTAACAGAATCTCCTACAGCTACTTTTGCATCGGGTGTTCCAATCAGCGGTCCGTAAATAGATGGCTGTACCTTTCCATTAAAATTTCGAATATGTAATCCGAATCTGGATTTTGCAGGCACTGGAAATTCATATGGTATTTCAGAAGGATCAGCAGCTACACCCCATGTTATTGAACCATCTTTGAATGGTGTTTGCATACACGAAAAAGGAGTTGGAGAAGCAGCTTGAAGCATTGTGTAGTCTTCCGTAGGGAATCTTTTTCGTTGCACCAACATGGGCAGCAAGAGTTCTTCAACATCGTCAATCGACTTTTCGTTGAATAAGAAATATCCCAGCGAATACTGTCCGGATACAAAAGGACTGAATTTCATCGTTACCAATATTGTTTTATCCTCCGGTTTCAGTTCCCATATTGCTTGCAAAACCCCTGATGCTGTTGGATAAAATTCCAATTTCAGTTTATCGACCGATAATTGCGATACCGATTTTACGATACCTTCATTACCAACACCTGCATTCCAAATAATCTTATCTGTATTCTTACTCGATATCGTTGTTGCCTTTATGCCATTGCCATTGACACTTAATTCTTTATTTACAATTTTCCATTTCGGGTGAAAACCATTTATTTGCATATCAGGTGCATTTTCAGGTGCCGATAAAACCTGATACGACTCAGCCGAAGGATTTGTAGGTAATGCCGTCCATCCATTTTTTGATTTTAATTCCACAATTGGATAAGCACTTTTATTCCCACCTCGTTTTGCTGTAACAAATGAAACCCGTATGTATTTGTTTTCAAGTTTACCAACCACTTTCGGTTTTGCTTCTTTTTTTACCGCAGAAACACGAACTACAGGTTCACTTTTTGCTGTTTTAATTTGCACGATTTCCGCAAAAGTTATATGCGACGATTTTAAATCGCCTTGTGGAATAAAATCAGGATTATTGCTTAACAACAATGCATCTACACGACTGAAATGTACCCCTTTAATATCTTCTAACTTCAGAAGCACATCGCCTTTTTTAAGGGAATAAATATCCCCTTTTTCCCATGTCCAACCTTCTATTAGTGCCTGGCCAAAAGTGTTGGAATTCGTTTTTCCACCTACCGAAAGCATTGTTTCACGTTTTCCCTTCTGGTTAGCCGAAAGATTTACTGTCCGCAACCACAAGGTATATTTGCCTGTTTTTGGTATTCGTATGGCAGTAAGAGCTGGATATTCTGCACCTCCTCCCGAAAAAAGATAACCATCGCCTGAGCTATCTTTATAACGACCGGTTAGTTTCCAACCTCCGTGATGCTGAAAATTCTCAGCCTCAAGACCAAGCACAATTACTGCTTCTTTAGTTGGAACTTTCTTTTCATCATTCTTTTTAGCAAACAGATTTCCTGAGAAAGAAAGGACAGACAGAACTATTAAAATTGAGTGAATTTGAGTTTTCATTTTTGGGATGAAAATTAGTTTATTATTATACCAAATAATGCAGCAGGAACTAATTCCGATGGATGTTTCATGCTTAAAACCAACGTCTTTGTTTTAATCGGTTCTGTAAAGATAATCTTATTTACGGTCTGATGATTGCTGGTATCACTGTAAATTACATTGTCTTTTTCATCTTTAATTTGGAACTCTTTAACGCAAAATGGCATAGCTGCATCATGATGTCCCATTTGTACATTTTCCATGGCATGGTCGGCATCGGTGTCGAAGAAAAGTTTGATTTGACTGATCCATTGCACTTTTTCCCATTGCAAGGTTAATGTCGGATTCGCATCACTTAAATTCGCTACCCAGGCATTACTTTCAATTACCGGACGAAAAATTTCATTTCGCAAATTGTTTGACCGAAATGCCTCTAATGCCGGACTAAAAGTAAGTGCTAAATTCTTACCTTTTGGACGACGTATCGGGCACCATAGTTCAAAAGTTTCAACACCAATATTTTCGGGTGGACGCTGTGTTCCGTAATTGGATACAGCCGGATTCTGATAATTGAAAACAGACATAACACCAGTGATTAATTGATCACTTTCAGCCAATTCTACTGCATTATTTTTCATAAAGCAAATAAAATAATAACCTTTCTCAATTCCCAACTCATTAAATTCAATATCAATAATTTGCTCACCTTTTACCAACGAGTAAGTGTTTACAAATAAAATGGCATCGGGAGTGAAATTGTACGGTTTGTAACTGGCGCGAATTTGTATATTTAATGTTGTTGCCTCTGTGCTTTTTACCTTCAATTTCATTTTTGGCACATCGCCATTTAAAGGTAATAACATCGCTACCGGATAATCTAATTTGAAATATTTTCCATTCTCTTTTAATTTATCCAATACCAACTCGCTCGAAACCTCAATTTTAGCGCTCGAAGCTAATCCTCCAAAATCATTCAGTTTAAGTTGAGGTATATATTGTCCGGTAGCAACCAACGCTCTTTGAAGTTCTTTGATAGATGAAGTATCAATATAATCGGCTGGCTTTTTACTATTTTTCGTACAAAGTGCTGCAGCCATGCCAATAGCTTGTCCGCCATGTGCCGAAGTACACATAACGCGCGACGACCCAAAAGCAACATGTGATGAGCTTATTAAACGTCCACCAATAAATAGGTTGTCAATATCATAACTTACTAAGCAACGATATGGAATTGGATAAACACCTTTCGAATGCCATTGGTTACATCCATTTTTAGGACTGTAAACACCATCGGAAGGATGTAAGTCGATAGACCAACCTCCATAAGCTACCGAATCATAATGGTTTCGCTGATCAATAACATCCTGTTGCGTAAGCATATAGTATCCTTTAAAGCGACGACTTTCGCGTTTGCCGGGAATTACACCCACCCATTCGAGCGTATAATTGGCTGCTTCGGGGTATTTGCCTGAATTTTTGATATAATCCCAAATGCCGTAAACCACTTTCCACAATTCGTATTTAATAGCTTCGGTATCGTGAATGGTGTCGATACGACCGCCATACTCGAGCCACCAATACTTACAACCATGATGTCCAGTGCTGAAATAGCCCGGATTCATTATTTTGGGGATAACTTCTTCTACGTTTTTGAGTGCAAATTCGGGTGCCACATAACTTACCGGCTTTCCGGTATCTTTCATATAAAAGAAAATGCTGTGCCCCAACAATTCGCCGTATTCATTTTTATCGGGTGCAAAAAGTTCTAAATGTTCTTCTTTATCCTCTGCTCCAATGCGATACGCTGCTCCGGACAGATATGATACGATTCCGTCGCCCGAACAATCAGCAAAGAGATCTGCTTTAAATGTATATTCTGTTTGGTTTTGTGGGTTAAAAGCCGTAACCTGCGAAATCGTTTTTTCGTCCGATTTTTCGATATCAAAAACAATGGTATTCAGAAATAATTCAATATTTTTTTCGGACAGCACTTTATCAACCAACACCATATCGAATAAAACCGGATTTCCTTCTTTGTTGCGGAATGTATTCTCCACCAATATTTCATCTATCACTCCACCCTCACGACTCCAACGGTTGTTGTTGCCCATGTGCGATGTTGCACCCAATACCCACAAGCGAACTTCGCTTGAAGCATTGCCACCCAACACCGGTCTGTCCTGAATTAAAGCTACTTTTATGCCCTGACGTGCTGCCGTAATTGCACAACAAACACCTGCCATACCTCCACCAATAACAACCAAATCGAATTTCTTTTCAATTTTTGTAAGTGTTCGTTTCTCTAATGAAAAAATTTCGTTAATCATATCTTGTATTATTTCTTCTTGATTGTACTAAAAAATAACTTCGCACCCATTGCCAATAAAACTACAGAAGTAATGGCAACATATATTCTACCGTCAGGCGACAGAATTCCCAATATACCAATAATTGACCCTGTTACTAAAATTCCAATGCCAATCATACGTTTGCCAAAAGTGTTTTCTGAATCAGACTCAGTAGTTGTATTTGGTGCAGCAGCTGCTGTTTCAACTTTCAACGAAAGATATTTCTGATACTGTTGGTATTCGGTAGTTGGTTTTTTTGTTATCCACAACCAAGCTTCAAGAACCAACATAATAGAAACCGGCACTACTACTCCCATAACCATACTGGCAGAGGTTGATAATGATTCGCCGGTAATGGCTGGCAATAAGAATTTGTAACCTAATGATATAACCAGCGAAGCAATGGTAGCACCCAACACGGTTCGACTATTTTGTCGTTTGGAATACAAAGTCCACATAACCGGTAAGTACATTGCTCCACCGGTGATGGAAGCAACACTTAAAATCACATTGGTAGCACCTCCCATAAGTGGAATTAACAAACCCATAACGATTACCACTAGTCCCACAAAAAAAGTTGCAAAACGGGCAACCCGCATTAATGCTTTTTCGGTAGAATTAGGATAAATGGCTTTAAATAAATCGTTGGTTATAACGCCCGCCGAAATATTCAGAAATCCCTGAACAGAACTGTTGGTTGCAAATATCAGACTTATTGTAATCAGTCCGAGCATACCTGCAGGCAACACTGTTTGTGCCATTTGCATGTAGGCCTGTTCACTTTGCAATATAAGTGCTGCCGGGTCAATATTGGCAGCTACAGGCTTAATTGCACGGTATAACATGGGAGGTAGCATCCATATTACAGGTGTGAAAATATAAAATATACCAAATAAAATGGGAACTTTCCGGGCTTCTTTTGGTGATGAAACACTTGTAAAGCGTTGAATAAAACTCCATTGGCCACCGAGATAAAAAGTATTATAGAATAAAAAACCGAGTAGGAAACTGATGGTATATTTATCATTACTAAGATTGAAAAAGCCTGACAGATGTTGCGCTTGAATAGCATTTGTAAAAGCGTCAATACCACCCACTTTGTCGAACGATAATGGGAGTAAAATAAGTCCGGCGGCTATAAGTATGATAAATTGAAGTACATCGGTTACAACGACCGCCCAAAGTCCACCATAAGTTGTGTATAATATAATGATTATTCCTAAGGCTCCAATCACCCAATAAAGAGATATTCCCGTAGTTACTTGCAACACAATAGCTGCTGCATACAAGCAAACTCCTTTCAGGAACACCATTATCCCCAGATAAATATACGAATAAGTTTTCTGCGTTTTAACTCCCAATCGTTGGTTAATATACTCAGCCGCCGTAAGCGATTTTGTTTTATGCCATTTGGGCGCAATGAATATACCGGTTAGAACTCCGGCTACCGACATAGCCCACTGAATGGTGATAGCTACCCAGCCCGAAGAATAAGCGATGGAACCCCAAACAACAAATGTACTGGCCGAAACAAAACCCATAAATAGTGATAAACTATTTATCCACCAAGGCACTGCGCCTCCTGCGGCAAAAAAAGAAACCATATCACCTGCTGATCTTCTAGAAAAAGACAAGCCGATAAAAATGATTAAAACCGAAAAGGCAACAATTACTGATGCATCAATATATCCCATAATGTTATAATATAACTGATTTTTTAAAGTATTTAGGATGCAAATATAGAGTATAAAGTAATAATCAGTTATTGATTTTCAAAAAAAATGCATTGTAAACGATTACAATCAAAAAAAAATCATTGTAAACGATTACATTCTGTTTCTAGTTGTTTTTTTTATTAATTACTACATTAATCAATATATATATTTGTGATACTAAACATTTTGATTATTTTTGTGAAAAGTTAATTACATATCTTCTCTTCCGATGAAAAAATACGCAACACTAAAAGATATTGCAAAAGCATTGAATGTTTCAACTGCAACGGTTTCGCGTGCTTTGGCCGATCGCTGGGATGTAAATCCGGAAACTAAAAAATTAGTGTGCGAAGAAGCCAAACGTCAGAATTACCGTCCAAATCCAATTGCTACTCGTCTTCAAAATAAACATACTAAAATAATTGGATTGGTTGTTCCTGAGTTTACAAGTGCTTTCTTTCCTAACGTAATTTCAGGAATTCAAAAAGTAATTGATGAGGCCGGTTTTCACCTACTAATAACGCAATCTCAAGAATCGATGGAAATTGAAGAGCAAAATTTGAAATTGCTCGAAAGTAACATGGTGGAAGGCATTTTAATTTCAATAACTCGTGAAGGCGAAAATGCGGATTATTACCAAAAACTTATCGACAGTGGCATTCCAATTGTGTTTTTCAATCGTGTTTCGTCCAAAGTAGATGCACCTAAAGTAATAATCGACGATTATAAATTAGCATTTTTTGCAACGGAGCATCTTATTTACAACGGATTTAAAAAAATTTACCATCTCGAAGGTCCTGTAAATCTCTCGGTTTCCAAAGAACGAAAAAGAGGATTTATCGATGCCATGAAAAAACATCATCGTGAAGTTAACGAAAAAACCATAGTAACAGCAGGTGTATATAGCGAAAAAGGTTATTTAGCTATGCAAAGTCTGATTACAAAAAACGATTTACCTGATGCCATTTTCTGTTTTAACGACCCCACTGCTTTGGGCGCTCTTAAAGCGATAAAAGAAGCCGGATTAAAGTGTCCGGATGATGTAGCTTTGGTTGGCTTTTCGGAAACTGAAGTAGCTCAATTGGTTGAACCACCATTAACAAGTATTGAACAACCAACTTTCGAAATTGGCGTTACTGCTGCAAACCTATTATTGGAGCAACTTGAGGAAAATCCAAAACCATTTAGAACTGTTAGCTTAATTGCTAAAATGAATATCCGAAAATCATCGATAAATGTGAATATAATTTAAATGATTTGTTCTGGGCAAAGAATTTCTTGACGATTTGTTAAAATATTTTGGCTTGCTTAGCTTAAAAAAACTCCACGCAATTTATCCCGCAATTAAAAAAACAATCTTACTAAAAACTTCCTCACCCTACTCCCAAGATCTTCCCAGCACCAGCCCCTTTCACCTCCATTGGCTTTCCAAAATCATCATACGCGCTAAACTCAGGCAACAACAAGAACAAGGGTATCGCTGTCGTTAAAGGTTATTTGCGGATGTGTTAAGTCCAATTTCATTTCAAGGGTTTGTGCGATTAAAATTAAATCCTACCAGATACTGTTTGTATTGCGAAAGCAGAATAGAACGTTCGCCCCAAGCACCTTCGGTATCGGCACGTTGTATGTTTTTCATTAGTGAACAAAGAGCCGGAGCCAGGTTATAGTCAGCCACATGATGCATACCTATAAACGCCATGCGTATGGCTTTACTCATTTTGGAGCAGCCGCCAAATTCCTTGTTGTTGCGCCTTGTGTTCTCAAATTCCGGTCGATTCTTTATCTGTTCTTTGGTGGCGCCACCTTTTCTTCGTACAAAGATTTCGTCACTCCCTTTGCGTGTGTAATGTGATAATCCTCCGATAGTGCCAGTGTACTGATTGTTTTGTTTTATGCGTGCCATGTTAATTAAGAATTAATAATTAATAATTTAGAGTTAGTCTATTCGCAGCTTTACCGTAGTTGTTAGCAATTATAACTAGAAACAAAATGTATTTAATCCAAAAACAATCTATATATAATCCATACTTTTTAGACATCGATTATATATGAATATGCATCGAATATAGGGCGAATATGGTCACAAAAAAACACCCCACAACGCAGCAATATTTACTTGCTTCGTTGTGGGGTGTGATTCTTTATCTTCAAATAATATTTATTCTTTCCAATCACTTACAATATTCAAAAACTTTGATCTATAAGCATTTGGGTCAAAGTTTTTGGCATTTTTGGCCAGGTCTTCTACCATTTTTTTATTGGCTGTGCCTTTAAATTTCGATTCCTTGAGTATTAATCCAAACGATGTGATGGAGGCTGCAAAACGCATATTTTCGGAAGCTGTAGCTATGGCTTGTGGAACGGAATTAATAGTGTGTTGTAGCAAACGACTCTCTGTTTCGTTGGGTTTTTTATACCTAAAATCAAATTGAGCATAGTTTCCTGCCGAAGTATTATCGGTTAATACAAGTTCGTAAAGTGCTGTTATTGTTTGCGATGAGCCAATTTCGCCTGCATCAATCGTATCGTTTACAAAATCTTCAGTTGTCAAAGCCCTGTTTTCGTAACCAATTAAGCGATACTCGCTCACCTTATCGGGGTTAAATGTAATTTGAATTTTGGAGTCCTTGGCTACAGTATAAAATTTAGCCTTTTCGTTGATAAAAATTTTAGCCAATTCCGGCGCACCATCAATATATTCGTAATTCCCATTTCCTTTATTGGCAATTTGTTCCATCATATTATCGTTCAAATTACCTGTGCCAACACCCAAAACCGTAATATAAACACCACTTTTGCGTTTTTCTTCAACAAGTTTCACAAGTTCATCGGTTGTAGATGGCCCCACATTAAAATCGCCATCCGAACCAATAATAATACGGTTATTACCATTCGGTATAAAGTTTTTCAAAGCTATTTCGTAAGCTGTGATAAGACCTTGAGCACCAGCAGTTGAACCTCCTGCACCTAATTTGGCAATGGCATTTTTAATAGTCGATTTCCGATCTCCATTCGTAGAGTTCAAAAGCACAGCTGCAGCGCCCGCATAAGTTACAATAGCCACTTTGTCGTTGTCTCTCAAATTATCGACCATCAAATTAAAGCCCGATTTCAACACTTCGAGTTTTTCAGGTGCACTCATGGATCCGGAAACATCTATTAAAAACACAAAATTTGAATTAGGTAGCTCATTTACGGGAATTGTTTTCCCTTTCATACCTACTCTCAATAAATGATGCTCAGTGTTCCAAGGGCAAACGGAAATTTCCGAATTTAGTCCAACATTTTCATTTTCGGTAGGTTCAGGATAATTAAAAGTGAAATAATTAATAAATTCTTCGATTCGAACCGCTGCTTTTGGAGGCAACTGACCCAAATTCATAAATCGGCGCATATTGGCATAAGCACCACCATCGGCATCCACCGAAAATGTTGAAATAGCTTGGTCGCTTACTTTGATAAATTGATTTTCATCGTAATCCTTGTATTTCTCGGTTGGCTGTTCTTCTTTCATATAGTCCGACATATAATTACCCGAAAGACCACCAAAATCTGAATTACAAGACATTAGCAAAACAAAAGCACACGTAAATGATAACAGTTTAAAAGGAGTTTTCATAATTTGTAGAAAATAATGTTTTTATAAATAAATGATTATTGATGTGTATGATGATTATTGATGCGCCAATGTTGCATAAACTCAAAAAAAAAATAGTTCGAATTTATTCTAATACAATCTAGATAATATAGCACCCAATTTAATATTTTTCAATAATTATTCAAAAAATAGCAGCACAAAACGAACATTTCCACCTACTTTTGTATTTTAATTAATAAAACCCAATTTGTATTCGATATATCAATGAAAAATTTATTGCTTATAATCCTGTTTATTGCTTCAATTTCTGTTTTTGCTAATCCTAAACATACCGTAAGTGGCACTATTACTGATGCTTCAACAGGCGAAAGTCTAATTGGAGCTGGCGTTACCATAAAGGAACTTCCCGGCTTAGGGGCAAGTACCAATGGGTATGGCTATTTTTCACTGACTTTAGCACACGGAAACTACACGCTTATTGTGTCGTACATTGGCTACAAACAATACACGCAAGCACTCGACCTATCGGCCAATAAAATGCTAAAAATAAAACTCGAACCCAACTCGCAACAGCTTGACGAAGTTGAAATTATGGCTGTACGTAAAAACAACAACATTACATCGACCGAAATGGGTGTTGAAAAACTCGAAATGAAAGAGATTGCCAAAATACCTGTGCTTTTTGGCGAAGCCGATATAATGAAAACCCTAAAACTCACTCCAGGAATAAAATCGGTAGGCGAAGGTAGCGGTGGTATGTATGTACGTGGTGGCAATAACTCGCAAAATCTAATATTGCTCGACGAGGCTACGGTGTACAATGCCGACCATTTGCTGGGTTTTTTCTCCACTTTCAATAGCGATGCCATTAAGGATGTGCAAATGTTTAAAGGCACTGCACCAGCCGAATATGGCGGACGAACTTCGAGTGTACTCGATATAAAAATGAATGATGGCAATAATCAACAATACCATGTTGGAGGTGGTTTGGGGCTTATTTCGTCGCGCTTAAATGCTGAAGGTCCTATCCAAAAAGGAAAAAGTTCGTTTCTGGTTTCTGCACGCCGTACTTATGCCGATTTGTTTCTAAAACTTTCGCCCGATTCGCTAATAAATGGCAATCAGCTTTATTTTTACGACCTGAATGCCAAACTCAATTACACCATCGACGACCGCAACCGACTGTATCTTTCAGGCTATTTTGGGCGCGATGTATTTAAGTTTCAGGATCGTTTTGGTATCGACTGGGGAAATATAACGGGTACACTGCGCTGGAATCATATTTGGAATGAACGTTTGTTTAGCAATACATCACTTATTTATTCGGACTATAGCTATAAAATTAATATTGAGCAAGATGCTGGTTTTAGTCTCACATCCATTATCCGAAATTGGAATCTGAAACATGAGTTTCAGCTTTTTATGAACGAGAAAAACACGCTGGCCTTTGGTGTAAATTCAATTTATCACAAAATTATTCCAGGACAATTGGAACTTACCGACGAAGCTGCTATTAACCCCGTAACGTTGCAGGAAAAATTTGCTGTGGACAATGGTGTGTATATCAGCAATGTATGGAAACCGACTTATAACCTGAATATTAACTATGGATTGCGACTATCGGCGTACCATCTTTTTGGTCCGGGCGACTTTTTTAGCTATACGAGCAACGAAGTGACAAGCACAAATACAGTGGCAAAAGGAAAAATTGTACAATCTTATTTCAACCTGGAGCCTCGGCTGAATATATCGTACATTATAAACCAAAGTAATTCGCTCAAAGCAAGTTATACACGCAATACACAAAATTTGCATCTCATTTCTAATTCTACTTCCTCCACTCCCACCGATATTTGGATTTCGTCGAGCAATAACGTAAAGCCCGAAATTGGCGATCAGTTGGCACTGGGCTATTTCACAAATTTTGCCGACGACACCTATCAACTAAGTGGCGAAACCTATTATCGATGGATGCAAAATCAAATTGACTTGCGTAATGGTGCCAATATTAATGCGAACGATAAAATTGAAGGCGAGTTGCTTTTTGGAAAAGGACGTGCGTATGGAATTGAATTATTGCTAAAAAAGAAATATGGTAAACTTAATGGTTGGATTGGCTACACTTGGTCACGCACCGAACGATTAATTGATGGAATTAACAACAATAATTGGTATCCAGCCCGCCAGGATATCACGCATGATGTGTCGGTAGTAGCAATTTACGATTTGAGCAAAAAATGGTCACTTTCGGCTTCGTGGGTTTACAATACGGGCAATGCAGTTACTTTTCCGAGCGGAAAATACCAATTGAATGGCGTTACACAATACTATTACACCGAACGTAATGGTTATCGCATGCCCGATTATCACCGACTGGATGTGAGTGCAACCCTAAATATGAAAAAAACGAAACGTTTCGAAAGCAGTCTGAATTTCTCAGTTTACAATGCTTACGGACATAAAAACCCATTCTCAATTGATTTTGAACAAGATGCCGACGACCCAACAAAAACAAATGCTGTAATGACGTACTTGTTTACATACGTGCCGTCAATAACTTATAATTTTAAATTTTGATAAGCAAAAAATACTGCCCCAAGCCCCTAAAGGGGATGTTGATTAGTACTGAAAGGTATTTTCTTTAAGCCCCTTTAGGGGTTTGGGGCAATAAAGCAAATAATTTTCTAAAACATGAGACAAATATTATTATATTTATTTATAATTCTAATTCTTGCTTCTTGCACGCAAGTAATTGATATTTCAACTAATGCTCCTATGCCACAATTGGTGGTAGAATCAAGCATTGCGTTAAACGAATATGCCAAAGTAATGCTCACTAAATCAATAACTTTAAGTGAGTCGAACAATTTTAAAAAGGTTACTAATGCAGTCGTAAAAATGACCGATAACAGTGGAAATACCGAAATGCTGACCGAGATATCGAATGGAATTTATGTATCAAAAACAATGAAAGGTGAAGTAGGTAAAACTTATTCGTTGCGCATCGAAAGCGAAGGTAAAACGGTAACTGCGCTTAGTAAAATACCGCCTATCATTCCTATTGATTCATTTACAGTTATCAATTCCATTTTCCCAGGTGGTGGACCTCCACGTGGCAATCAACCCGCCCCATTTTACGAGGTTAATATCAAATATACCGACCCTGCTGACCAACAAAATTTTTACCGCATTATAACTTATTACAATGGAGAAATTCAGTCGCGAAATAATATTTTCGACGACAGATTTAACAACGGAAAACAAACTGAGGCCAACCTGATAATTTTCAAAGATTCGGCCAAAATGGGCGACACCATACGCATTGAAATGCTTTGTATTGATAAACCAGTGTTTAACTATTTCCAAAGTATGGGTTCTGCAGGAGGGCCTCGCGGTTCGTCAAGCCCAGCAAACCCCTACACCAACCTCAATGGTGCTATTCTGGGCTATTTCAGTGCTCACACGGTGGAACGGAGAGAATGGGTGCTGAAATAAACAACAAACGGCAGAAATTTAGATTTCTGCCGTTTGTTGTTTATTCAAAAAGTGAAGATATTTCTGTTTTAAGTATTGGTAAATGTCGCACAATTATTCCCCAAACTATCTCATTATCAATTTTATCGTAACCATGAATTACTCTATTACGCATATTGATAATTTGCTTTTTACTTGTAATTTGTATAGTTTGATCTATTTTGTCAATACGATTTAATGCTTCACCAATAATCTCAAACTCTCTTTCTATAGCTCTTCGTAGCATTTTATTTGCTTGGAATTGATTGAAATCGCGCTTTTCTCCTAAATAATTTTCAATTGAATTTATTGATTCATAAATATCGTAAAAGTATTTTTTGATTTCAATTTCCATAAAGAAGAGTTTTCGTTTTGTTTACCGATTCAATAAAATATGGATTTGAAAGTGATTTTTCAGTAACTAAATCAACCGATCGGGCGAATAAAATTTCAAATGCTTCAGCCAATTCAAAATAAGTATCGGCATAATCAGCATAATCCATTTTATTGAAATTAATTAACAAATCTACATCACTATCATCATTAAATTTATCTGTACAAATTGAACCAAAAGCATATAAACTACTAACATTATGATTTAAACATAATGATTTGATTGAGTTCATATTGTCCAATATTAAATTTTGCATAACAATTTTTTTTGCAAAGATAAATAATTTTTCAAAAACATCTAATTACTATTTCCGTAGACTTTTATTCTTAAACGTCGACACATCAATAACATCCTGATTGTCATTATCAAAGCTTATAACTACACTATCGCCAATAGCAGTCAGCGGAAAATCGTTTGATAGTTGCGATGAACCTAAAAACACTTTCGACATGCTTTTAATGGTGAAATAATAATATGTATTTCCGTTTTTAACATCGCCACTTATGCGCGCTATAACCGAATTTATTAGTTGTTTCTCGGTCTTACTTTTGGCACTTATCTTATTGCCAGTAGTGTTAAAAGCATTTTTATATGCCATTAATGTTTCGCGTAAGGTATTGCCTACACCCACAATGGTATAATCCTCAATGGCAACCATTGCATACATTTTTACCAAGCCGCCATTATCCTTTAAACTCATTACATAAGTTGGTATGTTGTTGATATTGTACGGAATAGGTAGCGTTGCCGTAAAACGTTTTTCCTGCACTTTGCCAATTGCTGAGTTTTGAGCTGCAAACTCGGTAGCTCCACTTTGGCGGTACCAAACTGCCTTTTTAGTTCGTGTATTAACCAATACAAAACCTACTGTCGATTCGTCGGCACCAACCGAAGTAAGACCGGTGTACCAATACGCTTCGTTGTCATTACCATACACAAGCGACATTTTTTCGGTAATTTGCAATTTGTCTTTGTTAGAGAAATTCCAAAATCCATGAACATATTCGCCCCAGTTATTAAGCTGTGTTTCAATAAATTCGGCAGGCTGAATGCGATCAACCCATGCTGGAGCTTTATCAATACTATATTCCTTAATATCACCCGTTTGGGCATTTAATACCACTACAGCTTGGGCTTCTTCGCCAGCAAAACCAATGGTTCTGCTGTATTTTGTTACCACCCAATATGGTACACCCGCATCGTCAATTTCGAACGAATAATCGGTCATACCTACATTAAAATAACCACTAAAATACAAATAGCGTTTTAGATTTTGAAGCAGATATCCCTCTGATTGGTATTTAATGTATACTTTTTGACCATTCACTTCCTGAACCAATTTCACATCGCGCTCATTACAAGCATTTACCATTACATAACCATTGGTTCCTTGTAGGTTATTTACCCATTTAAAAAATCCGGAATGCAACAATGGAGCCACCCAATACAAGTCATTACCCACTTTTTGGATATTAAATTCACCCAAATAAACCTGACTTCCCAATGCAGATTGTGACCCCAGCACTTTGTCGCCAAGAATTTCAGCAAGTTTTTGATCTACTACCCTGATTTTATCCAACGAGATTGGTAACATATTCTTCGATAAGTCTTTACCAGTTTCGATACTGCCAATTAAACTGCGGTATTTTTCGGTTCTGAAAATGGCCCAAGTAGTAACAGTAGGTACTACAGTTATGTATAAAAATAAAACCAACAATAAAATAAGCGGAATTTTTAAACCTTTAAAATTTGAAAACTGAGGCAATTGCTGCGAATTACCTAAATTCTGAATTTTATCAAACGAATTAAGTAAAATCCAACCCACTATCAGAAACATCAGCAAAATAGGTAGGCTTAAAAACCGATAATGCAATACTGGCATATACACATAAAGTGCCACTACAAATGCAATTAATAATAAAAACACATTTCTTAGTTTTTTCATAACAATCTGTTTTTTAGTCATTTATAATTCATTTAATTTTAATTTTACGCGTTTTATCAAACCAATAAAGCGATTCCTTAATTGCCGTTTCAATTTTTGTAGTTGGCATCCGAAGAACCTTACGTGCTTTATCATTACCATAGTATTCGCAAATTGTGAGTTGATCGATGTTTCTGCTACAAATTTCTGTCTTAATTCTGAAGAAACGGAGCATGTCACCCAAGTTTGCAACAAACACCAGTAGTAAATCAGGCAATAATATTATTCTCTGACGATAATCTCCTACTCTACTCTGAATTTCGTAAAACTCTTTAAATGTGAGATTTACGCCCGCTGCCAAATAGCGTTCGCCATTTTTACCTTCGGTAAGAGCATTGCAAACGGCAGAAGCAACATCCGACGCAGCCACAAAATTTTTACCTCCATTGGGCACAAACATCCACTTTTTACGATATCCCATCAAAATCAATTTCCCGGAACTTGGTTTTACATCATAAGCACCAATCATAAAACTTGGATTGATTATAATATAATGATTATCAGTGTTTTTAGCTGCATTTACAATTAAATTCTCTGCGGCCAACTTACTTTGAGCATAATAGGATTCAGTAAATGGAAATTCGATACCTGCATGCTCATCCGAAAGGTGGTGAATAGTTCCATATCCAATGGTATTCGCAGAACTTACAAAAACTATATTTTTGATATTCAGCTTATTAGCTACGGCAATAAGTAAAGCAGTTGCTTTTACATTTACCTGCTCATAATCCCTGTAATTCAATAGATTTGTGGCTGTTACAGCTGCAATATGTATAATAGCATCGCAGTTTTGAGCCGCCGATCGCAGTGTTTCCTCGTTCGTAAAATTACCATCTACAACTGTTACTTTCGAAATATCAAAATAAATACGCTGCCTGCTTCGCACAACAATGTTTACATCGTGTTGCAATGCCAATAGTTGCATTACCACATGATGACCCAATAATCCATTTGCACCCGTAACAAGAATTTTCATATCACCATTTCTCTTTTCTGTCGTCTATCGTCAGTTGTCGATAAAATTACACCGGTACTTCCATAACTAACAATTTTGTACCAACGAAAGTTTTTATTTCAATTTCCGAAACTTCCGAAATTCCTATTCCATCTCTTTTGTTCAGTTTACTGCCAGCAATTACTGCATCGCCTTCAATTACAAATACATACACGCCCGATTCAGGTCGGTGAAGTTGATAGCTTCCCTCCCACTCCGTTGTGAAATTACCGAGCGAAAACCAAGCTTGTTGATGTATCCAAACCCCCTGATCCGTAGCCGAAGGCGAAAGTATTTGATACAATTCATTTTCTTTTTCGAGCTCCGTAATGGATATTTGTTCGTAGCGTGGTATTACATTTTTAGTGTCCGGAAAAACCCAAATTTGTAACAACGACAAAGATAGGTTATTTTCGGCATTAAATTCACTGTGGTAAATTCCAGTTCCGGCACTCATTACTTGTATTTCGCCAGCTGTAATGGTTCCACTGTTTCCCATACTATCTTTGTGCTCCACAGTGCCACTAAGCGGAATGGTGATAATTTCCATATTATCGTGTGGATGCATTCCAAAACCTTTTCCTGCAGCAATCCAGTCGTCGTTGAGTACCCTTAGCATGCCAAAATGCATACGCTCAGGATTGTAGTAATTGGCAAAACTAAATGTGTGATTCGTTTTGAGCCAACCGTGGTCGGCATTTCCGCGCGTAGCGGATTTATGTAAAATAGTTTTCATTTTTTGGATAAATAATTTATATGTTAAAACATGTAAATTGAAACAAAGTTCATTGAAAGCATAATTTTGATCATTAAACTAGTATATTTATAACTCTAAACGTATGCCCAAATGGATACTAAGAAACCACGAAATCAACTACCTAATGCTTATGGATTATAGCAAAATTAAACAGCAGTTTAACACCTTGTAATAATTACATAATTAATTTATACACAATTATATACAAGTCGATAAATATTTTATTATATTTGGCGCTTCTTTGTTTATATTAGCTTGTTGACAATTATATGTGAATTTTAAAACTTAATAAACTGAATACATGGAAGCTATTCATTTAAATTTAGTTATATGTATTTTTCATTTATTTTAAAACACAAACTAACTTGCCCTTATTCGAAGTAATTAATGATTTGTTTTTCACTACTTACTTAAAAAAATCATTGTAAAATAAAATTACATTTATATGAAAGCAAATAAATCAAATAACAACAAAGAAAATTCTGATTACGATTTAGGTAAGACCATTCTCAACTTTCCAGTTGTAGGTATTGGAGCCTCGGCAGGTGGGCTCGAAGCATTGCAGGAATTTTTTAAAAATATAACTCCAACACCCGATGTAGCATTTGTGGTTATTCAACACCTATCGCCCGATTACAAAAGCTATATGAACGAGCTACTTTCGCGTTATACTTCTATCAAAATTGAGATTGTAACCGACGGAATGGCTCTGAAAGCCAATCATATTTACTTAATTCCGCCCAAAATGAATATGACCATTTTTCATGGCGTATTGTATTTGAATGAGTTAAGCGCTACCCGTACATTAAATTTGCCCATCGATATTTTTTTCCGCTCATTAGCCAAGGACCAAGAGAAAAACGCAGTGGGAATCATTCTTTCGGGTGCTGGTAGCGATGGTACGTTGGGCATTAAAGCCATTAAAGAATTTGGTGGCATGACCATGGCGCAGGACGATGAGTCGGCCAAGTTCGAAAGTATGCCACACAGCTCCATATCAACAGGTATGGTGGATATTATCAGACCTCCCAAGCAATTGGCCGAAGAGCTAATCAACTATATAAAACACCCATTTGTAAAAGAAAAACGAAGAATAGAAACCATTTTAGCAGGTGAACAGAGTCAACTTTCTAAAGTCATTTCTATTTTAAGCGAAACCAAAAATGTCGATTTTTCGTGTTACAAAGAAAACACCATAATTCGCCGGTTGGAGAAACGAATTAGCATTAATCGGTTCGAAAAAATTGAAGATTACATCAAGTTTTTGCTAAACAACAGCAAGGAAATCAATATATTATTCAACGAGCTATTGATTGGAGTTACCCGCTTCTTCAGAGACGAAGCAGCATTTAACAGCCTTAAAAGTCAGGTCATTTCCAAAATTATCGAATCTGCGCCATCCAACAAAGAAATTCGTGTATGGGTGGCAGCCTGTTCAACCGGCGAAGAAGCCTATTCGTTAGCCATTCTGTTTAAAGAGTGTATGGCCGAGTACAATGCCAATAGAGAAGTAAAAATATTTGCTACCGATTTAGATAAAAATTCATTGGAATTTGCATCTACTGGGTTTTACCCCGATAATATTGTTGCCGATGTTTCAGCAGAGCGAATTGCAAAGTATTTTTCTAAAAAAGAGGGTGGCTATCAAATTAATGAAAACATACGATCGATGATTGTTTTTGCTCGGCAAAATATTATCAATGACCCACCATTCTCTAAATTAGACCTTGTTTCGTGCCGCAATTTTCTAATATATGTGAATCCTGATACCCAGCAGAAGATATTCTCCTTATTCAGTATGGCACTAAACGACAATGGTCATCTGTTTTTGGGCTCAAGCGAATCGCTGGGAAATATGTCCGAAGGATTTAAAACCATTGATACAAAGTCGAAAATTTTCCAAAAACAATCCAACTACAAACCAGTGGTTCAACAAGGATTAAAAAGATCGTCGGAGTACAAAAACTACCCCGAATTATTGCACGCCAGTTCGTTGATGAAAACACCAAAAGGGAAAAACCGCTTTTTAGAGATCATGTTCGATCAGATTATGGTTGATTACCTGCCACCATCGGTAGTTATCGACGAAAATTACGATATATTGCACACTATCAATGATGTAAACGGTTACTTAAGCATTCCTTCAGGACAAATTACCATTAACCTGCTCAAAATGCTTTCGAAAGAAAATTCGGTATTTGTGAGCAGTCTTATTCGTCGTGCAGCAAAAAGTAACGATGAATTAATAATTGATAATATTGAATCGAAAATCATAGGTAAACAACTAAGTTTATCTTGCAAAAAAATTGTAGATAAACTAAACAATTGTTGCTATTACCTTATTTCGTTCAACGAAAAAGATATACAATCGCCTGCAAAAAGACCTGCAAAATCGAGCAAACTCAATGTGGAAATGCATTACAATGAGCGCATTGATGAGTTGGAAAAAGAGTTGCAGTTGAAAAGCGAAAGTCTCCAAGCTACAGTGGAAGAGTTGGAAACAAGTAATGAAGAACTACAATCGTCCAACGAGGAATTAATAGCCTCGAACGAAGAGCTGCAAAGTACCAACGAAGAGCTGCAATCGGTAAACGAAGAGCTGTACACGGTAAATTCTGAGCATATTCGCAAAATAGAGGAGCTTACCGAGTTGACTTCGGATGTTGAAAACTTACTAAAGAATACACAAATTGGTACGTTGTATCTCGATCAGCACCTGATAATCCGGAAGGTGAACGATGTAGCAAGTCAACTTACCAATATTATTTCATCCGATGTCGGTCGCCCATTACAACATTTGTCTCTCAACAATTTCGATGCTGATTTATTGGCAGAAATTGAAGAAGTATCCAGTAATTTACGGTCATTAGAAAAAGAGATACAAGTTAATAAGGAAAAATGGTATTTAATGAGTATATATCCTTACCGTACTATTGATAATGCTGTGGAAGGTATTATTGTGACGTTTGTAAACATCACCAAACTTAAGAACGAAGAAAAATTAAAGTTCGATATTGAAACACGCTATCGTTCTTATATCGAAGTTTCTGGTCAAATAGGATGGGTTACCAACGCCAAAGGCGAAATTGAAGAAGATGTGCCTTCATTTCGAAAATTTACGGGTCAAACTTATGATGAGGTCAAAGGAAATGGTTGGGCGAAAGCGCTCCATCCTGATGATCTTGAACGAACCTTCGAGGTGTGGAATAATGCTGTACTCAAAAAAATCCCTTACGAAACCGAATACCGCATGCTCCGGCACGATGGTGTTTACCGTTACTTGTTGGCTCGTGGTTTTCCAGTTTTTAACGACGACAAAAGTATTTTAGAGTGGGTGGGAACCTGTATCGACATTACTGAACGAAAAATAAACGAAGAGAAACTAATTCGAAGTGCACAAGATCTTAATAGAGCACAAGAAATTACTCACGTAGGCAGTTGGTACCTCGATATAGCCACCAACAAGGTGGTTTGGACTGAAGAACTCTATAAAATGTATGGATTCGACCCATCGCTTCCACCGCCACCATACACCGAACATCAGAAGTTGTTTACTCCCGAAAGTTGGGAGTTACTCTCTTCGTCGTTAGCTAATACCCGTGAAACAGGCATTCCGTACGAGTTGGAACTAAAAACATTGCGTATAGATGGCAGTAATGGTTGGATGTGGGTGCGTGGCGAAGCTGTAAAGGATAACGAGAGTAAAATTATCGGACTTTGGGGGGCAGCCCAGGATATCACCGAACGAAAACGCGTGGAAAGAGCATTGGAAATGGGTGGCATGTCGTGGTGGGAATGGGATGTGGAGCAGAATATTGTAAAAACAGGCGAAGCAAAACACGCCATGCTCGGCTATACCAAAGATGAAATTGCACCTGGCTACGAAGGATATACCAATCTCATACATCCCGATGATTATCCAAAAGCAATGAAAGCCATGATGGATCATTTGCAAGGCAAAGCCAAGCATTATGTGGTAAAATATCGTATAAGGCATAAAAATGGCAACTACCTTTGGTACATGGATAAAGGTGGTATTGTATCGCGAACCGAAAGTGGCAAACCCAATATGTTAGTAGGTATTGTAATGAACATTACGGATGAAGTAGCAGAATAAACTGACAGATTATTTAAGTAAAAAATGAAGGTATGGACAACAATTCGGAAAAACTAAGAGCCCAAGCCAAAGAAGAACTCAGGCAAGGTAAAATAATCGACACTTCTCTGTACGAAACCGACATGAAAGTATTGGTCGAAGAACTGTCTATTTATCAAATAGAATTGGAACACCAGAATCAGGAACTCATGCTGTCGCAAGAACATTTGCAGCAAAGCAATAACCGCTACCTCGATTTGTTCGATAATGCTCCTGTGGGCTATTTAATTGTTGACTCTACAGGTATTATTAAAGATATAAACCAGACTGCGTGTGTGTTGCTCGAAAACAGCAAAACACAATTCATTGATACAAAAATAAGTAAACTCATTCACCCCGATTATCAGGATATTTATTTCCTATATTTCCGAACATTAATCCATCAGAAACATAATCAACCCTGCGACATTAAACTCCGAAAAGCAAATAATAGCTTTTTTTATGGACGCATTCAGGGAGTTTGTCAGACCTCGGAAATTGACAGTGATCCTGAATTTCGATTAGCCATAAGCGATATTTCCAGTCAAAAAGAAATGGAAATTAAGCTGCTGGCAGCAAAAGAACTTACCGAACAAAGCGAAAAGCAGCATCGAACCATACTCCAAACTGCTATGGATGGTTATTGGTTGGTTGATTTGGATGGTAAATTTTTGGAAGTGAATGATGCCTATTGCAGCATGTCGGGTTATACCAAAACTGAACTACTAAACATGCATATATCTGATTTTGAGGTAATTGAAAATATTGAAAAAACAGAGTATCACATTAAAAAAGTAATTGTAAATGGTAGTGACCGATTCGAATCGAAACACAGGCGAAAAGATGGTAGTGTTTACTATGTTGAAATATCTACCGTTTATCAAAACGAATACAAAAATGCTTTTGTTGTTTTTATTCGGGATATTTCCGAGCAAAAATTAGCCGAAAATACTTTGCTCGAAGCAGAATGGAAGTTCAAAGCTTTGTTCGATTTAGGACCAATTGGAGTGGCATATCATCGCATGATTTACGACGAAGCCGGCAAACCTATTGATTATTACTTTATTGATGCCAACGATAGTTACAACGAATTGACAGGAGTAAATCCGAAAGGAATGTCAGTGCGTGAGGCATTTCCAGGCATCGAAAACGACCCATTTGATTGGATTGGCAAGTTTGGGCATGTGGCCAAAACAGGAGAAACCATTCGTTTTGAGCAGTTTTTGGAGTCGAACCAACGTTGGTATGATGTTGTTGGTTATCAGTACAAACCCGACCATTTTGTAGCTGCATTCAGCGAGATTACAAAACGAAAAGAAGCTGAAATTGCACTGAAAGAAAGCGAACTACGCTTCAAAGTGCTGTTTGACGATGCTCCCGATGCCATGTTTTTGGCTGACCCAGCATCGGGAAGAATAGTTGATGCCAATAATGCTGCAGCGCTTCTATTCAAAAAACAGAATCAAGAGCTTGTAGGCTTGTTTCAATATGAGCTTCATCCACCTCAAAATACTGATATATCTAAAAGTACATTCAAAACACAATTTGAGGAGAAAAAAGAATCTCGTAAAAATATATTTGTTGAGAACTCAATTCTGTGTTCGGATGGTACCGAAATTCCGGTTGAGATAGTGGGACAAGCTATTCAAATTGGTGAAAAAGCATTAATGTTCGGCATTTTCAGGGACATATCAAAACGAAAAGAGGTCGAAAAAAAATTAACAGAAAGCGAAACTAAATTCCGAAACTTTTTCGAAAACTCCGTTGTAGGCAAGTCCATTACCTCGCTCAATGGTGAATTAAGTGCAAACAAAGCCTTTTGTGATATTGTAGGCTACTCCGAAGAAGAACTTAACAGGCTGAATTGGAAAGAAATAACCCATCCCGATGACGTAGAAATGAATATCAAAATTCTAAAATCAATTATAGATGGAGAAAAAAACGAAGACCATTGGGAAAAAAGATACATCCATAAAAACGGCACTATAGTTTGGATCGAAATTGCCACCACATTACAACGTGATAATGAAGGAAAACCAGCTTATTTTATTTCCGAAATGATTGATATTACCGAGAGAAAACAAGCGGATGAAGCCTTGAAGCAAAGCGAAGAAAAATTTGCTGTAGCATTTAAGACTTCACCTTATGCTATTACAATCACGCGGCCTGAGGATGGAAAGTTTATCGAGGTTAACGATGCCTTCTATTCGATGACTGGGTACTCTCCGGAAGAGGCACTTAATAGTACATCGATAGGAATGGATTTATGGGTTGACGCGGAAGATCGCAATAATGTGTTAAAAGTTCTCCGTACCGGAAAAACTATTAATGGGCTGGAATTCCATTTTAAAAAGAAAAATGGAGAAATCATTACAGGATTGTTTTCGGCCCATCTTATTGACATTAAAAACAAAACATATATCCTATCAAATATTAATGATATTACCGAACGCAAAATTATTGAAAATGAATTAAATAAGCATAAAGAACAATTTGAAGATTTATACGAAAACGCTCCTATAGGTTACCACGAAATTGATAACGAAGGTAGGTTTGTTCGTATTAATAAAACCGAACTGGATATGCTTGGTTATAACTCAGACGAAGTATTGGGTAAGCATATATGGGAATTTATTAATGACCAAACCCTCTCGAAATCTGCAACCAAAAGCAAACTAAGTGGACATGAAATATCGACTTTGCCCTATGAAAGAAAATTTATTCATAAAAATGGAAATTTAATTCCAATACTTTTAAAAGATAAAGTCATTAAGGATGCTTCAGGTTTAATAATAGGAAATCGGTCTACTATTCAGGATATTACCGAACGCAAAAAAGCTGAAGAAGCTTTGAAAGCGAATAATTTGAGGCTCGAATTAGCAATGCAAGCTTCAAAAATGGCTTGGTGGGAAATGGAAATGCCTTCGGGTAATGTTGTTTTTAATAAGCGTAAAGCGGAAATGCTGGGATATTCACCCGAAAATTTCAAACATTATTCCGATTTTATGTCCCTTGTTCATCCGGAAGATGCCGAAAAAGTTATGGATGCAATGCGCAACCACATGTACGGAAAAGCAAAAACATACGAAACGGAATACAGAATTGTAACTAATTCCGGCGTGTATAAATGGTTTTATGATATTGGTTCTGTGGTGGAAAGAGACGCTACAGGAAAGCCCCTGAAAATTTCAGGACTTGTTCTTGATATTACCGAACGCAAACATGCCGAAGAAACCTTACGCAAAAGCGAAGAGCGCTATAGTAGTTTATTGCAATATCTCGAAACTGGCATTGTGGTTCATGCACCCGATTCCTCTATAATCATGAGTAATCCACGCGCATCAGAATTATTGGGATTAACTTTCGAACAAATGCAGGGAAAAGTTGCTATGGATACTGATTGGAACTTTGTAAGTATTGATAACATCAAATTGTTGGTCGAAAACTATCCAGTTCAACAAATCATAAACACCAAACAAGCCATTAAAGATCAAATACTTGGAATTCAGAAAACTGCAAATCATACAATTATTTGGGTTAATATCAATGGATTTCCTGTACTTGATACTAATGGTGAAATAACTGAAATTGTAATTAGTTTTAACGATATTACCGAACGCAAAAATGCCGAAGAAGCATTGCGCGAAAGCGAAGAGCTACTTTCATTGTATATTAAAAATTCTCCCATTTATTCATTTATAAAAAAAGTAAGTGAGAATGAAAGTAAGGTATTGTATGCCAGCGAAAATTTTATTGATATGATTGGCATATCGGGTCATGAGATGATAGGGAAAACTATGTATGAATTATTTCCTCCTGAATTTGCTAAAAAAATAACTGCAGACGATTGGGATGTACACAAAACAAGTGAAGTATTGAAACTCGATGAGACCTTGAATGGGAAAGATTATATTACCATTAAATTTCCTATTACTCAAGGAAACAGGAACTTACTTGCTGGATTTACAATTGATATTTCCGAACGTAAACATGCTGAAGAACTCTTTAAAGATATTGTTGATAAAAACCCAATGTCCATTCAAATAGTTGACAAAGAAGGATATACACTTCAAACAAATCCAGCATTCAGTAAACTCTTCGGTTCTATTCCACCATCTTATTATTCTATTTTTGATGATTTAATAAGTAAAGGACCTGAGTTTGAGACATTAATTCATCGAACAATAAGTGGTGAAGTAGTTCATTTGCCTGATATTTATTACAATGTCCATGATATACTACCTGAAACTCCAAATAATCCACATTGGATACGTGCACTTATTTTTCCACTAAAAGATAGTACCGGAAAACCAGAAAGATTTGTAGTAATGCATGAGGATATTACCGAACGCAAACATGCTGAAGATGCATTGCGCGAAAGCGAAGAAAAATTTAAAAAAGCTTTTATTGTAAGTCCTGACTCTATTAATATAAACAGACTCGACGATGGAATGTACGTTTCAATAAATAAAGGATTTACTCGAATAATGGGGTATACTGAAGATGAAATTATTGGAAAAACATCAAAAGAAATGAATATATGGGTTGATTTTAACGATAGAATAAAACTAATTGAAGGTTTAAAACAATATGGATTTGTTGAAAACTTGGTGGCAGAATTTAAAAACAAAAATGGAAAATCTGTAACAGGAATGATGTCGGCCATTGTTATTGAATTAAATGGAGAAAAAAATATTCTAAGTATAACACGCGATGTTACTGAATTAAAAAAAGCTGAAAAAGCCTTGCGTGAAAGCGAAGAAAAACTCAGTACACTTTTCAATTCGATGACCGAAATGGTAGTAATGCACGAATTGGTGTTTGACAATAATGGCGATGCTATTGATTATCGTATTTTGGATTGTAACAAAACATTTACATCCATTACCGGAATAGAAAAGGAAAATGCTGTGGGGCGACTTGCTACAGAAGTTTACGGTATAGAAACAGCACCTTACTTGCAAGAGTATGCCAATGTGGCTTTGAATGGTACTAGCCAAGAGTTTAATACCTATTATCTACCTTTGGAAAAATATTTTTTAATTTCGGTAGTGTCATCTGAAAAAAATAAGTTTTCGACCATCTCCACCGATATTACATCGAACGAGCAAATACACGAGATTATTAAGGAAAAAAACAAAGAGATGGAGAATTATATTTATGTGGCATCGCACGATTTGCGCTCACCATTGGTAAATATTCAGGGATTTAGCAAACGTCTGCAAAAGCAAACTGCCGAACTTACAAAACTAATGGCCGAAATGAATGCAAATGCTGAATTAGCCGCGGAATACAAAAGGCTTACAACCGATGACATTCCAAAATCGCTCAGTTTTATTCTTAATAATGTAAGTAAAATGGATACGCTTATCAATGGTTTGCTCCAAGTTTCGCGCACCGGGCGAGTAGTGATGAGCCCTACGATTTTGGAAATGAATAAGTTATTCAAATCCATACTCACCATTTTCGATTATCAGCTCAAAGAAATGGAGGCGAATGTTATTTTGCATGAGTTAGATACATGCTATGGCGATACCAACCAATTAAATCAATTGTTTTCGAATATTATTGGTAATGCCCTAAAATACAGCGATAAAAACCGTAAATTAACGCTCGAAATTTCGTCGCACACCAAATACAACAAGGTGATTTACAGCATTAAAGATAACGGTATTGGCATTAACAATCGGCACCTTCAAAAAATTTGGGATGTGTTTTATCGTGTGGATGCCTCTGCTCCCGAAGCAGGCGAAGGACTTGGACTCAGCCTTGCCAAGCGAATTGTAGATAAACACAAAGGGAAAATTTGGGCCGAATCGGTTGAAGGTGAAGGAAGTACCTTTTTTGTAGAATTGCACAAAAATAAATTTGAAGAATAAATTGCCCCAAACCCCTCCCGATAAAAAAATCGGAATAAATGGCGGGGCTTTAAGACGCAGTTCTGTCTGCCCCAAGCCCCTAAAGGGGATGTTAAGACGCAGTATTAAGCTATTAAAGAAAAATATTAGAAATGAAATTAATCAATACTAACTTCAACTCCCCTTTAGGGGTTGGGGGCAGATAAAACTAAAATGAAATTAATCAATACTAACTTCAACTCCCCTTTAGGGGTTGGGGGCAGATAAAAATATAAACAAATTAAATCACCATGAAAAACTACAAAGAATTAATCATTTTAATTGCTGAGGATGACGATGGTCATGCCGAACTTATAAAAGCTGGTTTACTTGAATCCGGTGTATGTAACACTATTATTCGTTTTAAAAACGGTGTGGAAACATGGGATTTTCTGAACGGCATAGCCGAAAAAGAAATTCGCGACCCCGAAAAAGCCTATTTGTTACTATTGGACATTAATATGCCCATAATGGATGGTGTGGAATTATTGCAAAAAGTGAAAGCCGATAACGATTTAAAAGAAATTCCTGTAATAATGCTTACCACCACCGACGACCCGCGTGAAGTAGATGCTTGTTATAAATATGGATGTAATATGTACATTACCAAACCTGTACAGTTCGATAAATTTGCCGAAGTGCTGAACCGTATGGGTCTATTTATTCAAATTGTAAGAGTAATTAATTAAATTTAAAAGTAAGATGGAAAGCTTGCAAAACACAATTCTTATCATCGAGGATGATTTGGGATTAAACGAATTGATATGCGAAAAAATGACCGAATGTGGGTATAAAACACATTCCGCTTTGTCGGCTTTACAAGCTAATAATTGGTTATCAACCAATTCGCCAATCATAATGGTTGTTGATTATAGTCTGAACGACATGACAGCCAAAGATTTTATTGTTGACATGCAAGAAAAAGGACTTGTGTTACCTCCTTTTATTATAGCTACAGGGCAAGGCGACGAACGCATAGCCGTAGAAATGATGAAACTTGGTGCGCGCGATTATATTATAAAAGAAACAAACTTACTCGATTTATTGCCTACTGTTATTGGCCGAGTAGTGAAAGAAGTTGAAAACGAGTTCAAACTAAAACGAGCTCAAGAAGAGTTGAAAGAAAGCGAAATACGTTTCAGAAAATTATTACAGGATATTCAAACCGTTTCTGTTCAGGGTTATGCACCCGATGGCACTACTCAATACTGGAATAAAGCTTCGGAACGATTATATGGTTATACTGCCGAAGAAGCAATCGGAAAGAATTTAATAGATTTGATTATTCCAACCGAAATGCGCACTGGTGTAAAACATGCCATGGAGCAGATGGCAAAATCAGGACAAGCCATTCCGGCTTCGGAATTAGCGCTTAAACGTAAAGATGGTTCTCAAGTTTCTGTTATTTCAAACCACGCTATTGTTCAGGTAAGTGGTCAACTTCAGGAGCTTTTTTGTATCGATATTGACCTTACAGAAATTAAACAAACACAAGAAGCATTACGCGAAAGCGAAGAAAAATTCCGAATTTTATTTTCAAAAAATCCACAACCAATGTTTGTTTATAATTTAAGTACATTAAGTATTTTAGAGGTAAACCAAACTGCTCTGAATTTTTATGGTTATACTAAAGACGAGTGCCTTAAAATGACCATACAAGAGCTCCATCCTGCTGAAGATATTCATGAATTTACAAAATTAATTGAACAAAGTAGATTAGGTGATAATACCGATGGAATTACAAGGCATATTAAGAAAAACGGTGAAGTAATTATAGTTGAAATTTTTTCGGCACCCGCAAACTTTTTAGGCGAAAATGCACGATTGGCATTGGTTGTTGATATTACGGAGCGTAAAAAGATGGAGGAGGCTGTCAAATTTCTCATTACTTGTGGTGTAACCAGTTCAGGTGAAGATTTTTTTGAATCATTAGCAAAATATCTAGCTGAAATACTGGATATGGAATATGTTTGTATTGATAAACTGGATCCGGATGGTTTAACTGCCCACACATTAGCAAATTATAATGAAGGTACATTTGATTCAAATATTTCGTACACACTTCATCAAACTCCTTGTGGCGAGGCCGTAGGAAAAAACATCTGTTGTTTTCCTGAAAATGTTTGCAAACTATTCCCTTATGATACTATGTTGGTAAACATGAATGCCGAAAGTTATGTAGGCACTACACTTTGGAGTTTTGATGGTAAACCAATTGGATTAATTGCAATTATTGGACGTAAACCACTTAAAAACAGAATTATGGCCGAAAACATATTGCGATTGGTATCAGTACGAGCATCTGGTGAGTTGGAACGCAAAAAAGCCGAAGAGGCATTAATTAAAAAGGTAAACGAACTTAGTTACATGAATAAGTTTATGGTAAACCGCGAAGTACGTATGGCCGAAATGAAAAAAGAAATAAACGAAATGCTTGTAAGTGTAGGTAAAGAAAAAAGATATCTATAATTAGTTACGAGAGAAAAAGTTACAAGTTACAAGTTGTAGATTGATTCAAATTGATACTTTCTGTTTATAAATACTTGTTGATAGCTGTGTAAAACTGTTCATAAATAGATTACAAAAATATTACAACTATATTTGGATATATCATATTACAAAACCATTACACAAAAATTTGGATTAACCTCAAAAGTTAATCCTTTTTTTTATCAAACTTTTTAACCCCTTTTATACAGTTATTAGCATGGTGTTTCGGTAAAAGTTTCTAACTTTGCAGTTATTAACAAGGTGTTGATAAAGTTTGTAAAATGGTTATTTTCAGAACAAATTTACATAAACCTGTGTTGATAGAAAGTATAGATATTTTAATAACGAATTATACAAGTTTTTTGTAAATATTTTATTAACCAAACTAACAGCCTATTATTATATTCATAAAAGTTTTTTGTAAAAAATAAAAAAGAATATTTATAATAGTTTGTTTGAAAAAGTCAAACTCTTCAAACATCAAACTTTTCAAACCTATGAATAAATCAAAACTCATTTCTGAAATACTTCGTCTCAAAGCCGAAAAAAACGCCGTAATAATGGCGCACTATTACCAAATGGGCGATATACAAGATATAGCCGATGTGGTAGGCGATAGTTTAGCACTGGCGCAACAAGCTGCCCAGACCGATGCCGATATTATTGTGCTATGCGGCGTTCATTTTATGGGCGAAACAGCTAAAATTCTTTCTCCAACTAAAAAAGTACTTGTTCCTGACTTGAATGCTGGTTGCTCGCTAGCCGACAGCTGTCCTGCCGACGCTTTTGAGGCATTTTGTAAGGCTAACCCTGACCATACAGTCATTTCGTATGTAAATACCACAGCGGCCGTTAAAGCGCTTACTGATGTGGTGGTAACTTCGACCAATGCCAAAAAAATTGTAGATAAATTCCCCAAAGATGCGAAATTAATTTTTGGTCCGGACAGAAACTTAGGAAATTATATCAACAGTGTAACCGGACGTGAGATGTTATTATGGGACGGAGCGTGCCATGTACACGAACAATTCTCGGTTGAAAAGTTGGTGAAACTAAAAGCAGAACACCCCGAAGCTGAAGTTCTGGCTCACCCGGAATGTAAACGTCCGTTACTTTTGATGGCCGATTTTATTGGAAGTACGCAAGCATTGCTTAATTATACCATAAATTCTGATAAAATATCGTTTATTGTAGCTACCGAAAGCGGTATTTTACACGAAATGCAAAAGAAAAGTCCTGATAAAGAGTTTATTCCCGTACCACCAAACGACAGCACTTGTGCTTGCAACGAATGTAATTTTATGCGTTTAAACACACTCGAAAAATTATATTTATGTTTACTCAATGAATCACCTGAAATTTTAGTCGACGAAGAAGTACGAATAAAAGCCGTAAAACCAATTTTGAGAATGTTGGAAATGAGCTAATTTTTACAGTTCGCATTTGATTTTTTCAAAAAGTATATGATTTTCGCCTTTGATTTTTGTAAAAAATGTATTACTTTTGCCTTTGATTTTTGTAATATCTAATATTTTTGAAATTATGGGCTATTTTAAACGAAGTATTGATACCGATTTAATCAATTGGTTTTCAGATAGTAATCGTAAACCACTTCTGTTACGTGGTGCACGTCAGGTAGGTAAATCCTCAGCTGTTCGTGAGCTTTCTAAAAATTTTGAATATTTTATAGAATTAAATTTTGAAGAACATAGCTCCACTATCCAATTTTTTGAAGGTGATTTAACACCTTCAGTTATTTGCGAAAAATTATCAGTTTATTTCAACACGCCCATTATTGCTGGTAAAACGCTTTTGTTTTTCGACGAGATTCAGTTCTGCCCAAAAGCCATTTCTTCGCTTCGTTTTTTTTACGAAAAATATCCTGAATTGCATGTTATAGCAGCAGGCTCGTTGCTCGAATTTGCTTTGCAGAGTTTGCCTTCGTTTGGTGTCGGTCGCATTCGTTCCATTTTTATGCATCCACTCTCTTTTAACGAATTTTTGATTGCCTTAGGCGAAAACAGGCTCTTGGATTATGTAAAAAAGAGTTCGCCTGTAAATCCTATTCCTGAACCCTTACATACTAAGTTGGTCGAATTACTTAAAAAATTTATTGTGTTGGGAGGAATGCCCGAAGTGATTGCTAATTATTTAAAAAATGGCGATATATTAGCTTGTCAGTTAGTATTGGATGATTTACTACATACTTACAAAACAGATTTTTCAAAATATCATAAAAATGTACCTGAACTTCGCATTTTGGAAGTTTTTGTGTCGGTGGCACAACAAGCAGGTGGTAAGTTTAATTTTTCGAAAACAAATTCGGAGGCAAATCATCAGCAAATCAAACAAGCCTTGGATTTGCTGATTTTGGCAGGTTTGGTTATACCTGTTACGCATACTTCGGCTAATGGAATTCCCTTGGGAGCAGAAGCAAACACTAAAAAACGTAAAATGATATTTTTTGATACAGGTTTATTTCAACGAATGTTAGGTTTAAATATTGCCGATTTATTATTTTCTACCGATTGGAATATGATAAATAAAGGTGCTATTGCAGAGCAATTTGCAGGTTTAGAACTCTATAAATACAATTCACCATACCAACGTGAGGATTTATTTTATTGGAGTCGCGAAGCACTGAATAGTAATGCCGAACTCGATTATATTATTGCGGTAAATGGCGAAATTTATCCTATCGAAGTAAAAGCATCGAAATCAGGTTCTATGCAAAGTTTGTTTTTATTTCTGAAGGAAAAAAATAGAAATATTGGTATTAGATGTTCTATGGAAAATTTCTCAAACTACGAATCTATTTTTGTTTTTCCACTTTATGCTATCGAAAATATAAAAACATCTTTGTTAGAAATGATTTTGAAATAGATTTTATAGGTTTATAACCATATAAATATACTAAAAATAGTATTTTATATGGTTATTTATTTTGTTTACAAATGTAAAAAATTATATGTATTTTTTTGTGGTAAAATTACCAATATAAAATACATTTCGACATATATATAATTATTTTTGTAATAGTAAATTGAATTTTTGAATATAGTAATTACTATATAATGTAGTATAAATAATTATTTATCAATGATATAATTGTACTTTTATAGTATATTTGGATATAAATTACATTTGTTGTATACTTATTTTTTTTTATTAAAACAATTTTATATCTTTGCTTTTGTATGATATAAATACCAAACTTTAGACCAATACAATTATAAAATATTATGTTAATTATTTTTTTTGAAATTATATTACCTTTTTAAAATTATTAATCCTATGAGAAACGAAAATTTTAAGGATGCAAAAATTCTGATTGTTGACGATAAGCAATCGAACATCGATGTTTTATGTCAAATGCTCGAATACGAGAATTACAAAAACATAAGTTTTACTACTGATTCAACACAAGTTGAAAGTTTATTGGACAGTTTTAAACCCGATCTTTTGTTGTTGGATTTAATTATGCCCGAATTATCAGGTTTTGATATTTTGGAAATTATGAAAAAGAAAAAAATGAATTCCATTTTTTCTGATAATTTTATTCCAATTCTTATTCTTACTGCCGATTTAAGTAAAGATAATAAACAAAAAGTATTGAGTGGTGGTGCGAAAGATTTTATAACTAAACCATTTGATATACTTGAAGTTAGCTTACGAATAAGAAATTTGTTAGAAACAAAGTATTTTTATGATAAGCTAAAAAGTAGAAATATGTTTTTGGAAGAAAAAATTATTGAGTTTTTAAAAATTAAAGATGATTGGTATAGATAATAGCTTTATTCACAAATTAAAGAAAAGCATAAATGAAAAATTCTTTTTACAAAAATGCAAAAATTCTGATTGTTGATGATATGTATTCAAATATTGAATTACTCGAAATGATATTAACTCATGCTGGTTTTCAAAATATTAAGTCATTAACAGATTCGTGTATTGTTGTTGATACATATATGGCTTTTAAACCTGATATTATTTTATTGGACTTAATGATGCCGTTCAAAAATGGTTTTGAGATAATGGACGATTTGAAAAAACTTGTTACACATAATTCATTTTTACCTGTTTTAGTATTAACGGCCGATATAAATACCGAAGTTAAACAACGTGCTTTAAGTGCAGGTGCAAAAGATTTTTTGTCGAAACCATTTGATTTAAATGAAGTTATTATTCGTATAAAAAATTTACTTGATACGCGCTATTTGCATTTGCAACTCGAAAAGCATAATTTGAAATTGCAATCGAAAGTGAAGGAGCGTACCCGTGAACTTGAAAAAGCAAATAAGGAATTAAAATTTAAAAACGAGCAATTAGAAGCACTTGATAATGCTAAATTAGAGTTTCTTAATATTATTAGCCACGAAATACGAACACCATTGAATGGAATTAAAGGTTTTACCGAAATTCTAAAATCAAATATTGACTCGCCTCAGCTTTTAGAGTATTTGAATTATTTAGAAATTTCAGCAAATAGGCTTAACGATTTTTCAATACAAGCATTATTAATTGCGCAATTGCAAACCAATAAGTATACTGTTGAAATAGAAGACGTTAATATATTAGATTTAATTGAACAAACAAAAATAACACTAAAAGATAAAATTGATTCAAAAAATATTCATGTAGAATTTATCAAAGATGCAGGTTTAGCAACAGTTAAAGCCGACAATATTTTGATTGAAATATGTTTCGAATGTTTATTAGATAATGCTGTAAAATATTCTCCAAAAAATGCGGTAGTTACTGTGAATGCTTTCAGTGAAAATGATTTTACTATTATTGAGTTTATTGATAATGGTAGTGGTTTTTCGGCTATGGCTTTGAAGAATTTGTTTCATTTTTTTGGCGTTGGCGAAAAACATATCGATAAAAATAATGGCTTAAATTTGGCTTTAATAAAATTAATAATGGATGCTCATAATGGAGAAATTAGTGTTAGAAACAATAATCCAAGTGGAGCTACAGTGCGATTAAAATTTAAAAATTAATTCACATTTTCAAAAATTTAGAACTATGAATTATCACGATAAATCGAAGGAGGAACTTATTGAGTTATTACTCAGTTTTGAAAAACAAATTCAGGAAAATACGAACGAAAGTAATATTATTCCAAATTTTTTATACACATCTGATATTGATGAACTTATTAAAACCGAAAGTGAATATAGAGATAAGTCAGCATTGCTTACTAATTTGATTATTAACCTAAAAGAAGGAATTTTACTTGAAAATTCGAATAGACAGATAGTTATAACAAATCAGCTTTTTTGCGAAATGTTTAATATTCCGGTAGAGCCGGAATTTTTAATTGGTTCTGATTGTTCACAGTCGGCAGAGCAAAGTAAAATGTTTTTCGATAATCCGGAAAAGTTTATTACAGACATCAATGAAATACTGAACGAACGAAAACCTGTTTTTAATGATGTTTTGAGTTTAGTTGATGGTCGGTTTTTCGAACGTGATTATATACCTACGTTCATTGAAGGCAAATATAGTGGTCATTTGTGGAAATATCGTGATATAACAAACAGAATACATTCAGAGGAGAAATTAAAAAATAACGAAGAAAATTTGCGAAAAATACTATATTCGCAAAATGAGGGAATTGGGGAAGTAAACCAACACGAAATATTTGTATTTGTAAATCCTGCAGCTAATAAAATATTCGAAACTGAGAGTTTATTGGGTATGTCGTTGTTTGATTTTCTAAATTCAAAGGAAATCGAAAAAATTCAAAATCAAACGCTTAATCGAAAAAATTATATTTCAAATGTATATGAGTTAGAAATATCGACTCAAAAAGGGAATGTTAAATACTTAAGCATTAGTTCAGAACCTAAAATTGACGAATTGGGAGAATATGAAGGTGCTTATGCTGTTTTTAGCGATATTACAGAACGAAAAAATGCTCAACGTGATCTTAAACTAAGTGAAGAAAGATACAGAAAAGATTTATTACTTCTGAATTCAATATTTGAAAGTCCTGTTGACATCATAGTTTTCTCGCTTGACGTTAATTTTTGTTATACTGCTTTTACAAAATATCATGCTCAAACTATGAAAATTATATGGGGAGTAGATATTCAGTTAGGTATGAATATGCTTAATATTATTACAAAACTAGAAGACAGAGAAAAAGCAAAAAGAAATTTTGAAAGAGTTTTAGCCGATAATTACTTTGTTTTGACTGAAGAGTATGGTGAAGAAAATTTGCACCGTACATATTATGACAATTTTTATAGTCCTGTTAAAAATAATACTTTTGAAATTATTGGTATTTCTGTTTTTGTAATTGATGTAACAGAACGAATGCAAGCAAATAAAAGGCTTGAAATCAGTGAAAATCGTTTTCGTCAGGTAGTAGAGCAAAGCGAAGAAGTAGTTTGGGAAGTAAATAGCGATGGTCTTTATACCTATGTAAGCCCTATTGCAGAGCAGGTTTATGGCTATAAAGCGGAACAATTGGTAGGTAAAATGAATTTTTATGATTTACACCCTGAGAATAAGCGGGAGGAAATTAAAAATGCTGCATTTGAGGTATTTAAACGTAATGAACGTTTTCGTAATTTTATTAACGAAATAAAAAAGCCTAATGGTGTAAATGTTGTATTACTGACCAATGGAATTCCGGTTTTTTATGAAAACGGAGATTTGATGGGTTATAGAGGGGTTGATATTGATATTACAAAACAAGTTGAAGCCGAAAAAGAATTAAAAAAATTCAGAACCATTTCGGATGAAGCAAATTATGGTGCTTTTATTGCGTCACTCGATGGAAATTTTGAATATGTAAATTCGGCTTTCGCAACTATGCTAGGATGGGAAAGTGATGATTTATTGAAAATGAATTTTAGAATGCTTCATCGCTTAGAAGATAAAAAAAGAGTTGAAAAGATTGAGAATCTTATTAAAAAAAAGGGAGGATTTGCAGCAGAGGAATTATTACATGTTCGAAAAGATGGTTCGGTTTTTCCAACTTTAATAAGTACTAAATTAATTTATGATAAGCAAAAAAAACCACTTTATTTATCAGGCACACTGATTGATATAACGGAGCGAAAACATGTTGAACAAGAACTTCGAAAACTTTCACAAGCAATTAACCAAAGTCCTGTAAACGTAATTATTACAAATGCTGAAGGCATAATTGAGTTTGTAAATCCGGCATTCGAAAAGGTTACGGGTTATACTATTGATATGGTGAAAGGAAAAAACACCAGAATATTAAAATCGGGACAGACTAAGGATAGTGTATACGTCGATCTTTGGAAAACGATAAAAAGTGGCAATGTATGGGAAACAGAGTGGTTAAATAAAAGAAAATCAGGCGAGGTGTATTGGGAGTATATTTCTATTTCACCTGTATTTGATAACAAAGGAATTATTACCAACTTTTTAGCCATAAAACAAGATATAACTCAAAAAAAGAATTACGAAAAACAAATTCTTGATTTAAATCAAAACCTCGAAAGTAAAATAAAACAAAGAACGATTCAGCTCGAAAAGTCAAATTTTAATCTGACAGTTGAAATTGCCGAACGAAAACGAATTGAAGATGCTCTAAAAGAAAGTGAGCTAAAATACAGATCGGTTGTTGAAAATATTCAAGAAATCATTTTTCAGACAGATAATGAAGGAAAATGGTTATTTCTTAATCAGTCGTGGGAGCATGTTACCGGATTTTCTGTTGAAGAATCGCTGGGTAAGCTATTTCTGGATTTTGTTCACCCCGATGATAGAGCTTTAAATCTTGAATTATTTGAACCTTTGATAAGAAGAGAAAAAGGCGTATGTAGACACGAAACTCGTTATCTTAAAAAAGATGGTGGTTATTGCTGGATTGATGTTTTTGCACGTCTTGGAGTAAATGATGCAAACGAGGTTATAGGAGCTTATGGTTCGTTACGCGATATAACAGAACAAAAAAGAGCCGAAGAGTTCGAAAATGAAATGTTGCTTTTATCGGCTCAACTTACAGGTATTAAGTTGAGTGAAATAGATATAGCATTACATACAACATTAACTCGCATTGCTAAATTTTTAAATGCAGATAGGAGTTATATTTTCGAAATTCATGATACCGGCGATTTGATGAGTAATACCTACGAATGGTGTAATGATGGAATAAGTGCAGAAATTGATAATTTAAAAGATTTACCAATTGAAATATTTCCCGAATGGATGAAATCGATGCAACTTCATCGGAATGTAATTATTCCATCAGTTGCCGATTTACCTGCCGAATGGATAAACGAAAAAGAGATATTGGAACCACAGGGTATAAAATCGCTAATAGCTTTGCCTTTGCTTTACGAAAACAATTTTATTGGCTTTGTTGGTCTCGATTCGGTTACTAACTACAGACAATATTCTCAATCCGAAATAAATGTTTTAATGGTTTGGAGTAGTATGTTGTCAACACTTATTATGAACAAACGTAACGAGAGTTTGCTTGAAATATCGCGTCAGAATTTCAAAACTTTCTTTAATACGATCGACGATTTTTTATGGGTGTTGGATGAAAATGGCCGAATAATTCATATAAATAATACGGTTGTTGATAGACTTGGTTATTCGCCCGAAGAATTGGATGCTAAGTCGGTTTTAATGGTACACCCCGAAAATAGAAGAGAAGAAGCAGGTAAAATAGTGACCGAAATGTTACAGGGCAAATCCACTTTTTGTCCGGTACCGTTGGTTACAAAAGATGGACGTCATATACCGGTTGAAACGCGTGTAAAATACGGACTATGGAATGGTTTGCCAACAATTTTTGGAGTAAGTAAAGATATTTCGAAAATTCAGCTTTCGGAACAAAAATTTTCAACTGCTTTTCAGTCAAGTTCCGCATTAATGGCTATATCCGATTATTACACAGGTATATACGTTGATGTGAATAATACCTTTGTTGAAACAGTTGAATACGACTATCAAGAAATTGTTGGACGTACGAATATGGAATTGTGTGTTTTCGAGGATGAAGGATTACGCGCACTCATTATTGATAGTTTGGATAAAAATATTCCTGTTCGGAAATTAGAAGTTTCTATAAAATCTAAATCAGGGAACAAACATATAGTTCTACTATCGGCCGATACTATTTATGTAGGTGATGTTCGTTGTTTACTTACTGTTTCTATTGATATAAGCGACCGTAAGCGTGCTGAGCAGGAGATGCATAAAGCTCAGCTTGAAGCTGAGAAAGCCAATGTTGCAAAAAGTGAATTTCTTTCGCGCATGAGTCACGAGTTACGTACACCTATGAATTCGATACTCGGTTTTGCACAAATTCTTGAGTTGGGTGACTTGAATACCGGACAGAAAAAAAGTGTAAATCATATTTTAAAAAGTGGACGACATTTGTTGAATCTCATAAACGAAGTGTTGGATATTTCGCGAATCGAAGCAGGTCGATTATCGTTAAATATCGAAACAATTGAAGTTAATAGTATTTTGGATGAGATGTCGGACATTATACGTCCTCTTGCTTTGGAACGTGGAGTTAAAATAAACAAAATTGAAATCCCAACAAAATTGTTTGTTAAATCGGACAAGCAGAGCTTAAATCAGATTTTATTAAATTTATTACATAATGCCGTAAAGTACAACAAACCAAGTGGATTAGTTAGTATAAGTGCAAAAAAAATTATTTCGAACGACTCAAACAATTCGTTTATACGAATTTCGATTACCGATACCGGTTATGGAATTACCGATGAGGATATTACAAAAATATTTATTCCATTCGAACGTATTGGAGCAACTAATTCAGGAATCGAGGGCACAGGTCTGGGCTTGGCTGTAGTTAAAAAACTTGTTGAAACCATGGGAGGTACGTTGGGAGTAGATAGTAAACCGGGTATTGGCAGTACATTTTGGATTCAATTGTCGGCTGATAATCCTGATACAAGTACTAAGAACGAAGAAAATGAAATGGTTAACAATATAGACTCTATAAAAAGTAAAGCAAAAGTACTTTACATTGAGGATAATTTGTCGAATATTGAATTAGTAGAAGAAATTTTTAGTATTCAACTTCCAGATGTGCAATTGGTTTCAACTATAAATGGTTGCAATGTAGTAGATTTAGCAATCGAACATAGCCCAAATGTGATTTTATTGGATATGAATTTACCTGATATACAAGGTGATGAAGTACTTTTATTATTACAAGGAAATGATTTAACGAAAAATATACCGGTAATTATACTAAGTGCCGATGCTATGCAAAATCAAATTGACCGTATGCTATTAGCTGGTTCAAAAAAATATCTTACAAAACCATTGGATATTTCGGAATTTATGAAAATTATTTCAGAATTTTTGTAACTTTACATTTTAATACAAAAAATATACAATGACTGATTACGTTTTGAAGAATGCTAAAATTTTGATAGTGGACGATTTGGATGTTAATATTCAGGTCTTACACGATTTTCTGAAAATTCAGGGATACGAAAATATTAAATCTACAACCGATCCGCGAAATGTTGTAGAATTAGTATTTGATTATAATCCGGATATTATTTTACTTGATTTAGCTATGCCTTATATGAGTGGGTTTGATGTAATGAATCAGCTTAAAACAATTATTCCTCCATCTGTTTATTTACCAATATTGGTTTTAACTGCCGATATTACAATCGATGCCAAGCGCAAGGCATTATTGTCAGGCGCATGCGATTTTCTTGCTAAACCATTCGATTTGATTGAGTTACAGGCTCGTGTTAATACGCATTTGCTTATCAGGTTTAAAAATGAGCAAATTAATAATTATGCAGCACAACTCGAACGATTAATTGCTACCAAAGATAAATTTTTCTCTATTATAGCACACGATTTGCGAAATCCGTTTGTAGGAATTCAGAATTATATCAAAATTATCAAACAGTTTAAAAATTATAATCCAACTGAAGTTGATGCACAATTTGAAACCATTGGTTCAACTGCTCAACATGGTTATGAATTGCTCGAAAATTTGCTACGTTGGGCGCGTTCACAAACTGATACCATCGATATAAATATAGAAAAATTGAGCTTAGCAGATGAAGTGAATAGTTGTTTTGATCTTATCAAAACACAGGCAGATACTAAAAAAATTACACTTTCAGCCATTGTCGACGATACTATTTTTATTGAATCGGATATCGATATGCTGAAAACTATTCTTCGTAACCTACTTACCAATGCAATAAAATATACTTCAGAAGGCGGTATAGTAGCTGTTAAAGCTCAAACGATGCCGGATTATGTAGAAATTGCCATTTCAGATTCGGGCATTGGAATAGAAGCTGAAGACATTGACCATCTTTTCCGAGTCGACAAAAATCTGAAATCGCGCGAAGGAACAAATAGCGAAAAGGGTTCCGGTTTAGGGCTGATTCTTTGTAAAGAATTTGCCGACCGCCTTGGAGGTACAATTCAAGTGGAAAGTGAAGTTGGAAAAGGAACGACTTTTACACTGAGGTTGAAATAAATACACCAATTTTATATACTCGTTTATGTCAAATTCACCAAAATTGACCTAATTTGGTGAATTGAATAAAATTTAAAAATCAATTATGATGAAACTATTCTTTTCTTTATTTATAATTTTGCTGTTTATCAATCCCTTAAAATCGTTTACACAACACACTTTAACGGTTGAAATTTCAGCTTTACGTAATAATAAAGGTCAGTTGCACTACGAACTATTCGACGACCAGAAAAGGAGTTTAAAAACAGGTTCGCTCGATATTTCTAATCAAAAATGTATGCTTGTTTTCGAAAATATGAAAGTGGGAAAATATGCCTTTAATTTTATTCACGACGAAAATAAGAATAAAAAACTGGATACAATTTTGTTTTTTATTCCACGCGAGGGCTTTGGTTTTTCGAATAATCCGGTGTTGAGATTCGGTCCGCCTGATTTTAAAGAATTGCTATTCGAAGTAAAGGAAAATACCACAATAAACTGCAAGGCAATTTATCTGAACTACAAACAATAATTACAGTTTCTTCGTTCGTTTAGGGCTGTTTTTCAATACACTATCGGCAGCTAGTTTACCTGTAAGTATCGACATAGGTACGCCTGAAGGGCTGTATGCCCACTGTCCGGCCTGATAAATATTCGGAATTGGTGTAAGTACCGATTTGGCTACATGCTGAATTTTATGAATTACCGGCATCTGTTTTGTAAATTCCCAACCTACTATGGCACCTTCGGAACTGGCAATGCGGTTACGAATGCTGATGGGCGAAAACGAAAATTGTCCGATGATTTTATCTTTCAAAACTGGATATACCGATGCTGATATCACATCAATAACTCGTTTTTCAACTTCAGTAACAAATTCGGGTAACCAACCAGCTTTTTCAATTTTATGAAACAATGCATATTCAGCTAAAAAACTGATTATCATACCTGTTTTTCCTTCGGGAACTAAAGTTTTATCTTTTAAGCCCGGAATAGAAATTTCGAAGGTATTTAAAGCTATAAACCGATCGAGCCAGGCGTATATATCTTCTTTAGTGAGTGTATCAAAATTTTGAAGTAAATGGTCCAACTCTTCACGATGTATCATACCCAGTCCCTTACGTGAAGGTGTATAAAAGAAATGTCCGTTTGCAATTTTTCCGAAAGTTTCAAGTGGTTCATTTAGTTGAAGATACAACGAAAATACAGTATCGGTTCCTTTGTTTTTCAATATCAAGGATTTTGTTTGCCCAACATTGGCAGCATTTTTTGATTGATACGTACTTGTATCAGCAATTTTGTACAAGGTTTTTAAATCGGCTGCCCATATTAAATTATTGTATGTGTTCACTTCACCTTTATCGTCGGTAAGTGTTTTTGAATCTGGATTTACAGCCGTTATACTTGTGTTATTTTTAACTTCGCCACCCAATTCCTTGTATTTTTTATGTACAGCATCGGCCAGTTTGCCTACACCACCTTTAGGATAAAAATAATCGAGATAAAGCGAAAAGTAACTAAGTGCAAAAAAAGTAGGTGTGTTTTTAAAAAAATGCTGTGAAATAATATCGATTAATGCCTGATTTTTAACTGTTTTAGCCAGATATTCTTCCACCGGATATTGCATTTTATTAATTTTACCGATGGTAAATAAAAATCGGGGTAACCAAGGTAAAAGTTTCTTAAAAATATACGGATAATCATTTTTTAAGTCCATGAAAATAGGATTTTCAAGTCCGTAGAGAATTTCCATATGTTTCATAATTTTCCGGATAGTTTTAATAACTTCATCAATCTCAGCACTACTCTCAGGGTAGAACCTTTTAAGCATATTTTTATATTCCTCAAGGCTGCTGATATCAGTTATATTAAGAATTTCATTTTCTATTCCAACAGAAACCGGACTTTTTACTGTTTCGATGGTTATACCTAAATCGGTAAGCATAGGTAAAATTATTCCGGCATCTTCGAGTGCGCGCACACCAGCTTCGAAACGGAAACCATTACGTGCAAAAGTATTAACCAACCCCCCTAATTCTCGATTTTTTTCAATAAGCAGCGTTTTTTGACCACTGCGTGCTACATAGGCAGCAGCTGTTAAACCTGCTATTCCACCTCCTACAACTATTGTATCGTATTTTTGCTCCATTTTAATTCTACTTCTAATTCAATTCCTGTCATTGCTAATGTTTTTTGCCAAAGTTCAAGCGCAACATCTTTATCTAATGCAGGAGGAGCCGGTTCTTCTAAGGTAGTAAGGTTGTAAAAATTTCCACTTTCCCCTTCTATTTCGGGTGATACTCCCAAATAATACAAAGCATCAGCTGAACAATCGGCTGTTTTCAACGTTCTGTCAATCACATTTTTTTTATACCATTTGTATAACCATCCATTCGTTTTTCCACTTTCGGATTTTACAGCTCCGGGGTGCATCGTATTTATGGTAACTCCGGTATTTTTAAAATAATCAGCAAAAACCAACATGGATAATAATTGCGCCAATTTTGCTGAACCGTAACTTCCTAAACCTGAATAGCGGTGTTTTTCCCAATTCAAATCGTTTACATTCAACCCCCATGCTGCAAAGCGATGTCCTTCGGATCCAACCATTATAATCCGTGCCTTTTGCTGCGATTTTAGTTTATCCATCAGTGTATAATTTATCACAAACGACGACAAATAGTGAATGGCCAGTACTTTTTCGAATCCTTCAGGTGTAATTTCTCTTTTTGTTAAAAATACTCCTGCGTTATGTATCAGCACATCAATGGTTTCCGTTAGTGCTTTCAGTTCGTTTGCTACCTGAAAACTTTCCTTGAGGCTACTTAAATCAGCAATAATAAAATTGCATGCTACACCGTAAGTAGTTTCAATATCCTGTTTTAGTTTTTCCGATTTCTCAATGCTTCGGTTTACACATAGTAAATTAGCTCCCATCGAAGCATATTTATGTGCGGTAACCAGCCCTATTCCAGACGTGGCTCCTGTAATTACAACTAATTTATTATTGAAATTGTCGGTACAAATTTTTGCATCTCTGTAATTGTTGCGAATCATGGCAAACACATTGCCCCATTTGTACTGGCGGATATATTGTATTGTTTTTTTTGCTGACATTATTTTTTATTTTGAACCACAAAAGGACACATA